>CEUM01133311.1_pt1 | contig 11672 bp, 12 predicted proteins | sample 356421 | NCBI WGS metagenome assembly CEUM01 (sample SAMEA2622716, study PRJEB7988) | marine metagenome | biome: marine biome (ENVO:00000447); feature: surface water layer (ENVO:00002042); material: "saline water (ENVO:00002010), including plankton (ENVO:xxxxxxxx)" | depth 5 m | reverse complement strand
AATAAATCTTTAAAGCTTCAAATTATAAGACCTAGTTTAGTGGATTACGCTGGGCGAGAAGTACTCTATGAGGCTTTAAAAACTTGCCAAAATAGCAAAGATTGTAAAAGTGATGAGTGTTGCTTTAATCAAAGATGCTGGTCGAAAAGAATTGTGACTCAGTGTAAAGAAAATGTAAGTGATCAAGGCAATCTCCCTGTAGGGGAACAATGTGGATCGGACTTTCAATGTTCATCACTATGCTGTAGTGGATCTACAAAGGTATGTGCACCTCATGTTAATAACTTTACTGATAAGTATAAGGTTTTATGCTCTAAGAGTCCCGGCCAGGCTTGTGTCGCTCAAGAATGGTGTCAAAAGGTCGACTTAAGAAAATGCCTTGTCGTAAAAACAGGTATTAGTGTAACGGGTAAGCAGGAATGTGGTCTCCGCTGTTACAATGTTCCGACCTTTGCAGAATGTAGAGATGGAGTTTGCGTTCCTCCTCAACCCTATGCAATTCCAGCCTTTGACCCACTTGACCCAAATAGATGCAACCAGGCCCTTGATCCGCCAAAAAACTTAAATCAGTTAAAATAATTTTCCATGCAAATTCTAGGTGATAGGAAGAGCGACTTTAACAATCGTTTCACCAGGCTTTGATTGGAAAGAGATATTACCATTGTGGTTTGAAACAATATTATGTGCGATTGATGAACCAAGGCCTATATCAAAAGGCGATTCAAAGGATGAAAGAGGCTTAAACAACTTATCCTTAAGTTCTTCTTTAATTCCAGGACCGTTATCTCTAATAATAAAAATAACTTCTTCTTGTTTTAATTCATAGGAAAAATCAATTTGTTGTCTAACTGATTTGTTATCTTTTTTCTCTTGAAAAGAGTTAATGGAATTTTGAATAATATTTAAAAAGACCCTTTTTAAACTTTTCGCTTCTCCGTATAAAAACCCTGTTTTACTTATATCAGGAAAAATAAAGGAGAGGTTAGGATGAGATAATATCAAATAAGATACAGACTCTTGGAGGTCTTCAATCATTGAGGAGATATGAATTTTTTCTTTTTTTGGGGTCGGTGATTTAATGGTTTCTTGTATATGCCAAAGAAAAGATTCAAAGTCCTGGCAGGTACTATAAATATAGGAGAGGTTATTGAGGACTTCTTTTTGGTTAGCTATTGATTGTTGGGCCTTCGTCGTTGCATTCATGAGGTTATTGAGAGTTAGTTTTAGGTCATGAGTAATGGCCCCTATATTTTCACCTAGTTTTGAAAGTCTACTGCCAACCCTTATTTTATTTTCTAGGTAAAGCTCATTAAGAAGTGTTTTTGATAATTTTGAAATAAGTTCAAGAAAAAAGTATTCACTTGAACTTAAAATTTTATTTTCTGGTTCAAAAATAAAATATAACCTCTCCATTTGAAGAAAAACTAGGTTTTGATCATTTTCCAATTTTAGAGGTGAATCATTGTCACTTAAGTCAACTAAATTCTCGAGCTTTTGGATTAATATTTTTTCTTTTTGAATGTTAAATTTATTGATAATTTTATATTCATTATTATCGTTTTTTTCACAAACAGCTAAGCTTTTTAATTTAAAATACCTTTTGAAAAGTAATATAATACTCTCTTTAAAATTTTCTATTGATTCTTTTGACCAGGTTTGATGATTACGTAAATTATGAATCATAGTCGCTTGATATTTGGAAATATCATCAGCCATTTTGATCATTTGATTTTTAGAATTCCATTCTGATATTGACTTATTAGCAATTGAAACAACTTCTTCGCCCTTAAAGGGCTTTGTAATATAGCTTATATTGCTTCCAATGATTTCATTGATTTCAAAAACAGTGAATTCGTTGTAGGCCGTAATAAAAATTACTTCAATTTTTGGATCGATGGACCTTATAATTTTTGTAGCTTCAACTCCATTCATCTCAGGCATCTTAATATCTATAATAAGAAGAGCAAAAGAATCATCATTTTCTTTTAATTTTTTAACTTGTTTTATGGCTTCTTCACCTGAGTAGACACTAAAAGGAACCATGTTTGAAGTGACAGATTTTTCGTTATTTGAAATATCATCAAACAAACTTTTTGCTTTTTCACTAAGGGATTTTTTTATCTTTGACTGGCCTTCTAAAATAGTTTTCAAGGAGTCTGCGATATCTTTTTCATCATCAACGATGAGAATTTTATTATTTTCTTGTAATTCCATATTAATTTCTCTACTTGCCTTTTTTAGGAAAGGAAATCTTAAAATTAGCACCTAGATTAAGACCAGGACTCGTTAATGAGATTTGACCATGAATCAAGTCGATTACTTCTTTTACATAAAATAGTCCGAGCCCTTCATGATTATTCTTAAAAGATATTCCTCTTGAAAAAAGAAGAGCTTCCTCTTCTTTTGAGAAGCCTACGCCATTATCTTCAATATTAATAAAGAAAGAGGTTTTATCTGAAGTCCATCCACTACTAACTTTAATTAGACTTTTTTTATAAGACTCATCATTTTCTTTTCTTTTCTCAATCGAATCATAAGCATTACTTAAAATATTTAAAAAAACTTGAAAGAGGTCGGTCGAATATTTTTTTAAAGTAAATATTTCTTTGGAAAGAGCAAGTTCTATATCAATTTTTAACGTTTTTCTTTGATTCTCAGTTAAGTTTAGAGCATTTTGTAAAATGTCGTGAACATTTGATTTTTCCTCTAGGGAATGAATGGGGTCCTGTTTTATTCTGCTGCGGTACATTTGTATGATTTGTTCAGTTTGATCGATTTTCATTTTAAGAGAAGACAATCTCTGAGTCTTTTGTTTGTGTTCCTCTTTGAGTGAGGATTTGAAAGTATCCAAAAAAGAAATTATATCCTCACTTTTTTCTTTAAACGCTGCTTTAAGTTCTTTCTCTTTGCTTTTAAAAAGATCTAACAACTTTGAAACGTGGTTAAAAGACTCTAGGGTTTGGTTATCTTCAATGATCTTAATCCCTAGAGTCAAGTTTGTTATTGTATTTCCTATATTATGGATGACAGATTCCATCAACTTGACTTGACCATTTTGAAAGGACTCCCTTTCAATAAGAATTTCCTTTTCTTTTAAAATTCTTGTAACTTCCGTTATATCTTGAAAGACCCACATGAAGTGATCATTCGATATTTTCCTAATCATGATCGAAAGTATGAGAGTTTTCTTTTCATCTTTTGGGTAGAAATCAACTCTTTTGTCCTTAATTATAAAGCCTTGTTCATCTCTAAAATTGTTGATATTTTTTTTAAGGTCATTTCCAAGAGCTCTTTTTCCCATATTGAGGAGGTTAAAAATATTATGAATTTCAGATGAGTTAGAGATAGATAACAGGTAATTGCAAGCAATAGCATTGCAGAGGTTAATCTCTCCTTCAAAATTCGCTTCACATAGTCCTATAGGGCTAAGATAAAGAAATTGTAGTAATTCTTCAGTACTTTTTTCCATATACAAAAGCATTCTAACACAGTTTATTATAAAGTTAGAAGTTCAATTTTTAAGGGAGGAAATCTTGGATTTTGAGAGTATTTCAATAGAGGATTTGGATTCAAAAACGGATGCAGAGTTAGATCAATTGAATTTCGGAATTGTAGGAAGTGAAAAAGAAAATCATATTTGTACTCGTTACAACAAATACGAAGCTGACCTTGCTGGCCTTTCCAAAGATTACGTGATTGGAAAGAATTTTTATGTTGATGTAGCCCCATGTACAAATAATTTCTTGGTCTATAACCGCTTTGAAACAGAAACGAATTTGGAAGTAGCACTTGATTATGTTTTTACTTATAAACTCTCACCGACGAAAGTTAAGCTAAGAATGCTGAAGTCCGAGGATTCTTTGACAGAGTATCTTCTTGTCCTAAAGAAATAGGAGGTTGTGTGGACTGGAAATCACTTATTCACGAGGCTTTAAAAGAAGGAAAAGGACCTTTAACCGTTACACGTTATGGAGAAATAATACCTTCTTCATCTTTGTGGGTTGAAGTGAGAAAGTGGGTTAAGATTTTTAGAGAATATGGCATGTCTCCTGGAGATAGAGTTTCCATACAAGTGTCTGATGTTCTTCCTTATTTGGGATCCTTTCTGGCTTCTCTTTGGGATGGCTATCAGATTATGATTTTTGACCCTTTTAAGAGTATAAAGGTGAAAAAAAAGTTGTTTCCTGCTGACTTGAAAATAGTTGAAGACAAAATATATGAAAATGAAGAAATGGGTTTTTCATTAGGACAGGACCCTTTTGAAGAGAGTGATGTTAGGCTAATCTTTCTGAGAGGTAAGGGATACACGGCTTATACTGATGATGACTTAAGTAGTTTGATAAACTCTTTCAAAGTAAAAAAAAGATTTTTAAGAAATAATGTACTTTCTTTTTCTGATTGGTACAGAGAAACCGGAATTATTCAAGATGTTATACCATCACTTATGTGGTCAGATCTTCTCTTGCAAGGGAGTTTGAAATGGGATAACGAAAAAATTTTGGCAATGAAAAAAAAATATCATATAAATGTAGTCAAAGGCTTAAAAAAGTCTATTAAAGAAAATAATCAATTAAAACTTTTTTAACGAAGCGACTACACATAGATGAAAAATCATTCCTTTTTTTCAAAAAATCAAAGGAGAAAAATTCTTTATTGCTCTTTGGAAGGTGGTAAAGACCAAATTTTTGATTTTTATAAACAAGAATTTGAAAAAGAGTCCATACATCTTATTCCTATTTCAAATTTAAGTGATGCTAAAAAGTATACCTCTGATGATGCCTCAGAAATTTTGGGTTTTATCCTTCATTTTAATTGGGGTGAAAAACAGTGTGGACAATTTATAGAACACTTAAAAGAAAATAAGCTTCTTTTTGAATCCTCTTTTATTTTTATGCTCTTTGACTCAAAGTCATCTAGTGAGAGGAAAAGTGCTTTTGTATGGGGGGCCAAAGAAGTCTTGGATCCGAACGATTCAAAAAGTATAGGCGTTTTAAAAGATCATTTTATTAGCTATCATGGTGATTTTAAATCATCTTCTTTTTCAAATTTAAATATTGGTTTTTTAGATGACTCTGAAAACCTTGTAGAGTCTTTTCAAAACTTTCTTTCTCAAAGAGAAATTGATAAGAACTGGTCTTTTTTTACGACCTTGGAAGATTGGAAAAAAAATAAAAAATCATTTGATTTAGTGATGATTGATTACCGTTTTGGTAAAAATTTGGGAACCCAGTTAATCGAAGAGATTAAGGAATCCAATCGAAAAGCATTAGTTTTTATTATAAGTAATTATATTTCACCTGAGATAGAAAAATTATGTAAAGAAAGTAAGGCAGATTTTATCTTTAGTAAACCAAGGGACTTTAACCTTATTTTGTCCAGAATCTTTGAAGCTTATGTGAAACTTGTTTAAAGGGAGTCCTCACTTGGAATCAAATGAAAAAAGTATTATTGAAAGTTTCATTCATGATTTCAAAGGCGAGCTTCGGGATTTAAAATTAAATCTCGAAAAAGATAATAATGTTGAAGGATCTATACTTTTTCAAATCGAAATGATGAATGAAATGCTTTTAGCAGTTGAAGAGTATTACTTCTTTTATCATATGGAACTTAAAAAAAAATCTGTAAATTTACCTTTGTTGGTTAAAAGTTGTTTTCAAAAGGTTAAAGAAAGAAATCAAAATAGAACGGTAGAGTTTAATATTATTTTAAATAACTTTAAAAAAAGTAATGAGTCTGATCTTATCGGAGATGATGACTCAATAAAAAAGGCCCTCTCTCTTTTAATTGAAAATGCATGGAAATTTACCAAAGATGTTCCAAATGCAACGATTACCTTTGGTGAAGAGGATATTAAAGGAGAACACTTCTTTTATCTTTATAACAATGGTCCTAACCTCCCTCATGAGGTAAATATTTTTGATCTTTTTTATGGTAAGCGCTCTGGACACGAAAGGGCCGGTTTGGGAATAGGTTTACCGTTGGCAAAACTTATTTTTGAAAAACATGGCGGTCGTTTATGGGCAAAAAATAATGATGAAGGCGGGGTTACATTTTATTTTAAGTTTTAAACTTTTATTTTAAACCTCTCTTTTCTATAACTTGGAAGATTTTTAAAGAGAGTTCTGAAGGGGAAAGAGGTTTAGGAAAGAAGTCATCCGCATCTCTTTTTAAGGCCTCAAGGGCGATATCAGGGTTTTGAACTGAGCTCATTGCAAAAATGAGAGCGTCAGGCTTTCTTTTCCTAATTTCCTCCATCGTTTCTAGCCCTGAAATTTTACTCATGACAATATCAACAAGGTAGATGTCACTTTCAATAAAATCTCTAAGAACCTCCTCTCCAGATTTGAATATATTTACTTTTTTAAAACCAAGCGTATTAAGGGAAGTCTTTAAGGAATTAAGGACATTTACGGAGTCATCAATAATTGTAACGGAGTAATTGATGTTTCTTTTATGATCATCCCATTCAATTAATTTCTTTTTTAAGAGTAAGTCTATTTGCTGATTAGTCTTTTCAATTTCTCTGGATGGTGAAAAATATTCTGAGATTCCCCATTCAAAGGCTTGCTTTTTTTCTAATATTGTTTCTTCACTTAAAAGAGCAAAAAGGTCAGGTCGATGGAGTGTCTCATAGGATTTTATGAGAGAAGCACACTCTTTTAAATCATTTTTGTCAGCATTAAAGTTTATAAGGCAGGCCAAAACTTTTTTCTGAGGTTTATGCAAAAAATTTCTCAGGTCTTCTACTTGATAAAAAGCGGCATAAATATAGCCCTTTTTTGAGAAAAAGACTTCCTGTTCTTTTATTGGTTCTAAATCTTTACTAAAATAGATAAAGTAGGGGAATTTTGCATTTGACATTAAAAAATCTCCTATTATCAAGAAATTTTAGATTAAAAAAAGATAAATTGCATGAAAAATATTGAACTAGATAAAATTTTAGATTTGATTAGAAAAGAAGCAGGTCTTGATTTATTAAAATATGGTAAACATTATCTAGAAACTAGAATTTCTCAATTTTTTGAAGAGAAAAAACTATCAAGCTTTTCAGAATTACAGACCTATTTTCAAGAAAATAAAAATTCAATGAAAGATTTTATTGAAGCTCTCTTAATTGTTTCAACGACTTTTTTTAGGGATCCAAATTCTTTTTCTGTATTTAAAGAGAGAGTTCTTGATTATCTTAAGACTCATAGGGGGGGGGATGAACTCAGGGTTTGGGTCGCAGGCTGTTCAACTGGAGAAGAAGCTTATTCAGTTTCTATTATTTTAAAAGAGTCTCTAGAAGAACTAGGGATATCTTCAAAAGAAATAAAAATTTTTGCAACAGATTTAAATGAAAAAAGCCTCTCTATTGCTTCTACCGGGTATTTTCACAAAAAATTTAGTGAAAATATTTCTAAAGAGAGACAAAGAAGGTTTCTAAAGAGAGAAGGTGACCAATTTCAAGTCATTGATAGTATTAAAAAAGATATTAGTTTTGTGAGCCATGACCTTATAAACCACGCCCCTTTTTTTAATTTGGATATTATTGTTTGCCGAAATGTCATGATTTACTTCAATAAAAAACAACAAAATGAAACCGTGACTAATTTTTACGAAAGTTTAAAAGAAAATGGAATTTTATTTTGCGGTGAAAATGAATTAGGCGTCACTATAGATATTAAAAGGTGGAGGCAATTCCAATTTGGGGTTTCAATATTTGAAAAACTAGAGTTAGGGAAAAAAGATAAAGAAGATAAAGAAGAAGATATTTATAATAAAAGTGAAAAACTGTATTCGAGAAACATTACTGATCCATTTGATTTAAAAAGAAGGGATAGGCTTTCTTTGACAAATCGTTATATAGATTTGTTACTTCAAGGAACTCTAAAAAATGGAGTTTTTTTGGAGGAAAATTTCGATATTCTTTATGTTATTGGAGGCGTAGAAAAATATTTCTCCTTAAATTCTGGTTACTTTTCAAGAAATATCTTTGGTTTTCTCAATAATGAAATAAAAGATCACTGCCGTATTTTGTTAGAAGACTGTGCTGAAAAGGAAGGCACGAGTGTTTATGAACTTAAATCAGTTGGACTCATAATTAAAGCCTATTTTTTAAAAAGTTTAGACGATTTAAAGGGATTTTACCTTCAGTTTGATTCTATATCCTCGGAGAATCAAAAAGAAGAGAATATATCAGATATTAATAAAGATGAATTGGATGTTTTAAAAAATTCATTAAAAAAGAAAGAGAAAGAAAATTTTTATTTAAAAGAGCAAAATGAAGAATTGGGTGACTTAGCAAGAAGCCTCTCTGATAATTTGGAAAAAGAAAAAGCCTATTATAAAAGTTCAAACGCTTTTTATGAATCCTTGAGTACAGAAAATCAGCTTTTAAAAGAGCAATGTAAGGTACTTAATTCCATTGAGTCTAGTGGGAAAGAAGCTTTCTTATACCTAAATGAAGAAGGGATTCTTCAAGACTTCAATGAAAAGACCATAGATTATTTTCCTTTAAAGTCCTCAGATAAAGGCCTATCTTTGGACCGAGTTTCTTCCTGTTTTAAGTCTTTTTCTTCGAAAAACTTACTAAAGGAAGTAAAGCAAAATAAAGATTTTAAAGGGCTTAAATTAACCTCCAGTGAGGGGAGTGAGTTTCTTCTTCAAATTTTCTCCATTTCTCCTAATCTATACCTTTTCAAAATTACAGAACTCCCTTAAATTCATTCAATTGAAAGGAGGGAATTATGGTGAAAATTCCAGAAAGCTTTAGAAAAGATTGTGTTTTGGACCATGTGGCCATAGCAGTAGATGATTTAGAGAAGGCCGTTAAAACCTATGAATCTCTTGGAATTCAATTCAAAGATGAAAGGGAGGTTGTCGAATCGCAAGGGGTTGTTACAGCTTTTGCTTCCATTGACGAAAATGCTCAATTGGAGCTTCTTGGTGTTCATGGCGAGGGGGGGCCTATCGAGAAGTTCTTAAGCAAAAAGGGACCTGGAATACACCACCTCAGTTTTAAAGTCCCCGATATTGAGGCAAAATGTAAGGAGCTAAAAGAAAAGGGTTTTAAGCTACTTTACGAAGAACCTCAAAGTGGGGCCCATTCCTGTCGGGTAAATTTTATACATCCGAAGTCGACAGGAGGAGTTCTTATTGAAATTTCGCAGCCAGTAGGTGAGACCTAGAGGGAATAAACCTATCAAAGAATGGAGGACTCAATGCAGCAAGGATATGGGATTCACGTTCCTAAATTAACACCTTTGAATAAAATTCTGATTATCATTACTGCTTCATCTTTTTTTCTTCAAAGTATTTTGGCAAAAACTGGTGCTGCTTTTTTATTGAATTATGTTCCTCTCGTTCCTGCAAACTTTTTCTCTGGGCATATTTATGAACTTATAACCTATCCTTTCCTGGCCCAAGGGGTTTTTGAAGTCCTTTTTGAATGCCTTTTATTCTGGTTTGTAGGAAGTGAGTTAGAGTCCATTTGGGGAAAGAAGCTTTATGCAAAATTCTTGATAGTTGTCGTTATTGGAGGAGGTCTCCTCTATTTAGGCTTAATGGCGGCATTATCTTTTCTCGTAGGTCCAACTGCTTATATGTCGCCTCTTATGGGTTTGGCCGGAGTGACGAGTTTTCTTCTTCTGGCCTATGCCATTCTTTATCCTAATCAAATTTTTACTTTTGCCCTTATCTTTCCAATGAAGGCCAAGTACTTTTGCGCTATTATTATCGGTTTATTTTTCTTTTATGGAGTTTTTGGTAATTATTATGGTGCATTTGGTCATTTGGGGCTTATGGGTGTTGGTTATGCTTATATGGTTTGGCTTTCTTCACCACGCTTTAAAAAGTGGCGTGCCTATTTTACGAGAGCTCCAAAAAATGTTCAAAATAAGAGGAAAAAATCGCATTTAAAGCTGGTCAAAAATTTTGAAGATGATGATAATGAGGGTGGCCCCAAGTATTGGCAATAAGAGATTTTGTCGCTTTTTGCTTTTGCGTTACTTGTCATTAGTTGGAAAGAGTGCTAAGAATTTTCCCTAAAATCGAAAAAAGGAATCCCTAGAATGAGAATCGCTCAAGCTTTGAAAGAAAAATTAATGGACGTTCGTTTAAGAGATAAACTTATTGCAGAGGGTAAAGTAACTCAGGAAGATGTAGAAAAGTACCTTCACGAACTTGAAGATCAGACAACAAAACTTCTTTACACAGATCAGGTTGAAACTCAAAGTGGAGTTGAGGCAGGAGCTCGAGACCCACAGGGCTTAAATCAGTAAAAAACTTGGAATGAGGGCCTTTTGACCATGAATAAGGCCCTTTCGACCCTTGCCCTTCTATTGGACCACAAACTTTGTGAAATAGAGTTCTTGAATAATTTTACTTCCCATTTCTTTGTTGAGGCGGTTTTTAATACGGCTTTCTAAAAGAAGTTTTCCTGTTAGGCTGTTAAGCTCTTCAGGAGACATTTCTCCGGCTATATCCAAAAAAGTATCCCTGACGATATGTTTGTTTTTTTCTATTTCAGCGACTTGATCGTCCTTAAAAGGGACAATTTCAGTAGTGATTTCCAAAAACCTCAGCTTTTTGCTCCTAGAAGGCAGGTTGACGATAACTCTTTTCATTTTATAGCTGTTTATTGGTTTAAAGGTTTGACCACTAGCTAGTAGTTTTGCTTTTTCGGCTTCGCTATTGGGAAGAGGTCGCTTGAAAATTATGGTTTTATAGACAATAACCCCAAGGGCAGCGAGTGTTGCTAATAAACTTACCCCAAGGATGATTAAATCGATCATTTTTTTACCTGTCATGAGAAACTCCTTTTCTCCTTCGACCTTTACCTATTGTAGGGTTTATTTTGTTTTGACTCAAATGAAGAAATGGCCAGATTTAATGTTTTAGGGAAGTGTATTTCCTTAAACACCTCCTAGGTAAAGTTTTTATATTGCCTTGCGAAATGAAAGAAAATGTGAGACTTAAAGCTTTGTAAAGGAATTCCCTTTTATATAGGGTGATCAGCTTAAAGGAGACCCCTGATGAATATTTTAAAGTCCACTTTGATAACCGTTACCTTAATGGCTTTTTTTGGACTTTGTCCCGAGTCTGCCTTCTCTGTAAATAAGATTATTTATGGTGAAGATAACAGGTTTGACCTAATTGATTCTCCTCTACCACTTTTTAACGACTTGGCTAGATCAACGGCTGCCATGGTGAAAAAAGAGCGTTTGAGTTCCTCTGAATATGATGTTGTTTCTCCAGTGATGAGAATGACTAAAAATATAAAACCTCTAAAGAAAGCATTAAACCTTTGCAATGATGAGAAGTTTTCTGATCAACCTCATTTGTCTCATTGTTCAGGTTTTCTTGTTGGAAAAGACATTTTGGTTACGGCCGGGCACTGCGTTTCAAACAGAATGGCCAATGCCTGTGAAGACTTCTATTGGGTTTTTGATTACAAATTAAATGATGTTAATGACCCTTTTGATATTCATTTTCCTGAAGAAAATGTTTACCGTTGTAAGGAAGTTTTGTCTTCGAAGTTTGAGCCTTGGAATCCTGGAAAAACGGATTATGCCATCGTTAAGCTTGATAGACCTGTTTTAGGGAGAGAACCTCTTAAATTAAGAGAGTCTGGAGAAGTCCAAATTGGAGAACCACTTGTTTTAATAGGTCACCCCTGGGGGCTTCCAACT
>CEUM01022444.1_pt1 | contig 11673 bp, 15 predicted proteins | sample 356421 | NCBI WGS metagenome assembly CEUM01 (sample SAMEA2622716, study PRJEB7988) | marine metagenome | biome: marine biome (ENVO:00000447); feature: surface water layer (ENVO:00002042); material: "saline water (ENVO:00002010), including plankton (ENVO:xxxxxxxx)" | depth 5 m | reverse complement strand
AAAAAAATGCCCACACTCAAATCATCAAAATGTGGACATCTTTTATACATAGCTACTATTTGATAGCACTCATATAACAGCTACCTTCAATAGTATATCTTAATTATTTTTTCAGAAAATTTCTTGAAGAAATAAAAAGTATCTTTGATTTTTACTGCGTTACAATTTTTTTACAAATTTGAAACAATCATTAAACATAATATTAACCCCTTTGAAATATCAATTACCTAATATATGAAGAGAATGATTTGCTAATAGTAGATAATTCTTACTTTTATCTGCTTGGCCCTCTTCTCCCTCGAGGGGGCCATAAGCAAAAGGAGGTAGTGATGTTAAAAATATATGAAGATCTTTACGAAATCTCATTTAATGATAAAACACTGGACTTAACTCCAAAAGAATATGAATTATTGAAAATCTTGATAAAAGAATCAGATAAATTATTAAGTAAATCTGAACTAAGAGAATTACTTTGGCCAAAAAAGGATTTGAAATCAAGAGTTGTAGATACTTATATTTCTAGAATAAGGAAAAAATTAAAAATTTTTGGACATCCAGGTATTATGGTTCATAGTAAAAGGGGCTATAGATTAATTAATATTTCTTAAGCATTAAATCTATCGTGATTTAAGTTGTATGTTTGAATAATTGATTATAAAGTTTCGAATAGACTTTTTCATTTAATCAAATTGAATAATAAAACAGATAATAAAAACTTAAGTTACTTTTCCTCCTTAGCATACCCTGATTTCCTAAGAATGTGGTTAGCAGGACTTTTTGCAGGCTCTTCACATTGGGCATTAATTGTTGTTAGAGGTTGGGTTGTTTATCAAATTTCTGATAGTAGCATGTATGTCGGTTTAGTAACTTTTGCTGCAATGATTCCAATGGTATTAGTAAATCCCTTTATTGGATATCTAGCTGATAAATTCCAAAGAAGAAGAATTCTTCAGTTAATGTTTTTTATTAATTTTGTTCATAACTTAGGATTAGCAATTCTATATTTCTTTGATCTTATTCTAGCTTGGCATTTAGTTATACTTGCATTTATACAAGGTTCAGCTCGAGCAGCCCAAATGCCATCAGGTCAAGCTCTTGTTCCAAATATAGTACCTAAAGAAAATTTACTTAACGCAGTAGCTTTAAATATGTCGACTGTTCATGCAACTAGATTATTAGGACCTTTAGCTGTCGCCCCATTTTTGAGCTATATAGGTAGTAACGAAAATTCAATAAATGGAACTGATCTTGCTTTTTCTATCTGTACTGGTTTTTACGCCTTAAGTTTTATTTTTTCATTCATGATAAAAAATAAATCTACTGGTAAAGTTAGCGCTGAATCTTTTTTTGTTGGATTTGTAGAAGGGATAAAATATGTTCATTCAAACAAACCTATTCTTATCATTATAGGATTGACTACACTGCATTGTATGCTGACAATGTCTTTTGAATCAGTTTTGCCTTATTTTTCTGTGAATAAATTGGATGGAGAAGGATTAGCTGTAAGCTTCTTAATGATGTGTGTTGGAATCGGAGCATTAATTGCTTCTTTATTTCTTGCAGGTACTACTAATGAAAGATTAAAAGGTAAATTATTTTATTATTATGCTATTCTAAGCGGAATCGCACCTATCGCTCTAGGACTTTCAACAAATCTATATATCTCTTTATTCGCTACTGTATTAATGGGATTGGGTCAAGCGGGATATATGATTATTTCACACACAATTATTCAAATGATGTCACCAGATTATGTAAGAGGAAGAATAGCTGGAGTTTATGCCATGTATATCGGTGGAAGTATGGCTTTATTCAACTTCCTAAATGGACTATCAGCAGACTTTATTGATCCTGGTTACTCTTTAGCAATTCAAGGTATAATTTTTACGTTAATTGTAATCATATACAGAAATCAAAATGTCTTAAGTTCAATATACTCTGGGAATACAAAAGAAATAACTTCATATAGTAAAATTTAAATAGAAACAACTGTATTCTATTTTTTATGAAAAAATATCCCAAAGCTTGGAAAGATTTATTAGATAAGATTGATAATAATTTTTTAAGAGATTTGCTTAGTGATATAGAAAATGTAGAAACAGGGAATATGATCGCAACAGATATTCGAATTGTTTTTAAGTCTTTAGATTCATATAACTTATTTAATCTCTCTATAAAAAATCAATCGTCTAGAAAAATAATAGAAAAAGCTTTTTCAGAAACATTTGGAGATGAAATATCAATAATAATTGATCCTCCTGAAAATAAATAATTTAGATTTCACGTTGACTAAGATCTAATTTATGAAATAATTTCATGTAATTAGAAATAACTAAAAATAAAAAAAGGAGAAAATATGTTCTTGGGAGCTGCATCAATGATTGGTACTACAGGAGCTGGATACAGTGGTAACATACCTCATGAGTTTGATGTACTAACTTATACAAATGAAGACCTAAAAGAGGTAGCTGATATTGGATATACCGTTCATAATATAGTTGTTTCAGATCCTACCGTCTATTCTGAAGAAATGATCAAAGAAATCAGGTATAGATTTGAAAAAAATTCTGTTCTAATTGGAAATTCTAGAGGAACTTATGGTGGAGGACTAGTAAGTTCTGACGAAAAAACTAGAAAGGATACCATAAATTTTGTTGAGCAAATGTGTGGATTATCTGCAAAGTTAGGATGCCCAAGTACATACCTTAGACCAGGTAGCTTAAATGAAAATGGAGCTTGGTTGCCCCATCCAGAAAATCATACTGATAAAGTATTTGATAGATTAGTAGACTCTACTAAACAAATTTGTAAAGTTGCTGAATCTGAAGGAATGTTACTTATTTTAGAGGGAGGTTATGTATCTCCAGTTTATTCAGCAAAGAGAGTTAAAGATTTTTTTGAAGCTGTTGGTTCAAAGAACCTAAAATTTAATCAAGACCCAGTTAACTTTCTTTCCTCTTTAGAAGAGGCATACAACACACGAGATTTCTTGGAAGAATTTTTTACACTTTTAGGAGATTACACTATAAGTGCAGACCTAAAAGATTTTAGAGTTATTGATTCATTACTATTTCAACTCGAAGAAGAATATTTGGGACATGGAATGATGGATCAAGTATATTTCCTTAAAAGAATGCAAGAAATTTGTCCTAATGCTCAAATTTTAGTCGAACATATACCCAGAGAAAAATTTAAACCTTCGTACGCTGAAGTAATGAAATTCTCAAAAGAAGCCGGTATACAATGGGAAAAAGTAAATTAAATTCCTAATTTTTTCTTTATTCTTACGAAATTTTTTAGGTAATAGTGATAAATAAAACCTTTAATTTTAGGTTTTCCAATTTTTTTCCTTAAATCATTCTCCCAATTCGTAGCAGGACAAGTTAGTTCTTTAGAAAAAATAAGGTAAAGTGTCCAGCTAAATAAAGGAAAAGTTATATACCATTCTGCATTGATTATATAGAAAGGTATAGAAAAAAATGTCACTATCAAAAAAATATGATGGCATATAACAAGTAAATAAAATAATAATTTATTAGAAATTTTTATAACCTTTCATTGTTATTCTATGTTTAGCGTACAAGAAAACTTTTTTTTTATCCTTAATATTCAAATGAAAAAAATTATTTTGAGAATCTAAAAATTCTACTACCTAACCTATCAGTTACATAAAATTTATCTTTATGATAATGTATATTACTTGGTTTCCAGGATTCCATATGATAAATCTCAGTCATTTCACCTTCATTGTTTATTACTGCAATAGCACCAATTCCAGGTAAGGTTTGATAAATATTACCATCTTCATCTACAGTGATTCCATCAGGACTTCCTGGATCTGCAAATCGTCTTAGCATTTGCGGTTCTATATTTTCTTCTGAGTCGAGATTTTCCATCATAACTAATCTATTTGCTCTAGTTTCAGATATAAGTATTTTGTTTTCTAGATTAGCTATACCACTAGGAAAAGCTAAATCTGCTAAAAATAATTCTGGTTTATTATTTTTCAATAATTTATAAACAGGGCTAATACAAGGGTTTGGAAATGGATTTCTAATTGGATCAGTAAATATAATCTCATCATTATCGGTAATTATCAAATCTGAAGGGCCATTAAGGTCCATATCATCATACTGATTACATATCTGAGATATACTACCATTACCTAAGCTGATTCTAAGTATAGCTTTACGAGTAGCATCAGCAACTATAAGAGAACTGTTTTTCTTTGAGAATGCTATTCCTAAAGGCCTTCCTTTTGTATTTGCATGCACCTTAATATCTTTTCTGGATAAAACGAATATATCTCCTGTAGACGCTGAAGAAACATAAATATTATCTTTATCATCAAGCGTAATTCCTTCTGGATGTGGAATAGTTGAAGAAATTTCTTCTAAATCTTTGGGTAAATTTGGTTGAAGTTGACTTAAAATTTGAAGCTCCTTTTATTCATCTAAATCCTGATCATTCCATAATGATCCTCTTTTAGCTAAAGCATATTCAGCTAAAATTAATTCAATTTTTTCTGGAGTTAGATTATCTCTATCTTCTTTGACAGACTTTTTTGACTTTTTATTACCTGTTTTTTCTTGAATAGTAAGGGTGGGTTGATCTTCTCCCCAATAAATAGTTTGATGAGGGAATGGGATTTCAATTCCTTCTATATCGAATCTAGCCTTTATTCTTCGAATAAGTTCAGATCTTAAATTCCATTGTTTCATAGGCTTACAATCACCTAGCATTCTAATTGTTATACAAGAATCATCAAACGATTGAATTCTTAGAACTTGTGGAGCCTTGATAATATTTAGACCAAAAACAGGATCAGCTGATAACTCATTACCAATTTGATTTAAGATAATTATTACTCTTTCCAAATTTTCTTTGTAAGCAACACCAACATCAAGAACTACTCTTGAATAATTTTTGGTTCTATTTGCTGATACAGAAATCTCACCGTTTGGAACTACATGAACGGTTCCCTCTAAATCTCTGAGAATAGTTCTTCTTAAATTTATGTCTTCAACTAACCCAGAAGTTCCAGCTATAGTTACAACATCTCCTGTTCTATATTGATTCTCAGCAATCACAAATATTCCGCTTATCAAATCTCTAACCAAATGTTGTGCTCCAAAACCAACAGCAATACCAACAACACCAAAACCTGCAAGTACTGGTCCAACAGGAATAGATAATTTAGAAAGAATCATAAAAACTCCAGCAAGTATTACAATAATTTGTGCTCCACCAGTGAATACTCTAGAAAGAGTAGTTGCTCTCTTTTCAGATTCTTCATGTTCTCCGTATTCAGATCTACTCATTACGAAAGTAGTTACTAATCTAGGAAAAATTCTATCTATAAGTCTTACTATTCCCCAAATAGTTAAAATCATAATTAAAATAACTAATCCTTGAGAAAAAAGCCATGAAAATATATCTAAAGATTTTTGTTGAAAATAAGAAGAAACAGGAGATACGTTAATTCCTACTATTGAAAGTAATCCAACTGACATTATAGAAAGCAAAATTATTAAAACTGTACTATCAAAAGCCTTGGTATCTAGCAGTGAAACAAAAGTACCAACATCTCTTGTTTCGTCTCTATTTTTCAATTTATTAGCTAATGATGAGATTTTAGGACGTGTAAATCTGTGAAAAATAAACCAAGCCGTTAAGACTGACAATATAAGTAAAATAGCCCATATACCTTCACTCAAGAACCATTTACCAAGGCTGTCATAACCTAGGAAATTCAAAACTGAATTTAGAAAGTTTTCCATAATAAATATAAGTTTGTGTTTTTATTATCTATTTATTCAGAAATAAGCATCTAGCTAAATTAAGAACGAATATTAGGGAAATCTAATAAAGAAATATCTGATTTAATATATTCAGAAGGCTTAAGCTTACCTATTGAATAAGGTCCATAATTAGTTCTAAACAGATCCAAAACATTAAGATTAAAATACTTAAATACTTTTCTAATTTCTCTATTCTTCCCTTCTGTTATTGAACATTCATATATGGAGATATTTTTTTTTGATTTTTTAGTATAAATTTTCATTGGTTTATAATAAAAATTTCTAATTCTAAGACCTTTTCTAATTAGCATAAGTTGATCTCCAGTTAATTTACCGTTAATCACAACCTGGTATTTTCTAGGAATATTATTTTTAGGTAATTCTAAAAATCTAGATATATCTCCATTATTAGTTAAAAGTAGCAGACCAGATGAGTCCTTATCTAACCTTCCAACAGAAAAAAAACCTTGCAAATTATTTGGGAGTTCATCAAAAATAGTAGTTCTTTGCTTTTCATCATTTTTTGAAACAATTAAACCTTTAGGTTTATGATACAAATAAATTTCATTATTATTGTTAAAAAATATTTTTTCTCCATCAACTAGAACTTCAGAATCATAAGGAACTTTGAATGCTGGTGTATAGATTATTTCTCCGTTAACAGAAACTTTTCCTTGAAAAATCAATTCTTCTGCATCTCTTCTCGAACAATAACCTGAGTTAGCTATAAATTTTGCTATTCTGACAGTATCGTTAATGTTAGTATTATTCATGTTAATATTTTACTTAAAATGGATATTCTAGAATTTATATTTACAAATATTCCCATACAAGTTTATACTGTTGTCGCAACAATTATATTCACAATTTTATACTACCTAATTGTAATCTTCTTAATTAAGTTTTATTCATCCGATGAAGAAAACGAAAACTACAAGAGAAATAATGGAATTCATATTATTGTAAAGATTTTCGTTTTATTGTTTTCTTTAATAGCTGCGATAGTAACCCAAGGTGTAATTGCTGAGCTTTACTTCTTCAGAGATTATGAGTGTTCATTGAGATCATATAGCTGTATTAGCTAAGTTAAATAATCTATAAAATTTATTATTAGTATCCTAAATTTTATTTTAAAGTGTAATAATAAGTATAATTGGAGAATTTATGGATAACTTGGGAAAAAAAATTTACGAATACATTAAAAAAAGATACATTATCGGTCTATTACTATTATTCCCTCTAGCAGTTACTTACTTTGTTGTTTCATTTGCATTTACTAGTTTAGATTCAATACTTCAACCAGTTTTCAGATGGATCTTTGGAACAAATATTCCTGGAGCTAGTTTCATAACTTTATTCGTATTAGTATTTTTAGTTGGAGCATTATCATCAAATAAAATTGTAAAAAGTTCTCTTAAGATTTTTGAAATAATTATCAGTAAATTACCTCTAATCAATGGTGTTTATACTACTTCTAAACAAGTATCAACAGCTTTTACTGGTGGAGGAAAAAATGGTGGTTTTAGTCAAGTTGTAGCTATTGAATACCCAAAAGAAAACACATGGACTATTGGGTTCTTAACTAATACTATTGAATTTGATGGAGAAGAACATGGATTTGTTTATATGCCGTCAACTCCTGTACCCAACACTGGTTGGTTATCTATAGTACCTACCAACAAAATAAAATATTTAGACCTGACTGCTGAAAAAGCTATGAGAATAATTGTTGCTGGTGGATTAGGCACTGGAGATTCCTTAAATTCACATAATAAATGATCATGTTTAGTAGCGAAGAAGATTTTCTAGAATTTCTAAAAAAGAATCATAAAAGTACTAATACTAATCCTGAAAATTGGTTAGGAATAGGTGATGATGCTGCAGTGATAGATATTAATAAAACTGACCTTATTTTTTGCACTGATGCTATGGTAGAAAATACTCACTTTAGGTCTAATCAAGATTTTTTTAATGTTGGCTGGAAATCTATAGTTTCAAACCAAAGTGATATCGCAGCAATGGGAGGATTCCCGCTAGGATTCACAGTCACTCTCGGAATTAATAAGCATATGAATAAAGAAAAGATTAATAGACTATATGAAGGAATAAACGATGCTTGTGAAAATTTCGGAGGAATTTTGTTGGGCGGAGATACTGTAAGTAGTTCAACAAATTTCATTTCTGTTGCAGCAATAGGTAAAAGCTTTATAAGTGGGAAAAATATGACTAGAAACACAGCAAAATCAGGAGATTTTGTTGCAGTGACTGGTCAAATAGGAAACTCTATAGCTGGCCTTGAAATATCAGAAAAAGATAATACTATCTCAAATAAATTTACAAAAAAATTCTTTCATCCAATTCCAAGAATAAAAGAAAGTAAAATAGCAATTGAAAATGGCATAATTTGTTCTATGGATTTATCAGATGGTTTAATAAAGGATCTTTACAGGATATGCAAAGCTTCAAAAGTTAAAATAGAAATAGATTTTGAAAAAATAAATTATGATCAGGATCTAAATAATATATTTAATGAAAATATAGAAAATAAAATTCTGTCTTCTGGTGAAGAATATGAATTGATACTAATTGGACCTGCTAGTAAAATAAAAAATCTTGAAGACAAAATAGATATAAAAATAATAGGTAGAGTAAGCGATAGTAAAGAGCCTATCCTTGAATTTTATAAAAACAAAAAAATAATAAATTTATCTACAGAAGGATTTGATCATTTTGGATAGTAAATTCAAACATTTGTCACTGGATAATGAATTCCTTGAAAAAACTATATTCTCTAACTCACTGGATGATACAAAAAAATTGGGAATAAAATTAGGAAAAAATATTCAAAAAGAAGACATAATTTTATTAGCTGGAGACTTAGGGGCGGGAAAAACAGAGCTAGTCAGAAGCATTGTTGAGGGCTCTGGAAGCGAAAGTTTTGTTAGAAGTCCTACATTTGTTCTAATAAATAATTATGAAGGCCCTACAAAGATTACTCATTGTGACTTCTACAGAATGGATGAAAATTTAGATGAAGAAGAATTAGGTATTGAAGAATATTACGAAGATTCCGCTACACTAATTGAATGGCCAGAAAGAGTTAAGAATAATCTTCCAGATGATTGCTTAATAATAAAAATATTTTTTACAGAGATTGATAATCAAAGAGAGTTCAAATTTTATAGTACAGGCAATAACTCAAAGGCTTTGTTAGAAGGTATTCAATGAGTCATTTATTAATCGACACATCAACAAAAAATTGTTCTTTGTTTTTTTCAAAGGAAAATAAACTTGTATATGCTAAATCATGGATTAGTGAGAATAATCATAGTGAAGAATTAAACAATTATTTTACAGAAATTAAGGATTTGATTGACAATGTTGATTATTTAGGAGTTCTAACTGGACCAGGGGGGTTTAATTCAATAAGAATTGGAATTTCTTTCGCTCTTGCAATCTCAATTTCTAGAAATATAAAAATGTTAGCAATACCTACTCATTTAGTACAAGCAATAGATTCAATTATTCAAGAAAAACCAATAACATCCGTTATACAATGTGGGAAAAACATGACTAGTTGGGCAGAATTCAAAGATGGAAAATTTGTCCATGATAATTTTGGAATTACTAAAGATGAGATATATAAAGGTGAAAAATATTGTGGAGAAACAAGTGATTTAGCTAATGATATCCCAAGACCATACGAAAAAATTTCAAAAACAGCAGATTTATTAATTGAAAAATTTGGATATACTAAACCTGAAGATGTTTTGCCAATATATGCAAAAGAACCTTCTATAAGCATCCCAAAAGAACCATATAAAAAGTTTAATAATTAAAAGGAGAAAAAATTGGAAACAACTTTAATATTGATAAAACCCGATGGAGTTCAAAGATCATTATCAGGTGAGATATTATCTAGATTAGAAAAATCAGGACTTAAGATTAGTGGTTTAAAATTGCTTCATGTTGATGAAAAACTTGCAAAACAACATTATGCTGAACATGAAGGGAAACCATTTTTCAATGATTTAGTTGAATATATATGTTCCGCTCCAATAATAGCTCTGGCCCTAACTGGTCCGAATGCAGTTCAAAAATCAAGGAGTCTTATAGGAAAAACAAATCCCCTTGAGTCTGAGCCAGGCACTATTAGAGGAGATTTTGGCCTAGAGATATCAAGAAACTTAATTCACGGTTCTGCTTCAATTGAAGATGCTGAAAGAGAAGTGAACATTTTCTTCGCTAAAGATGAAATAATCAATTATTCTAAAGCAACAGATTCTTGGGTTGTGGAATAATTATAAGATTCTAAGTATTTCAGCGGATTTGGACCATAAACTTTCTAGGTCATAATTTTCTCTTTGATCTTCAAGAAATAAATGTATAACAAGTCCAGGGAAATCAAGTAACAGCCATCCACTATTTGTATAACCTTCTTTGTGATTAATACTTATTTTATTTTTTTTCAAAAAACTAGAAATTTCAGAGCTTGAAGATTGTAAATGTTGTTGTGTCATTCCAGTCGCAATTATAAAGTATTGAAAAAAATCAGATTGCTTTGAAACATCTAGTATGACTACATTAGAAAGTAATTGGTCACTCATTATTTGAGCTGTATCTGTTACTACCTGTGAAAATTCTTTTATGTTTATAACAAAATCCTTTGATATAATTTTTTTGTTATCATTATTTAATTTTAGTTTAAATCTGATTATTTTTTAATCCTATAAAGAAAGAAAATGAAAAAAAACAAATCAAGAGTTTTAGTGGCTATGAGTGGTGGAGTCGATTCTTCTGTCGCGGCAATCTTACTTCATGAGCAAGGATACGATGTAGTTGGGATTACTATGAGACTTTTTGATAATCCATTTAAAAATTCAAATGTCTTAAACAAAACGTGTTGTTCTTTAGATGATGTAAATGATGCTAGAAAAACCTGTAGCGTTATTGGAGCAAGGCATTACTACACCAACATGGTTGATGATTTTAAGAATAAAGTTATGAATAAATTTGTTAATGAATATCAAAAAGGTAGAACACCACATCCATGTCTTTCTTGTAATCACAGCCTAAAGTTTGACTCTCTATTTAACAAAGCAGATGAGCTTGGAGCTGAGTACATTGCAACAGGTCATCATGCAAAAATAACAGAAAAAGACGGTAAATTTAATGTTGAAAAAGCATTAGATAATAATAAAGATCAATCTTATGTCCTGTTCACATTAAATCAAGAAAAATTAAAGAGACTACTTTTTCCTGTTGGAAATTATTCAAAGGAAGATATAAGAAATATCGCAAAAAAATATAATCTTTCTCACGCAGAGAAACCTGATTCACAAGATATTTGTTTTATACCAAATGGAAATTATAGAGAATTTTTAAAAAATAAAATTAAACCTATTAAGGGATTCATCTATAACGAAGATGGAGAGAAATTAAAAGAACATTCAGGTATTCATAATTTCACTATTGGTCAAAGAAAAGGTATAGAAATAGGTGGTTTAAATAAAAAGGTATATGTAAAAAGTATAAATAGTTCTACAGGAGATGTAGTAATTTCAGATAACGAAAAGTTATTTGAAAAAGAATTAATTGCTGATCAAGTAAATTGGACTAAAGGTTTTGAGCCATCAAACAATATGAAAGTTAAGGCTAAAATCAGATATAACGCAATTGAACAAGAAGCTAAACTAAAAATCATTTCCGAAAATAAAATTTCTGTCATATTTGATAAACCCGTAAGAGCAATTACTCCCGGTCAACCCGTCGTTTTATACGAAAATGATAAAGTTCTTGGCGGAGGAATAATTAAGAATTCCATTCCCTTAGAAACTAAGGCTAATGTCTAATCTAGAAATAGAAACAGATT
>CEUM01137516.1_pt1 | contig 11702 bp, 4 predicted proteins | sample 356421 | NCBI WGS metagenome assembly CEUM01 (sample SAMEA2622716, study PRJEB7988) | marine metagenome | biome: marine biome (ENVO:00000447); feature: surface water layer (ENVO:00002042); material: "saline water (ENVO:00002010), including plankton (ENVO:xxxxxxxx)" | depth 5 m | reverse complement strand
GGAACGTCGATGCACCAGTATAGATACCCAAGCCAGTGGATGGATCAGTACCGACCTGCCGTGGGAACGCATGGGTGGTCGTGGTGAAATCGATATCCGAGAAGCGTGGAGTGATGGACGGCACCCTGCAAGTTTGAGCATTGACGTGCTGGGTGACGACGGTCGTTCATCACACAGTTCCATCGGCTCGGTTTGGGCCTTCCACCTCTCTCGCCTGTCCTATCAGTTCTCATCCTCAATCGACGGCATGGAAGTGGCCTTCAGCGGTGGTGCGGTGGTTACCAACCATCCCGAATTCAAACCCTACGTTGTGGTGCCGCCCTCCGACCGAGGCGGGCCCGGCCCTCGGTTCGCTGCAACAATACCCTCGCTCCACCCCACCTCATCCAGTGAGAGCGGTGCAGGTGAATTGGAATTGGACATTGAATTGGTTCATCGCACCTCGCTCGCCTCAACACCGGCCTACGAGGTTCGTCGTGGATGGTCCGAGCCATACGGCACCGCCATCGCCGATAACGCTGGCATCGGCCTTGAGGCGAGCGAAGATTGGACCGTCTATCCAGGTCGGTTGGACTTACTCACCGATTACGTGGGCTGGGTGCCCGACCCAAGTTATGGCACGGCAGAAGCCGTTTGGCACACCAACGGCGAAATCATCGAGTTCACCCTTCAATTGGCGTCCATTGACGTAACGGCTCGGGAGGTGCTGGTATGAATCGTGGAAGCCTGACCCGGGACACCAGAGCCGCAGCCACCGAATTGGGCTACATTTTCACCTTCTTGCTGGGTGTGTTGTTGATGAGCATGTTCAGCGTGTGGGCATGGGATATTGAAACAAACACCCGTTTGCGTTGGAACGAGGAAGCCATCCAAGCGAACATGGACGACATTGCTGCCGCCGTGGAACGTGCGGATGAAGCCAGTCGCCTCGGTGGAAACATCTCCTATGCAGAGGAGATCAGTTGGCGGCCAACCGAGGCCGATGAGTCGCTCTTTTGGTTGGAATTGCACGACACCGCCCTGATTCTCATTGACGAAGGAGGACCTCTTGACACGGAGATTTCCCTTTCGGGGACCGGGGCCGGCACGCACGAGGGGCGAGTGCCGCTCGCTGGTGTTGAACGCTTATGGGTGGTTCATGATGATGGCATAACCTTCCTTTCACTCGACCGGCCACAGGCCGTTCAGTGAATCAACGACTCATGACCGCTCTGTGGACCATGGCTTGGACTTCTCGCATTCGCGTTTTTGCACCGAGTTCCCGGAACACGGTCAGTGCACGCTGCAGATATTCCATGCGGCCTTGACGGTCGGGGGCAACCCCACCAAGTCGTGTGAGAAGTTCTCCAATCTGCATCCGCAGATCATTGGCCTCAGCCAGCACCAGGGCTTGGCTATAATGTTCCATGGCTTCATCGGTGCGCCCAGCATCATGCAAAACTTCGCCCAGAAGCATGGTGATTTCCACCAAGGATTGCACATCACCTGCCTCGGTCATGGCCTCAAGCGCCTCCGAATAGTGGAACAAAGCCAATTCGGATTGCTCAACCTTTGAGTAGTATCGACCCAATACGCCCTGGGCACGAGCGTGAAGCAAAACATCACCCATTTCCGCTGTTCGTTCATGCGAAGCCATGGCGTGTTCCCGAGCACGGTCAACCTCACCGAGGGAAATGAGGGCTCGGGCGAGTGTGATTTGGCTGTTGATGAGTTCATCGTCCACTGAATCTGCGAGAATGGCTTCCACTTCACCGTAGGCTTCCAAGGCTTTGGAACGCTCGTTTTTTCGTCGAAGCAGGTAGCCGATGTTGTTGTAGGTCCGAGCAGCCCAGCGGGCGTGTCCTTGTGCGATGTAATGCGTCAGGGCTTGCTTGTGGCGACTGAGGGAAAGGTCGCTATCTCCCTGTTTTCGGCTCACGTCTGCCATTGAAGAGAGGATTTCTGCCTGTATCAATTCATCAACGCTCTTCTTTGCTCGTTCAAGGGTCGCACTGAGTACTTCTTCGGCTTCTTCAAGACGACCAAGAAGAGCAAGAATATCCCCTTGTAATTGTGCCATGCGAACCACGATATCAGGCGAGAGGTCGTCCGTTTCTATTTGCTCAATGAGCCCGAGCAGTTCCATGTAGCCTTGCGAGATGAGTTGCCGTCCTTCGGTGACCACGAGATTTGAGGCCTCTTCGTATTGTGCTGCTTGGATGGAGTGGTAAATCAATTCAATCAGCATGTCATGACTTTGCGTCTGCTTGAGGTACCATTCCACACACTTTGCGTGAAATTCCTGACGAAGTGCAGCAGAAAGGCTGCGCAAGAGGAACTCTCGAATCAAATCGTGAACGTCGTATGTTTCCGAATCCGCTTGGCGGGCGAGACCGGATTCAACCAAACTATCCAACTCATCCGTGTCCAATTGTTGTTGAGCGAGGGCATCAAGTTCAACGGGTTCACGGAAAATGGAGAGCGCAGAGAGGACACGTTTCTGTTCAGCACTCAATTTTGAGAAAATCTCAACGGTCACATAATTCTCTAGCGTTTCGTGGAAGGCTCCGGCAGAAGCACCACGATTGATGAGTTCCAAAACCAGTGGGTGGCCACGAGAAAGCCCGTGAATGTGCAACCACTGCTCGTCCTCCAAGGTCTCAAAGCTCGTCAGTAACTTACGACCAGATTCAGGGTCCAAACCGTCGAGGGGAAGCACCAGACTGGCAATCCGACCCTCTGCGTCCTTGGTCGGCACCACCGGCTTGAATGAACGAGAGAAGATGACCAGGCCTATCTTCTCCTCACTCCCGAGCAAAGCCAGCGACATGGCTTGGAATGTTTGATGCAGCACCATGTCCGAGACCTTGTGGAAGTCGTCAATGACCAAGAGAGAGGGGGTGCCTTCCAGCGCCTCAACCAAAATACGGGCAGCGTCGGCGGGTTGTGGAACCGGTGTGGCTGCGAGGTATGTGGAGAAATCCACGTTGCCCATGCTCGACAACCAATCAGCCACCGATTCAAAGAACGAACGGGAACCTTCCCAATCCTGACATCGGTGGTAGAGGAGATTCCTTCGATGCATGAAACGCTCAATCAGTTTTGACGCCATCGTAGTCTTTCCAATCCCTGCAATGCCGGGTACAAGCAAGGTTGTGGCCCTTGCCTCAAGCAAATTGACCATGTTGTCAAGTTCAGTCGTGCGGCCGTAAAAATGGCGCAACCGGGGAAGGTCAGCCAGTGATGTCACCAGTTGTTTCTCAACATGCTTCGACAAATCACGTTCAATCAAGTCGGCCGAGAGGTTACGAACATCCAAACAATTCTGCTCATCGATGTACCGTATGATGTCCACCGGCCGCATCTCAAAAGGCAAAACAGACTTGGCTCCGTTCAGGGTCGTCTCTACAGCGGGTTGGTCATCGAGTATGCATCGAACGGGAAATTCTGCGAGCCTCTCCCACGTTTCGTTGGCAAGAGCGATGCCCGAGTCGGTCAAAAAGTAGGCTTTGCGTTTTCGAGATACACCCTTCACGTGTGCTTGGCGCTCAACGAGAATACCTTGGTCTTTCAAGCCCGCAATCGCCCGAGGGACGTTGGACCGCGCAATGGCCACGGCGTTGGCAATCCCCATTTGGGAGAGGGCGAAAGGAACCTCAATGCTGTCCTTGTAATCGGAGTAATCCAACAAGTGCAACAGGATGCGTTCCTGAACACCGGGTTTTGCCTGTGCGGCCATGTCCTAACCCTCAGTTCTCTCTCACTGTTGTGGAGGTTGCTGGTAGTTGGGGTCGGGCACCCATTGGTTGGATGCCTGGTCCCAAAGCCAGCCGGGATGTTGAGATTGTGCTGGGGCTGCTGCCTCCTGAACAGCTGGGGCCACAGCGGCTGCTTCCTGCTGAGGAATGCTGGGTGTTTGCTTCGCCTTGGCCCATGCATAGGGGTCCTCTTCTGCAGGTGCATCGTCTCCCGTGAGTTCATCTTCGTCAATGACGTCCTCGAACTCGATGAAGAAGAAGGCACCAGCACCCAACAGCACCAAGACGGCCAACACGATCAGAATGATGCCGAACATTCCCGAACCACCGTCGTCGCCACTGGAGACGACAATCGCAAACTCAGCGTTGTCCGTCTGGCCTGCGAACTTGTAGATTTGGCCGTCCATTTCGAAGATCACATCGGACTGTCCTTCAACACCGCTGAGTTGACCAGCCGTCAAATCCATGCTCCATGAGCCGTCAGAAAGAACACGTGTGGAGTTCAACTTGGCGTTTCCATCGGCAAATCGGGCGATGACCAAACTTCCCGGAAGGCCCTCGCCTTGGAAGTTGGCAGGGTCGTTCACGGTGATATCACCCGTATCGGTTCGCTCTACGGTGAAGGAAACCGCTCGTACGAGGAAATTCACCTTCAGCGAGTAAGCCTTGGATTCCTGGTCGTCTTGGGCATACAAAACGACGCCGTTGAGCGACCATTCGGGGATTTCACTGGTCGTTTGAGCCATGTAGGACATGGGGTCATAGGTCAGTACACCCATCGGCGTGATGGTGATGAAATCGTCGTAGAAGTCATCCTCAAGAGTTTCCTCGTCATCGTAAACATAGAATTCAAGGTCGTTGCCTGGTGAACCCGTGCCATCAGGGTCGCTGAAGAACTCAGCGAGGTCAAACGAAACACCACCGCCACAGCGGTCAAAGGAGTTTGAGTTCTGGTCGCAGAAAATCGTCCATGTGCCAACCCATCCGGTTTCATTGAATACGGGGTCCTTGTTTTCAGCGTCGAGCGGGTTGTTGATGGTCATCCGCCAGGTGACCCATTCGGAGTAGTCATCACCATCGTAGGCACGAACAGCGACGGAATAGACGCTGTCGTGAACGAGGTCCGAGGTGTCCCAGTTGGCCACCCATGAACCATCGTTGGCGAAACTTGTCACCGGCAACGGGCCGTCGTTCAACACCAAACCGTTGGCGAGGTCGGTGATTTGAATCTCAACCCGAGTTACAAATCCACCGATATCCCGTGCAACGCCGATGATCTTGGTTTCTTCAGATGCACGAACAACGTCACCGTCAATGCCACCTGAGGTTTGATCGTCAGCACCAATCCAAGAGAGTTGCAGGTTTGGTGGAACGTTGTCGTTGTTGATGGTGACCGTTCGGGTCTCAACAACGCACGCACTCGCATTGTCAATACAGAAATCGCTGTCCGCTGCCCAGACATCAACGGTGTACTCACCGGTTGGTAATTCGGCGACATTCCATTCGTAGGACCAGCTCGTGGAACCTTGGTTGAAGAATTGCTGCTGATTGCCGTCAGGATAGGTGATTCGGAACCAAATCTGCTTGATGTCGCTGCCGAGTGTACCCTGGTAAGGGTCGGAGGCGGTTCCTTGGAAAAGGACCTTGCCGTTTTGGTGAACACTGCCATCGGTTGGGATGTCAACCAAGATGGTGGGTGGAACGAGGTTGAGTTTGAACTGGCGAACCTCTACTGGAGAATAGTCCAGACCGTCATAGGAGCGAATACGGAAGGTGATGTCGCCTTCACCCTCGGGGTGAGCAGCACCGTCCCATTCGTAGACCCAATCCTTGAACGGATGAGTCTGCATCGTGATCTCGCCGTTTGCACCGGAGACGTCCGAGGCGTAGAACCAATCAGTTGAGCCGGGAGGTTGAATCTCGACCCTCTTGACCTGTCCAAATTGCTTTTGTTGAGCGGTGTTATCGTTGGCGTACGGCCACTTCTCGCCGTCCCAAGCTTGACCGGTAATTCGAACCGTGGTGGCGAACGAGTAACCGTCGGGCTCGTTGACGCTCACGCTCGGACGAGCGTTGTTGAGATTGATGATGTCATCAACGGGTCCTGAAAGAACGTATGAGAAATCATCTCGACCGCTTCCGAACTTGAAGGCCTCAACGGAATAGAACGGCTTCTCTCGGTTGCCGTTTTCACAATTTGAGGTGTCGCCGAGGCCTGAAATCACGTCGAGGTCGTCAACATAGGTATCCCCGTCGTTGTCGATACCGTCTGCACAGGAATCCTCGTCAACGGTAATTGGATTTCCATTGGGATCAAGTTTTCCGGGAATAACAGCGTTCTTGTCTCCGACAACATGGTTCCAGTTTCGGTCGAGCAAGAAGTCGGAAGGCAGGGAAACTTGCTGCGTGAATCCAAAGGCATCGGTGGTCAGTTCGTAGAGCGGAAGTCCAGTGGCGTCCTTGATGATGACAGTTGCACCCTCTACGTTGGAATTCTTGGCCTTCACTTGGTAGCGCACCAATTCACCTTCGCGAACTTGGGAGCCCCACGCTGTGTTTTGGTTCTGAACATGAATCATTGAGGAATCGAAGTTCTGAAGGTCAGCAAAGGAAAACACCGTGGCGTTTTCGACCAACTCAAGGGCGAGCGGCATCTGTGCCGGTGGCAAGGCTACGGTTCCCGGGAGTTTGAGGCACTCGTCCTGCACGTAGGGGCACTCAGCGCCAAGCCAGCGGATGTTGACGGGGTAGAGTTCGTTGCCGCCAGGGGAAGGAATCTGTTCCGACTGAACGGTCACACGAGATTCAGTGACGTTGTAGACTTGAGACACACCGGTCCAAGAATTACCAGAGAAGTAAGCGATAGAACCGTACTTGTTTCCGTAGTTGTCGTCGTGGACACTCACATTTCCTGCAAAGCCGCCAGCAGAATCAGCCGTGTTCCCTTGGACGTTGATGAGCGAGCCCTTCGCACGAATGATGTCGCCAGTATTGCCCGAGATGGTGTTGTCCATGACGGTGGCAGATGAACGGAAGACGTGAACCGCAGGACAAGGGAAGTCGCCACCGTACATTTGTGAATTGCAGGTTCCGGAGTTGTTGGAAATAATATTGTTGGCCAAGTACAAGCGGGCTGCGGTCGGGGCAGGAACTTGCCAGCCTTGGTCTTGGTAATGGTACTCACCGATCAACACAGGCTCTTTCCCGGTGTCTTGGATGGTGTTGTTTTCAGCGACGACATCCGAGGTGCCGTAAATCCAAATGCCGTTCCATCCACCAATCGGCCCAATGACGTTCTCGTGGAGTTCAACAATGGAACTGCGGATACCCACGCCCGAGCCTTCGGATGCACCGGAAATCGTGTTGCGCTCTGCATAGACCTTGGCCCCGTCGTAGGCGGTTAATCCAGCCCCTTCAGCGGTCGTAATGGTGTTGCCGTTGACCTCAAGCGTGTGCTCGATGAGGCCCGTGGTCTTGAGCGAGTTTGTATCAACAGCGTTACACTTGACGTTGATGTCTGAATTCGTTAGCGAACCAGAACTTGATTTCATCAAAATACCGTAGCTGTTCTGGGAGATGTCGAGGTCGTCCAAACCGATGTACGAATCCTCGATGAAGATGGCACCAAGACCGCCGCCTTGCTGGCCACAATCGGTCTCAACGCCCGTAAAGTCAGAACTCTTCACTTGGAAAGTTGAGAGAATACCAGCGCCTGCACCATATGCACGAACGGCCGCTGCATTGTAGCCTCGGCCATCAGTTCCAACCTCAAAACTCGACTCGGTGATGAGGGGAGAGGCGAGGTCAATTGCGATGACATTGGACGTGTTGACGCCGGTGAAGGATAGCCCACGGGCGGTGGTGGAAGAACCGTCAAACACCAAAGCACCGTACTGCATGGATTGCAGCGTTGAGACATAGATGGGGTAACCGTAAGCGTTCTCAAAGTGAGCGAAGTTGATGGAGGTGATGGCCTGGTCAATGGTGTCTCGAATGACCATACCAGAGCCGCAGGCTGCGTCGGGGTTGGTGAAGAGGTTGCTGCCGTTTTGATAACACCTGCCCACCTTGTCGTAGTCCGCAGGTTGGGCCCAGATGAAGCGGGCCTGAGATGAGGCTGAACCAGCGCTCGCTCCACAGGCTGTATCGCCGATGCAAATGGCGCCCTTGACATCAATGAACTTGCCGTAAGGGATGTTCACTGTGGTTCCAGCGTTGATGATGAGTTTCGCACCTTCGTTAACGGTAACATCGCCTTGAAGATTCATTGTGCCGGTCCACGTTTCCGTACCTGAGACCTCACCTTGGGTCGTCTCGTTGACAGCCATAACGGATGGAACTGAGACCACGGCCAACATGAGGGACATCATGTAAAGCATGACGAGCGATACGGATTTTGTTTGGTTACTTCGAGACATCGGTGATTCACCTAGTGTGTCCATGAACGCCACGAATATAATACTGCGCCTCATTTGCCAAATTAAGAATATCAATATTCAAAAAAAGTATCATTTATGCTGCCGAAAAACGGAAGGATTACGCCCCTTTCCTGCAGAAAAAAGTCCATATTCAGTCATTTTGAGAACGGTATTGACCGATGAATTTCGGAGAACTTGGCCTCAACACGCCGAAATCGTCCGAGTTTCTTGGTACCATGCATTGGCATCAAGTTGGCCGTAGCCACCCCTCGAGTCATGTTGAGCGGGTGCATCGGCGGACAAGGAATCGACCAAAGCCTGTTTGACCTGAATCAGACATGATGAGTTTCCACCCTGCTGTGGTTTGAGCCACGGTTGTTCTTCCAGAATGAGGGTCAGCGCGCCTGTAACAAACACGGTCGCATCCGATGTCCCGCTGCTTGAGTACCACAAGTTCTCTTCTCCCGTGCTGATGATTCGCTCACCAGGAGCGACAACTTCAGGCTTCAAATGCGGGTTTTGTCGCTCCTGACCGTCTCTGTCGAGAGGCGACCCTGTGGAGGTGTTGGACCACAGCGTACCGGCCCGTGTTGTCGCCCCCACAGAGATGGCCAAATCCACGCTTCCCGGCGAAGCGACATCGCCGTCATCGTCAAGACCGTCGTTCCCTGCAGCGGCGATGACGTAGATTCCAGCATCCGTTGCCTGCCGTGTTGCAGAAGATGAGCCACCTTCGGTGGATTCAGAATCGTCAGAGCCGCCCAAGGACAACGAGATGATATCTGCATTGAACTCAAATTGGCACCACCGGATGGCATCTGCGACGTCAGAATCAAGACCTGTGTTTTCTCCTTCACCATTATCTCTTAACGCAGCAACCATGGCAAAAGAAGCGTTGGGAGCAGCCCCCGATTGGTGCGACGTGGAAAGAAGCAGTCCTGCCATTAAGGTCCCGTGAGCAACGGCCCCGTAGTCCACCGGTACACGAGACGTCCCAACCAAGTCCTTGAACTCAATTTGGCTGCTTGAAAACGCTTCATGGGTCGCATCAATACCCGTATCCACCATGCAAACCCGGACACCTTCGCCGGTCAGACCACTTTCTTGCAGGGTCCGGATAGAAGTGTCTTCAAAGGCCCACTCGGATTCGGGAAGCGGAAGTTCCACCACAATCCACTGGTTCTGCCACATGAGCAAACTCGCCGAGACGAGCAGCGCAAACACAACCATTCCAGGTAGCGTGAAGGTGCGTCGACGTGGCCGCACCACCGGTTCAACTTCGTACGGAGCCCATCCCATGATCTCTGAGCGCCATTCATTTTGGAACCCGATAACGGTGGGGTCAACCGCCGAGACAATACGGCGGTCGGAGGGCTCAGGAAGATACTCGACGTCACGAAGCCCTTCCATGGCTTACGCTACCCACACAAAGGCCTCATGAAACCTTGTTTGAAAATCCAGTCAAAACTGAACATCAGAACTTGGTTCCGCCACGGCTACGAGCGGTCTTCACACCACCGTAAACGACCAAAATCGCAAGCAGGGCAATCAGCAACGTCATCCAAACCGACTCACCGTCAGCCGAGGACTCAATGTTGTACTCCAAGCTGAAGTCGTCATCCTCTGGGATTTCTTCAACGCTGTTTGCTTCTGCACCGGCAACCTCCAATCGGTAGTCAAAGCGCTGGTTGCCTGGATTGAAGTTCATGCCTTCAAAGACAGCAACGCCTTCACCTCCAGCAGGAACCGAAATCGTTTGCGACATCTCAGCGCCACCGGGTGGCGTCAAGTAGACGATGACCGATGGTGCGTCGAGCAGACCCACGTTCTTCACCGGGACACGAACCGCACCGTCCTGACCCGCAATGAGGTCGGACTGCGTTGCGATATCGGCGGTGTTGAGGGTCAGCTTGATGGTGGCCTTCTGAATGTTCACCACAACTTCTCCACGGTCAACATTCTCGCTTTCGCTGTTGATGTAGACGGTCAAGTCAAAGTCTCCTTCCGAAAAGGAAGCGGGTGCGAACACCGTGAATTGTTGGGTTCGAGTCTCATCCTTGTTCAGGGTCATTGTGGACGTCATTGGTGTGACGGACCAATCTGCAGGGACACCGCTCTCGAGCAACTCGATGGTGAAGCTGTCCTGACCGTTTCCGTCGTTGGTCAAGTCAAAGGAGAATTGACGCTCAACGAGGGCAGACATACCGAGTTCTTCGGTTTCTTCCGAGACCGTAAAGCCGTACGTTTGTGGCACGAAGACCTTGACAGAGGCCTGAGAGGATTCACCGAGGTCAGTCGTCAAACGCATGGTCATGCGATGACCGTTTTCCAACTTCCAAGCATCAGCCACATCGGGTAATGTAATCTGAACCCGGACCGTCTCGGAGAGTACGGCTTCGGTGTCGCCATCACCAATGCCCAATGAGACGCTGATGCTGTCTTCGTAATCATCGCTCGTTGCGTTGTAGAACTTGACGGTCCACAGTTCGGAATCCTGAGCGAGACCCATCTCACCTGAAACAGAGAACACGTCCATCAGTTCGGTGCCGTTGTAATTCACATCAAAGTCGAACGTGATGGTCGAGTAAGCGGATTCATTGGTTGATGAAACGACGGCCTCAACCTCGGCATCGGCTGCATTCAAGAGCGTTGAACCTTCGAGTGAAGCATCGTTGAAGGTGATGTCCAAAGCGGAGTTTACACGGCGGTTGAACTGCAAGGTTGCAGCGATGGTTGAATCGGCCAAGACCGAGGTCGTCTGACCACCATAATACTCCATCTCAAGGTTCGTGCTGTGCTGAACGGTCATGAATTCACTGTCAAAGGAGATGCTACCCTCGGGGAAGAGGGTTCGCAGTTCACCGCTTGCAGGAACAGCCATCACCCATGTCATTTCGTTGTAGGTGACCTCCAACTCCACGACATCTTGAATCATCGCAGCACCAGAATCAGCGGAACCAGCGTGGTGGTCGTTCTGCTCGATGTCGGTCCAAGCGGTCGCAAGGTCAACATAGCCACCAAGGGCCATGACCATCGTGATGTTTCCACCGTTCGCAACCGAGGCATCCAACAAACCGATAGCGACACCGCCGCCGTTTGGCCCTGGGTTGGATTGGGTGATAACGACCACCCACTCGCCTGGCTGAACACTGCTTGACCACTCGAGCGTGCTTCCGTTCATGGCGCCGTTGACCTGGACTGCGTCGCGCTCAACGCCTGCAATGGGGTAGAGGACAATGCTCGCATCCACGAGGCGAGCCGCATCGAGTTGGTCGGTGGCCGTACCGAAGACATCTACGGAACCGGCGGTTACTTCGATGTCAGTGGAATCTGGACTGTCGTGAACCGTGTATCCGGACTGGTTTTCCGTTTCGTAGTAAACGGTCTCAAAGCCTTCCTTCTCAACACTAACGTCGTAGACATCACGAATGGGGACAAAGATGCGCCAGACACCCTCATCATCGGTCATGACGGTCTCAGAGAAGGAGTGGTTGTTGCCCTGAACGGTTACTGTCATCTCAGGCAATCCCTCACCAAGGCTTGGTGC
>CEUM01031581.1_pt1 | contig 11716 bp, 8 predicted proteins | sample 356421 | NCBI WGS metagenome assembly CEUM01 (sample SAMEA2622716, study PRJEB7988) | marine metagenome | biome: marine biome (ENVO:00000447); feature: surface water layer (ENVO:00002042); material: "saline water (ENVO:00002010), including plankton (ENVO:xxxxxxxx)" | depth 5 m | reverse complement strand
CAGAATTATTATCAGAATTATTATCAGAATTATTATCAGAATTATTAATAGAATTATTATTATTAGATAAGTTTTTAGAAATATAATCATAGTTCAAATTATTTATTATTTCATTAGTATATTGATTCATATTATCAGACAAATCAAAAAAATTATTAAAAGAACAATCGTCTTTATTTTTATTTTTATTTTTATTGAAAATTATTAGATTATTTTTTAAAGAATTTTTGGAAATATATTTTGGGTGTTTAAGATTATATCTAGTATTATATCTTGTATTATGTTTGTTATAGTAATAATACATTATAAGAATATAATAATATTTTTTTAAATAAAAATATTATTTATAAAAAAAAATTTTTAGAAAAATATATAATTGAATTAAAATAATCTAAATATTATTTACATATAATAAAGAGATGAATAATAATAAAAAACCATCTAAAATTGTAGGTATTCAATTTAGTTTATTAAGTCCAAAAGATATATATAAAGGTTCTGTTGCAGAAATAGTAAATAGGGATACATATATAAATAATAGACCAGTTATAGGTGGTTTGTTTGATCCAAGAATGGGTGTTTTAGATCCAGGATTAATATGTCCAAGCGATGGTTTGGATTATATAGATAGTCCTGGATATTTTGGACATATTAAATTAGCAAGACCAGTTTATTATATTCAATATTTAGGAAGTATTCAAAAAATATTAAGATGTGTCTGTTTAAAATGTAGTAAAGTTTTAATAAATAAAGAAAAAAATAATCATTTATTAGAATTACCAAATGAACAAAGATGGAATAAAATATTTGCATTAGCTAGTAAAAAGAAGAGATGTGGAGAAGATTCTCATAATGGTTGTGGATGTTTACAACCAAAAATTAAAAAGGAAGGATTATCAACAATAGTAGCAGAATGGAATAATAATGAAGAAGAATTATCTAATTATGAATTCTCGAAAATTAATAATAATAAATTAATAATGAAATTAACACCAGAATTTGTATTAAAAATATTCAAAAAAATTTCAAATGAAGATATTAAATTTTTAGGTTTTGATAATATTTGGTCAAAACCAGAATGGATGATATGTCAAGTATTAGCTGTTCCACCACCATCAATGAGACCATCAGTAAAACATGATGTGCAACAAAGAAGTGAAGACGATTTAACTCATATAATAATTAATATTATAAAATCAAATAAAACATTAGGAGAAAAAATAGAACAAAAAGCAAATAATAATGTAATAGATGATTGGACAACTGTATTACAATATTATGTTGCTACATTAGTAGATAATAAAATTCCAGGTGTGGCAGCAGTAGCACAACGTTCGGGTAGACCATTAAAAGCAATTAAAGAGAGATTGAATGGTAAAACAGGTAGAGTAAGAGGAAATTTAATGGGTAAAAGAGTAGATTTCAGTGCAAGATCTGTAATTACACCAGACCCTAATTTGTCAATTACAGAATTAGGTATTCCAATGAAAATAGCAAAAAATTTATCTAAACCAATAACAGTAAATAAAAAAAACAAAAGTTTTCTTAAAAAGTTAGTAATAAATGGTCCAGATGTATATCCGGGAGCAAAAATTTATGAAAAAAAAAATGGTGAAACAATAAGTTTAAGATATGTTGATAGAGAATCTATTGTACTAGAAGATGGTGATATTGTACATAGACATTTATTAAACAATGATAATGTTTTATTTAATAGACAACCTACATTACATAGAATGTCTATGATGTGTCATAAAGCAGTTGTTATGAATAAAGGTGATACATTTAGATTAAATGTAGGTGATACTAAACCTTATAATGCTGATTTTGATGGTGATGAAATGAATTTACATGTAGCACAAGATGATGAATCGGAAATAGAATTAATGGAACTAGCAGCAGTAAAAAATCAGATTATTAGTCCAGCAAATAATAAATCAATTATTGGTATATTTCAAGATTCTTTATTAAGTAGTTATTTATTTACAAACAAAGTAATTGAATTTGATAATAGAACAGCTATGAATTTGTTAATGCATAATAAAAATATTAATTTGAATTTGACTAATTTTAAAAAAAATTTAACAAATTTTGAAATTTTAAGCACTATTATGCCTAATTTGTCATTACAATATAAAACAAAACAATTCAAAGACGATGAAGATGTAAAAACATCTAATAATATTTTAGAAATTAGAAATGGTAAAATAGTTAGGGGTGTATTTGACAAAAATGTTTTAGGCGATACAACAAGAGGATTATTACATAGAATTACAAATGACTACAATAATACAAGATCTTATAAATTTGTAGATGATTTCCAAAATATAATTACTGAATATATGAAATTAAGAGGTTATAGTGTAGGTATTAGTGATTTGATAGCTGATAAAGATACAAATGATTCAATTACAAAAGCAATTACGCAAAAAAAAATAGAAGTAAAATCATTAATTGATGAAATTCATTTGGGAATTTTTGAAAATAAAACAGGCAAATCTAATAATGAAGAATTTGAATTAAAAGTTAATAATATATTAAATAAAGCATCATTTGATGCTGGTAAAATTGGTAGACAGAGTTTAAATGTTAATAATAGATTTGTAACTATGGTAAATGCTGGTTCAAAAGGTAGTGATTTAAATATATCACAAATGATTTCTTGTTTAGGACAACAGAATGTTGATGGAAAAAGAATTCCATATGGGTTTGAAAATAGAACATTACCACATTATTGTAAGTTTGATGATTCACCAGAAGCCAGAGGTTTTGTTGAAAGTTCTTTCATATCTGGGTTGAGACCTGATGAATTATTTTTCCATGCTATGGGTGGTCGTGTAGGTTTAATTGATACTGCTGTAAAAACATCAACCACTGGATATATTCAAAGAAGATTAATTAAAGCATTAGAAGATTTAATGGTTGGATACGATATGACAGTTAGAAATAATAAATTTGTAGTAATTCAATTCAAATATGGCGATGATGGATTTGATCCTGTAAAAATAGAAACACAAAATATTGAATTTGTATATAATTCAATTGAAGAAATTTATACACATTATCAAATGCCAGATGATAGTACCAAAAATTCTATTTATGAAACTTTATATACAAAAGATACATACAAAAGATTTAAAAAACAAAGAGAAGAATTGGTTATTAAAACAAAAAAATATATTGATTACATTTTAGATATGAGAAAAGAAATTATTGAAAATACATTAGAAAATATACATAAAACATCTGTTAATGTTGCTGTATCGTTTGTTAATATTTTAAATAATATTGCTGGTTATCAAGAAGATAATACAATTTGTGATATTACACCATTAGAAATATTTGAATTATTAGAAAAAACAATGGATAAATTAGAGCTAATGGTCTATAATAAACCTACAAATTTATTTAAAACACTATATTATTATTATTTAAGTCCGAAAACTTTGTTATTAAAGAAAAAGTTAACAAAAAAAAATATTGTTTATTTACTTGATATGATTGTATTATATTATAAAAAAGCTCTTATTACACCCGGTGAAATGGTTGGTATGATTGCTGCACAGAGTATTGGTGAACCAACTACACAATTAACTTTAAATACTTTTCATTATGCTGGTGTTGCTTCAAAATCTAATGTAACTCGTGGTGTTCCAAGAATTGAAGAAATTATGACACTTTCTGAAAATCCTAAAAATCCATCTTGTACTATTTATTTAAAAGATAATGATAAATATGACCAAAATATTGCAAAAGATTATATTTACAGTTTAGAACATACAAAATTAGCTAGCTTAGTTGAATATTCGGAAATATATTTTGATCCAAATGATAGTTCAACAATTGTCTCTAATGATATTGATTTGAATAATTTTTATAATGAATTTGAATCTATGTTAGATGAATGTACTACTAAAATTGATGAAAAAGAAAAATCTAAATGGATTATTAGATTTGTATTAAATAAAGAAAAAATGTTAGATTCAAATATTAACATGGAAGAAATTGATTATGCAATTAAAGAATCATATAATAATGTTTTGTGCATGTTTAGTGACTATAATTCTGATAATTTAGTATTTAGAATTAGAATGACAAAAGCTATTGATAAGAAAAAAACTAAACAACAATCATTAGATCAATCTGATGAATTATATGTATTGAAAAATTTACAACATGATATATTAAATAATTTAGTTGTTAGAGGTGTCAAAAATATTTCAAAAGTTATTATTAGAAAAATCACAGATAATCTTGAATTTATTGATGATTCTTATAAAAAAAAGGAAATATGGGTTTTAGATACAGTTGGAACGAATTTAATGGATATTTTAAGTTTAAATTTTGTTGATAAAACTAAAACATATTGTAATGATATTCAAGAAATTTATAATGTATTAGGTATTGAAGCTGCTAGACAATCTATATTTAATGAATTTTCTGAAGTAATTGAATTTGATAGCACATATATTAATTACAGACATTTGACAATGCTAGCTGACAGAATGACATATACTGATAAAATGATCTCTATATTTAGACATGGTATTAATAATGACAATATTGGTCCAATTGCAAAAGCTTCTTTTGAAGAAACACCGGAAATGTTTTTAAAAGCAGCTAGACATGGTGAATTAGATAATATGCGTGGTGTATCTGCTAATGTAATGTGTGGACAAGAAGGTTATTATGGAACTTCTTCATTTAATGTATTATTAGATAACGATGAACTCATGAATAAAGACTCATATATTAATGATGATGAAAACAAAGAATTAATAAGTAATGATGAAAAAATTGAAAAAGAATTCAATAAAAATATTGATTACAATAAAGAATGTTCATTTGAAAATTTACATATGAATGATATTGATCATATAAAAGAAACTGATTATGGATCAGATAATGATTATAATGTATTTTAATATAAATATATAAAAATTATATAAAATAATAATATTTTATTATTTAAATGTCAATATGTTCATTCAAATATATTTATTTATACCTTATTAATAAACATAAAACAAAATTTTCTAGTATTCATTTAACTTGTAAATTAATAAACAAAATACATAATTATAATAACAAATATGTTTTTTATAAAAATTTGTATGAAGAAAAATCTATATTGATTAACAACAAATTATTATTAAAATTATTTGAACAATCACAAAAAATTTTTTTTACTTTACATTATAATATTCATAAATACAAAACTTCTTATTATATTAGTAACAATAAATATGATTTAAATTATGATGAAATTTCTTTTTTTCATAATAATGTGTACAAATTATATTATAACAAAGTTACTTATAATTTTACAATTAATGATATTGTTATGTTAATTAAACATAATATATACAATTATGAAGAATTAAATAACAATGACAACAAACCATTATCTATTATTATTGATCCAAAATATATTAAAAATCCTTATACTAATATTGATTTTAATATCAACGATTATTATAATATTTATATATTTCTCAAAAAAAATAAAAAAGTTCCATTAATTTATGAATTGTTTTTTAAATCTAATTTTAATATTTTTAGTTTGAATATTACTAACTCTAATTACATCGTAAATAATACTTTTAAAATTTATATTAAAAATATAGAAAAAAATAAAAAAAAAATTTATATTAAATATATTATTATATTGTTAATTAAATTTTATCAAAATTATATTACAAAACAAACATATTTTAATCATAAATTAAATAATATTGTTAACAATGTTGATTCATTTTTACAAAACGAAGTTATTATTGATAGTAGATTAGATAATTTAATTGAATCTAATTTAAATTTATTTGATAATAATATTTATTTATATTTGTTATTCAATTATTATAGTAATAATTCTAAAAATTACAAAAATAAGGTTCATTACAAATTAACATTAATTAATAATCTAATACATGACAATAATATCAATTTATTAAAATATATATTAAATACTAATAATATTGAATATGTTAAAATTTTTTTAACTAACAATATTTCTAATATTTTTGAAATAGAATTAAATAATTATATCATTAATAATAACAACAATAACAACAATAATAACAACAATAACAACAATAATAATAATAATAATAACAACAATAATAATAATAACAATACCAATAACAATAATTTAAGTTATTTATTAGATATTGTTTATAATAGTATTGATTCATACGTGTCTGATAATAATTATGTTGATTTATATTTAAAAAATATAAATAAAATATTTAATTTTTTTTATTGCTTGACAATGATTGGTAAATTTTTATTGTTTCTGGTATATTTTTCAGACTTGTTTCATTAATTATGGGTTGTTATGGGCATATTCATATTTTTTTACACAAACAAATGACTTAATTTATTTCAATTAAATTTTAATAAAAATAAATTAAGTTATTCATACTATATATATGATAATTATTAAATGTTTAACAATATTATTGTTTAATATTCAAAGTTATATATTGCCTAATATATATAACACCATAAACCGTATAAATAATTTTGAAAATCCAATTTTATTATTATCTTTACAAAAAGATATAAATGAAACATATAATTCATCATTTGATAATGTAAAATCTATTGAATATGATGAAGAACAAGATTTATGGATTTTAGATTTAGAATTACCTAATTCTGAATTATCAGACATTGAACAACATGATGATTTTCCTTCTTTTAATGAATTTTTGAAAAATAGAAAAAAAAATGAACAAGCTTTAGTTCGTCAATATTTTGAAAAATCTCATATAAGAGAAATCAATGATATGGAATCAAAACATTTAACTATCTTAACGCATTCTGAAACAATAGAATGGTCAAAAATATGGATATATGATATGATTAATTCTGGTTCATCTGATAATTTTCCAAAATTTATATATGATAATATATATGATATGAGAGAATTATGTAAATCTAATACTGATAAAATGTTTTTTTGTATTGCTTATATACCTAATGGTTCTATATATGGACCACATTATATCGGATTATTTGAATTAAATACTATAAATAGAGAATTACATACACATATGATTGTGCAAAACCCTAATTATTTTATATTAGATAATGAAAAAGATACATTTAATAATTATAAAAAAGAATTAATATATATTACTAGCAAAGCTGATATATCTTTTAAATATGATATGTTGAAAAATATTCCCCAATGTGAAAGATATTATTTATCTTGGTTATATAATGATATGTAATTAATTTTTTATAAAATTATAAACAGAATACATCAAATCATCATAATATGTATTATTTATAAATAAGCTTGTATTTGTTTCTTCATTTCCATTTACAATCAAAATTTTGCTTTTTTTTATTTCTTCAATATCATTCAACCAATATTCATGATAAGCATGACAATTTTTTAAATATTCATATGATATATCTTCTCCTAATCTATTTCTTTTTATAATTCTATTTTCGCAAATCTTAGGTGATGTTCTAATATAAACCGTTTTTATATCTTTTACTATATCATCAAATTCATCAAACCATAAATTATAAATTTGCCATTCTACATCATTCATTTTTTTATCTGAAAACAACATTTTTGCAAAAACATTTCTATCAGTGTATATTGATCTCTCTGTAATAATTATGTCATAATTTTTTTTTAATGCTTTTTTTAATATATTTAATCTACTTATATAAGCCATCATTTGAAATGCAAAAGCATATTTTTCATTATCTTTATAATATTTTTGAATAATATTTTCGTTTGATTCTTTGTCTACTATTTTTTCCCATTCTTTTACTGGTTCTTGGAGGAAACAAATTTTGTAATTATTATTTTTTTTATTACAATACTCTTCAAAATTATTTTCAAAATATTTTACAATAGTTGATTTTCCTGACCCAATATTACCATCAAATGATAATATAATCGGTGACATAATAATTTATATATGTTTATAATATAAATTATTATATTCTTCAATTTTTTTTTATATATAAAAAAAGAATTAATATTTTAAATTTCAGAGTAGCATAAATAAGCAGATTGTTTTTTAAATACTGGTGTAGAAAATTTACGAACAACAAATCTATAAAACAAATAACAAGTTCTCTTAATTAATAGTTTAAATTTTTTAAATGATTGTAAAGAATCAATTAGACCATTTGGTTCATTATTATAAAACATAGTATACTTATTGTAAATATAAAACAATTTTTAATATTTATCATTTATTATTTATAATTTATAATTTATAGTTATATATTATATATGAAAAGTAAAAAAATAAATAAAAGAAAATATGTGAGAAAAAATACAATAAAAAAACTTAATAAAAAAACAAAAAGGGGTAAATATAGTAAAAAACAAATCAAAACTAAAAGATTTAGAAGAAAAGGAATGATAAGAAAAATGAATAATATTTTGCGAAAGAAAAAATCGATGTGGTTAACTGGGGGTGGAGCACGTAGTTCTAAGCCACGAGTCTTCCCTATTATGGAACCGCCGGAGTCGACGATGGTGGCGGAGACGGCGGAGGAGGCGGCGGTGGAGGCGGCGGTGGAGGCGGCGAGGGAGGCGGTGAGGGTGGTGAAGGATAAGAGGCGGGCGGCGGCGAAGGCGAAGGCGGATGCGACGGCGGCGGCGGCGGCGTGGGCGGCGGCGAGGGCGGCGGCGGATAATGCGAGGGCGAATAGTAATTCTAAAATGGCAGAGAAAATGGAGGCGCAGGCGGGGCGGGCGTTTCGGATGGCGCAGATGAAGGCGCGTGGGGCGAAGATAGCGGGGGTGGCGGTGGAGGTGGCGAAGTTGAATATGAAGAATACACACAGGAAATTAAAAACCGCGCAGATACAATTAGATTCGGTGAGGGCGGCAGAAGTGAGTAGGAATGCGGCGGCGAATGAACCGTTGACGGAGCAGGAGGAGGTAGAGCTGGCTAAGGAGTTTGAAAAACTTGAAGCGGATAAACCGTTGTCGCAGGAGGATGAGGCAGAGCTGGTTGAGGGGCTTAGAACGCTTGATGAGGTTAACCCGTTGTCGAAGGAGGAGGAGGAGGAGTTAGAAAACTTTGAACAAGAAATGATTGAGTTGGAGGCGGCACAGCGCTAAGTATAATGAGTAGTTAAATATTATTAGACAAGGTCAGAAGTGACTGAATTATTATATATCGATATTATAATAAAATAAAAATGATAATTAATAATTTATTTATAAAAAAATTATATATTCATAAATAAATTATTATTTATTATTATAAAACATATTATATTGTAAATATAAAACAATTTTTAATATTTATACATTATATTTATAAAATATAAATTTCATAATATAGTTATATATATATATATTATTTATGGATTTATTGAAATTTAATAAAAAATATAAAAAAAATAAATCTTATAAAAAAAATAAATCTTATAAAAAAAATAAAAAAAACAAAATAGGTAAATTTAATAAAAAAACAATAAAATCTAAAAAGTTTAAGCTAAAACGCAATCACTCCAATGCGATAGATAATAGATATCTAAAAATTGCAAATGCAAAAGTAGGTGGCAGCATGGCGGAGAATACAAAGACAAGACATTATGATTTAATTCCAGTGACAGATGAAGAGGCTCGCGAACAGACTAATGCAGATACAAATGGGATAAAAGGTGCCTATATGTGTGCAATAAATTTGCAAAATCAGACATTGAGTGCATCGAATGCGGCTCACAATCTATACAACACGATTGCTGATGCAATGTTTGGGTTGATTAAGAAACAGGCGGCTATGGAGGAAAGGGTAAAGATTAATAATGAGAAGTTAATTATCATACAGAACAAAGAGAAGAATGTACAGGATGAAATGGAAAATTTTAGTACGGTTTTGAATAGTATGAGCGCTCTTCTTAACGAGGAACAAAAAATGAGGGAAACATATGTGAATGTACTAACAACTGATATAGCAATGTATTTGGATGAGACAGGAGAGATAGTGAAGACGGATGAACAGAAGCATCTGGAAGAGAAGCGGAAGGAGATGGAAAGGCAGCTGTACAAGGAGATGGAAAAGCTGGAAGGAGAAGTGGATTTAGATAATGTGTATAAGGGTGAGCGGATAAGAGATATAGCAAGTCAGGATATAAATAAATATCAGTTAAATAACATGGAAGATACTTATAAAAAAGTTAATGAAAAGTCTAAGGAAGAGGGCATAAAGTTGTGGGAGGGACAGCTCAAACAATTTGATAACGTAAAGACTGATTATCATAAAAAGAACGGAAAAATAATAAATAACTCCAAGCGTACCCACATCAGTAATGATGAGATGCAAATTTGTACAAAGACTCTAGAGGCATTGAAAAAAATAGGGTCAGACATAGCTGTAATTTCATGGGCTGCGTACCTAGTGAATGAATTGTGGATAAATGTGCGGAAGAGTTGGGAAGCGGCAGTATTATCTGATGAAAATGCGAAGACGGCGAAGAAAATAGTAGAAGATTGGGAGATAGATGTACATGATACGACTCTCGCACAGTTGGGGGCAGAAATTGGGTTGTTTGCAACGAGGGACGACGCAAAAACTAGAGAAAGGGAGGCATCGGAGGCGGCGGTGGCGGCGAGAGCGATAGTACCGGCGGCGAGGGCGAGGGAGGCGGCGGTGAAGGCGGCGGCGATGGCGGAGGCGAGGGCGGCGGAAGCGAGAAAGAAGGCGAAGGAGGCGAAGGAAGAGTTAGAGGATGCGTACGGGGAAGCGGCGTTGGCGATGATGGAGGCGGTGGAGGAGGCGAAGAAGGAGGCGGAGGCGAGGAAGCAGGCAATACAAGATGCAAAACAAGCTGTAGTGGAAGCAGCGGCTGCAGCTCATATGACAATGTGGTTGATGACGAATACGCAGAAGACAATGGAAAACTGGATGAGATTAAAAAGTAGGATAAGATGAAAAGGCTTATGAAAGACAATGATTAAAATGTATAAATAATATGCAACTGATGCAGTTGATTCTGTTACTATAGAGAAGCTTGCTGCACCTAATAATAATTAAATAATAAATATTCTAAATTTTTTAAATTATTGTAAAGAATCAATTAGACCATTTGGTTCATTATTATAAAACATAGTATACTATATTGTAAATATAAAACAATTTTTAATATTTATAATTTATAGTTTTATATTATATATATGAAAAGTAAAAAAAGAAAATATGTGAAAAGAAATACAATAAAAAACGTTAATAAAAAAACAAAAAGAGGTAAATATAGTAAAAAACAAATCAAAACTAAAAGATTTAGAGGGGGACGCTATAATAAACATATAAAGGAGATTGTGGCGGAGGCGGAGGAGGAGGCAAGGGCGGAGGAGGCGGCGGAGGCGGCGGCGGAGGCGGCGGCGGCGGCAAGATTGAATGAGGCGGCGATATGGGCGAATAACATAAATCGGATCGAGGCGACGGCGGCGGCACAAGGGCGCACGCTGGAACCAAGTTTGATTGCTAGGTCATATAATTATGCACCGGATGCAAACGTGGGTTGGTATAGAACGTTGTGGCATCTGGCCAACGCGCAGGAGCAGAAAGAGTTGTCTAGTGCAGTAGCAAGAACGATGTTACGTTCGGTTTCTAGTGCTCATGAACATACTGATACACCTTTATTAACCACCAGACGTCGTTCTAATAGAAGACCTTCAACTCTTAGTTCTTAATAAATTATATAATCTTATAAAAAAAATTAC
>CEUM01328159.1_pt1 | contig 11745 bp, 4 predicted proteins | sample 356421 | NCBI WGS metagenome assembly CEUM01 (sample SAMEA2622716, study PRJEB7988) | marine metagenome | biome: marine biome (ENVO:00000447); feature: surface water layer (ENVO:00002042); material: "saline water (ENVO:00002010), including plankton (ENVO:xxxxxxxx)" | depth 5 m | reverse complement strand
GGAATGTGTTTTGATTTCAACAGTATTTTCTCTTCCCGCTACGTTTAGGGGTAATTTAATTCTCTTTCCAACTAGGTGCTTGTACCTCTCATCATCTGGATGAACTACAACAACGCCACAAGCACAGATTAATTCAGGCCTTGTGGTAGAAATAGAAATTTTTTCACCGTTTTCAGCTTCCCATATGACATCTACCAATCTTGTTTTTCTACTAACTCTTTCTACCTCTGCATCCGCTATTGTAGTTCCTTCCACTGGATCGTAGATATTCGGTCTCAAGTCCTCTATGATTTTTCCTTGCTTGAATAATTCAATGAAAATTGATTGTGTCACTGATCTATAGTCCGGGGCATCAGTTAGGTATTCCTTCTCAAAATCACAAGAAAGACCAACTCTTTTTGCAGTGCTTCTCATAGCCTTTGTAAACTCTTCAATAGTTTCACGGCAGAGGTCAATGAATTCGGCTCTATCGTATGTTTTCATTTTCCTCTTGGTGTTTTTTTCAACAGTGAACTCGATATTGATTCCGTTTCTATCCACTCCCCAGGGAAAGTACACTTCTTTTCCGAGCAATCTTTGGGATCTTGCAATTACGTCAATCATGGAGTACTGGGCAACAGCGCCAATATGCCATGTGCCACTGGGGTAAGGTGGTGGCGTATCGATAACGAATACTTCCTTACCAGAATGAGGATTAAAACCATATCTTCTGTTGTATACGTCGGAGTCTGCATAATGGTCCTCTTGAATTCTTTTCTCAAGGTCTATTGACCATCGTTTATCTTCAAGTTTTGGACCAGCCATAATCCCACCTCAACGATTGCTCGTATGACAGTCGCTTTATCAATACAATTTCAAATCATCTATTATTTCGATAGACGCATTAACTGTAAAAATGCAGTTTAATTATAACCAGTAATGGTAAGACCTTTCAAATGAAGAGCGAGGCGGATGATATGGGGGGAACATATGTCATCCAGTAACGACGACAAAATCCCTTCTGATTTTAACAAAAAATTCCGCTCGCTAAGGGATTCAACCGGTCAGAGTCTTAGAGCAAGGAAGGACTCTATTTCTGAAAAAATCAACAATTTCAACTCTAAAACAGCAATGGATGCTGTACTTGATGCACCAGGGAAGATGAAAAAAGAATGGCAAAGAACTGGTGCAATAGGCGCAATTACGAAATTTCCATTATTTACTGTGTTACTATTCCTTGGTTTGACAGTATTCTTTGTCACACACAGCGGAATGCTCGATGAGACATCTTTGGATAGGGACCCCGGAGTACCTGCTTTGAATGTAAACGGTGACCTTGAAGTATACCTGCCAGAAGAATCCGAGGTATCAGATTTAATCTCCAAGGTAGAAGAAGATTGGTCGACAAATGTAATGATCATATATATTGAAAGCTCTGAAACAAACATCTCGGATAGAAGAATATTGATGGAAATTAGCGACGTGGAATCACAACTAAATCCATACATTTCAGATTCTGTAAATGATGATGTAATCTACATTCTCTCCTTATCCACGGTCATCAAAGAAATCAACTCTAGTGGTCCAAGGGTAAGGGAGGCATTCATAACCGAATTAGGTCAACTAGGGTGCGCTGCCGACGAAGAGGATTGTGTTACTGCCACACTTGCTCAAGCGTTCAATGATGGGGCTGAAGTTGGTGATCCCCTAATAGGTGGGACACGTGAGATTCCTACACAACAACGAATTAATCTCATCATGGGAGAAATGTACACTGAACAGGGAGAACCTACTCCTGGTTTAGATAAAATGGCAAGAAACGTCAATTCTTGCTCAGGATCGCCTAACCAAGATGGTGCAAATCAATTTGGTTGTTATGACGATGAAGATCAGTTATTGGATAGAGCGATCATGGCTATCGCTGTTACTGAAGAAAAATCACCAGGAGAAATTATCAAAGCAACACAGGGACTTTTAGATAATATGAGTGTTCAAGAAAAGCCATGTTTATACAACGATGATGGTACTCCCAGCGGAGTGGAAACATGTACATGGGAAGATTTAGGAATTAAGATGACTCTTACAGGACCAGTACCGATAACCAATGCAGTAACCGAGTTTTCCTTCGCAATGTTTTGGGATATTTTTCCAATGGCAATACTTTTGGTAGCACTAGCCCTGTGGTTTTTCCACTGCGATTTCCTTCAAGCGGGACCTACTGGAATTAGAGCATGGCAGGGTTTGAAAGTTGTAATTATTTCAGGTATTCCGACTTTGTGCGCTGTATTTTGGACCTTAGGATTGCTCGGTTGGCGAGATTTCGAGGTAACAATGACCGTAATTATTGTCGGGCCAATTTTGCTTGCCCTGGGTGTCTCGTATGGTTTGCACATTACTAATCGGTATGCAGAGGAAACAGGAGACAAGTACGAGAAAATGAGTAAAGCAATGAAATCAACTGGGAAAGCGGTATTCCTTTCGGCTGTAACTACCGTTATTGGCTTCATATCATTAATTTTCACACCTATGGCACCAATACAAACGGTAGGTTTATCTTTGTCTGTTGGAATTGTTTTCGTATTCATTTTAACGATCTTTATGGTTCCAAATCTAACGCTGCTATTGGATTTGAAAAAGCCAAAACACCCTCCATTAAAGCCCTTTGAAGTGATAGTTGAAGTGCCTGCTAAACGCCCTAGCTACGTTTTGATTACTTTCTTGATTTTGATTATCGTATCCGCTAGTGTAGGAAGGGTAAATGTTGAGGAGAATATCGATCTTCTCGGAATGGCTCCCACAGAAGAATTGCCAGTTCAAAAAATGAAGGAGTACTCAGCAGATTTCAATGCCGGTCAGGTTGGCATGATTCTAATCAACGCAAATGTAAGCGGTAACCTGGATGATAGTGATCCAACGAATGATATTCCTGTTGACACACTAAAAGGCATAGAGAATTTGGAATTAGCCTGTAATGGTGTCGAAAATTCAACTGCAGTATCTATTGTTTTCTTAATGAAGTCGACCGGTGCTGCTGTAACTGTTTCTGGGGAACCTTTTGCTGAGTTCGTTGATCAAATACCTGGATTGCCTGATGAGATAAAGGAAATAATCGACTTAATGACCAATCAACAAGCTAACGGTGAATTGTCTTTTTGGGATTTGTTGATGATGTTTAATGGGGATACGCAAGGAAATAAAAGAGCACAAGCATTTCTTCTAGACGTATTTTATGCATCTATTACAGATGAGACCAGGAATATTTTCGTCAATGAGGATTATACAAGGACATTGATTTATGTCGATATGCCATTCATACCAGTAGCGGATACAGAAAAGAGCGTTGATGAAATTAACAAAGCAACAGAGGTTTTCAGTGGTCAGAGAGGAGATAGTGCTGAGAAATTAACTGGAGTTGCTGCCACTGCGATTGAGGTAAACCAGAGGATTGTATCATCGCAGTGGACATCGCTTATATTCGCTCTAGTCCTTACAATAATCGCTCTCGCAATTGTATTCAAAGGTATGACTTATTCGGTCTTAACTACGTCCCCTGTTATCGCAACTGTTGGTTTGCAATGGTTGGTCATGTGGCAGTTGGATGTCCCCCTCTCGCTGGTAACGGTGATGATAGGATCTATTCTTGTCGGGGTAGGTGTTGATTTCTCTATTCACATCGCCAATAGAATAAAAGAACTAGGTGGAGGTATAGATGCGATTAAATCTGCAGCCGTTGGAACGGGTATGTCATTATTTGAAGCAGCCACAGTAACATCCTGCGGTATGGCTGCTGCTTACAGAATCTCTATTCCTGAGTTAAAACCATTCTTGAACGTTATTTTAATTCTTCTTTGGGTCGCTGCAGCGGGTGCTTTGATACTGCTACCTGCAATTTTCGTCTCTTTACACAACGCCGGAGTTAATCCAGCGGTTTCAAATAATTTCATGGAGAGAAGAAGTGGTAAGAAGAAACCAATTCCATCAGAATCGATACTAGAAGCAGTTGTAGTGGATGATTCAGGCGATGCGTGGTAATACAATCATCAATAAACTGCCTTCCGGTGGTTGAGGTCATGGTCAATTACTGGCTAATGAAATCTGAGCCCCATGTTTACTCATTCGAGGATTTGCAAAATGATGGCTCTACACATTGGGATGGAGTAAGAAATTACCAAGCAAGGAATTTCATGCGTGACGATATGAAGATAGGTGATTTAGTTCTGTACTACCACTCCAATACAAAACCACCGCATGTGGCTGGAATTGCAAGAGTTTGCAAAGAAGGATACCCAGACTTTACATCCTTTGAACAAGAGTCAAAATATTTTGATGAAAAATCTACGCCAGAGAATCCAAGGTGGTTTATGGTTGACCTTGAACCAGTCAGGTCTTTTGAAAAAACTGTTAGTTTACAAGATGTCAAAGATAACGAGATTCTTGCGGGAATGTTACTAGTTAGAAAAGGTCAGAGACTGAGTATTCAACCTGTATTAGAAGACGAGTTCAAAGAAGTTTTAGCGATGGCCGGCATCGATTTTGAAAACCCTTTAGCATAGGTGAATAGCCATGGTTAAGCAAATCCCAGTTTCAAAGAGGGCATCAAGTATAGAATATGCAATTCGAGATGTAGTGGTCCCTGCAGCAAAATTAGAATTACAGGGTCACGAAATTATAAAATTAAATATTGGGGATCCAATTGCATACAACGGATTGCCTACGCCTCAGCACATGGTTGATGCATTCTCAAATTCTCTACTAGCAGGAAGGAATGGTTATTCTCCATCTTATGGAATTCCAGAACTAAGGAAAGCATTGGCAAAAGATGAAAGCTCCAAAGGTTGGATTGCAACTGAAAATGACATATATGTTTGTCATGGAGTAACTGAAGCATTGCAAATTATCTTTTCCTCTACCCTAGAAGAAGGAGATAAAGTATTGGCACCAGGACCACATTATCCCCCGTACATGGCTTATCCTCAAATGTATGGTGCTCAAACTATTGAGTACAAACTGAAATCAGATGAGGGGTGGAAAATTGATTTGGAAGATATAGAAGAAAAAATGGATGAATCTGTTAAATTATTGGTTTTGATTAATCCAAATAATCCTACAGGAAATGTAGCAAATTCTCAAGACATCTTAGGCTTACTTAGGATTGCCGAAAAATATCCAAATTGCATAATCGTCGCTGATGAAATTTACGACGGTCTTGATTTCACTGGCCAGCACGCAAGTGTAGCAAGCCTTAGCACATCTGTACCAGTATTCGTCTTAAATGGAGTATCAAAGGTGTATTATGCTCCAGGGTGGAGGATTGGATATCTGGCAATTCACGATCCAAAAGGAGTTCTTCTAGAAATTAGGGATGGTATCGAAAGAACTCTTAGGAGCAGACTTTGTGCTTCCACCCCAGCTCAATATGGATATTTAGCGGGCCTCAACGGGAATAAAGAATGGATGACCGATTACAGGACAAAAGTGGATGAGCAAAGGAAATATTGCATTGAAAGAATCTCACAAATAATTGGTCTAGAAGTAGAAGAACCGGGAGGAGCCTTTTACATGTTCGTTAAATTAACTGATGAGAAATGGCAGAATGATGACAAGAAGTTCGTTCTCGACTTACTTCATGAAGAACATGTGCTGGTTGTCCATGGTTCAGGTTTCTCCAGCCAACTTGGAAAAGGACACTTTAGGCTTGTATATCTTCCACAAATATCAGTTCTAAAAGAAGCATTTGATAGAATTGAGAATTTCTTAATTCGACACAGAGGATAATTGATTCATCTTTTCGCCGATTGCTTTATGTTTAGAATTTAGGGGCAATGAAATATGAAAATTCTGAGGGTATTGTTTCTCACGACCCTTGGGACGGTATTTTTGTCTAAATCAGTATCCGCAGAAGTAACAGTTGTAAGTCCGAATGAATTTGATATTTCTCTGATTTATCCTCTTGGCTTAGCATTAACAATAGCCCTCTTTTTGTGGAGAGTATTTCTTCCAAGACAACTTTCGAATTTGCAGGTGGCATTTGAAATCGATGACAACCTGTATGAAGTGCATCGCCTAAGTAAAGATGTTAAAGGCGCAAGGGAATTATTAGCTTACAGGTCCGTTCAAATCTCTACCGGATTGTACATGATGGGAATGACGGGAATTCTATTATTGATAGCAGAGTTAATTTTTGATGCTTCAACGTATTACCTGCCAAATTTGTTTATCATTGGTCTGCTGATTTTGATTCCAGTTTTGGTATCTCCTTGGGAGACTCTTAATGGTCAGTTAGTCGGAAGAAAGGCAATCGATAAAAAATCCAAATTAGGAGTCGTTGCTGTAAGAAGATTAGTCACGATGATATTGCTAATCACTGTTACTTTCGCAACCTTGTTTGCTGGGATAAACATAGAGGGTAAGATTACCGAAGAGTGGCTATCGGGAGCAATGCTTGTTTTGATGGGTCCAACAATTCTAGCATATGGCAGGATTATGGGGGCATCTTGGAATATTCTTCTACTAAGCAAGTGGAGAAGTGTTAAGGGGAGGCGAACACCTATTGATCCAGACAAACCTAAGCTAACAACTAGAATTGTTGGTTTAATTCTTGTTTTATTCTTGATAACAATGCCGCTGACAGCGATAAATGGTATTGTCACAACGATGCATGTATTATTTCAGAGACCAGAAAATTCCGAAGATATTTTGAATTTTGGTGGTATCATTGGTTACACAATATATTCGAACATCGATATTATCGAGCAAATAATAGGGCAAATTGAGTTATTAAAGTCACTTCCACAGATTCTCTCACTATATCTTTCAATGAATATTGCAATTGTTGGACTTGCTTTCATCTTTGAGCTTGCAAGAAACCTACTTCTCGGTGGTCAGGTAATTGGTGGAGTTTTTGGAGTCACTCTTGCATCGCCAAGGGAAACTAGAACTGAAATCGCTTCTAGGGGAAGACAATTATCGTTTGCCTTTGCTGGTTTTTCTGGTTATACCGTGTTGTTATTGATTTTAGTTTGTTACAAGGAATTTGGAGATTTAATGCCGTTTATAGATTGGCTTACATCTTACGGTTTTGATGAAGAGATGAGATTACTGACTACCTGGATGTTTATTTCAGTCGGGCAATTAGTCTTCTTGTTGACATGGATACTTTCTGCGGTCAAATTCCCTGATCTTGCCAAGGTAAATTTTGATTTGGACCCTATGGAAAGAAGGGAAGGTGAGGTTCAACTTGCAAGTGGTGACTGGATGCGTGAAATTGTAGATACTGCCGCACTCAATGAAGATTTAGACACTTTGATTAGGTTTCAGAAAGCATCGATTGATGCAGATGATTCTGTTGTGAGAATAGAGAAAAATCGAGCAATGATGTGGGAATATGCCATCCGTGGACTTTGGCCTGATACAATTGAACAGGCTAGGAAAGTCTTAGCTCAAGCAGGTGGTAATGATGATGAAGCAAGGATGCTTATTTCTGTCGGGCACATAGCCTCGCGTAGGTTAGATGCAGCGAGAGAGGCAATAAGGGGTCTTGAACAAGCAGAAGGATATGACGAACCGGAATTAATTGCCTTCATGTGTGAATGGATGGATCCATGGCATGGGACAGTATCCGAGGATGATTTGTGGGATTGGGAAAATAATTCCTGCATAGATAATTTACAAGATCTAATGTCCATGTTGGCTGAATGGGATTCATCACCCAAAGAAGAAGTTCTCCACAAAGATAGGCTGTCTGATGTAGCAAGATTATCTAGAATTGCTATGCTTAGAATGCAACGTAAATCTGATGCCGCACTTGAGATAGCTCTGGACTTAGTAAAACGAAATCCATTAAGTGTTAGGGCAAGGATTGCGACTGCATTGTGTTTAATCGATTCAGGAAAATGGCATGGTGCCAGAAGTATATTGCAAGAACTACAGGAGTCTGATCCTAATGACCCGAGAGTGAAATCATTAGCTGCCACGATGGGTGAAAAAGTAAATTCTGATGATTTAGAAATTGCTCTAGCAAAGGCTGATGAGAATAACATTAGGAGATTTATTGACGATACTCCAACCAATCCTGTAGCGGCAATATCGGTCAAAGGTGGGGAAGACGAGGCAATGAATGCCAATGTATTCATCATGAGTTTCCACGCAATCAAATCCTCTTTAACTCCAAGATTTTCTGCTAGTCCTCTAAATTTTGTTTTCAATTATTTGCTATTGATACCAATTATATTCACTATTGGCATAATTGGATACATCGAATATGGAGAGTTGTACGGTATCGGAATTGTAGCATTCGGTATTTTCATGCATCAAACTTTGAGAATATATTCTCGCCAGCAAAGGTCTGTAATAAAGCATAGAGATCAGAAGGATATGATCGATTACGCTAGAAGAGTGAAGAGATTCAAAGCAATTCCTTCCCTATCCACAACGCCCATTGGTACGCACATGCTCCTCTCAGGAATATTGGTTACCGTCAATGGAGTAGTGCTAGATCTGGGTTTTCCTGCATGGCTAACCAGGAGGTTGCCAAAGGATGGTGACAGAATAGCAAAAGAAAGAATTTCAAAGAAAGCGAAGTCAATGATGAGATTGAGACCTCCTAGATTGAAAAAATTGGGTAAATCATGGTGGTTGAATAGACCGAAAGAAGACATCGAAACCTCCCCGATTCTGGAAGAACTTGTAGGTCCTATGGCATACAGAGGTAGGCTGCAAAGGATGGATACATACCATACTAAATTCTCGAACAATCATGAAAGTAACAAATCTACAAGACAAGTATCGGTATCAAGAATGGATATGTCCAAGAGACAAATTCCGAGGAATACCATCCGCAAGGAGACATCGAATGTTATTAAAACTGATAAAAAAGATTTCACTGATTTCAAAATATAGGTTTTTGACATAAATTAATTCACGAAATCTGATTCAACGGCGACCCATTTTGCATCAAATTCTATAACCGATATGGTTTTGGGAAGAGTGCACAGATGCTCGGGGTATGTCCATGAAACTAACACACAATCAATTAGCACTTGCAGCAATCATGTCAACTTTAATCGTCGCATCTCTATTTGTGGGTGCAAATGGTTTCTGGCAAAACAGCGAAATTGGAAGTTTCGAAAGTGCTCAAGAAGACGACATCTTTGGAGAAGGTTCAGAAGCAGTAGATTCTACGGATACAGATAATGATGGTTTGAGCGATATTTTGGAATCCTCTCAGTATGGTACTGATCCCAATGACCCAGATACTGATGGTGATTCGTTACTAGACGGTTGGGAAGTTGCTAATGGATTGAATCCGTTGGACAACGGTGATTCAGAAGAAGTCGAAGAAGTAACTGAAACTATTGATGATTCTGATGATGTGGAAGTTTCAGAAGAGGATGACTCATGGCCTGATCCAAATCAAGGTCCAAATGGTGATCCGGATAATGATGGATTGACAAACCAAGATGAATCTGCATTAGGTACTGACCCACAAAGAGCAGACACCGATAACGATGGTTTGAATGATAAGTGGGAGTCTCTTTATTCATTGGATGTTCAAACACCTGCGGGAATTGTCACATTATTCGACCCGTTGAGCGGTAATTGGGACTGTGCTTTGTTAGACCAAGCGAAGAAAGATCAATTGTCAGTTATTTTCGATGGAACAGATGGTAACCCAACTTGGGATAGCATGGCAAGAAACGGCATGCACTCTTGTGACATGGTTCTTGATTCAGATAATGACGGTCTTGCAAACTTCATCGAGGAAGGGTATGGAACCAATCCTACATCCACCGATTCTGACAACGATAGAATTGATGATATCGTAGAAGTATCTAATTCATCAGTCAATATGTTCGTTGGAGTGGGAGAAGACTGTGGAATCCCACTATTGCAGTCTATCAATAGGGATGCTCCTTTTATGATGATGGACAGAACCTGGTTTACTCAAGATATGGACGGTGATGGTTTCAAGAACGGACCTAGCGATTATGACACTGATGGCGATGGTATGCCTGATGGTTTCGAATATTGTTACAGTCACCAAGCAGACCATCCATCAAACTCAATGTTTGAATTACTCAACCCCTCAAATGCATCCGATGGCTATGGTGATTGGGATGAGGATGGAATGAACAATTTAGAAGAATTCGAAGTTTCAAATGATTTCGGCGTTGGAAATTTCACTTCACCGTGGAGAGGAGATACTGATTTAGATGGAATGCCAGATGGCTGGGAAGCTAACTCTGGACTCCATCCAAGAGACGGTTCTAACGGTGACTTAGACCCAGACATGGATGGTTGGGATGCTGATGGCGATGGAGCAGTTGTTTACGCTGACCTAATCTCAAGCGCCTCAGTTATCGGTATCGATGTTGAAATGGGAGAATTCATTTCTGCGGACCAGTCGGTTGTTAGAGCCCAAATTACATTGGCAGGTGGAAATTATCAAACTGTTGTACTACGAGCCCCTGTTGATGGTTATGTTTATTCTATCAACGTCGAAGTTGGACAAGTAATAGAATCAAGATTATTTGAGTGGGCAGTCATTGTAGAGCCAGAGGAGCGATTCACCAATGTTATGGAATACAACGCCAGAGATAGAGACGGAGATGGTATAATTGACGGAAGAAGCACAAATCCTCTGGTAGCTGATACAGATGGCGACGGTTTGATAGATGGAATAGAGGTTATGGGTTGGGAAATCCTGGTAGTCAATAGAGGTGTAATCCCGACTTGGGTAACAAGTGATCCCGGACTTTACGACACAGATGCAGACGGTCTAAGTGATTATGATGAATTCTTCTCCGTTTGTAATGGTGGTTCTAACGCATCTAATCCTGACACAGATGGTGACGGTCTAAGTGATCAAATCGAAGGATTAAGTGGTTTCACATGGGAAGGTGAAGAATACTTTACAAGTCCGTGTATGTTTGACACTGATAACGATGGACTAGAGGATGGGGAAGAGGTAATTGCTGGCGCAGATAACTTCTTAACACACGCAAATAACTCTGACACTGACAATGACACGCTAAAGGATGGTGCAGAGGTACTCTATGTGCCAAGACCCTTCCAAGAACCTTCTAATCCACTAATCAACGACACAGATGGAGACGGAATGCTGGATGGGTGGGAGATGCAGGTGCAATCTGCAGAAGAAAATACTAACTCACACAGTCTATGGGTAGCAACCACAAGTTGGGAAAAACCAGGATGTGAGGAAACCCAAAACACCGACTGCACTTTAGAACCCGGAGGCTACATGTGGCAGAACTGGTTAGGTGGATTTGTCGTTGAGAAGCAATACGAAATTTGGGAGATGAACCTTACAGGGTTTAGTATGCCTTCCAATCCGTTATGTGATGGGTGTAAAGGAAGATGGGCTCTGGATCCATCCCTAGGTTCTCTAGCAGATGACAACTATGACATTGATAATGACACTCTAATGAACGCTCAAGAAGCTCCAGACAGGTGGAATACTAACCCGGTCGATAATGATACAGATTCTGATAAATTACCTGACGGATGGGAAGTTTACTACAGTCAGTTGGCTCTAGAGTTAGGTTTAGTTGACAATAGTACATTTGACTCTACTGGTGCAAGAGGAGTAATGGACCCAGCAATGGAGGATTCTGATCTTGATGGAATAAATGATGGTCAAGAAGATCCAGATAATGATGGATTGAATAGGTCTGGACTAGTAAAGAAGTATTGTCCAGGTTTCAATGATTCAACAAATTCTGATTGTAATATTGATCCTGAAACTCC
>CEUM01328160.1_pt1 | contig 11748 bp, 15 predicted proteins | sample 356421 | NCBI WGS metagenome assembly CEUM01 (sample SAMEA2622716, study PRJEB7988) | marine metagenome | biome: marine biome (ENVO:00000447); feature: surface water layer (ENVO:00002042); material: "saline water (ENVO:00002010), including plankton (ENVO:xxxxxxxx)" | depth 5 m | reverse complement strand
GAGCCAGATGATGATCAAATGGATGTGGCAATTGATAGTATGAATTTCGCTATCGAGTTAAATGAAAACTAGTGTTTCTTTCTTTTTTCAAGCTCTTCAGCAATATCATTAATATTTAAATCTTTGCTTGATAGTAAAACCATTAAGTGAAAAAGGAGATCGCAAGCCTCTTCAATGACCCGTGAATTATTTTTATCATTTGAATTATATTCAACAATTAATTCACACAATTCTTCGATAACTTTTTGTGAAATTAATTCTTTTCCTTCAGAAAATAATTTGGAAGTATATGAATTCTTTGTTGGATTATTTTTTCTTTCATCTATAACTTTAAATAATTCATTTAATATTGTTGGGTTGCTATATCCCAAGTTATTAGTTGCTTTGTTATAAAAACAAGAATTTTTACCTGTGTGACAGGTTGGGCCTTCTGGCTTAGCCAAAATTAATAATGCATCTTTATCGCAATCTGACTTGATGTTTATTAATTTTAAATAATTACCACTGCTTTCACCCTTTTCCCATAATCTTTTTTTTGATCTGCTATAAAACCAGACTTTTTTACTTTTAATTGTTTTTTTAAGAGCCTCATTATTCATATAACCTAACATTAGAACATCCTTATTTTCTGAATGCTGAATAATTACAGGTATTAAGTTGGTTTCTAAAGTTTTCATATCACAATCTTACAGAAACTCCTTTTGAATATAAAAATTTCTTTACTTGTTGAATAGTTAATTCTTCAAAATGAAAAATACTAGCTGCCAAAACTGCATCAGAATTACCTTTAACAAGCGCATCATGGATATGTTCCATAGAACCTGCCCCGCCACTTGCAATTACAGGAATATTAACTTCGTTTGAAACAATGTTTAATAGATCTAAATCATATCCTTCTTTATTTCCGTCCATATCCATACTTGTTAAAAGAATTTCACCTGCGCCATATTCATCTGCTTTTTTTGCCCACTCAATTGCATTTATTCCTGTATCTTTCCTGCCGCCATAAGTATAAACGTTCCAGCTCTCATTTGTTTTCTTTGCATCTATGGCAACTACAATGCATTGTGAACCAAATTTACTTGATGATTTTTTTATAAATTCTGGATTTTCAATAGCTGAAGTATTAATTGATACTTTATCTGCACCAGCTAATAACAATTCAGAAATATTATCTAAATTTCTTATTCCGCCACCTACAGTTAAGGGAATAAATACCTCGGAAGAAACTTTTTCAACAACATCAATAATTGCTTTTCTTTGTTCATGGCTTGCTGTTATATCTAAAAAAACTAATTCATCAGCACCTTCTGCATTATAATGCTTAGACAATTCGCTTGGATCTCCGGCATCAATCAAATTTATAAAACTTTTACCTTTAACTACTCTACCTTTATCAATATCAAGGCAAGGAATTATTCTTTTGCTAAGTTTGTTATCCATTATTTATAATTCTTTAACGTTTATTTTGCCTTCGTATAACGCTTTCCCTATTACCGCTCCGTGCACTCCCAGTTCATTTAATTTAATTAAATGTTCTTTTAAAGATATACCTCCAGCTGCAATTATTTTCCCACCAGTTAAATTTTTAAGTTCCATGTACATTTTATAATTAGGTTCAGTTAATGTTCCATCCTTTTCTACATCTGTAAACATAAATTCTTTTACACCAATATTTTTCATGTCATTTATTAATTCTTGGTAGGTAATATTTGTATCCTTTGTCCAGCCGCTTATTTTAATTTTTTCCTTATAAAGATCTATCCCGACGATTACTTTATCTCCACCACATTTTGAAATTGTCTTAGAAATCTCATTAGGACTTTCTATTGCTGCAGTACCGAATATTACTTTAGCAATCCCAATATCCAACATGCTTTTTGATGTTTCATAGTTCCTAATTCCGCCACCAAGTTGAATTTCTAAATCAGTTTTTTCCTTTATTTTTTTTATTGTTGATAAGTTTTTTTGATTACCATTCAATGCTCCTTGTAAATCAACTATATGTATTCTGCTTATCCCATGAGCTTTCCATTCACTGCACAATTCAATAGGATCTACTTCGTAAATTTTTTTTTCAGAGTAATCACCTTTAAAAAGCCTAACTACTTTTCCATCAATAAGATCTATTGCAGGAATAATAATCATATTAAATTTCTAATAAAGTTTTTATATATTTTTATCCCATTATCCCCACTTTTTTCTGGATGAAATTGAGTTGCAAAAATATTTTTATATTCAATTGACGAACAAATTTTATTTCCATAATTAGTGTATGAAGTTATTATTTTTTCATTTGAAGGTACGCATTCATAACTGTGAACATAATAAAAAAAGGATTTGTCTTTAACATTTTCAAAGTTAGCAGTTTTTTTTGGGAAATATGTTTCATTCCATCCCATGTGAGGGATTTTTAAGTTATTGAATTGCTTTATCTTTTTCACTTCACCATCTATTAATCCGAGACCACCTTCATTTCCCTCTTCGGATCTATTGAAAAGTAATTGCATTCCTAGGCAAATCCCAAATATTGGAGTTTTTCTTATATTTGCTTCTAATAATGCATTTGCCATGCCGGATTTATTCAAGACTTGCATAGCAGCATCAAATGCGCCAACACCCGGAAGTATAATCGCACTGACTTTATTAAATTCTGAAGGATCATTAAGCTCAATGTAATTACAATTAATATACTTTAAAGCTTTTTTAACACTATGTATGTTTGCATATCTATGATTAATAATACCCAAAGTTAAAGTTTCGTTACTCACTACTTTTTTCTTATACCTCTGATTTTTTTTATTTTTTTTCCTTCATCCTCTAACCTACCTAAAACAAATAAAAGATCACTAATCCTATTTAAATAAATTAAGATAAATTTATTAATTTTTTTATTATTATTAATACTGACAACTATTCTTTCTAATCTTCTTGCAACTGTTCTTGATATGTCTATTGCCGCTGAACTCGAACTTGTACCAGGCATTATGAATTCATTGCCCAAACTTACACTTTCAGTAATTGAATCAATTAATATTTCAATCTCGTTTACGTTGTCTTGGGTTATAACATTAATAATATCCACAGTTTTTTCTGAGTCTGAGGATAATTCAGCTCCTATTTTAAATAATGAATGTTGTAACATCTCGAGTATTTTTATAACTTTTGGATTTTCACATAAAGTCTTTGCAAAACCTAATGAAGAAACTAATTCATCAACTGTCCCAAAAGCTTCGACTCTAATGTCATTTTTTGAGAGTTTTCCTCCTAGAAAAAGATTTGTTTCTCCTTCGTCACCATTTTTTGTATATATCTTTGCCATATTTTTATAAAGTTATTGTAGAGTTATAGGTTAATGTATAATAAAATTATATAACAATGGTTAATCAAGTACCCGTAAATACAATAGAAATTACTGAAAAAGCAGCAAATAAAGTAAAAACTTTTGCTGAACAGGATGGTAAATCTAACTATGCACTAAGAGTTGCAGTAAAAGGTGGTGGTTGTTCTGGATTAACTTATGACCTTGAAATTACTGATAAAGAAGCTTCATTAGATGAAAAAATAATAATTCAACATGATATTGAAGTTAGAGTGCCAAAAAAATCATTTATTTTTCTTGCAGGCACAACATTGGATTATTCTGATGGTTTGAATGGAAAAGGCTTTGTATTTTCAAATCCTAATGCAAAAAAATCCTGTGGTTGCGGAACTTCTTTCGCAGTTTAATGGCATTAAAATATTTTTATAAATCTGATGTATTCAGCTTTTATTCTTTATCTGGTAAAGATTCTTTAGATCTTATAAATAGGTTATCAACAAACAATATAAGTGATGTTCATAATGAAATAACAAAGACAATTTTCACAAATGAAAATGGTCGTATTATAGATATTGTTTCAATATGGAAAATAAATGAAGAAAAACTATTATTAGTTTGTAACACTAAGAATAAAAATTTATTAATTGAATGGATAGATAAATTTACATTTGAAGAGGAAATTCATTTAAATGAAAGCAATAATTATGAACTAATTCATGCTTTTACGGATTCCAGCAAAATTAATTTTAAAAATTTTGATTTGGTAGATAGTGATATAAAGCAATTCAATGACCAATTTGAATCTTTTTTTATTTCAAAATCTTCTTTTTTCAATCAGCATGAAACTATAGATTTAATTTTTGATAAAGAATTATCTGGAGAGGTAAATAACATCTTGATATCTCAAGATTTTAAAGAGCTTAATAATGATCAATTCTTATCATTTAGAATAAAAAATATTATTCCTTATGGTCAAAATGAAATTAACTTATCTTTTAATCCATTGGAACTAAATTTAATTCATCTTATTGATTTTGAAAAAGGTTGTTATGTAGGTCAAGAAGTAATAGCAAGGTTAGATACATACGATAAGGTACAGAAAAAGTTAATTATGTTAAATAAAATAAATTCAGGAGATTTAATTAATAGTTCAGGAAGTCAAATAACTTCTGAAGATAAAGATAATTGCATGATTGTTGTCAGAAAGAAATTTATTGATCTTTAAATTATTAGCGATCTTCCACCATCAATAATTATATTTTGGCCCCTGATCATATTTGATTCATCACTAATTAAAAAATTTACTAAATTACTTACATCTTTTCCTTCAAGTGGTTTTCCGGCAGGAGTTTGATATAAATCTGATTTATTTACATCAGCATCATCTGGAAATGAATCTAAAGCCCTTGTTTTAATTATTCCAGGTGAAATTGAATTTACCCTTATTCCTTTTTCGGCCAACTCTATTGATAGATATCTTGTCATCGATTCTAAAGAGGATTTTGATAAACCAACTGAAAAATAATTTGATAGAACTCGCTGAGATCCTAGGCTTGTAATATTAACAATTGACGAATTTCTAGGCATAATTTTGCTTATATTTTTTGATAATATCCATGGAGATTTTGAATTAGTATTCATAACCCAATCCCAATGTTTACTTGTTAACATTGTTGAATTTTTATTTATACCAGTAGCAGCATTATTTATAAGATAATTGATATGATTAAATTTATTTTTTACGTCATTACAAAAGTTTTCAACTTGATCTTCTTTTGACAAATCAACTTTATAAATATGGCAATTAGCACCAGTTTTTTTAATCTCATTTGAAGTGGTTAATGCACCATCTTTATCTCTTAAATAAGTAATTATCACATCTATATTTTTTTGTGATAATCCAATAGATATTGATTGACCAATACCTTTAGAGCCGCCCGTTACAATGCCAATTTTATTTTCATTAGTCATTTGCTATATTGCCATTCCTCCATCAATTCTAACAACCTCACCTGTCATGTATTTAGCTTTTTCTGATGCCATGAAAGCGGCCATTCCTGAAATTTCATCCGGTGTACCAAATCTGTTCATTGGAATCCACGTCATAATATGATCTTTTAACTTATCTGATAAAACATCAACTGTTGCTGTTTTAATATATCCTGGTGCAATTGAATTAACTGTAATTCCTCTGGTTGCTAATTCTTTAGCTAATGAATAAGTAAAAGAATGAATCGCACCTTTGGAGGCCGAGTAATTAGATTGCCCAATATTTCCTCTTATACCTACAACTGAAGTAATATTAATTATTCTTCCCCATCTATTTTTAATCATGGATGGTACGCAAGCTTTTGTACAATAGTAAGTACCTTTCAAATTTGTATTTATTACATCATCAAAATCTTCATCTTTCATCCTCATTAATAAGTTATCAGAAATTATTCCAGCATTATTTACAAGTATTTCAACAGGTCCAAATTTATCTACAGATGTTTCTATCATGCCATTCACTGACTCTTTATCTGATACATTTCCTTTCACAACATGAGCATCTGAGCCAATATCTTTAATCTTTTTAACTACTTCATCGGCATCATTTTGGTGCGAATTAAAGTTCACAGATATTGAATGACCTTCTTTAGCAAGATCAATAGCAATTGCTTCTCCTATTCCTCTTGAAGCGCCAGTTACTAATGCATGTCTTTTTTTATCAGCCATTAATACTTCCCCTTATACTAGATAATTCTTTTATTGATTGATTGATATAATCTTTCTTTGTAAGCCAAGATACAGTAGAAATGCCATTAGCAATTGCTGTCGGACTTGATGATCCGTGAGCAACTATTGCAATTCCGTTAACTCCAAAAACTGGACCGCCACCAAATTCTTTCATGATATTTGTTTTCTTTGGAATCATATCTATTACTTCTTGAGATTTATCATGATTAATTTCTTTTTTAAGAAATTCATATATTACATGGCCAAAACCTTCAATTGCTTTTAATAATATATTTCCTGTAAATCCATCGCACACTACAACATTTACTTTCCCTGATGCGATATCATGCCCTTCAATGTTACCTGAGAAATTAATACTGGATTTTTCAAATAATTTAAAACTCTCTTTAACCAATTTATTTCCTTTATTAGATTCTGAGCCATTACTTAGTAACCCTACTGTTGGATTTTTTACATCATATAAAATTTTTGCTTGTGAAACTCCAAGAGCCGCAAAATCTAGCATTTGTTCTGGTGTAGACTCAACATTTAACCCAAGATCTAAAATCAGAGTATTAGGAGCAAAGCCAAATATTGCCCCTCCAACACAAGGTTTTGATAAGCCTTCAAACATACCAAGAATACCGGCCGATGAAGCAAATGTAGCTCCAGAATTTCCTGCACTTACATAACCATCTACCATTCCTTTTTTAATTAAACCTGTGCACACATTTATTGAACAATTAGGCCTTCTCTTTATAGCAATACCAGGTTGTTCATCCATTCTTACTGCTTCTTCAGAGGGTATAATTTGTAACCTATTGGTATCATACGAAAAACCTTTTAAGTTATCAGTAAGCTTTTCAGGCTCACCAACTAAAAAAATTTCTAATTCTGGATCATCTAGGGATTTAATTGCACCTTCAATATTGTTTAAAGGATAGTCTCCCCCCATTGCATCTACTGCTACTTTCATATATCTACTCCTGTACTAATACTGATGTAATTCCGCTTATTAGAATATTGCCATCATCATCATTACACATTACTTCACAAGTATACAAAGTTCCATCATTATTTTTATCAATTTTTTTTATTTTTATATTGGTAATTAATTTTGAATTGACGAATAATGGGCTTCTAAATTTAATTTTCAATGAACCATTTTTATTCCAATATTGATTAAAATTTTTAAACATAATCTCATTTATATTTGAGATTAAAAGCATTCCATGGACTATTTTATCTTTAAATTCTGTATTTTTTGCATATTCATAATCAAGGTGTATAGGATTAAAATCACCAGATACATTTGCATAATCCATTACCATATTTTCAGAAATTATTTTTTCTATTTTTTCTATTTTTAGTTTCATAATTATTTTTTAGGAACCACCAAAGTTCCTTCAGAAGAAGCAATAATTTCATTGTCTGCTATAAAATTAGTTTTTATTTTAATAAACAATGACTCTTTGATTTCCTTATAATTTGTAATCTTAATTACACCTTTAAATTCATCATTTTTATTTATTTCCTTAAAAATTTCTACTTCCTGAGCTGTATGTATTGATCCTTCAGGAATTGGAAATTGTTCTAAAAAATATTTTAACGACAGCGTTGCAAGTTCTGTAGGATTTACATACCCAGAATTGTAATTTTTTATACCACATGCTTCCGCATATCTGTTTGAATAATCATCATTAATTTTTATTGTGAATTCTGATATTTCTTCGTTTAAATTGTAATCTTCAAGGTAACTCATTATTATCTGCAGTCTCTATAATCAAATTATTTAGTTCAATTTCATTTATTGGCCCAATATATTTTTTTACTATCTTACCTCTATTATTAATAAAAAACTTTTCAGGCAATGCTTTCACTCCATATTCAATTGCATATTTTCCTTCATTATCAATAAACACATCATATTGAAACCCATATTTTTCTACAAAACTTTTAATTGAATTTTCATTGTCCCAAAGTGCCACTCCAATAAATTTAACTTTTTTATCTTTCCAATCCCTGTAGCCTTGAGCAAGCGTTTCTGCTTCTTGAATACATGGTGGGCACCATGATGCCCAAAAATCTAATACAATTACATCATAATTATCATATGAAATTTCATCACCATAAATATTGTTTTCATAAATTTCTTTAAAAACTTCAAATTGAACTTCTGCAGTTCCCGATACTTCATTTAATCCAGGGCGCCCTTGTCTACCTTCCCTATCAATTGTTGAAATGATGAGAATAGTTAAGAAGCCTAAAGTTGCCAATGATAATATTATTGATAAAAATAATTTCAAATTTAACCTTTAATATTTTTTTTATAGTTTTGTCTCAGAATTTCGTATTCTTCTTTATTGATTTTATTTTTTTCAAATCTTTCATCTAGATCAATTATTTTATCGATATATATATCACTATTTAATTCTAGATTTCTTCTTCTTGAATTAGATCTTAAAAATGAAAATATCAAAATTAATAATAATATCAAGCCTGTAATGCTACCAACAAAGAAGGGGACAGAATTTTTTTCAATGAAATAAGTTATTTTCTTTAATGTGCCAGGTTTTGATATATTTATTAAATCAACAACAACAACTTCACCTTTTTTAATATCCTGTCCCTGCAAAAGTTCATATTTTTTATCATCTACTAAAGTTGAGTCTTTTAAAAGATTGTATTCTGAGCTTATCTTACTCTTTTCAGGGACAAGTATTTTAAATTTTTTTGAACCAAAAGGGAGTCTAATATTGTATTTAATTGATCCAGTATTTCTTGGCATTGAATATGAATACAGTATTTGATGATCACCGGGAGGAACCGGATTTGAAAGAGCAAATCCAGTAGGTATTTGCATTACGTTTCCAGGAGGTAAGTCACTATCGACTGATAAATTTTCAAAATTCTCAGGCAGACTAAATCTCAATAAATTTAATCCAGATGTATTAGGATCAGTTAAGTCTGCAAAATAAGTAGAATTACTATTATTTGTAAAAGAAATTAAACCTAAAACGGAAATTATATCTGAGTCTGGTGAGATATGCGGGATCATAATAGAATAATCGATTACATCTATATCTTTAGGTGTAAATACTCTGTCATAAACTGTTATATTAATATTTTCAGGATTTTCAATATCTTCAACAAATACAATCGTTGGAATGTCTTGATGATTTACTATCAAAAAATATGTAAAAGCTTCATCAACCATAACTTTTTTAAAATCAAAATTTTTATTTGTATTTATTATTTCAATGTCAATAAGTTCACTAGAGGAATTTTGAGTAGCCATCAACTTTATTTCGTAAATTGTTTCATCTGTGGGTGATGTTCCGTTGACTATTTGACCAGAAAGTCTAAATTCACCATCAAATTCATCAAGGTGATCCGCAATAAGATTTGAATTATCCAAAGCATAAATTGTTAAAATTGATATAAATATAAATACGTTGAAAATCTTATACATCTTGATTCTTTTTTGATTCTATTATTCTTTCTATTGGGTCTAAATCTTTGCCTTTGGGTTTAGTCTTTTTAACTGACTCTATTTTAAATAATTCCTCTTTTAATTCATTAAATTGATTCTGAGTAATTGTTCCATTTTCAAGTTCACTTGATAATTCTAATAGAATCTTTTTTCTACGTATTTCAGAGTATATTTGAAGGTCATTAATATTACTTTTGCTCTTATTAAGGTAAGGATAAAGTAAGAAAATTAAACATGCGATAGAAATTGTTATTAAAAAAAATAAATTCATGATTTATTGTAATTCCTTGGCCATAGAGATATTAGTGTGCCTAATATGAATATAGGGCCACCTAGCCACATCCACCAAACTAGAGGATTTATACTAATTATGAGCTTCATCTTATCATTATCAATAAAATCAGAAGGTATTATATATAAATCTTCTACAGGACTACTTTTAATTCCAGCTCTGATTGACGCCATATTAAAAGATGGATAAAAAGTATTATTTCCTTCAAGAGTATCAATAATCTTTTCGTTCGAATCCAAAATGAGAAATGTGGCAACCTTTTCTCTTCTATCATTAAAATTATTTTCATTTATTTCAGCAATTTCTATCTTGTAATTTCCAATTTCGATTCTTTCTCCAATTGAAACAACTTTATCAATCTTAATTTGGTAAAAATTGATTCCTACTACCCCAAGTGCTACTAACAGTATTGATATGTGAACGACGTAACCTCCATATTTTTTCCTGTTATTAGAAATTAATTTAAAAAATGCATAAAACCAGTGAGTACCATTTTTAATTAAACTTCTTGACCCCCTAACCCATTCATAAATAATAGTTGATAAAACTAGCACAATCGATGATATAGCTAACGATGACATAAAAGGTTTATCAGAAGAAAAATAGAAAATTACAAATGCTATTGTTGCTATTATTGATGGGTATAAAAGGTTAGTTTTAAGGTTCGAATTACTTGTACCTTTCCAAGATAAATTAGGACCTATGCCCATGATAAATAATAAAAGTAAAATAACTGGCCCATTTACAGCATTATAATAAGGAGCACCAACAGTTACGGTTTCATTGTAGAAAACTTCATTTATTAAGGGAAATATTAAGCCCCAAAGAGTTACAAATGTAATAGCAAGTAAGAAAAAATTATTAATTAGAAATGCAGCTTCTCTTGAAATTACAGATTCAATTTTATTGTCGCTATAAATTTTATTGTAATTGGCAATAAATATTAATGTGCAAAATAATGCACTGAAAACCATGAATCCCAAGAAAATATATCCTAAAGTTGAAGCAGCGAATGAATGAACAGATACAACAGGACCACCTCTATTAATGAACATCCCAAATTGAGCAAGAACAAATGCTAAGAATATCAAAATAACATTCCATACTCTAAACATCCCTCTTCTTCTTTGAACAATTATTGAATGAATAAATGCTGTCATAACTAACCATGGCATAAGTCCAACATTTTCAATAGGATCCCAAACCCAATAACCTCCCCATCCAAGAATTGTGTAAGCCCACCAAGATCCGAGTAATAAGCCCACACCTAAAATGCACCAAACTAAAAGTGATGTTGTCCGAACAAAATCAAGCCCATTATTTCTGAAAGTACCTGTTAATATCATACTTGTTATTAAAGAGAAGGGGACAGAAATAGTTGCCAGCCCAGCCATTAATAGTGGAGGATGAGAAAACATTCCAGGATGAGCTAGCAAAGGATTCATACCTCTACCATCTGATGGTATATTTGATTGGAAAGTATCAAATGGATTAGCGAAAAATACCATTACTGAGATAAAAAATAATAAAAAGCCAGACATAATTGCTACAAGATGTGGTTCTGATTCAATCATATCTTTAGGTTTAAATATTAAAACTAATAAAATTGACAACGAAATAACCAAAGCTATATACAATAATGAACCTTCGTTACCAGCATACATAGCAACCCATGTGTATGCAGGATCCATAGAAAGGTTGCTGTGATTAAAAACATATTTAATAGAAAAGTCATTGGTAACGAAAGCATAAACAAGGCACATTGATGATATTAGAGTCGTAAAAAATGTAGAATATGCTGCATTTTTTGCACTAAGTTTAATTTGCGAATTATCTAATTTAGCACCAATAATAGACCCTACTATAGAATAAATACATAAATTCATTGTAAGTACTAGTAAACTTAGTCCAAGGCTTGAAATA
>CEUM01045053.1_pt1 | contig 11775 bp, 4 predicted proteins | sample 356421 | NCBI WGS metagenome assembly CEUM01 (sample SAMEA2622716, study PRJEB7988) | marine metagenome | biome: marine biome (ENVO:00000447); feature: surface water layer (ENVO:00002042); material: "saline water (ENVO:00002010), including plankton (ENVO:xxxxxxxx)" | depth 5 m | reverse complement strand
CGTAGGCGACGCCTCCGGCGATCATCATCAGCATGGGCAGGACCACCGCTGCTGTGCACCATCCAAACCCACGTCGAACCTCCGCGTGCAGCGGGTGGTCAGGCAGGGCTGGGCCTTTCTCCCACACGTGATGGTTCAAGGTAAACCCAAGAAGGCCCACCAGCAAACCAAGGCCCATGATGGGGCCGAGGGGATCCCAATGATGCCCATCCACTTTGCGATACCAGCCTGACGGCCCAGTCGCTCCAAGTCCTCGGACATGGGAGAAACTCCCCGCCCTCAGGTCTCACTGTTGCGATTGAGCGTACTGAACTGCGTACTGCTGCGCGTAAGCTGCGGCTGTCGCTGCATCATAGCCCTGCGCCACGAACTGCTGGTAGTATTGCTCGTACACCGCCTGGTCGTAGCCTGCAGCAGCGGGTTGTGCTGCTGGTTGGGCTGCTGCGGGCTGTGCCGCACCACCAACGTACTGCGCTGCAAAGGCCCTCGCTGTTTCCTCAGGGTAGCCCTGAGCGATGAGTTGCTGCACATACTGCTCGGTGGGGTCCAGAGCGTCAGCGCCGAAGGCGCCTTCCATGCCGCCGAAGGCGTCTTCCTTGTCGGCGCCCTTACGCATGAACATCAACGAACCACCGATGATCAGGAGCAACACAACACCACCAAGGACGAGCATCATGGGGTCGAGACCGCCTGCGGTGTCCTCGCCGTCGGTGGTGGTTTGGGTGTTGTCCGTCCACTCACCGGTGAGCGGGTCGTAGGACCATGCGCCCTCCCATTGACAGTCGCCGTTGGCATCGAGAACAAACTCGCCACCGGCATCGATGGCTCGCTGATCGGCCTCCAAGCCCTGACAGGCAGGCAACTTGAGCGTGATTGACTTGTAGGTGACCCAGCGCTCGTTCGGGTAGGTGCCCTCGTAATACTTGAGGTGAACTTGACGGGACGCTGGGTTCAGCGTGTAGAAGCTGCTCAAGTCCAACGTCAGCGAGAATTCGTCGCCGTCGCTCAAGTTGTCGCTCTTGGCCCAGAGATCCTGCTGGCCCAGTTGGTACTTGATGGCTGCAGAAGCGCTCAGGTTGTCCTGGAAGAACGCCACCTCAACGTACACCTCGCCGGTCTCGGAACCCGAAAGCACCTGACCCGTGAGGGTGATGGTGTCGTCAGTGTACTGGGTCTGGTCAAGGTTGGCCTGGTTCCACTGAACGTCCGGCTCTTCATCGCCGTATCCTTCCGGCACGACGACGAAGTACATTCGGTGCTTCTCAGAGAACTTGCCTGCACTGTCGTACACGACCAATTCAATACGAATCTGGTTCTCGGTGGTACCGGTTGAGTCAACCGTGACGTTCTGGAACTTGTAGGACCATTGCCCGCCGCTTGCAGCGGTTTGCGTGAAGGTGTGGCCGTCCAAATCAAACGAATCATCACCGTAAGGTGCGTCGAAGAGGACCTTCCATTCGTAGGTCTCAATGCCGTTACCGTCGAGAGCGTCCATGTCCATGGATTCGCTGGCGTCGAAGTGGATGATGAGTTCAGCATCCTCGCCTTCGCCTTGCAGGATGAGGCGATGGACGTCCCATTCCACGTTGGAGACCGTCTTGGTTCCCATGAACTCAACGTTGTCTTCGTAGTCCGTTCGCATGTCGATGACAGCGTCGGCCTCTGGTCGGAACTCGTCAGCATAGACGTCGTTGGTCTCAACGACCACGTCGATGGTTCGAGCGTGCCCGTTGTCGTCGTGGAGCATCAGCGTGATGTGCCACTGCTCGCCCTGAGCACAGCCGGTTTGCGATGCAAGGTCAGCCTTACAGAAGGACATCACAGGCGACATCTCGGTGGAGTGACCGGTGACGCCTGCAGCGAGGGTGCTGCCGTCCCAGTTGGTGGGGCCGTCGATGATCCAGTCGGCTTGCAAGGTCTCGGTGGTCGAGGTCGTGTAGCCGAAGGTCAAGGTCGCATCGCTCTTCATGTAGCGGAGAGCGTACTTGCCGGTGCTGGGGTCAATGCCGGGGACTTCGCCATTGATGGTCAAATCCAGACCGTTGCCAAGCGTGCCGAAACCATCGGGGTAGGGGTTGACTTGGTACTGGAGGAGGTTGCCCATCAGCGGGAAGGTGGAGCTGTCAGCGCGCTCGGAGTGCGTTGCCACGTCAATGGTCGAGATGATCATCCCGCCGGAGAAGTAGCTGCAGACGCCAAGAACGGTGTCCTGGATGTCCTCGGTTGAGCGGATAAGGCGCTGGAAATAGCCACCGTCTTCCATGTAGCCGTTGCACGTTTCTGGCACGTTGTTGGTGCTGACCGACTTGGTGTTCAACACAGCCTGTGCAACACCGGAGTTGGCGTCAAAGCCCTGGAAGGCGTTGACGTCGATGTTGTCCATGACCGGGTGGTAGGGGTCTGCGAGGTCCATGGTGCTGTAGGTGACCTGGGTGCTGGCCGTATCACGGCTCTGGATGTCCAGGCCGAACGGCAAGCGACCGGCCAAGCCTTGGTCGAGACCGTAAATTTGGCTGCCGAGCGGGCCAAGGTGGGCCTGCACGGTACCGCCAGCAGACATGAAGTTCTCAAGCACGGTACGGCGGGCGGGCTCACCGAGGTACTGGTAGTAGCCATCGCCACCAAATTGGGTGTCCTTGGCCACCAACACGTCCTGCCATGGCAGCACGATCTTGTCGTAGTGCGTGAACCAACCAGCGTCGAAGTAGGTGCTCCAGTCGTTGATTTCATACTGGGTGTAGGTCATGCCGAGGATCGCCAAGTCTTGCTTGATGGCCGTGGTACGGGTCGAGGTGTCCGAAAGGATAGCCACGTCAACGTGGTCAGCAAAAGTCGCGTGGAAGTAGCGCTCGTTGCCGGTTTCGGTGCCGTCTGAGAGGCGGCCGTAGAAACTGATGTTGTATGTTTTACCGTCCATCCATCCGTTCCAAGGCGTGAAGGAGACCGTGGTCTTCTGCTGGCTTTGGAGGGAAACGGCCGGTCCGGAGTCCACGATGTGCGCCTGGCTGCCGTCAGCCATGTCCGTGACTTCCATGTAAAACACGTAATCGCCGGCAAGCACACCGTTGGTGGCCTGGATGTCCCACGAGTGCGTCAACGCACTGTCGATGGGCAGAACACAAGCCAGGCTCTGGTCGTCGTGGCAGGCGAGGATGTCGGGCTTTCCAATGGAGATGTCAACCGATTCAACGTTGAAGATCACGCGCTCGATGTTGTTGGCCTGCGACAGTTCGTTGTCGTTGTACCAAGGCTTGCCGATGGTGGTGTTGTCAAAGGTGGTCTTCACGTCCAAACGATAGACACCCGAGAAGAACTCGTGGCTCGCGATAACGGTGGTAGCGGCTTCTTCTGCATCGACGTTGGTTCGGGAATCGGTGTAAACAGCGTCCTGGACGAAGGTGTATTCCTGCAGGGAGATGTTGTTGAAACCAATGCCCTTGAAGCCGTCATTGATGCCGTTGCGGCCGTCATCGTCCGACTGGAAATCAAAGTGGACATCAACCATGGAACCCTGAAGCGACATGCACTCCGCTCGCCACTGGCTGGAGTCAGGCGAAGAGCGGTTTTGAATGTACAAGTGGGTCAAGTCAATGCTCGTGGTCTTGACGAGTTCATCGGAATTGAAGAACACGTTGTAGTTGCCACTGCCGTCGGTGTTGGCCGGATCGCCGATGAAGGACAACTCGGTTTGGTCAATGGATTCGGTGGCGTTGATGATGCCGTTGCCGTCGTCGTCGTTCTGACAGGTGCCGTCTTCGTTGTAGTCGTTCCACTGAGCGAAGACCAAACCGGTGTAGTTGGCGCCGTCCTTGTCGTAGTCAACCGACATCGTTGCGTAATCACTGGGGTCAACGCCACCGCTCTGGTCAATGGTGTAGAAGGTATCAGCGTAGTACTCGAAGTTGAGCGAAACGAAATCGCCGCTCATGCTCGTCAAGTCGATGTTGGGGATGGTGAGCGTTTCGTTGGCCCAGGCATCGTCGTAGCCGAGGGTGCCGGTATCACAGGGATGGCCGAACCAGTAGGCGTTGTTGTTGAAGATCTTCGTCGAACACGAGTTTTCGTTGTAGATGGCGCCCTTTGGTTGCTGGTTCTCCTCGTAGCGGTAGCCTTCACTGCCGCCCTCGAAGGTTTCCTCACAGACCGCTGAAGGTGTACCACAGTACACGTCCGATGGGGTGGCGGAGTAGACCGTTGCTTCAATGCCAAAGTCCACGGGGGTGTTACCGTAGTTGTTGGTCACCACCGAGATGTCAAAGGTGCCCTCGGCGTAAAGGCCACCGGGGTTGAAGAAATCAATGGACTCCACGGTGGGGTCGTAGAGATTGAACGGCGTGACATAACCGATAACATCGTCATTGATGTCCTGTTCATCCCAAGCGTTGTTGGAGATGACGGCAGAAATCCGATAGGTGGTATCGTTGAGCAAGTCGGCTTGGATGGAAGTGGTGTATTCCTGTCCGGGTTCCAAGTTGCTGAGCGGTCCGATGGTGGTGGACTGCGTTTGCGGATTGGGCAGGAAGGCCGTGTTCTGCTTCCAAATGGTCAGGTTGTCAACGGCGTAGCCGTCGCGGCCCTGCCATCGTGTCTCGTTGTCGTCAGCCGTTGAGCCCTCGAAACCGGTGCGGAAGCGGAAGCGAACGTCGACGGTCTCGCCAGCCCAGAAAGACAGGTCAAAGGCACCGAGGTCTTCTTCGGTGAAGTTGTCCCATCCGTAGTAGGTGCCCGAAGAGAACAAACCGTAGTAGACGATGTTCTCAGGTGCTGCGCCCCAAGCGTTCTGCTTGAAGCCGCGATCGTTGTCGAAACCACCCCAAATGGTAGCGCCGGACGGACAAGCGCCTTCGATGGCTGCCTGCTGTGGGCAACCGATGAGGTTCCAGCCCGTTTCGTCACTGCCGATCTCAACGATGGCAAGGTCGTCCCAGACATCGCCAACAATGAAGCCCGTACCGTCGGAATTTCCAAGGGCACCAAGGCCAAGATGGCGGAAGAGCTCAACGCTCATGAACGCACGGTCGGCACCGGTCAAGTCAACATCGTTGAGGACCATGGCGTCGTCCCAGTTCTTGCCGTAGCCGCTCCAAGTGTCGCCCGAAGAATTGGTTTTCATGTTCCCGGCCCACATGAAGTCGGTCGGGTTGATGTAGTTGGCAGAGACGTTGGCGTCGTTGTTTCCACCGCCGGTGGCACCCGTGGAGTGGTTGGTTTCGAGGTGCCAGTTGGTGGCGCCGTCCACGTACTCCTCAAAGGTCCAGGCACAGCCAGAGCCGCATCCGGTCTTGTCTTCTGCAGAGTCCCAGTCGTTGGCGTAGACGGTGGTGTTGGTGGAGTTGGCCTCATCGACGACCTTCAGCTCGACATCCAGGTCGGCGGTTTGACCGTTGAGGGTGTCCATGCCGGTGTTGGTGACAGTCACGTTGATGGTTCGTGTGCCTTCGCCCACCACGCCAAAGAAGCGGTCGGTGGGTGAGATCTCGAGGTCGGTGACGGCCAAGTCTTTGTTGTCCATTTCAACGACCGTGAGTGTGTCGTACTGGCCATCCCATCCGAAGTTGTCTCGCCAGCCACCAAAGTTGTAGTTGGTGTGGCCGACCACGAGGTCTGGGGCCGAGCTGGCCCCGCCCTGAAGTTGACCAACAGCCACAGCAGAGGGGCGTCGGCCTGCTGGGTAGGACAGTGGGCTCACGTGCCCACCGCTGCCGTCAGAGAGGGTGACTTGAACGGTGGTGGGGAAGTTGAGGAAGAAACTCGACGTGCTTCCACCAGCGGAGTCCGAGGTGTTTTGCTGGAAAGCGATGGTGGGGTTGACGAAGTCAGGCTCGCCGTCACCGTTCAGATCAGCGACCTGAATGGTCCACGAGATGTATGGACCAAAGTAGGCAAGTTGAGAATTTCCGAAGGTCCCTTGCGCTGAGGCTTGCTTGAAGCTCACGTTCTCGAGGTTGCTGTCCATCACGGCGATGGTGTCAACGTATCCGCCGCCACCGATGTCAGCGATGGAGAAGTCTTCCGTGGTCGCGACGCCCATGTTGATGATGTGGGTGTTGGCTTGGTTGGTGCCGTAGGAGTACGTTGCAGGGTAGTTCTGGAGTTGACAGTCGTATTCGATAACGGTGATGTTGTCGTCGTTGCCAGGGTTGGTGACTTGCCCGGTGGAGTAGTCAAGACCTTCACTACGCAACAGGAAGATGTCGTCGTCCGTACATGCGCCGGTCAATCCGCTCTGGGATTCACCGTAATCACCGACCTCAATCGACCGGAACGTGTTGGATTGCGAAGAACCGAGCGTGGTGGGGATGCCGTTGGTGGCCGAGGTGATCGGGCTGCGGTAAGTAACGACACGCTGCGTGGTGATGTCGCTCAGAAGGTCGAGCACGAAGATGTCGTCGTTGCCGTCTTGGTCGGCGTCACCGACGGTCATGTCCCACACCCAAAAGTGGGTAAACCGTTCGCCGATGGACCAGTCTCGGTTGCTGCATCCACCGTTCTCGATGATGGTGACGTTGCCGGGTTCGCCGGCTGGTGCGCCTTGGTCGTTGGTCTTGAACGGGTTGTTCTTCTGATAGATGACGATGTCAATGGCCGAGTCGCCCGTGAATTCACCCACTTCCACCTGCTCAACGTTGGCAAACTCGTCCCAGTCTGCATTGCGACTTTGGTTGCCAGCTACCCAAATGTCCTGGCGTTCGTTGAAATTGCCAAAGCCGTCGTTGTAGAGGATGGTCATGGAGTGCGTACCGTCCGTGGCGACAGCCATGTCGTTGTGGCCATCGCAGTCGAAATCGCCGATGGCGACGTCCATGGGGTCGCGGTTGGTGGTGTAGGTACGCGCAACCGACGCACTGGCGGTGGTTGCCAGCGCAGCGGTGGTGCTGAGCACCATCAATACGGTCAGGAAAATACTACGCATTCGGGCCTTAGAGAGGTCGTTTTGGGTAAACATGGACGTCACTTGTTCCTGCGACGGCCTGTTCGGATATAATGCCTTTGCACTCAAGTTCCCCGTCAACTTGGGCGCAAGCCCTCGTTTATGTTCAAAAAATGAAGGCTTTTCTCCCTTCAATTTCAGGCGAAAGGTTCGTCCTCAAATCCTTCCAGACAGCCACCTCGGCGAGGGCCCCCATCCGGTGGCATCCCCGCCGTGAATCTTCACCAATTTCCCAGCGGAAAACAGCGATTCCAACCACACTTCCAAGGCGGTGCCTTCTCGTCCGCCCAGCTTGCTGCTGGCGATCTCCTCAATGTCTTCCGTACGAAGACCGGTGCTGCCGTGGTCGCGAACGACGAGTTGGAGCAGTTCACGCAACCACGCCTCGGCCATGGGATCGACGCTCGTCGCACCTTGGACCGGCATTGGAGGGTCCATGTCCTCGAGGATGTCCATCAGTTCGATGATGTCCGGGCGCTCGGCCGGCTCGAGGCCTGCTTGATTCAATTTTTCTTGGAGATTCAACTCACCGATAGGACGACGCACGATGGGAATGCGACTCGGATCGGGCGTGGGCCCCATGTCGGCTGGAGGTTGGTCCTCCGGCGCATCCTCCATCTCGATGTTCTCCCCGGCTGCCTGTCGTTCTCGACTGACGCTGGAGAGGTTGCTGGCCTTGACCTGCGTTCCCGTTGGCATGGTCCAACCCACACCGGTGAGACCCAATTCGTCCACGTGGTTGGCCACCCACTGAGCATCGCCTTCGATGACGATGTTGACATCGTGGTCGTCGGACCGAAATCGGTATCTGACGTTGCCGCGGAGTTGACGCATTGAGCGGGTCTGTGCTTCATTTGATTTTCAATCTAATGGATTCATGCGGTGGATTGAGCCATCTCACGGAGAACCGTGTGCAGGATGCCGCCGTTGCGGTAGTATTCAACCTCCACAGGTGTATCAAGGCGAACCTGCGCCTCGAACGTCGTGGAGGTCCCGTCGCCTCGGTCGGCCGTGACGGTCACCCACTGAAGCGGTTGAACATCATCGCTGAGTGGGATGCTGAAGGCTTCGTGGCCGGTCAACCCCAATTGCTCGTGAGATTCACCGTCCTTGAACGTCAGCGGGAGCACCCCCATGCCGACCAGATTGGAACGGTGGATGCGCTCAAACGATGTGGCGATGACCGCCTTGACACCGAGGAGATACGTGCCTTTCGCCGCCCAGTCGCGAGAGGAGCCCGTCCCGTATTGGCTACCTGCCAACACGACTTTTGGAGCGGCGATTTGGGCAGCATCGTAGACCGACATGACCTCGCCCGTTTCATGGTTCAGAGCATATCCACCCTCCGTACCCGGGGCCATTTGATTGCGAATGCGAACGTTGGCGAACGTACCACGCATCATGATCTCATGGTTGCCACGACGGCTGCCAAAGGAGTTGAAATCGACCTTCTCCACGTTTCGCTCCACCAACCATTGGCCGGCAGGGCCATCCGCTGGGAAGGAGCCTGCCGGAGATATGTGGTCGGTCGTGATGGAATCGCCCAATTTGAGCAGCACCTTTCCACCTTCGATGGACGTGATGGGTTCGGGTGTCGCCGAGAGACCCGAAAAGAAAGTCGGCAATCGAATGTAGGTCGATGCATCTTCCCATGGATAGAGCGGCGATGGTTCGGCCGGAATACTGTTCCATCGTGGCTCGTTCATAGCGTCGGCGTAGCGCTGGCGGAACATATCGGGCGTGATGACCTTCATGGCTTCATCGACATCGGCCTCGGATGGCCAAATCTCGTCGAGCATGACGGCCCTGCCCTCCTGGTCGTAGCCAATGGGTTCCTTCGTGAGGTCCATCTCTAAATTGCCAGCGATGGCATAGGCCACGACCAACGGAGGACTGGCCAAGTAGGAGGCCTTGACTTTGCCGTGGACACGGCCTTCGAAATTGCGATTACCCGAAAGCACTGAGCCGACGATGAGGCCTGCCTCGTCAATGGCGGCCTCAATGGGCTCGGGCAGTGGTCCGGAGTTGCCGATGCACGTCGTGCAGCCGTAGCCGACGGTGTGGAAGCCCATGGCGTTGAGGTCATCCTGCAAGCCCGTGGCTTCGTAGTATTCTGTGACGACCCGGCTGCCGGGGGCGAGGGACGTTTTGACCCACGGCTTGACCGAAAGGCCACGCTGACGGGCATTCCTTGCTAGGAGTCCGGCCGCCATCATGACGCCGGGGTTGGAGGTGTTGGTGCACGAGGTAATGGCGGCGATGACCACATCGCCGTGGTTCAAATCGAACATTTCGCCGTTCATCTCCACGATGGCACCGTTTGACAGATCGTCGGCCGCCAGACCGTGGCCGTGGTGGCCCACCTCATGGGTGAGGCTTTCCACGAAGTGGGATTTCATGTCGTTGAGGTCCACGCGATCTTGCGGGCGCTTGGGGCCGGCCAGGGCGGGCACCACGTCGTCGAGGTTGAGCTCGAGCACGGCGGTGTAGGATTTCTCTGCAGCGTCCTCGCCGCACCAGAGGCCCTGCGCCTTGGCGTAGGCTTCAACACCGGCAACGGCGGCGTCCTCGCGCCCCGTCAAGCGAAGGTAATCGAGGGTGCGCTCGTCCACCGGGAAGAAGCCGCAGGTGGCGCCGTATTCCGGCGCCATGTTGGCGATGGTGGCCCGGTCGGCCAGCGAAAGCGCCTTCATGCCAACACCGAAGAACTCGACAAACTTCCCGACCACGCCGTGTTCACGCAGCATCTCAACGATGCGCAGCGTCATGTCGGTGGCAGTGACGCCGGGTTGGAGGCTTCCCGTCAATCGAACACCGACGACATCGGGGGCAAGCATGTAGATGGGTTGACCGAGCATGACGGCTTCGGCCTCAATGCCACCAACGCCCCATCCGAGCACACCCAGTCCGTTGACCATCGTGGTGTGCGAATCCGTTCCCACCAACGTGTCGGCCAGCCAGACGCCTTCTTCTTGGCGTGCAACACTGGCGAGGAATTCCAGGTTGACCTGGTGAACGATACCGCGGGATGGCGGTACGGCTTGGAAATTGGCCAGGGATTGCTGACCCCACTTGAGGAAGGTGTAGCGTTCCATGTTTCGATGGTACTCGATGTCGAGGTTCATGTCAAGGGCGTCGCTGCTGGAACCCGAAACATCCACTTGCACCGAGTGGTCAATCACCAGATCCACAGGCACTTGGGGGTTCACCTTCTCGGGGTCACCACCCATTTCCACCATGGCGTCTCGCAAGGCTGCCAGGTCCACCACGGCGGGGACACCGGTGAAGTCCTGGAGGATGACACGGGAAGGTCGGAAAGGAATCTCACCGCGCTCACCGTCGGGCGTCCAGGCAGCGATCTTTCGAATGTCCGCTTCGGTGATGAGGAACCCGTCATTCCCACGCAACGCACCTTCGAGGAGAATACGGATGGAATAAGGCAGGTGAGCCGTGGGAATACCGTTGGCATCGAGGGCGTCAAGCGCAAAGTAATCGCCACCAACAGCGAGGGTCTTGCGTGCGTTGAAGGGGTCCAAAGTCGCCATGTTTCAACCGAGAACCCAGCCGTCTATGAAGAAAACCCTTCACGCCTCAGACAGGGTTGACCCGCCGCTGCAGCGCAGGCCCTTTCTGTTGATGCCCACTTCACCAGAACTCGTACCAAGGCTTGGTTTCCGAACCGACAAAGGTGGCAGAGACCAACTTCACATCCTGAATTGGGCGGTCACCGCTGGTTTGGTCGCTGTTGTCGTTGTTTCCGGTGGTGACGCCCGAAATGGCGGTCACGTGGTCGCAGCCGCTGGTGACCTCACCAAACACGGTATGTTGTCCATCCAACCAGCTGGGGGTGCTGTCGCTGGGGATGAGGAAGAATTGGCTGCCACCGGTGTGGGGTGCGCTGGTCTTGGCCATCGAGATGGTGCAGGGTTCGTGGTTGAGCCCGTTGTCGGCCTCATCGGGAATCGTGTAGGAGGTCTCCTGGCAGTCCGCCTCGGAAACGGTGTTTTCGCCGTTGCAGTAGCCGAACCACTTGGCAGCGTGGCCGCCCGTGCCGTCACCGCGCGTAAAGTCGCCGCCCTGAATCATGAAGTCGTCAATGACGCGATGGAAGATGGTGCCGTCGTAGTCGCCGTTTTGAACGAGGAGTTTGAAGTTCTCGACGTGAACCGGAGCCAAATCGGGGTACAGCTCGATGGTGACCGTACCGCTGTTCGCGCCGCCGTTCCAGGTCAAGTCAAACTCGACAATGTCGGTGGTGGTGTCGCCTCGGTTGGCGACGTTGATCATCGCCAGGACAAGCACGCCAGCGAGGAAAATGGCCACAATGCCGGCGGGCGTTGGGGTGCCGTCGTTAAGGAGGCGAGGGAAGGAGGTCTCGCTGATGCCCTTGTCTTGCATCTCGTTGAGAAGTTCATTGTAGAGGCGGTCCGCCTTCTTGTCGCGGGGGTTTTTCTTGGTGGAATCCCGCAGCAACGAAGCGGCTCGTCGGTAATCGCCACGGTTGTTTCGCGTCTTGGCTTCCAACCATGTTGCATGGCCTGCAAGGCGAAGTGTGGTGGGCTCTTTCCCGTCGGCGTCGATGTCCCGAAGAATCTTCAGGGCCGCATCGCCTTTTCCTTTCGTGATGGCCTTCTCTGCCTTTTCCCAGCCGGCTCGGATGGTATCGTCCGCCATGGGCATTCCCAACAGCCGCGTGGTTTTGAGTCTCACCCTTGCTTTTCCTTTACGAGGTCCAGCAAATTGTTGAGTTGTTCGGATTGTGAATCGGGATTCACATCAACACTGTGGGTCGAGGGAGACGGTGGCTCGTCTTCGTCGTCCGTGCGGTTCCAATGGAGGAGTCC
>CEUM01136793.1_pt1 | contig 11776 bp, 10 predicted proteins | sample 356421 | NCBI WGS metagenome assembly CEUM01 (sample SAMEA2622716, study PRJEB7988) | marine metagenome | biome: marine biome (ENVO:00000447); feature: surface water layer (ENVO:00002042); material: "saline water (ENVO:00002010), including plankton (ENVO:xxxxxxxx)" | depth 5 m | reverse complement strand
AGATTTCTAGTTGTTGCATCGCCATCTCGCATATAACAAGCGCGACAAGATTGTTCATGAAACAGTCAATTTCAAATGGATATTGTATCAATCCACACGGAACAAACATTCTGATGGACGTTTGAAGAACATATGACGGTATTTTGCAATCAAACGATAACCAATGTTACGCAGTGGTAATGGAATCAACCACAACACTGGGAACCACATCTTGTAGTACCAACGCATGTACAAGACACAACGAATTCCTGCAGCTGAACGAATGAAGGGCTTCCCATTTCGAATCAAATAAACAGAATCAGCATTGCGCAACTTCGCTGGCAGCGTTTCAATCACTCGCTGTGCATCCTCGTGAAGGATTGGTCGATAACCCAACTGCTTGCCTCGAGCAAGACGTTTGTCGATGAAGGTCGCAAGACGATGACAGAGACCACAATCTCCATCCAAGAACAGGAAATCCCGTCGATCGTTTACATCAATACGTTCTGCCACTTCAATCGGCCACGTTTTGACAGGAAGTCCTTTGGAAAAATGAATCAAATCTGGGGAAAGAACGTCCAGCCCCATGTTGTAAGATTCAAGCAACGTATTCGCTTCAAGACGGACTTCACCATCCTGGTAAGACCATGGTTGATGGTACACATAGGCTCGACGGAGGCAACCGTCATGTTCGGTATACAGACAATAACGCTCGAAGAGGAAGTATTCCAACGAATCAGGTTCAGACGATCGCATCGAACCCTTTGCATTCGATGATCCTCGCAATTCTGCACCATCGCTTGAACGACGCGAATGCCATTGTAAGACGTCTCCATTTGGCTTGACCTTGGCTTTTGCATATCGGTAAGCAAGACCGTAGGCACGAGGCGCGTGGAAGCACGTTACCATGCTTTTAGCATCCAATGTGAGGAAGAAAACGCCTGGTTGACCGTCCTTGACAACGTACGTGCGTACGTTGAACTCAGCAAACGTAGAGATACCAGGCACAGCCGGTAATCCTCGTGGTCGTACGTTCTTCATGATGAACGGAATCACGCCAACGTAGGCTTCTCCTTCGAATCGATCGATTTCCAATCCATTCGGAAGATGTGGTTGGAGCCGTTCAGCGTCAACCTTCCAATGCATGAAGGTCAAGTCACGCCATTCTTGTGAGATGGCATACGGACGCATCGGCATTGGAAACGGAAGATGTCCGTCCTCACGCTTTGCGCCCATGCCTTGCCCATGCCATGCTTATGTTTGAACATCATTGACGGCTTCTCGTTGCGTGACGTAGGTTGAGCATGGATGAAAACACGCACAGACCAGCGCCAATTGGGAGAGCGTAGCGCAAGCCTTCACCACTCAACAAGACCACAGCCAGCGTGATTGTTGCCAGCAGTGCAATCGTGGCCATTTGGTAAACAGGAGGCGAGGGTGCAGATGATTCCATTGTCCAAGACAGGGGCGTCGTTGCCATGATGGCGAACCATGCACCGAGGACGAGGAATGGAGCATGCTCAAACATAAGAAACCAGAACAATGGTCCGAACATCAAGCTCCAACGAACCCAATTCAGTTCAGGTCGTGAACCATCATCAAATCCAAGGAACGGGAGCAGCAACACGCCTGCCATCAAAGCACACATCCAGCCCACAAGCCACAACGAAGAGCGTACAGATGTCGCATCTGGTGTCTGTTGGTCGTGCATCAACAAAGCTGTAACCAGCAACAGAAGAGCAACGCTCACGCCAATGCTCCAAGCGAGCGCTTTGCTTCGACCGTTACCAGCGCCAAGATGTGAATCGATGTCTCGATGTGGGGCCGAAAATACGTGGAGATTGAAGGCAACAATCACCCATAACCACAACGTTGCAGTCTGATCATCTTGTCTAGGATTGCTCCACCAAGAAGCATCAAACACACCAGAGTCAAGATACGCCATGAACAGATAGACAAAGGCGGTTAGAAGCAGTGGCGATAGTGGAAGATAGAGGCGTTGCTGATAGTGCCGTAACCCTCTCTGTGGTGCATGGGCATTGAGCAGGCCTGTGATGACAACACATTGCACCAGAACGAGGAACACAACGCTCCACAGATCGACCTGTGGAGCAGGCATCGAGATTAATGGGAGCGTTTCTGGCGCAATGTAGGCCGAATCATCGAAGACCAACGTCGACGAAATCAACAGCATGAGCGCCAAGGTTCGCTTGAGTTTCTGCAATCCTTCAACCGTCCACGATTGGCGCGAGCCTTGTCCGTTCCATGCAAACATATAGACGAATGGCAGGACCATCCACTCCACCAATCCATCACCTGCGAACAGGACATGCAGCCGCTCGGTCAAGGTTGACGCACTGCCCAAGTAGGCTGCCACCTCAATGTGTGAAGTGTCGTGCGAGAAGAGAGCAGAGATACGTAGCGAGATAATGACAGCAAGCAGAGCGAATGGAAGCCATCGTAACGCTCGAAGCAGAGATTCACTCTTGTTACGAGCAAAGGTTTCCACCGATTTGGGGAACATCCAGATGGCGATGGACCCGAAGAACAACGGGACCAACCAAGGCATGTCATCCCCCAGCATGAACCGACCACACATTCTCGCGCTATGATGCTAACGGCTTCGTAAGACACAAAGGGGCGCGTCTTCAGGGCCCGGTATGGGCGAGCGCAGTGGTGAGGACGGCCTCCTCGCCCAAGCAAAAATTGCACCGCTCACCGGTCTTGCCGAATCGCTTGGTATCAACCGAAACGAATGGATTGGCATTGCAACGCAACCACTTCCCGAAACACTTCGCTTGACCATGAACCACTACGATATGGAATGGACGCGAGAGCAACTCCTCGAGATGGGTGCAAAGAAAATCACTTGGTCGGTAGGTAACGAAGCATACCAACTTCCATTTGCTCGGGGACAAGCTCCACGCGATGGAACACGAGAACTGCTCGCCTTGCTTCACGATACAGGGCGCGTAACTCGACAAGAAGCGGCCAGTATGCTTCCAATTCTGGTTCTTGATCCACAACAGGACGAGCTCTTGCTCGACCTTTGTGCAGCACCCGGCTCGAAAGCGACCCATGCAGCAGAACGTATGGGGCCAAGTGGCGTGGTTGTTGCCAACGAACCAATCTCTGGACGCGTTAACATGCTCGCTAGTAACCGCGGACGCCTCTCGCTCCACAATGTGATGATTACCCAGCACGATGGCCGTCACGTTGGACGCATCCCCAAACCCGGCTTCGATGCCGTTGTTGCTGATGTCCCATGCACGGGAAGTGCCACGTCTCGCAAGAACAAGGACGTGTGGTGGAGTTGGTCGCCGAAAGGTGGACGAACCATGTTCCAGTTGCAAGTTGACATCGCTTCTAGGGGGGCGCAGTTGCTTCGACCTGGTGGTACGATGGTCTATTCGACCTGTTCCATTGACCCTGTCGAAAACGAGGCTGTCATCGCTGAGTTGGTTCGAACGTGTCCATGGATGGAAGTTGTAGAGATCGATGAATCCAATGTTGAAGGCTTGATTTGGCATCAAGGTTTGACTTCATGGGTGCCACTCGATGAAAATGGGAAGGTCCCAGAACAACCACAAGATGTTCCGTTCTTCGATGAGCGATACATGCCGCCCGAGGAGCAGGAACTGCTTGCAGCCTTGTCAAAGACGCGTCGATTGTACCCCCAAGACAACAATACGGGTGGATTTTACGTGGCCTTGCTTCAACATCGAAAGGATGCTACCCCCGAAGGCGTTGCTAAGACGTTCATCGATAAGTTGGCCAAGCGACGAGAAGAATCTGGATGGGAGTCACGACTTCTTGACAAGCCTGGAACCAATCGCCACACCGTACATGCTGCTGAAGAAAACGAAGCAGCCATTGTCATGGAACAGTGTCAATTGACGGATGCTGGCTTCTCCTGGTGGAAGCGTGGTAAGCGCATGGCGGTTGCTCCCAAACTGGTGCATGACCGCATTTGGGCCCAAGAGACGCCGAACAAACGCGGCGACCGATGGCCGGGAGGTACCTTCCATCCACTGCGAGTGCTCCACGTGGGCCTACCTGCATTTGTTTCCAAAAACGGCAACTGGCGGGCTCGACAGGAATCAATTCCTCTGCTTTACTCGCAACTTTCCGAAAACATCACACACATCGGACACGATGTCTTGATGCGGCTTCTCAACGATGAAGCACTCGAACCTGACGTCGTGTTTGGAGAACAAGAACCGCCCCGAGGCGCTTTCCTGTTGCGATGCATGCATCAAACAGGCTCGCTCATCATCAACGCATGGTGTGGAACACGAATCACGCTGATGCTCGACAAGGCTGAACGACGCTTGTTGTCGATTCGTTTGGGATTGGAGGAAGAGGAATGAAGGTGTACAGCGTCTTGTTCCTTGTTGCTCTCCTCCCGCTCGCATCTGCGGCGACCAGCATTCACATTGAGTGGGATGTTGAGCAACCCGTCGATGATGCCCGTCGCTACGTCGAACATTTTCCTAGTTCATCGGTTGAATGCACGGATTGTGTGGAGACAACCGATGATGACATCGTCGTGCAATGGTGGCGATACAGCGACCAAACCGGCTCCTCATGGCCCGATGATGATGCAAACCTTCGTGCTGGACTGATGGGTGTTGAGTTGAATCAGAGTCGTTCCATCATCAATGGAAACGGTGAGGAAGAACGTCAACATCTCGTCGACGTTCAAGGCACGCTCTCCATTCGTTCCGAACTTGAAGACCAATACTTTCTCGTCGCCAATTTGACGGTTGAACCACTGGTTGACCTTCGCAACGATGTCATCATGCAATTCCTGTTTGTCGAAGAACGCAGCACCGATCAGCACGGTCGTGAGCTGTCCTACCTTGTTCGTGATTTGACTTCGGAAGTTGGTTTCTTCCGAACCGCTGGAAATGTCTCAGAAGTGAATGTGACCGTTTCGTACGAGCACCTCTTTGCTGCAGGTGTTGATCTTGCCGATGAACGCTATGGATGGAAGGTCCTCATCGTCGTCATGGGTGCAGAATCGAATTCCGTCGGCTCGCCTGGTGTCATCGCACTCTACGAAACATCGGTACCAACATCGAGCGAACACGTCGGTTTCATCGATTACCTGCCGCCGATTGTGTTCATCGCAGTCGCCCTTGTCATCGTGTTCTCTGTCGTTCGTGGTTCGTTCAACCAGGAACATGGCTTACCTGAAATCCGAGCACGATGGAAGGATGGAAAGGATCCAGCCATCAACATCGAGATCGATGCCAAGCGTCGTGATGTCGCCATCCAAGGATGCGAGGCCTCTGAACCGTGGTCGATGCGGGGCGGTGTCAAACGAAGCACCATCGAATCGGGTTCGTCTACAAACTTTGAGGTTCGATTCAAAAAATGGCACGACCAAGGCTTGGCGTTGCAATTGAAAATGGAAGTTGACACGCTTGGTGGATGGACTCAAAACATCCGCTTACCACTTCGCAGCAAAGCCGAACGAAGCGTTGAAGATGAGCAGGACTGACGTCTGTTCATGGACCTCGATACGACCGACCGTGACCTCTTAGCAGCCTTGCTTGAAGATGCGCGCATCAGTCAACGCGGTCTTGCAAAACGTGTTGGTGTTGCTCAAGGGACCATCACCAATCGATTGCGACGCCTCGAAGAGATGGGTGTCATCAAAGGCTACACCGTTCTTCTCGATGCGGAAAGCATCGGCTGGACCATGACCGTCATCACGGGACTCCGAATTCAGAAAGGATCGATGATCGATGTTCAACAACAAATCGCTGCAGACCCTCGTGTCTTCGCTGTGTACGATGTGACGGGCGATTACGATTCGATGGTACTTGCACGTGTTCGCAGTCGGAAAGACCTCGACGATTTGACCAAGACGGTTTTCACTCTGAAAGGTGTTCAGCGCTCCTTTACGCAAGTGGTCTTGAACACGGTCAAAGAGGACGGGCGTGTCGTTCCACCCAACGAATGATGTCAGTCCTCGTCTTGACGAATGATGGCTTCCATGTCCATGTGGGGGACGAGAGCACCGGCTAAGCCACCCAAGCTTTCGACCACTCGTGTCTCGGGTTTCAACGTCTTCATCAGATTCTTCCGAAGATCCTCATCGATCATCACATCAAAGGATTCGAGGCGACGGCGAAGATTGGATTGCAACTTCCCTCCAGTCCGGTCCCAATCCATCAGGAGTGTCATGGTCGAGCGCCTGTCGCTCGTCCGCGTTCCGTACGTTTCGTAGAGATATGCAGCAAATCGATCCATTCCCCATCCGCGATTAACTACTTCGATGGGGCCTACAAAACCGAGTCGGAGCAATGCAGCCTTGTCTCTAGGACCTTCAACGATGATGGCAAATCCTTCCTCGCGATTGCGGTACCTCGCCTCACCCAAGGCTTTTCCAGCAGACTGGAATCGCTCGATGGTGTTGGTCGGGTCCATTGTTGCACCTAAATCGTGCACTTTGGAATCTCACTTGAAGATGTGTGAAATTGCGAAAGAACATACATTCATATGATAGAAAATTGAGGTCAAGATTTTCACTCTGGTGCTTGCTTTACGCCAACGCTTAAAGTGGGCCCTCTCGCCCCTTAGAACAGGGTGCAACTATGCCAGCGGAAGATACCGTTTTCTACGTCCTCTACGACAAATACATGTTCTGGTCAATTCTTGTAGCAATTTTCACATTTGGTTGGCTCTTTACCGCCATGCTGCGCTACCGTGACGGTGTTGAACCAGACACGAGCAAAATCGATCACATTGAGGTTGGCGCCTTCCCTGTAGATCGGCATAATACGAAGCTGGAAGCTATGTTCTACATCCTTCCGACCATCCTCGTGGTTTGGCTCACCATCCTTGCCCTCGGCTCGAACACGGCGGTTTGGAACCCTGACACCGAAGATTCCTTCGAAATCAACATCAATGCTTACCAATGGTATTTCGAATTCGACTATGCTGAGCAGCTCACATGGGAAGACACCGACACTGGAATCGATGTCCAGTGGGACCAAGGTGTCATGCAAGTTGACGCCTCTGACAACCCTGATGCTGCAAGCATCGAAGTCAAGCTCGACAACCAGAAGACCGACTATGAAATCAACAACGGTTCAAGCCTCATGGCCATTACAGCAACCTACGATCTCGGCCGCCACACCTACGTCAAGGTCTTCGATGCTGAAGGTGCTTTGATCCACACATGGGAGCACATCCCTCGTGGCCACACGTTCATCACCCCCTCTGAGCCAATGATCGTTCCTTGCGACCAACTCGTTGATGCAACCATGAAGTCCAAGGGTATCGAGGGCGACGAGCGCAACGTTGGCGTACAACACGCTTTCTGGGTTCCTGAATGGGGAATGAAGGAAGACTTCGTCCCAGGACTCGAAGCAGGTACAACACTCTACTTCATGCCAGACGATGCTGGTACCTTCCCAATCCGCTGTGCTGAGTACTGCGGTATGCAGCACTCCGTCATGACTGGGCAAGTCATGGTCGTCGCCCCAGAGGGTACAACCTGTGACTACGACTCCGGCGTCAAGAAGTCGAACAAAGATTCGTCTGGTGACAATTATGGAGGTGAAATGTGATGCGACGACGCGTTGTCGGCATCCTTTCACTACTCCTTGTTGCATTGATGCTTGTTCCTCAATTTAGCGCCCTCCCTGGGGGGATTGGTGCTGCTGGAAACGCTGGTTGTTCCTGTCACGCTGGAGGCGATGATGGTTCAACCACCATCCTCGTTCAAGGCCTTCCTGAAACCTTCAATGCGAGTGAGACCTACGTGTTCACGGTCACCCTCGTCAACGACGAGATGACACCCTACGGTAACGGCGACCCAGCTCAAGGCTGGAGCGGTGTCCAAGGTGGATTCCGAATCGTTCTCGAAGGTGGTGGAAGCGTTACCACCATCGATCCATCCTACAGCAAAGTGGTTGATGGTGGGTTGACTCACACCGATGACGGTAACAAGTTCCGTTCATGGGACTTTGAATTCCAAGCACCTGTCAGCGATGCTGCGACCGTTGAGATGACGATCATCGGTAACGCCGTTAGCGGTGGTGCAGTCAGCGGTGGTGCAACCGGTGCTGGTGACGGTACGGCCAACGATTACTGGAACGTCCAGACCGTTGTCGTCCCAGGATTAAACGCTGAAGCCAAGGGACCTACTGCTCCTCCATTGGTTATTCTTTTGACCGCTGTTGGCCTATCCCTCTCCATCATCCTCCTCGGAACCATGTGGGTCTTTTACCGACGCAGTCCTGAAACCTTCACCGTTGGAAGTTTCTGGAGCTACCTCAAGCCTTGGTTGACCACAACCGATCACAAGGAAGTTGGTATCCTGTACTTCTTGTTCGGATTCTTTTTCTTCCTCGTTGGTGGCGTGCTTGCGCTCTTGTTCCGTATCCAACTCGCTCTCCCCGAGAACGATTTCTTAACACAACAAGAGTACAACTCGTTCTTCACTCTGCACGGTACGACCATGATTTTCCTCGGTGCAATGCCTATGATTGCTGGATTCCTCAACTATGTCCTCCCACTTCAAATCGGTGCGAAAGACCTTGCTTTCCCTCGAATCAATGCCATGGGCCTCTGGCTCCTCGTTTTCTCTGCACCTCTGATCTTTGGAGGTATTTGGTCCGGAGAAGGTGCGGACATTACATGGGTCATGTATCCACCATATTCGTCTTTGAATAATGCAGGTGATTACGGCGCCAACGCAGGAACGACGTCATTCATTGCAGGTATGTTGATGTTGGGGGCGTCCTCGACGCTGGGTGGTGTTAACTTCATCACCACAGTCTTCACCATGCGTGCACCTGGTATCACGTGGATGAAGATGCCACTCTTCACCTGGTCTGCGTTCGTCAGCGTTTTCATGCTGTTCATGTCTCTACCAGCACTGATCATCGGTGTAGCTTTCCTGATGTTCGACCATACGATAGGTTCGACGTTCTTTACAGGCGGAGGGGACCCGTTGCTGTTCCAACACCTGTTCTGGTTCTTCGGCCACCCTGAAGTCTACGTCGTGATTATTCCAGCCTTCGGTATTGTCTCCGAAGTTCTAGCAACGAGTGCACGACGTTCCATCTTCGGTTACAAGTCGATGGTCTTCGCTATGGCCGGTATCGGAATTGTTGGTTTCATCGTATGGGGGCACCACATGCTCACTTCGGGTATGGATCCATTCTGGCGTGCTGCGTTCATGATCACCACCATGGCGGTTGCGATTCCAACCGGTGCGAAGATCTTCAACTGGCTGATGACGCTTTGGGGCGGTTCCTTGGTCATGAAGACCCACACGCTCTGGGCTCTTGGATTCCTCATCACCTTCACTCTCGGCGGTATCTCTGGAATGTTCTTCCCTGTTGCAGGGCTTGACACACACTTCCATGATTCCTACTTCGTCGTCGCACACTTCCACTACGTCTTCATTGGCGGTACGGTGTTTGCGCTGTTCTCTGGCGTCTATTATTGGTACCCGAAGGCAACCGGACGTAAGCTCAATGAGACGCTCGGTCTCTGGCACTTCTTGATTGGATTCGCTTCCTACAACGCTGCCTTCTGGCCAATGCACGCTCTAGGAATTCAGGGAATGCCTCGTCGAACACACTCCTACACCGTTGAGAGTGGCTTTGCCGAGTACAACATGGCGATCTCCATCTTTGCTTTCATCTTTGGATTGAGCCAACTCCTTCTGGTGTGGAACATCATCTATTCCGGAAAGAACGGTGAGAAGGCTGGCAAGGACCCGTGGGGCGGATGGTCGCTCGAGTGGTCCACCACTTCGCCACCACCTACACCTTCCTTCCACATCATTCCTACACAGCGTGACATGAACGAAATCTACGGCCACCATGCTGAAGACTCGATGAAAGAGAAGCTGTGGAAAGGCAAGAAGAAAGGTGATGCAGGCAAGAAATCCACTGTGGTGAGTGCTGTACTCACCTCCGGGGAGGAGATCTGATGGGTGGAGGAGGCGGCAGCGACGTCAAGAACGCTGTCTGGATGCGTGCTCTAATTATGGCAGGTATGATTCTCGGTTTCGCCGTTGTCTCATACGTCGGTCTCGGTGTTGTTGTTGCTGACGTGAAACATCACACCTGGGAAGATGAGGAAGATGAATACGACAAGGCCAAGAAAGCGTACAACAGCGCTATCGAGGACGGAACAATTCAAAGCGATGACAAAGATTCATCTGAATTCATCGCATACGCTACCGCCTACAACGATAAGACGGATGCGCATCTGTCCTATCTCACCTACCGAGTCGCTGGCCTTGCCATTCTCTTTGTTGGAATCATATTCACGGCCTTCTTGGTCATCAGTGGAATCCTGAACTCTTCTCGACCTGATGAGCATCACGATGAACACCATGGTCATGATGACCACGAACACCATGGTTCAGCCTCACCGATTATTTTCTCCCTTGGATGTCTACTTTTCCTCCTCGGATTCCCAGAATTCGCTGACGGACTCCACGGCCTCATGATGGGAAGCACAAAGGGAACCATCGGCGATCTCTCCGTCTCAATGATTGGTTTGGTTGTCGTCACCGTTGGTATTGCCAACTGGTGGAGAGAAGACCTACCATTCAACGGCTATGGAGAACAACTTGCAACCTCCGATCCTTTTGCTGGACAACACATCCGTAAGGCAGGTATCTGGGTCTTCCTGATGTCTGAAGTGATGGTCTTCGCAACGTTCTTCTCTTCCTACCTCCGTATGCGTACAGAGTGGTGCACAAAGTGGGCCCTCGACGATGGCAAGTGTTCCCTCGAAAGCGGAGAGAGCGTGGTTCTAACCGCTTCGGATTACCTCCGGCCGAGTGGAGCAAAACTCGACAAGTTCGGAGAATCTGTCGGTGATTTCTGGACCATGCTTCCAGGAGCGGTCAACACCTTCGCCTTGATCATCTCTTCGTACACCATTGTCTTGGCACTCAAGGTTGCTAAATCTCATGATTACAAAGTACCCAGTGGACCGCTCGGCAAGTTGATGCCAACCAAGAAAGCAGCCATCCGCAACTACCTCATCATCACCCTCGCTTTGGGTACAATGTTCATCGTTCTCAAGTTGGTTGAGTGGAGTCACCTCATCGCAGAAGGCTTCACCGTCGGAACCGAACAAGGCTCAATCTTCTATGTGGCAACCGGTGCACACGGTGTTCACGTCTTTGCTGGATTGTTGGTCATGCTCTACATGATCTTCAAAGCAGACACAGTTGAGTGGGACGAAGAGAACGCACAGGGAATTGAGTACTTCGGTCTCTACTGGCACTTTGTCGATTTAGCGTGGGTTGTTATCTTCCCTGCATTCTATTTGTATTGAGGTGAAATTATGGGCGAACACAAGTTGATTATGGGCAAGGACATTTACTTCTGGAACTTTATTGTACTGATGATTTTCACCTTCTTCGAAGTCGGTGCAGTCTTCTTTGAAGATTGGTTCACGCTTACAACCATATGGGGAATTCTCATCGTCGTTGGTATTGTCAAAGGATTCGGAATTGGAGCATACTTCATGCACCTTTGGGACGATCCTCGAATTTACCTTCGAGTTGCGATGTTTCCAACACTCTTCGTCTTGTTGATGCTATGGGGAATTGGTCTATCCAACCCTGAAGGCGTTACTGGACTTCCAGGATGGTGCACACCAAACTGGGATTCACTGGTTACTGAACGCTGAATCCGAGTTCATCTCCGACTCGGATTATTAATCACTGATTCGACGATTAATACGTTGATTTAAGTCTAGCATTCTGTTGGAGGTAATGTTGTGGATAAAATGGATGACCAATCAA
>CEUM01328161.1_pt1 | contig 11792 bp, 8 predicted proteins | sample 356421 | NCBI WGS metagenome assembly CEUM01 (sample SAMEA2622716, study PRJEB7988) | marine metagenome | biome: marine biome (ENVO:00000447); feature: surface water layer (ENVO:00002042); material: "saline water (ENVO:00002010), including plankton (ENVO:xxxxxxxx)" | depth 5 m | reverse complement strand
TCTCCCATAATTTGAAAAGCAGCTTCACCTTTCATAACCATAGCAGTTGCTAGGTTCCAGTCACGTCCTGAAAAGTTTTTATCAACATAACCTCTTAATTTTCTCATTTGATCAAAAATTTTCTTCATTGTATCAGAACCTAAAGCTGATTCATCTAGATTCATAAAAGCTTTTTTGTAAAAGTCATTACCACCGATTCCTAGAGCAACAGCTTCAAAAACAGTTGCATCTTGCCATTTTTGACCACCGTGAGCTAGAGGAGTAATTCCTTTCGCTTTAAGCTTGTCAGCAGCAGCGTTAAACTCGTCCCATGTTGTAGGAACTTTTATTCCATTATCATCTAGAACTTTTTTATTGGCCCAAAACCAGTCAATTCTATGGATGTTAACTGGAGCTGCACAATACTTTCCTTTACATTTCATATGATTTGCAACGGCAGCTGGAAGGACATCGTCCCAACCTTCAGCTTTTGCTACATCACTGATATCGCTTAGAGCACCTTGTTCGTACCATTCTTGGATACTAGGTCCTTTTAATTGAACGGCAGTAGGTGGGTTACCTGCTAAAACTCTTGCTTTAAGTGCTGCCATGGCCGCATCACCACCCCCACCAGCTACTGGCATATCTTTCCAAGCTCCGCCATTAGATTTGAAGTCATCCATTAAAACTTTTACAGCAGCCGCTTCTCCGCCGGAAGTCCACCAATGTAGAACTTCAACCTCAGGATTTCCTTTTTTTGAATCCATCGCAAATGAATTGAGTGCCATAGAAGCAAACAGGCCATAACTAAATACTTTTTTGAAAGTTTTTTTCATTAAATTCTCCGAATTATATGATTTGAGTTGTTCAGTTATTATCGGAGGTTTAATATTAATTATTAATTTTAAGTAATGAAATAATAAAAGGGAAGTTTTGACCTTTAAAGGTTGAAGTTGCGTCTTGTAAAAAAAGCACCACCATCGAGGAGTATTTCATCTTTAAGAATTATAGAAACAGGTATCTCTGTTAAAAAGTTCCTTATTTTTCCTTTAGAAATAAAACTTTTATAAAAGAGATCATTTTTAAATATTGGAATCAACTCTTTAACGATTCCACCACCTAAATAGATGCCTCCGATTGGTAAAAGATGAAGAGCCAGATCACCTGCTTTATGACCAAGAATTCTTATAAATAAATCTAGGGTTTTTAATGCCAATGAATCATTTTCTTTAATTGCCTTTTCTATGATAAAGCGAGATGCTTCTCTTTTTTCTATATCTTTTTTCAAATTGTCGTTTAATTTTATTTTTTCAATTTCACAAATAAATTGGTACAAATGGTAAATACCTCGACCCGAAAGAATTTGATCGTAAAAGGCGCGTTCTTCTTTTTTATAGAGGTATTTGAGTAATTTGATCTCTTTTTTGTCTTTTGGTGCAAAATCGCAGTGGCCTGCTTCTGTTGGTATCGATTTATAATTTTTCCCATCCCAAAGTATTTGAGCAACACCCAACCCAGTACCGGGAACAAGAAGACCTCTGTGACCTTCTTTAATTGGATTTGAAGGCGAAATAGAAAAGAGATCTTCTTTTTTTAATGCTTGAAGACCATATCCAAAAGCCTCTAAATCGTTAAGCAGTATTACATTTTGTATATGGGTATTTTTAATAATGTCTTTTTTGCTAATTAACCAATCAAGATTAGACATTTGGCACTTATCATCTTTTATAGGACCAGCAATTCCCAGACATAAAAAATCAACTTTATGGGGGCATGAGTTCAAAAATTTTTTTAATATGCCTATAAAAGTTTCAAATTTATCATTTTTATATTTTTTTTCAAACACCCTATTTTTAGGGTCGTAAACAGCAAAGTGAGTTTTTGTTCCTCCTAAATCACCAACAAGAATCATCCTATTTTCCTCTAAGTTTAATTATTTTCTTATAAAATATATTTTATATAGCGTTGTCAATTGTAGCTTTTTTACTTAAAAAATTCGATATTCTTTATTAATTATCTTAACTTAGGTTTATTCTTTTCAAAGAAAACTCGATAAACCAAAATGAAAGAAAGATTAGGAGAGATAGGACCTAAAAATGGGAATTAGATTTAAATTTTCCAAATATGATTGGAGTCAAAAAAAAGATTATCTGACTGATGAAGCTTGTCAAAGACATCTTAATTCATTTTTAAAGATGATTAATTCTCCTAAACATGGATTTTTTGAGATAAATAAAGATTCAAACCTTTTGGAAAAAGTGAATGAAACTTATCAAAAGTTTAAGCACAAAAAAAATTTTATTCATGTGGGAATAGGTGGAAGTTCTCTAGGTACAGAAACTTTAGTAAATTCGCTTGGAAAACCTTTTTTAAAAGACCAGATTTTTTTTATTAACAATATAGATCCTGATGAAATTAAGGAAATCTTAGATAAGGTTGATTTAAAAGAATCCCTTTTTTTTATTGTTTCGAAGTCTGGTGGTACTGCAGAAACGATTGCGTCTTTTTGTCTTATCCTAAACCACTTTAAGAAAAATGGTTTTATCGAGAAGGACTTTTATCAAAGTACTGTCATAGCTACAGATCCTGATAAAGGTCAACTCAGATCCTTGGCCGATTCTTATAAAATTGAAACTTTGCCTATTCCAGAAAATATAGGGGGGCGTTTTTGCGTTTTCACGCCTGTAGGTCTTTTTCCCTCTTTATTTGCAGGAATAGATATTAAGAAGGTCTTAGAAGGGGCAGAAAAAATAAAAAATCAACTTAGAGAAAAAGACCTTAAGAAAAACATATTAATTAAAGCGGCATCATTTCTTTATTTTTTAAAATCCAAGAAGAATATAAATCAAACCGTGCTTATGCCTTATTCATCAAAACTTAAAATTTTATCTCCCTGGTTCGTACAATTATGGGCAGAGAGTTTGGGTAAAAAAGACTCAAGTGATGGAAAAGAAATTTATGAAGGGCTTACTCCAATAGGTGCTTATGGTGCTACTGATCAACATTCTCAGATGCAACTTTTTATGGATGGACCTAAAGACAAATGTATTATTTTTATCGAAGTCTGTAACTTTAAAAATGATTTTAAGTTAGAAAATAAGGAAGAAGGATCTACTTTCTCAAAATTAAAAAATTCAACCGTTAAAGAACTTTTAAAAGCGGAGTTAGAAGGGAGTTTAAAAGCTTTTGAAGAAAAAGGAAGACCTTATTTTCTTATTACAATTGATGAACTCAATGAAGAAAATATGGGTTCTCTCCTTATTTTTTTCCAATCATTAACCGTTTTAATGGGAAGTTTTTTAAATATAAACCCATTTGATCAACCTGGTGTTGAATTGGCAAAAAAATACTCAATCGACTTTTTAGAGAAAAATAGTTGATTAAAAAAAGTTATAATTATCAGAGTGGTTTCAAGATTTGAAATTAATAATATAAAGGCTTTTAAATGATCCCTTCAAATAAATTGACTGAAATAAAAAAAATTGCCCTAGTGGCACATGATTCAAAAAAAGAGGACATGATTAATTGGTGTAAAAAGCATCTAACAATGCTTAAAAATCATAAACTTTTCGCAACAGGAACGACTGGAAGACTTTTAGAAAAAGATTGTGGTCTAAAAATAAAAAAATTTATAAGTGGACCTCTTGGAGGAGATCAACAAATTGGGTCTTCAATTGTCGAAAAAAAAATAAATATGCTTATATTTTTTTGGGATCCTTTGGAACCTATGCCTCATGATCCAGATATCAAGGCCCTATTAAGGGTCGCTACAATGTGGAATATTCCAGTTGCATGTAATAAAACAACGGCTGATTTTTTAATTAAAAGTCCTTTGATGAAAAAAAGTTATAAATCCTGGTAGCTTGTTAATTGTAGATTTAATTATGGCCTTGTTTTCTAAACGTTTTCCCAACGATTTGAGTTAAACGATTTAAATAAAGCGTCAATTACTTTCATATTGTGGTAAGAGTCTATAAGTGAGATAGGTACTTCTTCGTCATTTATGATGGATTTTGAAAATGTATCAAATTGAATGGCATATTGCAGGGAAGGTTTTAAAACCTTTTTTTGCTTGTAATGATACATTGATTCTTGTTCTGTTGAGGGGTTAAATGGTTTATTTATTTCAATATAATCTTTTTCCCCAAAAATGCGAACATTTTGATAGGGCGCCATCATTGTACTACATGTAAAAACTGACCTGCCCTTTGAGAATTCTAAAATTCCTGTTATTAAAGTATCTGTTCCAAATGTTGGGTGCTTATTCCCCGAAGCATATACTTTTTTTGGTACTTCTTTAAAAATATTACGGGAAAGCGAAATCGGATAGCAGCCGATATCTAATAAAGCTCCTCCTCCCATCTCGATCTTATTTCTAATGTCTTTAGGGTTGTCGTTAAAATAGGAAAAATGAGTTTCAATAAATTTAACTTCTCCTAAACCATTTTGACTTATAATATCTATCACCTCAACCCATTGGGGATGAAATAGGTACATAAAGGCTTCCATGACTTTAACTTTTGGGAAATTTTCCATTGTGTCAATTAATAATTGAGTTTCATTAGCATCTAGTGAGATTGGTTTTTCACATAAAACATGCTTTCCTTTTTTAATGGCCTCTATAGTCAAAGGGATATGAAGGTTATTAGGCAAAGGGTTGTAGATGGCGTCTATTTTTGGATCACTTAAAAGTTCTTCATATGTACCAAAGTATTTTCCTATACCTAGTCCTTCAGCAGCTTTTTTTGCGATGTTATAATCCCTGGATGCTATTGCGTAAATATTGCATAAATCGGACTTCATTATTTCAGGAATAACTTTTTTAACTCCAATTTTCGCAGTACTTAAGATACCCCAATTTATTTTTTTCATTTTTAGGTCCATAATTTTCACTTTTAAAATACTCTCTCTTCTTCTCGTCAAATCTAAAATAGCCTTAAATAAAGTGCAATGAATCCAATTTATAGGTAACATTTTTGTGACAATTTAAAGAGATACTGGTTTAAAGACTAATTAATTCATTGTTTTTTCATTGTAAAAAAAGTGGGTATTATGAGTAAAATAGCTCTGGTAGAAGATGATGAGAATATAGCAACAACCATAAAAATTGCCTTTGAGGCCATTGGTAACCAATTTTTTAGCTTTGGCAATGCTGAGGATTTTCTAAGTAAAAGTAAAAATATAAGTTACGACTTGATTCTCTTGGATATTAATCTACCTGGCATGAATGGACTTGATTTATGCCAGTCAATTAGAAGATTTAATACAATCGTTCCCATTATTTTTTTGACGGCCAATAATGAAGAAGAAATGGCGGTAAAGGCATTGAGTATAGGAGGGCAGGACTACGTACGCAAGCCATTTGGTTTAAAAGAACTAATAGCAAGAGTAAATCTTCTTATAAATAAAAACAATTTAAACTCCGTGATTGTCCTAGGAAAGTTTAATATAAATAAATTAACCAAAAAAATTCAATATGATGGTGAAGAAGTCAATCTTTCAAAGAATGAATTTATAATTCTAGAGCAATTACTTGAAAGGCCAGACCAAATATTTAGTAGAGAAAACCTCCTTAATAAGATCTCAATTGGACTTGATTCATCTGACCGTGCCATCGATACATCAATATCAAGACTTAAGCAAAAGTTAAATAAAGTGAAACTAACTGAGTTTTCAATTAATAGCTCATATGGAAGGGGTTATTTTCTTGAAATTAAAAAATAGTACTAATTTTAAAATAATTTTAACATCAACCCTACTAGGCCTTTTTTGTGTCATTGTCACTGTCTTTTTTATTTTTAAAACAATGGGTTTTGAAGTTAATTCTTTTGTTGATAATTATAACAAAGATATGATGAATACTTTTCTAAATTTTTATAAGAAAGAGAAAGAAGTAAGTAGATTTCAGCGGGAATTCCCCCATTTTAAACTTAATGACAAAAAAATAGCAATTTTAAACTTTGAAGGAACTATTTTATTTAAAACTAAGAGATTTGAAAAAGATTTAATAACTAATGAGGAAATTAATAATTTAATTGAAGAAGGAAAAAAAATTAAAAACATCCACTTTCCAAGAAACTTTTTTCTCATGAGTGAAAATTATTATCTAGATAAAAAAGAAAAATTAATTGTTTTTTATATAGATGAAAAAGATACTGTCTTTAGAAAAACATTGCGGCTTTTAATCATGATTTTCTTTCTTAGTATAATTATTTCTTTCAGCGGATTTATATACCTCGTTGATTCAGATATAAAAAGAAAAATTTCTGATCTTAATTACTTGCTTAATGATCTAAAAGCTGCTGGAACAAAAAAAATTGAAGGAAATCTTCTAGATAAACTAACGGGCTTTTCTAGTGTGATTAATCAACTTTTGGAAGAGATAACCATTATTACTAAAGAAAAAGACTCTTTGGCACAGTCAAAGATATCTTTGTTATCAGAACTTGCCCACGACATAAGGACTCCGTTAACAAGTATCCAAGCCGCAAGTGAAACTTTTTTTGAAATAAAAAAATTAGGAGATGAAGAAAAAGAAAAATTAAATAATATTATACAATTAGATATCAATTACTTATCTAAACTTATAGATGACCTTCTCTTTTTATCTCTTTTAGATAAAAAAAGTGAATCAAAAAGTGAAAACCTTTCTATGAATGACTTGTTGTTTCAATTAGACAGTAAATATAATGTGCATCAAAAAAGAAATATTTCATTTCTTTTTGATAAAGAACAATTTAAAGAAGTGGTTGTTAATGAATTGGAATTTCTAAGGCTAATGAGTAACTTGATTAATAACTCTATTTACTCCTCTTTGACTTATGTAAAAGTAAAAATAAAAAAAGATGAAAAATTCGTTTCCATTTTAGTAAGCAATGATTTTAAAAATCTCGATGAGGAAAGCATTAAGAATTATGGCAAAAAAATGGTAAAGCGAAAGATTGATTTAAAAAACAAAAATAGCTCCCTTGGACTTGGATCAGTGATCGTTTCAACAATAGTGAAAAAATGGCTCGGGGATCTAACAATAGATGTTGATAAAGAACAGAGTAAAATTGAAATAAAAGTTACTTTTCCATACTCTTATTAGTATCAGTGGTCGAATCAGTAATAAAGTTTATTCCACTTTTAAATATGTATTTCTGTATTCATCCTGTATAACAGTCATTCCATTTCTTGTTCCTATGATGAGATCTTTTTTAAGAATTCTTTTTCTAAAATGCCATTTAGGAGGTAAGTTTAAAACTTTTCCTATTTGAGAAATATTCCCGAGGTTTATGTCTTTGTTTACTTGATTTGAAAATGATTGCATTACGAAAATATTATTTTTTGGATCAATTAATTCATATACTTCCGAACCTAAGTTAAATTTTAAAAGGCTATTGTTTTTTATTTTTCTTGTTACGTATGTCTTATTTTGCCCTGATACTATATCTTTGAATCCAAATTTTAAAACTAAAGATTTTTTCATCATTAAACCATTAAACGATTTTAACTCTGATGAATTAGAATTATTTTTTTTAATAGAGTCTACTACAAAAAATCGAGGACCATTCAATCTTACTTTAATTAAATTCATTTCTTTTTTAATTAATTCCGGTTCTATTTTTTTCCAAACTTTATCTGGACATTTGTTTTGATTAACTGTGCTATAAATTTCTGCTGTTAAACTAAAGCCAACCCTTTTAATTGTAGTAATCTGGCAATACCGAAAGCCTCGTAGGTTACTTATTTGCTTCGCTTTTCCTGTTGAAATTAAAAAAGAAATAAGAATTAATATCAAGGCCAAAAAATTCATTACATTTCCTATTTTAGGTTTCTCTAACAGCTATTTTTGTATTTAATTGTTACAATACTATGACAATCTTTAATTATTAATCGTGGGTGCTTATATTCTGCTCAAGTCTTTTTTCACAACCAAAAAATATTGATTTCAGTTATAATTTTGTAACAATTAATTATTAGGATAATTAAATTAAATGGAATTCTCGAGTCTTTTCGGCTCGTGGAGGCATTAATAAAATTAATAGATAGAATTACAAGGTTATTATGGAAGTTTTAACAAAGTATTTTTCAGAAAGAAGTCTTTTAGTTAATTTAATTATTGTAATTGCTGCTTTTTTAGGGCTTCAATCAATAATAGGAATGCAAAAGGAAGGTTTTCCAGCGGCAACATTAAAAAGAGTATTTATTAAAACGGTTTATCCGGGAGCTTCTGCAAGAGATGTTGAGCTAAATGTCACGATTCCCATTGAAGATGAGCTTCGTGATATCTCCAATGTAAAAGAAACTCTTTCAACATCAAGTGAGGGGATTTCCAATATAACGGTTGTTGGTGATGAAGACTTAAGTGATGAAGAGTTTTCAAGGCTATATGATGATATAGGGGATGCTTTAGGAAGGGTTAAAAACCTCCCCAAAGAACTGGAGTCTCTTCCTACTTATTCTCAATTTACTTCCGCGAATGTTCCCGTTATTGAAATCGCATTAGATGGTCCAGAAAAAGAACTTCGTTCTTTTATTCCCTTTTTTGTTAATGAACTAAAAAGAAACCCTGGAATCTCTAAAATATCAGAAGTCGGCTTTCCCGACGAAGAACTTGTAATTGAAGTAAATCACAAATTAATGAATCGATTTCAAGTAGATTTCAAATCTATTGTCAACGCGCTTAAAAAAAGAAATATCGAAGGAAGTGGAGGAACATTAGAATCCTATATCGGTGAAAAGAAAATAGTAGCTTTTAATAAGTTTAATTCAATTGAAGATATTTTAAATACAAATATAAGAAAATCAGCTAATGGTAAAGGTGTAAAAATAAAGCATGTGGCAACAATAAGTAATGTTCCAAAAGATCTAAAGCTTAAGGTCAGAAATAATGGTAACTTTGGTGTTAGCCTTGTGGTCGTGAAAAAATCCAATGCTGATTTATTAAATACAATAGATGAAATAGCTAAGCTTACAAAAAGTATTAATAAACCCGAAAATGTTAGAATAAAACTATTAAATGATAAATCTGTTTTAACAAGAGACCGATTAAAATTATTGTCAGGAAATGCTTTAATTGGAATTATACTGGTTTCGATAATACTCTTTTTTATATTAGGGGCCAAAACTGCTTTTTGGACAGCTTTTTCAATTCCGCTTGTTTTAGTAAGCACCTTTATTTTTCTACCCTTTTTTGGGATCACAATTAACTCGATTAGTTTAGCTGGGTTTGTTCTTGTATTAGGGATGCTAGTCGATGATGCGATTGTTGTTGCAGAACAAGTTAATAAAGAAAAAGAAAATGGACTCAAAGGAAAAGAGCCCTCTTGGGTTGCTATTAAAAAAGTTTGGAAACCTATTACGGGAGCCAGTATAACAACAGTTCTCTCTTATTATCCGATCAGTCAATTAGGAGGTTTACCAGGAAAATTTGTGTGGATGATTCCAACAGTTGTTGGAATAGCCTTATGTTTATCATTATTTGATTCATTCTTTTTGTTACCTAATCATTTAACACATGGGAAAGAAGAGAAAATGACTAAAGGTAAGCTGTTTATAAAATTAGAAGAGCTTTATAAAAAAGTACTCTATAGTGTTTTAAAGTACCGCTACCTTTTTCTTGTCTTCTTCGTTTTTCTTTTTATGGGAGCAGGTTATGTTGCTAAAGAAAAATTGCAAAAAACTCCTTTTCCTCAAGATGCCTCAGAAGGTTTCACCATTGAGTTAACTGGCATTCCTGGGACTTCAATGCAAAAAGCCGAAGAAAATCTAAAAATCATCGAAAAAGAGTTAATGGCCCTTCCTAAAGGAGAACTTTCAGGTATTTCTTCAAGGATTGGAACCCAATCAAAGAGAAATATAACGGAAAGGGGAACTGAGGCCCATTTAGGGATTATCTTTGTCTATTTAAGTCCCTTCAGTAAAAGAAAAAGAAAGGCACAAGAAATTATGGATGGGCTTAAAAAATCGATGGAAGAAACATTTAAAAAATTAGAAATAAGTCCCCTTTTTGAACTTCAAAGAATAGGTCCTCCCCTTGGTAGACCTTTTGAAATTCGAGTTTCTTCTAATGATGATAAAATCAGAAAATCTAAAGCAAAAGAAATTAAAGAGAAAATAGGAAAGTTAAAAGGGGTTCTAAATATTAATGATGATCAGGTTTTTGGTAAAAAGGAGTTAAATTTAACTCTTAATTATGATTATTTAAGCCGGGTTGGTTTGACGGTTGAGGATGTTCTTCAAACAATTCGTTTGGCCTTCGATGGACAAGTCGTCACTGATTATATTCAAAATAATAGACCTATTGATATTCGGGTGAGGTTAGATAAAGAAGGAAGAGGTGACCCTAATTTTATAAATAAATTAAAAATTATTAATAAAAGAGGCTACCTTATTCCTTTAGAAAAGATAGCTTCCTTTAAAGAGGAAGTGAGACCTTCTCAAATTAGTCATATAAATGGCGATAGGGCCATTGTTGTTTTTGGTCAGATCGATGGTATAAACCAAACACCAGCTTCCATTTTGGAATTCTCGAAAAAGGAGTTTCCATCAACTAAAGACCTTCAAATCACTTATGCGGGAGAGCCGGTTGAAAATAAAAAAATATTTAAAAACCTTTTTATGGCAGGTTTGACTGCTGTTTTAGCGGTTTTTATTGTTATATCCCTTATATTTAATTCAATGACTAAATCAATTATTGTTATTTCTGCTATTCCTTTTGGAATTGTCGGTATTATTTTTGCTGTTTGGTCTCATGGAATGATGTTATCTATGTTTGTAGGGATTTCCTTGATAGGGCTTAGCGGGATTATTGTTAACGATTCTCTTGTCATGGTCTTTACCATAAGTAATTTCTTTGAAAAATCAAAATTCAATTTTGATAACCTTATTGATGCTACAGTAACCCGCTTTAGGCCTGTTGTTTTAACTACAATTACGACAGTTCTAGGTTTATTTCCGACTGCCTACGGAATAGGAGGACAGGACCCTTTCATTAGTCCCATGTGTTTGGCATTAATGTATGGATTAATGTTTGGAACTTTCGTCACCTTAGGGCTTATTCCTATTCTTTATTGCGTTAGAAATGACTTTTTAAAATTAAGAAGTTAAAGAAAAAGAGTTTTTAGCTATTTACCAATTCTTTTTAAACCTTTAAATTTGAAACTTTTGGATTGCCTTACAATATGCTCTCCTTGAGGAAAGTTTTCACCTGCCCATCTGACAACTATATGGTAATCACCAATGGTTATATTATCGAGGAAACCTCTAAAAACGAATTGGTTTTTTATAAGGGCCTTACCAAATTTTGAAAATTCTTTTGAAAAGTTTTCGTATTGCCTCATTCCAATATACCGCTGCATTTCTATGAGAGATTTTAGTGCATTACTCACCTCAGACTTTGTTTCTTTTTTCATCTTTCTTTTACATATTTCCCTTCCCATTTTTGAACTTTGCCCCTTTAGAAGCGTTGTACATATTTCCCACCTTTTATTATTTTTATCTTGAAACCAATTATCCAGCCTTCTCATAGCGGACTGTTTAAAAACATTTCCTGTTAGGGCCTTTGACTTAATCTCCCGTATTGCATTCGTGCCAAGCATTAGATCTAGTGAGATTTTTGCTGTTCCTAAATCCTTTTTTCTTGTAAAAGGCTTTAATGTTGCTAAACTCTTTTTAGATTCAAGATATTTTATCATATTAAATTTAGGGGACCTTATTTTTATCCCATACAGTTCTTTTTTAAAGCCAGTCATTGCTGCCATCTTGTAAATTTCAGACTCTAAATCTCCTTCACTTAAACTTCCATTATGATAATGATACTTATAATT
>CEUM01081434.1_pt1 | contig 11816 bp, 6 predicted proteins | sample 356421 | NCBI WGS metagenome assembly CEUM01 (sample SAMEA2622716, study PRJEB7988) | marine metagenome | biome: marine biome (ENVO:00000447); feature: surface water layer (ENVO:00002042); material: "saline water (ENVO:00002010), including plankton (ENVO:xxxxxxxx)" | depth 5 m | reverse complement strand
GTATCACGTGTTGGCGCTCTTCATGCTCATAGGGATCATCTACGCGTGTGCGGTGATGAATATATATAAAGAATCGAGCGCTGACATGGTGAGGAATTACTGGATGACGTATAAAGCGAATCATAACATCACCGGGATCATCGCCGGGCGCGTGGGACGACCGACGCGGTTGGACGCTGGAATGTGGGCGATGCCGATGGCAGAGGCGAGGTCGAAGACGAGATTGTTTCTGCGGTCGGTGGCGTCTTGTTACGGTGCGGGTATCTTCTTTCTCATCACGTCTCTCGGTTGCAGCGCGTACATCATGGGGATGAAGTACACGGGGACGCACGTCGGCATGACCACCAACGCCGTCGGGATCGTGTTCGGTCTCACGCTCTTCGTTCTTTGCTACTTCGTGGCTAGATCGACGTACAACGTACCGGACGCGGTGTCCATGAAATTTGACGTCGGATTTGTGCACGAGGACTCGCCGGGGCGCTCAACCCCGTCGAACGCGCACCGGCTCTATGAGACGCTGCGCAAATCGCCAGATCTCATATTTGAAACCGTGCAGAGAGAAAGCGCGGGTGGGCGCCGACTCTTAGGCGATTCCCAGTCGCCGCCTCCTGCATCGTCTCCTCCGCCCTCCCCGCCTGCTGCGGCGTCTCCTCCGCCCTCCTCGCCTCCGCCTCCGCCTCCGCCGCCGCCCGCCGTTGACGAGAACTGGCTCGCGCGGTCGGTTTGGGTATTCGAGGAAGGTCATAAAGTGATCGATAATACACATTACAACTTGACCTTCAAATTGGCGTTGGCGGGAATAGATGGAGATCACGTGAATGAACACTTTACCGACTGGGCCGCCAAGAAAGTCGCGACTTTCAGCGAGATACAACCGGAGGACGTGTACGTCTCACAACTCAAATCTGGCGCCGAACACAAGATTGGTGGCATATGGACGGCTAGATTCCTCGCCGCCGCCGCTTTTATCGTCGTGTTCGTCAATTTCTTCGGTCTCTATTCGCTTTACAAGGATGACAGGTTCTTGATGGCGGCGCACCTGTGCTTTTCCTTGGCCGGAATTCTCTTGTTGATCATCTCGGCCGCGCTCATGGGCAAGCACGCGAACGCGACGTCGAGACTCATCGCTAATAACTGGCACTCCATCCAAAACAAAGTAATCGGCGCCGGCGTCGAACCAGTCGACGCCGGTGCTTTTGCTCGCGCCCACTTCAAAGCCGCCGCGGCGCTCGCCACCACCGTCATCATCCTGCAGCTCGCCTCCATCATGTCCACGCTCTTCTCCTTCTTCAGCAATGAACCTTCGTATTCGCTTCTCTCACCCACCGCGCGCAGAAATGACGGCGGTGCCACGGGAGGAAAGTTTAAACCCGTCGAATTCGACCGGCTCGACGAAGAGTACGGCAAACGCGGCTTTTTAAGCCAAGAGCGCTCGCACATGCGTCGAGGGAGCGACGGCGTCGTCTCGCTCGGTAACTTCGCGTCGCCGGGCAAAGAATTTTCCATCGATTAGTGCGATGGAGGCTACTGTAAAAAACAGATATTGTTAGCTACGAGAGCGGGCGTCCCCTCACGGACTTCGGACTCGGATTCGCTCACTCGCTCGCTCTCGCGAGAAAAAGCGTCCCATGTCCTCATTGGTAGTTACGCCTTCGTCGTCGTCTCCCGATGCTTCGCGCGTCGTCTCGCGCGCCTCCGCGCCTCCGCGCGTGCGTCGCGACGCGCGCGCGTCATCCTCCCGGCCTCGCGCGAGGACGCTCGGCGCGCGCGACGACGCACGAAGACGTCTTCGTCCACGCGCTCGTCCACGCGCTGGGCGCGCCCGCGCTCGATCGCGACGATGACGAAGAACTCGACGCGTACGTCGCGCGCGCGCTCGCGGGGCGCGCCGTCGACGTTTCGCGCGTCGCACGCATTGTCGCCGAGTGCGCGGGACTCCCGGAGGCGACGGCGGCGGTGGCAACGGTCAAGACGCCGACGAGAGAGGCGCGCGCCGAGCTCGCGCGCGCGAGAGGCGTCGCGAGCGCGCTGTTCAACGCGTGCGTGTCGGCGTATAATCGTCTGAAAGATTGGGAGTCGTGTCAAACGTTGGTGCGGCTCATGGAGGATGACGCCGGGTGTGCGCCGGACGCGGTGAGTTTTTCGCTCGCGGCGAGCGCGATGGCGCGCGCGGCGAGAGACGGCGAGGCGCGCGCGTTTTTGCTCGCGGCGGAGTCCGTTCTGAAACGAGGCACTCGACGGAATAAGAAGAAAAGGAAAGTGCGTGTCGACGCTGATGCGTGGCTGAAAGTTTTGTACGAGACGGATGACGTAGCGGCCGTGCACAAACCCGCGGGCATGTTGACGCATTCAAGCGAAGGCGCCGGTAAGTCGCCGTCGCTCTCGGATGTGGCTCTCGCGCAGTTCGGTGAGTTGAGCGATCTGAACGGGTCGGATAAGCGAGGGATCGTGAGTCGTTTAGATAAACCGACCAGCGGTGTGGTCATCCTCGCAAAGAATAATAAAGCTCACGCTGAATTGGTGACGCAGTTTTATCAGCGCGCAGTGACGAAGACGTACTGGGCGCTCGTGGACGGCGAAGTACCGCTGGACGCCGGCGGAACGATCATCGAACCGGTGGACGGTCGTCCCGCAAAGAGTGACTGGGAAGTTGTCGAAACGTTCGTCGGCGACCGTTGGAAATACGCGCTGGTTCGAGTCAATCCGCGGACTGGTCGCAAGCATCAAATACGCGTCCACATGGCTTCCGTCGGCTGTCCACTGACGGGCGACACGTTGTACAGAAGAGGTCGCGCAAAAGCACTGAATGTAAACGCACCCAAGTGCGTTCTAGACTCCCTGTCCGGTGGTAAGACTGGAACAACGTTTTTTCTTCACGCCGGCGAGACAATGTTTGACGTCGCCGGCAAGAGAGTGCGCGTGAACGAGCCTCTGCCCGTTGAGTTCTCTGATCTTCTCGACAAGCTCCACGCGGCATCTTCGAAAGTGTCGTCGTGAAGCGTACTCACACACTAGCGACTGGTGCTTACGCTTAGACTAGATTCGTTGAAATGGAATGAATTAGATTGCATGTGTTGACTGTTTGCGGAAACAGTCACTAAGTTTCTACAGTTATGCGCTTATTGCGGGTAGCCGCTGGAATCCATCGCGTTCCCAGCAACCGCGGCGGTCGCCGGCTCCTCCTCCGGAATCTCGCACACAACGACATCGGAAGTGAGGAAAATCTTGGCGACAGAGCACGCGTTTTGCATCGAGCATCTGATAACCTTCGTCGGGTCGAGAACGCCAGACTCCATGAGGTCCTCGTACTCACCCGTCGCCGCATTGAAACCAAAGTTCGGGTCCTTGGAGGTCATGACGCGCTCGCACACGACGGAACCGTTGACGCCAGAGTTGTTCGAGACGAGGCGGATCGGGTAGGAAAGGGCACGCTTGATGATTTCCGCACCAACCTTTTGCTCATCGTTATCCAACGTCTCCTTGATTTCGTCGACAGCCGCTGCGAGCTTCAAGAAAGTGCAACCACCACCAATAACAATACCTTCATCCACAGCTGCCTTGGTGGCGTTCAAGGCATCCTCAACACGAAGCTTCTTTTCCTTAAGCTCAGTTTCGGTTTGAGCACCGACTTGGACGATGGCAACACCACCCGAGAGACGCGCCGCACGCTCGTTGAGCTTTTCCTTCTCGTAGTCCGCCTCGGTAACCTCAACGAGGCGGTTGATTTGCTTAACACGCGCGGCAACTTCCGCAGCGGTATCACCAGCACCAACAATGGTACAAGATTCCTTGCCGAGCTCAACGCGCGCCGCGTTACCGAGGACTTCGACGCCGCACTTGTCGAGGCTCAAGCCGAGCTCGTCCTTCACGACGGTACCGCCGGTGAGGATGGCAATGTCTTCAAGGTACTGGCTCTTACGCTCACCGAAGCCCGGGGCCTTGATGGCGGTGATCTTGAGAGAGCCACGAAGCTTGTTCACGACGAGAGTCGCGAGAGCTTCTTGCTCGATGTCTTCCGCGATGATCATGAGCGGGAAACCCTGTTGGATGGCAGCTTCGAGGATGCCAATCATGTCACGGGCAGTGCTGATCTTCTTGTCGACGATGAGCAACTTGCACTGATCGTAGACGCAGGTCATGCGCTCGCTATCCGTGACGAAGTACGGGGAGATGTAACCGCGCTCGAATTGCATACCTTCGACGACGACGAGGTTGTTGTCGACGGAGCGCGCTTCTTCAAGGGAAATGACACCCTTGCGGCCAACCTTTTCCATGGCGGCAGAGATCATCTCACCAATTTCCATGTTACCACCGGCAGAAATGGACGCAACCTTGGCGAGTTCATCGTCGGCAACCTCCTTGGAGATGCCCTTGAGAACATCGACGAGGGCAGCGACGGTCTTTTCCATACCGCGCGTGAGTTGCACCGGGTTGGTACCAGCCATGACAATCTTCATACCTTCCGCAATCATCGCCGCAGAGAGCACAGTAGCGGTGGTGGTACCGTCACCGGCTTCGTCGTTCGTCTTTTGGGACGCTTGTCTGACGAGCTTGGCGCCGACGTTTTCAACCGGATCCTCGAGGTCGACCTCCTTCGCGACGGTGACACCATCGTTCACAATCTTCGGGGAGCCGTACTTGGACTCGAGCACGACGTTACGACCCTTCGGACCGAGGGTAACGCCGACGACGCTCGCGAGCTTATCGACACCCTTTTGCATCTTCTTCAACGCGGTGCCGTCTTGCGCGTTAAAGTACAATTGCTTCGCCGCCGCCGTCACCGAGAGCGGCGCGCGCGCATGGCGCGTCGTGCGTCGCACGCTGGCGGCGATCGGCTTACCTAAATCATTCATTCAATACACATCGCGCGCATCCTTCGTCAGTCACCACCCTCTCTCGCGTGACCAGACCCGTCTCTCGCGGCGTCCTCCTTCTCTATCCACACACGAGAAGAATCAGCCCTCTTCCCGAGCCGCATCATCATCGCGACGTCACGCGCGCATCCCCCCGCGCGCGTCCCGCGCGCCGACACTGCGCGTGCATCGCATTCGTTTCCATCACCCTCCGCGAGTCGCATCGCGTTCGAGTCTCTCGCGCGCGTCGTCACACGCACCGTCGCTCACGCGCGTCCTGGCGGCGAAGGTCGTGGCGGTGGCGCTGTGGAAGGTTCGCGAACGCGCGAGCGCGTCGTCAGTCGGTCGTCCTCGTCGCGCGCGAATCCACGCGGGGGAATTAAAAAAATAGTTTCATCCGTTGGCGCGTCGACGCGCGCGCGTCGACGCGCGTCGTCGACGCGTCTCGCGCGAGAGCCGGACATCGCGCCGCCGGGGTCCATCGGCGGATGGGTCGACGACGGCTCGAACATCGCGCGCGCGCCGAGCGAAAACGTCGCGCGAGACGACGAGACGAACGAAAGAAAACCGCGCGCGCGTCTCGCTCGCGCGTACCTCGTCGTGGACGTCGCGAACATCGTCTCCGTCGTCGTCGAGTAGTGACGGCGCGGTGGGTGACCCCTGCTCGAGGGTTTCAGGGTGTCGTGAACTTTTTATCGCTCTCGTCGTGTGGTGTATGTATGCGCATTGTGGTCATTTTAAGACCATGTATGTAAAAGAGATAGTACGAAGATGGACAAGTGGTTGACGCGAACGCGCCGCTACGCCTCGCCGTCGTCGTCGTCGTCGTCGTCGTCGACGACGTCGGGGCGCTCTCCCGTGAGAACGCGATGAATATGACGCTCTTTTTCGCGACCGAGCTCGGCGAGGGCGACGGAGGGACCGCGAGGGTCTGACCAGACGCACACGGCGCCGTCGGCGGAGGCGGAGGCGAGCGCGCGACCCCCGGGCGCGAAGGCGAGGGCGACGGCTGGTGCGGTGAGATGAGCGCTCGCGTGCGTGCAATCTCCGGATTCGTAATCGAAGACTTTGATGGTGCGATCTGACCCGGCGACGGCGAGGAGGGCGCCGTCGGGGTGGGCGATGGTCGCGGCGGCGAGCTCGGCGTCGGAGGGGTCGTCGACGACGCGGAGGATGGAGGCGTCGGTGGGGTCCCACCAGGTGATCTTGCGGTCGGTTCCGGTCGTTACGATCTGTAACTCGTCGGGATGGATGGCGATGGCTTTGAAGTACGTCGAGCCGAAAAAGGAGACGCGTCGAACGCGTCTTTCCAGGTCCCACACTATGCACGAACCGTCGTCGGACGCCGTCACCGCCGACACGTCGCCGTCGAACAAGACGATGTCATTCACCGTGGATCGATGCTCCTTCATGGACGCTTGCAGAGTGATGACGTTAAAATTTCGAACGTGCCACAATCGCACGTTCCCTTCTGAACCGCCACTTATGACGCCGCATGCGTCCTTCATACCTCTCACCGCGGTGACTCGATCGTGCGCGTTGGCGGCGACGAAGAGCGCTTGGCCCGTGTCCATGTGATGCGCTCGAATTTTACCGTCGTCCCAACCACTGATGATGACTTTATCGTTCGAACCTGGCATGAAACTCAGACATAAACAACCGATCGATCGCGGCTTTACCTCGATGAAGGTCATCGACCTCGCCGTCTTTGTCCGCCACACGCAAATTTCTGGACCCCCTCCCGTCGCGAAATATTCATCCGTCTGGAGTGGGAACGCTAAACTTGTGATTGGAAACTCGTGGGAAGATTCAAGAGTCTTGACTCCGGCGAGAATGAGGCATTTCCCATTCAACGGATGATTGGCGCAATATTCCACGAGGTGCAAATTTCCATTCGACATGCCGCAGTATACGTCAAAGGTTTGCGACGCGTCGCGGTATTGTTCGACGTCGACATTCCCGAAACGAAGTCCGAGAAGCGCGCCGTGTAAATACTTTCTCTTTGAATACTCTGATTTACACGATTCTGGATACTCCAGACCCTCGACATTGGAATGAGGTACGCACGAAGCCGCTATGCTCGTCACCGCTCCCGTTCCGAGTAAACGCCTCGCCTCAAACTTAAGAGTACAAGTTCCCGGTTCTCGCCGCATCACAGACAACACTCCGTCGCCGCTGCCGGCGAGAATCGCATTTTGAACGATGGCCAACGAGCAAATACCTTTCGAGATGTATTTTTTGAGAGTGAACGACTCTTTGATGGTGTGATTACTCAGCGCCACGCACAGGACGTCGGCGCTCGACGTTCCCAAATACACGTACTTGTCGTCCTCATCGATCGCGATGGAGAGTATATCTCGCTTTAAAATACCGAGTCGTACTTGCTGAAACGACAATCGCTTACTCGTTTCATCGTATTCCCACGCGCTCACGGTCAACTCGCCCGCGGATATGAAAGATTGATTGGAGTGACGCAGAAACGCCACGGCTCTGACTCTACCGTCGAGAGGAGCGGGGGCTCCACACAGCGCGCGCCCTGTCGATATGTCCCACATGACGACTCTTCCATCATTTTCTCCTCCCACGCTCGCTAACCTGCTCTCATCGGTACTGAAAGCGAGCGCGACGATGTCGCCGACGTGGAGCGACAAACGTCTCGCCATGCAAAACGTAGTCGCGTCCGAGACGTCTTTAGCTTCCCAAATGATGATGTTCGCCTCGCCTCCCGACATGCGCTCGCCGGAGGCGATGTACTTTCCAGACGGCGATACCGCCAACGCGGTCACTTTTCCGTCGTGACCGTGGAGAAAACTCGTGTTCGTCTTGCCATTCTCAGACTGCTCTTCCTTGTTCGAGTGCGCGAGAGACTGGGAGTGCACGGATATCACGACGGCGGCGCCGAGCGGATAGATCTGCGCCCTATCGACGGGATGGAGATGGAATCCATTCTTCACGGATCCCGAAAACCCGTTGAGTGCCTCGAGCGGTAGTTCCGAGCGCGACATTATGAGGACGCGGCTAATTTTAGCACGCGGAGTTGTTACGGAATGATCTTGAAAATCAATTCACAATTCAGTTTTGAGACTGGGCACGTACTTCTCGACGATGGACGATCTCTTCGGTAAATGCAGACGTGGCGTCTAACAAAGTCACCGCGGCGTACGCGATCCTCACGGCTGGAAGGTCGTCCTGATTACTCAAGGACGCGATGAACGCCGGACGCTGAAGCGTTCCCTTCCAAATGGAAATGTCGCCGATATCTTCCGGGGCGTCTTCATCATTGTTCCAACTGTCGTCAACTTCGATGTTCTCCTCTTCTTCTTCCTCCTCCTCCTCCTCGCTATCAACTTGTTGACGACGGCGTTCTTCAACAGCTTCGGCGATGACTTCGGGCGGCAGCAAGGCGGCGAGCTTACGCCGAGCGAGTTTCCACGTACTCATGTCTTTGCCGGTGTGCTTCAAAACGAGAGCTTCGAGAGTGGCCTTTGAAAGCTCATCCGGAGCTTCGGGCTCCTTTTCACGCTCGGCTTTCTCAAGCTCTGCAGCAATCTTGAACTCTTCGAGCTGACATTCGTAGTACTTTTCTTCCAGGTGAAGGAGTTGTTCAGCGACGTAAGAGGTGGCGGCGTTCTTGAGCTTGGTGCGGAAAGTTCGCCAATCCGTCGACGTTTCGAGACCGATTCTCTCCGCGTTGATGCACATAGTGTCCATGCACTTCCTCGCCGCGGTGAGCACAGCGCCTTCATCAGACGCGAGGTCCGCGGCGGGGCGGGTGGCGACGTATACGTCAGCAGACGGAGCACTGCGCGATCGCGCCGAACGGCGTTCCCCACCCTCAAGGGAAGCAGCATAACGGGCATCGCGTTCTTCTTGACTCTCAGCCAGAAGTTTGAAGGCATCGGCGATCGTCACCTTACGCTTTTCCAACTGTTTCTTCAGAGCGAGTTCTCTGACACCCTTCTCAGAAAGAGCGTCGAAGAGCTTGTCCACCGCCTCTTGGGAGTTGTACAGACCCCATTCACCAGAAAACGACTGCACGTAGATGGCATCTTTACGACCCCCGAAATTCCACCAGTAAGTGGAGAGGTGGCGATCCATGCCCAGAGGTCTCGCGCGCACGCTACATGCGGCGTCCTCCGCGGCACGCTTGACTTCTCGATCGCGGCTGCGCTTCTCCTCCAGTTCGAGCTTTCGTCTGGCTTCATCTTCCACGGCTTCGCGCTTACGCTTTTCCTCGTTTTCAACGGCACGGATCGCACGAAGCTCTCTCGATCGTTCGTTCTCGTACTCCTCGCGTTCGCGATCGAGTTCGGCCTGAGCCTTTGAGACTTCATTCTTCCACGCCATGAGTGCATGCCTATCTTCCGGATGTCCCTTGTACTCGCGGAGGTGTTCTGGAAGTTCAAAGCTAGGCGCATTCGCATCTTCCATTTTCACATCCTCCTGCTTGACCGCTTCCTTTGCGTCTTCCGGGATCGGAGTGTCACTGCCCTCGCCGGCTTCCACTTTCGCCTTCGCGGCTTCAGCCGCAGCCTTGGCCGCTTTCTTTTCTTCCGCTAAGCGTTCGCGCTCGCGACGACGTTCTTCCTTTTCGGCTCTTTCGACGATGCGCCTGTTCGCCACGGCCTTCAACTTGGCTTCGTGTCTCTGACTTCTGAAGACGTCCGCCTGTTGCATGCGAGCGGTGATGATGTCGCGGCACACGTCACCCTCGAGCGCCAAATCAGCTAGAGCGCGAATGAGGATGAGATGATCGGCATTTTCGAGCTCATCCCAAGTTGTCTTCTCCAATTTCTTCGCGACTTCCGTCGCCGCTTTACCGTGTGCATTTTCACCACCGTGTAAAATTAACTGGCGAGCCACCTCTGGCCAGTTGAGGTTGTTCAGAATGCGGTTCAAGCGTGCGATGAATCGTCCCGGGCCGTTCGCCGATGGAGAGATGGCCTCGTACAAAACGCTGAGGTAAAGTTCAGCCAGAGTCGATCTCGACTTTGGGTTCTTCTCAAACATGTTGTTAACGCTCTCGACGTTGGTCAAGCCGTCTGGCGCCTGAAGACCGGTGCCGAAGACGCTCATGAATTCAGCCACGAACGCCTCTTCGGCGAGCACCTGTCCGTTCGGTAGCGACACCGGCTTAGGAATGGGATGTAAAAGTGTTTCTAACGGCACACCGGTCTCTTTCGCCTCCTCCGCGAGTTCGACTGCTAAAATGTCATCATCTACAGGATAGCGAGCCGCTTTCTCCTTCGCCGCCTTCTCTTCAGCCTTCGCCTTGTCTCGTTCAGCCTTCTCAATCTCTCGCTGTCTGGCGCGCTCCGCCTTCTCTTCCTCTTTGAGTCGCTGCTTTTCTTCCATCAAGCGAGCGCGTTCGGCGTCTCGCTCTCCCTTTGCCATCAACTTGAGTTTTTCGCGTTCAATCTGACTTTCGAGAGCGGCCAATTTTTGTCCAAAGATATCCGTCAACTTGTTGTCGAGATCGGTTATTTTCTCGCTTATGGCGTTCTTCGCTTCGTCTTCGGCCGCGGCAGCCTTATCCTTCATCAGTTGAACTCGTTCGCGGGTGATTTCCACGACAGCCTCGGCTCTCTCAACGGTTCCTTGGGCGAGGTTCTCCGTCCTCTCCGCCTTGGAAACCGCAGTTGCGAGAATCTCACGCTTCTTGTTCAACTTGCTCGTCGCTTCGCGGATCTCTTTCTTGCGCTTAGCGACGTAAACGTCTTGCGCCTTCTTGATGCGAGCCTTCTCAATCTCGACCGACTTTTTCCAGGCGACCAAAAACTTGCGATCGTCCGGACCGGTGTACTCTCGAAATTCCTTTTCGAGACGATCGCTCGGCGCATCCCCTTCGCAGAGAATATCTTCGTGAGACTTGGCCTGGACGTTCGCCGCCGCTAATTCGACCGGGGGATTGGATTCAAACTCTTCTAATGCCGTTCGTGCTTTTTCAACGGCGTTCTTTGCCTTTTCGATGGCGTTCTTTGCCTTTTTCAAATCGGCACAGTTTTGCTTGAGCTTGTCACTCCACGCGAGCAAAGACGCCTTCTCGTCCGCTTCGAGGGTATCGAGCAAACCGGCGAATCCACCCTTGACTCTCGGCGCCTTGGCCTTGCGCTCTCTCGGCGGCTTATCCTCCTCCGCCTTGCGTTTGGTCCCCGCCGGATACCCTACGTGCGCTCGCAACGCCCACTTATTCCTCGTATTTGGCACGCGCACGAAACACTTATCGTGCGACAACCCGCTCGCCAAAACCGTCTTATTCTTCCCCACGTTCACCCCGTTCGCGCTTCCCATCTCATACAGCTCGTTCGCGTCCATAATCTTCGGCCACGCCTCCTCGAGCATCTTGAACACCTCGCGCTTGAGCGTCCCCGCTTTAAACCTCTCACGATCCGCATCGATGTTAAACTCGCTCGCGTCCACCGCGGGCGCGTCCTCACCTTTCGCACCGTTCCCTTTACCCACCGCGCCTCCGCCCGCCGCCGCGCGCGCGTTCGAGCGTCGTCGAGACCCCGGATCGAAATCTTCATCCTCCCCGCTCTCCTCATCCTCATCCTCATCCTCTTCGCTCTCCTCGTCCTCTTCGCCTCCGTCGTCCTCGTCTCGTCGTCTCGAGCGATGCGACGCCGCGTTCGTTCGCGGCTCTCCCTCCTCATCCCGCGTCGCCACCGTCGTCGCGCGCTCGCGCATCGTAAACATCCCGCGCGCCCCGCGCGGTCACCGTTCCCGGACCTCCGGACGCGCTCGACGCCGCGTCCCCGCGCGCCCGCGTCCCGCGCGCGTCGCCGTCCTCGCTCGCGTCGCTCGCGTCGCTCGCGCGAGGGCGTCTGCGGCGACGCGCGTCTCCGCGCGCGAGGACGACGACGACGACGCGCGCGGGGACGACCCACGGGGACAGCGCGCGTCACGCGCGCACTGTATACGCATACGTGCACTTACGTCATGGGTCAGGACTCACCACCGAGT
>CEUM01042325.1_pt1 | contig 11828 bp, 9 predicted proteins | sample 356421 | NCBI WGS metagenome assembly CEUM01 (sample SAMEA2622716, study PRJEB7988) | marine metagenome | biome: marine biome (ENVO:00000447); feature: surface water layer (ENVO:00002042); material: "saline water (ENVO:00002010), including plankton (ENVO:xxxxxxxx)" | depth 5 m | reverse complement strand
GCTAACTCAACTGCAATGGCTCGTGCAACAACCTATGGATATGTTGCCCTTGTTATGGTAGATCATGATGGAGACCCAGACACACCTGATCAGCCATTGATGATGGATTTGGACGGTGACGGTACAGACGATCTAGTGCCAGATTTCGCACAAACTCTTGTTCGTGACTGGTCTCTTTACGGAGCAATAGGAACCTCATTCCTAGGCTACGGTGGTAACTCAGATGTAGACCCAACCGATGCAGCAGGAACCGCTGACAGAATGGAGAACCTACTCGGAGTATCATTTGATGGTGTCGATGTTGTAAGCCTACTATTTGGCGGCAATGGCGGTGAGACTCCAACAGGTCTACTCGCAACTAATGCCGACGGAAATGGCTTTGGTATTGCGGCCTTCCTTGGTATGGCTGCTCCAGATGCAATGGCATTCTATGGCCTTTCAATGGACCAATACGCAGCAGCAGCCGGCTGGGCTGGCGGCTGGATTACCTCAGTTACACCATTACAGATGGGACTTCTCGGAGGAGTTGGCCAAGTAACTGCTGAAGATTATGTTAACATGACTCTAGGAGGTCCTGACATTCTTGGTGACGGCTATCTAACCTACAGTCTAAACCTTGGTGGTGCATGGGGAACTGCTCTACTACCAACCTCTCCACAAGGATCTCCAGTATCTGTTGATGCAGCAACTGCTGGTAACATGCTATACGGGCCTTTGGGTGTTGCAACAACAACTGGTGCAACACTATTCCTGTATGGTGAACTTACTGGTATGACCCCACCAATTGACTTTGCTACTATGGGGCCAGGCGCTCCAATGACATGGGACGATACAACTGTATCAATGCTATATGGCATCGATGCAAACGCAGCAGCAGCACTAAGAATGCTAGTCAGAGATGCGGTTTATACTGACTTCGTACCAGGATTCTTAGTTGGTCTAACCAGCGATGGTCCATACAAGACTCAGACTGTTAACGAGTGGTTATTCGGTTGGAGAGACCCAGTCAGCGCTTTCGTTGCTGGTGATATCACCGATGCTACATTAGGATGGTCCAAGTTGGAAACCAACTTAACCTACTACGGCTCTGGCGGACTAAGCACTGGACCTGCTACTACGTACACAATCTGTACCGGACACAGTGATTCCTGTGACAAGGGTGAAACTATCCTTGAAGATGGTTCAAATGAACTATCTTGGCACAACACAGAAATGATGATGGCAACCTTTGGTTTGATTGGTGTTGAGACTCTAGATGAAACAACTGGCGGTTTCCTCACTGGCGACGGTGATAAAGTCGATGCAGGTGGTTATGCAATAACTGCAGTTACCTGTTCTGGCACCAGTGAAGTCAAGAACATCCCTGTTGATGACTGTTCAGCATCTGTTGACCCAACCACACGACCAATCACTGCTAAGTTGATCAAGTCTTACACTCTGCTGGATGCAATGACGCCTGCTCTACCAATTTACTTCGGAACAGAAATTAACATGCAAGCAGAGGAATTATCAGGATTGATAATTGCTGGGGACTCTACCTCAACTTTCTACTTAGATACTAGAGGCGAATTTGACCGAGCTACTGCACCTCAAATGTCAGACTTACAACCGGTATTCCAAATTGTCCAATCTTCAGAAATAGAAGATGACGATGCAGAGGAGATGGAAAGTTCAATCGTAACTAACCAAAATGCACTATCTTATTGGACAAACTTTGACGTACCGACTGACTATATTGCACTATTACTTTACCTCGGTGCAATCTCATGTTTGATACTTGGAGTAATCGCTCTGGGTAAAGAAGAAGAGTGAACAAGTAGGACATTGAGATTAACTCAATGAAACTCACCTTTGAAATGGTGGGTCTCGCTCGTGTTGGCATGGCCAAGAGAGTGCTGCTAGTACGCGGAGGCTCTCTTGGTCGAAATTCCGGGCTGGGTGCAGCACACCATAATTTAGCAGACATGATTAAATCTGGAGCCATTGAAGGTTGGGAGTTAGTCGATGAATGTGAATATCCCCTTAACCGGACGAGCAATCCGTTGTCAAGAATTTGGAATCGCTGGTTTTCTCATCCAAAGAGAGTATCTAGAACTGTGCAAAAATTAGCCGAAAGCAAGAATTGTGACTTAGTTCATGTAACCGACCAAGAACAAGCCCATTTAGTGCCAATGCAAAGCAAAATCCCAGTAGTCATAACGATCCATGATTTGTTTCATCTATCGCCCGAAACGGTGCAATTGAATGATGAGTCAATACAAATCGGTGAGGCAAATCCTGGATATATTAGACGGCGCGATTTGAAGAAATTACGTCAGGGCATCAATCGAGCAAATCACCTAATTTGCAATTCACATCACACCCTCAAGGCGGCTAAGAATAATTTTCCAAATGTAGATGCTACTTACATACCACTGGGAATTGATTGCCAAAAATACCGTGCCAAAGGTCAAAATTTGACCGATATTCAACTGCCTAAAGCTTGTAACTTACTGGTAGTGGGCAGCAATGACCCGCGCAAGCGGATGAAATTCCTTTGCAAAATAATCGCTGAATTACCAGTTGAAGTAAGAAATGATGTGCATGTACACCATGTCGGAAACTCCGCTGCGAATTCCGGAATACCGGCAATCGAAGATTTGGTCAAATCACACGGCCTCAATAACTGGACTTTGCACGGCTCTGCAGTTTCTGATGACTATTTGATGACTCTGAGACATAAGTGTGAAGCCCTGTTATTCCCTTCAGCAAGTGAAGGATTCGGTTATCCGCCAATTGAGTCGATGGCTGCTGGAATGAAAGTAATATGTGCAGATTTGCCCTCGCATAACGAATTGATGCCGGAAGATAGTTGCATACCGGCTGACGATGTTGCTGCTTGGGTGAACGCCATAATACACATACATGAGCAATATGCATCGGAGGAGATCAGTAATCACCCACAATCAGAAATGCTAGAGCAGGCTGAAAAATTTGACAATTCAGTTTTCTGTCAGCGTCTCACTGACGCATACAATTCCTTCATTGCTTAACCATTCCAAGGGAATTTGACATTCCAAACGATTCCATCGAGGAATATACACTGTATGCTGAGCATGAATGATCCCAACAGCATCATATTAGCACCTTCAAGTCCATCTTGGTAAGCAGAATATGCCAATAACCCGTACATTATGTTGCCAATGGATGCCAATGTCAGAATACCTATAACGAGATATGGGGTCCATGAATAATCATTATTCATGTGGAATAATGTGCTTTCAAGCCAAAGCATTGACGGGATCATGAATACACAATAGGCCAAGAAGAGCCGATTTGCACCTTTGCCATCAGATGAATCCTGCCAAGGCCAGCGAAGTTGGTCAATAACCGATGCGTCAACGCTATACAGAATTGTCCACCAATAAATCAGCCAACCTATTGCGGCAATAAACATGAAAGGGACAATAAATTTCAGCCAAGAAGCTGGAATACCACCCCAGAGAGCCATTTTATCGTCTGCTTTGGAAACTCCGTAGACATATGACAACAGCACAAGAATGCCAAAAATTATCACACATATCCGGATAAATTGCCGAGTGATTTCCATTAGTTACGGTCACTAAGAGGTTGCTTAAATGCTTAATTGAAAGGTTGACATTAATACGCATTATTCATGAACATCTTTTGATTCGCAAGCAATATGCAACCAATTCAACGCGTGGCAATTGTTGGAGCCGGAAACATGGGCTCTGGAATTGCTCAAAAGTCTGCACAAGAAGAATTCGATGTCCAAATGGTAGACCGAGAGCAACAATGGGTAGATAGGGGACAAGGAATAATCGCTGATTTCCTTGCCGAAGCCGTGGAACGCAGAATCTTTAATCAACAACAGGTTGATGATATCAAGCAAAGAATTTCTGGCGTAGTCGGAGTAGAAAATACCGCTGAAAATACCGACCTTGTAATCGAGGCCGTATTCGAGGACTTTGACATAAAGACAGCAGTTTTCAAGACCTTGGATGAGGCATGTGGCGACAATACCATCTTGGCCTCAAATACCTCATCATTATCGGTCAATGCTCTAGCCGAGGCAACTGGAAGGCCTGACCGATTTGTTGGATTACATTTCTTCTACCATCCAGCAAAGAATCGTTTAGTAGAGGTAATTCCAGCAACATCTACAAGTCAAAAAACCATTGATAGAGTGGTACAATATTGTAAAATGTTGGGCAAAGTGGTAATTGTTTGTGGAGATAGACCTGGTTTCGTAGTTAACAGATTTTTTGTGCCTTGGCTAAATGAAGCATGTTTATTGCTTGAGGAAGGTCATGGTACCGCTGCTCAAATCGATGCTATCGCTTGTAAGGCATTCCGCATCGGCCTTGGACCATTTGGTCTAATGAATCTAACTGGCCCGCCAATTGCGCTCCATTCAACCGATTATTTGGCAGAACAACTTGCAACTCCACGATACAAAGGTGCAGCAAATTTGCGCGAACTCGTTGGCGATAACCGAATGTGGGATATTGAGGAAGAAGATTCTTACACTGAAGAGCAATTTTCACTCATTTCACGACGCTTGTATGGTGTTGTCTTTGGAGTTGCTGCCCAGATTGTTGAGGAAGGAGTTTGTTCAATCGAGGACGTCGATCGAGGGGCGAAGGTTGGGCTTCGATGGGCTCGTGGTCCGTTTGAATTGATGAACAAGGTTGGCGTCAAAAATTCCTTTGACATGGCAACAGAATATTACAAACTGTGCCAAGATTCTGCCGGCAACAGCAGCTGGCAACTACCTGATTTCTTTGCCAAGCAAGCAAATAACGACTCCCCATGGGACTTCTCTTATGTTGATACAAAAATCACTGACGGTATTGCAACTATCACGATTAATCGACCTGAGGCAATGAACGCACTTAATGAAACAGTAATCGAGCAATTAGGTATTGCAGTCGAACAAGTCAACTCAAATCAAGCGGTACATACAATGGTGCTCGACGGTGCTGGCAAAGCTTTCATTGCTGGTGCTGATGTGAAATTCTTTGTTGACAAAATACGGTCTGATTCAATAGATGACATCGTTGAGTTCACAAGTAATGGCCACAAAGTGTTGAACGCAATAGAAAACTCACCTAAGACAACAATTGCCCTAACTACCGGTTTAGCACTTGGTGGTGGACTTGAATTGGCGCTTTGTTGCGATTATCGAATAGGAACACGTCGGACACAGTTTAGATTCCCGGAAACATCTATTGGCATTTACCCCGGTCTTGGTGGCTCGCAAAGGCCGGCGAGAATTTCCGGAATTCCTCTTGCTCGTTGGGCAGTACTTGGAGGCAATTTCATGAACGCTCAAACTGCTTACGATATTGGTTTGTTAACCCATCTTGTCGACGTAGCAGAGGTTAACCAAGCGACACTAAATTGCGTAGATTCGGGTAAACCTAGCGACAAATATGCTGCCAAGCCTACTAACTCAGATAGCCCCGTTGTCAAATTTGCTACTGATTTTTACTCCGATGAAAACCTAGCGGTTCTAATTGCAGGTGGCTGCCCTGATGGCTATGATGCTGAGGATAAAACAATCTCTCGTCAGTTGAAGAATCTAAAGTATACTGCTCCAATTGCGCTATCAATGGCCAGTGACCTGATTGATATTACAGCAACAACGACGCTCCAAGAAGGGCTTGATTCGGAATTGTCGAAATTAACTGACATCTTTTCTACCCGTGATGCTCTTGAAGGTCTTTCGGCACTCATTGAAGGTCGTCGAGCCTCTTACAATAACTCGTAAGGTCGGAATCTGAATGACTAATTTAGAGCTCCCGATTCTATACAGTTTCAGGCGTTGTCCGTACGCAATGCGGGCTCGAATGGCAATAGTGAGAAGCGGGCAAATATGCGAGCATCGAGAGGTTATTTTGCGTGAAAGACCCGAACATATGATGGAAATTTCCCCGAAAGGAACGGTGCCCGTTTTGCTATTGCCAAGCGGTGAGGTGATAGAGGAAAGTTTGGAGATAATGCAGCATGTGTTGTCTTGGCGATTAAGCGATGTTGAGGCTTTATGGGTTGAAAGAAATGATAATCAGTTCAAGTTCCACCTTGATAGGTACAAGTATCCTAATCGATATGAAGGAATCGATCACATTGAGCAGAGAACATTGGCAAAGGACTATCTTGACGAACTTGACATGCTGCTGAGCAGTGATATATCTGACGCACTAAACGATGCACTGTTTCCTTTTGTTAGGCAATTTGCCAATCATGACAGAGATTGGTTTGATAGTCAAAACTGGGACAACATACATGTTTGGTTGAGTGATAACTTAGCGAGTGAAGAATTTTCAATATGTATGAAGAAATATCCTCAATGGCAAGTTGGCGATGAACTAGTAAAGTTCCCATCTACTGAATAATCGGTAAGTGTTTGACCGATGGAGCGATACCCAAATCCTCGGGGAAGAACATGGTTGGTTCAGGTATGGGTATCGGAGAAATTTCCTGTCCGACTAGAGCTACCCGACTTGGTTTGGAATCGGATAGAATTTTTCTTCCGGTAAGTGGCGCAATCTTACTTGAGAACTCCATAATGTCTTGATGACTTGGCATATTTTCTGCGCTCAAGTTTTCGCGACTATTGCCAACAAATACATATCCCTTATTTTCGATAAAATCAGGATCTGCGCGATTATCTAATGCGGCAAACTCTCGAATGTTTTTATCACTCATGTTGATACCTTTCATGAGTGTATGACGAGCGACGATTCTAGTATCCAATGACGGCATTAAGTCTATGGTTTTCTCAAATTGTTCCCAAGCCCTGGAATTCCATTTTGGTTTACATACCTGATTAAAGATCTCTTTGTTCGGAGCGTCAACTGAAACATATAACTGGGTCGGGAGTGGGTCGAGACGCTCGAGTACCTTAGGGAAAGTACCGTTGGTGACTAGCATAGTAGTCATTCCGTGTTTGTGACATAAATCGATATATTCTCCAAGTCTTCGATAAAGTGTTGGCTCACCATTTAACGAGATTGCTACATGTTTTGGGTTCTGAGCATCGAGCCATTTTTCTCGTGGAACTTTCGGGTTACCCCCGAATCCAGATAACAATCTACGCTGTGCTCTTACAGATTCATACAGCAGTTCTAACGGGTCTTGGTCGGTTAACTCGAGGGTATCCATGTGAGGCTCTCGCCAGCAATAAGTACAGGCGAGGTTACACTGATCAACCACTGGAGAGGTCTGCATGCAATTGTGACTTTCGACTCCGTAAAACTTGCCTTTGTAGCACTGACGGTCTCTCAACAGAGATTCCTTAGTCCAATGACAGACTTTTACACCACCATGTTCACCGACGATGTGATATCTTTGCTTCTGCAATTTTGCCTTCAACGCTAAATCCATACCCATTGTGGACACTCTCCTTAGCCGTCAGCCTCGGTTCCAGAAGGGGTCGGGATAGGCTCGGATGTTGTGTCCTCTATTGATTCGGTTATCAAATCAACTCATGCGGGGGAGATTTCCTAAGGCTGCGGTTTTGCGTGTGTGTGCACATATATGTGGTATTGAGCAGATGTTTTAAAAACAACCTAATTTATTTATTGCACCTATGTGTTGGCGTTTTTACCACTGCTTAATATACTCTAGGTGTTAAAAGTAAAGTGAGGAGAACAGAATGGACCGAGAGTTGGAAACATTTGTCGATGGCGTGATGGATAAACAAGAATATCGTGATGGAATATTCACGAGCTGGGTGGAGGTGATCCTGCAAGGTATCGCGGATTATCGAGCGGTTCCAGACAAGCGCGGATCCTATACCAAAAGAGGTGGCAGATAAATGGATGATTACTTAGAGCAATATGTTGATGAGATTATGGATAATCAGGTTTACAGAAGTGGAATTCAATTCTCACCTTCTTGGATAAAGAGAATATTTTTCCGCAAGAACAGAGTTTGAAAATCCTAACCTCCTTAACTGACCTATCGATGGACTTGCATGGCTAGGTGGTTACCGCACCTTATTGGTTTGGCAACTCCGTTGCTAACTATTGCCGGTTTATTGGCCGGTGGCTGGTGGATGGGGACAACGATATTGTTGGCTTTGGGCATCTATCCGATACTAGATTTGCTCGCTGGCCAGAGTTCTGATACCAATCCTCTTGAGGAGGGGAGGGCGTTCAACTACATTGTTCACCTTCATGGAATACTTGTGCCTATAGTTGTGGTTTGCTTACTGTATATTGCCCTAGTAGATTACACAGACTTCGTTTGGCTTGGAGCAATTTCAGTTGGTCTATCAAGTGGTGCTTCAGGCATTGTTACTGCGCACGAATTAGGACACAGAAGGCCTCGCTCACGCAGTTGGTGGTTGTCGAGACTTGACTTAATGTGTGTTTTATACTTACATTTCACCATAGAACACAATCACACACATCACAAACATTGGGCACGTCCAAGAGATCCCACTTCCTCGCCCTGGGGAAGGAACGTATATTTTCACTTCATTCGCACTATACCGCTTCAACTCAAGGGTGCATACAAGGCCCGTCCAAAGGATTTCAAGAATTCAATGATAGCACAAACTATACTGATTTTGACTTTATTACTGATTTCTCCAGTGGTGCTGGGAGTTTTCCTATTACAGTCCTTTGTTGCAATATTTTTGCTTGAATTTGTTAATTATTTGCAACATCACGGATTAGTTCGACAAGATGGTGAACGAGCCAATGCAAGCCACGCGTGGGAAAGTCGTCACCGTTGGTCGAGGTGGACGCTGCTTGAGCTCCCGTTACATCCTGCTCATCACCTAAAGTCGAGTACGCCATATCAGAAATTAGATGCTCATGATGAATCTCCACAGTTACCTAGTGGATACTATGTTATGTTTTGGACGGCATTGATTCCACCATTGTTCCATTATCGTATGAAAAAAAGTTATCAATTATACCAACTACAAAGAGTTTAATCACCGTTAACCATTTTATATATACTATGACTTGTTAATGCTGGTTAATAGTGGTGACAAATGTTAGTTGTTGATGGTTTAACTAAGTCATTCGGCTTTGGCAATAACAAATTACATGTTCTGAAAGGCATTGATTTGGAGTTGAAACAAGGCGAGTTAGTCGCCTTGATGGGTCCCTCTGGTTGTGGAAAATCAACTCTGTTGAATATCATCGGCGGTTTATTGTCTGGCGATGGCGGCAACATTACCCTCAATAATCGAAAGTATGGTTTGAAAGGTCCATCAAGCGTGGTTGATGTCAGGCGAGAATTGGTGGGATGGATTTTCCAAGATTTTCATCTTTTGAACAATCTGTCTGCCCTTGACAACGTCGCTATGGCCTTGGAATTGTCGGGTATTTCTTCAACTGAGGCAGAAAGTAAAGCAGCATTCGCACTGGAGAGAGTAGGTCTTGGTGACAGAATGCATCACATCCCCGATCAGTTATCCGGTGGACAACAACAACGTGTGGCAATTGCGAGAGCTATCGCTGGCAATCGTCCACTATTACTAGCTGATGAGCCGACAGGGAACCTCGACATAGCAAGCGGCAAAGATGTCTTGCAATTATTCAAGGATTTGTGCCATGATAAGGAAAATCCAATCTCAATTCTCATGGTTACTCATGACCCTGAATTAGCGGCTAATGCTGACAGAATGCTGCTACTTCGAGATGGGAAAACGGAAGCATCTGACATTCGCTCTGCCTGGGGCCTTGATGAGGAAGGTGAGGAAGAGTGACCGAAGAAGATCTAGACCCCTTTGCGACATATGTTGTCCCCAAAGTTAGCAGGATTGAGCGTTGGCGGCGAAGAATAAGGGATGCACCAGAAAACATCAGACTCGCTTCACAAAGTGCTTGGCGCGGGAGAGAACGCGGACTTGCAGTCGTCGCAGGTGTCTTTTTGGCATCATTAGTAATCACTACCGTATTCTCTTATGGTATTGGGTTATCACAAATATTCTTTGACGAATCGCTAGATGGTGAGCCAATAGATGCGAAAGTCGAATTTAAGAAAGCTCCCGCTGAAGGCTCTTCCGGGTGGACCAATAATACGTCAGTCATGCAGGATGTATGTACTGAATTAATGACGGAGTATGAGTCACAACTTGCAGATTGTACTGTTGTCTTTGGGCGGCAAGGAATTCACAGTGCCGGATTCTTCAATGAGGATTTTCTCTATGCACAGCCGTTAGAAATGCGTTCAGTTGTCGATAATGAAAATCCATATTGGATTAATACCACATTCGAATATCCAGAATTACGAGAGGCTGGCCCACCAATTTCCAACTATCGCTCGATTAGGTTCATGGGTCCAGAGGCATTTGATGGCGAATTTGCCAAACGGTATGGTGCTAACATAATTCAGGGTCAAGGAGAGTGGCCGTCTCCAGAAAATATGTCAAGCCAACGTGGGGTGATTTTACCCTCAAATATCGCATCACAAGCTAAGGCAAATGTCGGCGATGTGCTCGATGAAATTACCTTCGTTTATGTTATCGACAGTGAATTCTTTGATACAGGTGGGGTAGACTTGGTACAAGATTGTCCAGGTGTAGCATCCGCTTCTGAGAACGGCAAAATCTACTGTCGCATGCCCATGACCATTACCAACATGACCGTCTTGGGGATTTATCAACCATGGGATCTAGGTAATCCAACCCTTGGACCAAATCCAATTTTCACAACTTGGACCGCATTAACCGAACAGCAAAGTGCTGCGCTGATGGAAAAGGACCACATCTACCTTGGTCTTGCAGTTGACCGTTCTCAGTTGCCAACTAGTTCGACCGCTGATGCAAGTGAATGGCTTGACAAATTAAAAGTATCAATAATGGACGAGAATTATACAGATAGCGAAATTGAACTATTCTACACAGATATTGTTGGTGGAACTATAACTTTCCTTGACATATTCCTTGCATTCATTCAAATTTTCGACTACATCATCATGATACCAATTGTTGTTATGTCTTTAGCAGTTCTAGTTTACGGGCTGATTTTATCGCTTGAACAGCGGAGAAAAGAAATCAGCATACACAGAGTGATTGGCGCAGATAGCAATGGATTGCAAGGGATGGTACTGTTGGAGTTGGCCGTTTTCGCGTCGGTTGCTTGGATTGCTGGTTACCTTTTAGCAATGTTTGCAGTACCAATTGTACTTTCTGCTGTCGGCTTTATGCAGTTCAAGTCCGGAGATTACAGCATAGACCCAACCCTTAGTTTTGGTGCGACACTGTTTACCGCCATCAGTACTTTAGGTCTAGCGATACTATTCGGAAGAAAGCGAGCCAAGCAATTCATTGAGTTGGAAATTGAAGAGGGGGTAAAAAGCCAGGTTGCCAAGTCCGAACCAAAATATTGGTTGCACTGGACTTGTTTCATACTCGGCTCTATTTCTGTTATCGACACATGGATGGAAATGAATGGTAGCGAAAGTGGAATTATCAAGAACTTTTTCTTTGAGGGTCTGTTTGGAATTTTTGGTCCCTTTTTGTTTTGGATTGGCGGTGCGTTAGTACTGGGTAGGCTAGGCGCTAAAGGACCGCGTATTATGCAGTTAATATTTGGCAAAACTAAGTTGCTCAAAGACGTTAAGCGAGGCCTAAAGGGTTCAGGTTCCACCGAATCAGTTAATCGCCTTGCTGTGATAATGTTGCTCACTTTGTCAATTGTTACATTAGCAGCAGTACAGGGGTACACCGGCACATTGGTCGATGAGAGAACCGTTGACTCAACTGTTGGAGGTGATGTACAAATTACCTTTGAAAATCAGCAAAATGAATCGCAAGCATTAGCGATTTTTGATGAAATTTACAATGGTGATAAATCGCTAAT
>CEUM01041562.1_pt1 | contig 11843 bp, 8 predicted proteins | sample 356421 | NCBI WGS metagenome assembly CEUM01 (sample SAMEA2622716, study PRJEB7988) | marine metagenome | biome: marine biome (ENVO:00000447); feature: surface water layer (ENVO:00002042); material: "saline water (ENVO:00002010), including plankton (ENVO:xxxxxxxx)" | depth 5 m | reverse complement strand
GGAAGACGATGTAGTATTCGTCCCCGCCTTTAGCGGTCTGGGCGCGCCCCACTGGGATATGAATGCCCGGGGAGCTATCTTTGGACTCACAAGGGATACGGATCCTGCGCGAATTACTCGAGCGGCCCTTAAATCTATAGCATTCCAGTCCTATGATCTGGTGCGCGCCATGGAAAAAGACACCGGACAGGAACTTCCTTTCCTTCGCGCGGACGGCGGAGCCACCGCCAACAACTATCTTATGCAATTCCAGGCCGACATTCTGAACAAACCGGTGGAGCGCCCCGCTAACGCCGATACCACAGCCCTGGGCTCCGCCTATCTGGCCGGGATACATGCAGGCATCTGGAAAGATGCAAGCGATCTGCTCAAGCTAATGGGCGACAAAACCGTGTACAAACCGTCCATGCCGGCGGATCGCAGGGATCGGGAAATCCGCTACTGGAACAAGGCAATTTCCCGAGTCAAGGACTGGGCCGAATAAGGGTAAAGACAGGGGAAGCGCTGTTTCTCAGCGAAACTTGAAGGGCATGGATTGGTTGCGGTCTTCCCTGCGCAAATCCTGCATATCTTTGTTTCTGGCTTCCTTCTTCTTGATGGTCTGTTCGTCCTGGTGGAGCGGAAGCAGGACGCAAAAAGCGGTGCCATGCCCTGGCGCCGGATCGGATTCTGAGTTCGAAGACTTAGGCTTCTGGCTGTCAGATGGATTTTCAGTCTGCTGCGAACCGGATCCCCGGGATCGGCTCGCGGCGCTTCGCACACCTATGGCTCCTCCATGCTCTTCCACGATTCGCCGCACGATACTGAGGCCCAGTCCGCTTCCCTCCCCCTGGTCTTTCGTTGTAAAGAAAGGATCCCAGATCTTTTCGATATGATCCGCAGGGATGCCCGGGCCGTTATCTTCGATAAAGATGCACACCGCCGGTCCCTTCAGTTCTCCCACGGCAGCGCTTACCAGTCCGGGCCTGGATTCATACATTTCTTTGATGCGAGTTTCTGCGTTCTCCAGGTAGCGCGAACGCACGGTAATCGTTGCATCCTGCTGTCCTTTCATGGCCTGCCAGGCGTTGGTGAGTAGATTGGTCCAGACCTGATTCAATTCATCGGCATCGCATTCAATCTCCGGAGTCTCCTGTAAGTCGCGCTGAACCTGCAACTGCCCTTTCCAGACCGAAGAAAGAATAATCAACGTATTGTTAAGCCCCTCTTCGACTCGAGCGGCGCCAAAGGTTTTCTGGCCTGGATGGGAATAGCTTTTCAAAGCACGGACGATTCGCACGATACTTTCGATGGAGCCCTGGATGTTGCTCAAATTTTTGCCTGTGGAAGACACAAGCGTTATGAACTCCAGAAGCCCCTGCAGTCGGGCTTCCACCGCTCCATTCCCCCCGCTTGAGGGGCCTGGCGCCCCGTCGCCGACGGTGACTTCGCCACCGGACGTTTGGCCGCTGGCCGTTACGCTACCCGCTGATTCGTCGCTGGCTGATACGCTGCCCGCTAATTCGCCGCTGGAGGTTCCTTTCGCATCTCCCTTGACTCCCTTGAAATTGCCGGTCAGGCTTTCGAACGATTCCAGAATCCGGGCCACGCCGGACGATTGGAGATCTTCCGGCTTTTCGTACATGCCGGTCTCCACCAGATGCGCAGCCAGCTTCTGTTTTATAGGTAGAGGCAGACTCTCGGCCAATGCAGACTGAAGCTCCTTCTTCTTCTTGAATCCGCCGGAGACATGGATCTTCTTTCTGGACTGTTCCAGACAGATCTCCATCAGTTCCTTGAGCCTGTCTTCACCCAGAACGGCAAGAAGCGGCGGAATATGATTCAATACTCCCTCCAGGTTCTGCTGCAAGTTCATGGAGCCGCCAAAAATAACCCCGGCCGGAGTGTTGATTTCATGAGCGATGCCGGCAATCATTACGCCAAGCATGGCCATCTTTTCGGACTGTACCAGATGCGCCTGAGCCTCTTCTAGCTTTCGCGTCCGTTCCTTTACTTTTTCTTCCAGGTGTTCCAGGATTCCCTGCAGTCGCGCATAGAGTATTGAGTTACTCAGCGCCATGGTGACCAGCGAGCGCACTTCGCTTATGGCATTCATACGCGCCGGGGTCCAATCGATTGCCCCCGGAGGCCCAATGAAAAGAATTCCCAACAGAGATTCATTCAGTACCAGTGGGACGATCAGATCGGAGTTGGTCTGCTGGAAGAACTCATCTCGCTGTTGTAAAACATCGGAATGGAGCCCGGAGACCGGGCGATCCTTCAATACCATGGCATCGTGATCGGCCATATGCATGAGGAAGGGCTCGAATACACGCCAGCCATGCCGGACCCCCGGAATTTCCTGTTGTAGCGAAAAGGTGCCTTCGCTTTCATTCCAGAGATAGATTCCGACATGGGACGTGCCCAGGTAATCCACCAGAAACTCCACCAATTCTTCGCACACATCGGCAGTGGGCTTTAGCTGGATCAATGCATACTTGAACTGATCCAACCGGCGGCGCCCCACGGTCACGATCCGGTCCGATCCACGACGACCGGCGTCCTGTTTCAGAGCACTTATGGCTCCGTCCAGAGCGCCGGATAGAGCTACAACTATTTGGTCCAGTAGAATCAATTTACCAAATTTCGGATGACCTGAGCCGGCATTACAAGAACATTTCCTACTGCATGCCGGAATCAGACCAAAGCCAAGAACCGGAAGACCGCCTGGCCATCGTTAGTCGTATATTCGGGGCTTACTATAGCATTCTTCCGGAACCGGATCTGCAGCCGGAATTACTGGCTGTGCTGCGGGGTCGGCTTCGCCTGGACAAAGGGGAGCCCCGCAAAAGCGAAAAACAGGACAAGCAGCGCAACCCGATAGCGGTGGGCGACCAGGTCATCTACAGCACGGAAGAAGGCACCGAAGAAGCCATCATCGAAGAATTACTTCCCCGACGTAGCTTCCTGGCTCGATCGTCGCCTTACGAAACCCATGTTCTGGCCGCCAATGTGGATCGAGCCATCGCTGTCTGCGCACTGAAGGATCCGACGCTGCGGCCCGGATTCATTGATCGATTCCTGAGCGCCTGTGAAACGGGAAATGTAGAGCCCCACCTGGCCTTTACCAAGGTGGACCTGCTATCCGAAGAAACCGTGGCCTTTGCCTCCAGTATTGAATGTCTGGAACTTCTCAGAGATCTGATTGATCCGCAAAAGGAGCCGGATCCGCCCCTGGAAGATCGAGAATACTTCACCGATGAAGCCTATTCATTTCTCACGGCTCTAAACTACCGAAGACTGGGCTATCCCTGCTATTTCCTGGACCTGCTTTCCGATGAATCATCCGAAGATCTGGAACGACTGCGGGCCGTGGTTCAGGAAGGCTCTACCCTGCTCACCGGTCATTCCGGCACGGGAAAATCCACTTTGTTCAATAGACTGTTCGGCAGTTCGGCCCAGAAAACCTCCGATGTAAGCGAAAGCACCCGGAAAGGTCGCCATACCACCACGAATCCGATTTTGATGGTTCTACCGGATGATACCGGCTCGGTAATCGATACTCCCGGAATCAAGGAATGGGGCGTTGCTCATCTGGAAAGAAAAGAGCTTCTGGAGTCATTCCGGGAACTGGAAGAGGCATCCCGGGATTGCCGGTTCAGAAACTGCGACCACTCGGAGGGCACCATGGATTGCGCGGTGCAAACTATACTGCAAGGACAGGGATCCGAACTGCTCTTTCCTGAAAGACAAAAAAGCCTGGATCAAATGCTGGAATCATTGAAGAGTCCTGACCGTGTAAGAAAAGGGGACTACATCAAACCCACTGGCAGAATGAGAAACAAACAGTGATACCAACCGCCCGAAGAAATCACGCAAGCCCGGGTTCTGAACAGGACAGCCCCGGTTTCGACTCCAGCGGTGGAAGCCTGGAATCCGCGGCATGGTTGGCCAGAATCAAAAACCTGGTACCTGGCTCTTTCAATTCCGCAAAACCCGGCTCCGATACTAAGATAGTGGGTAAGTCATGCCTTCTTGCACTATTTCTTCTTTTTCCCGCCGTTGCCCTGCAGGCGGACTGCCCCGCCTACTTCAATGGCCGAGGCAATCTGGAACTAAAGGGCAACTGGAAGCTATATAAAGGCCCTCTTTCCGGAGGACAGAGCCCATCGTTAAACGACTCCCCCTGGCAGACAGTGGCAGTTCCCTTCACGTTCGATAACAGCAATGCCCGGGGATACCGAGGCGAAATCTGGCTACGCTGCCGAATAACCCTTACCGGTCAGGCCCCGGAACATGCAGCCCTCTATCTGGGTCGGGTGCGCGATGCGGATCAGGTGTACTTCAACGGCGTTCCCATTGGCCGAACGGGCTCGGTCCAGCCGTTCAGTCCGGACGTGGAAACGGACCGAATCTATCCCATCCCCTATGGACTCTGGCAGGAGGAAAATATCCTGGCCATTCGGATGTACGGAAGCACCGGCGCCGCCGGAATACTGAACGAACCGAAAATAGATCATCAAGGCGAACTACTCACCGACAATCTGCTGTCGTCTCGCGTAGCGGCGGGTTTCAGTTTCCTGTTCTTATTCATTTCGCTTTATTTCTTCTCTTTCGTGATCTTCACTTCCCGAAAGAAGGAGAACCTGTTTCTGGGGCTATTTACCCTTAGCCTGGGCTTCTATCACTTAATCCGTTCCGGCTACCGATACGTCATATTCGACGATTTCGTATTCTCCTACCAGGTAGAACTATTGTGTTTGTTCCTGCTGCCTGTGCTGTTTTTAAACTTCTTCATATCGTGGATTGAGCGCGAACGCCCTCTGGTTCTTAAAGTTCTGGAAGTGTTATATGCGGCGCTGGTTATTCTGGTTCTGGCTATACCGTTTCTGGGCGAAAACTCCTCCGTTTTCTGGTTTGATGTCGCCATCTATGCGAATCTGGCAGGAGTCAGCGTGGTTCTGGTCTACGGAGTTTCCATGTTCAAGAAAACCTACGGCCCACATCGGGACCAGCTAAGGTTTATTGGAATCGGCTTTATGTGTTTGATTCCGCCGGTTCTGAACGATATGCTCACCACCCTGGGAGTGATTCATACGCCCCGAATTCTGGTTTTTGCCTTTCCTGTTTTTCTGGGGTTCATCGCGCTTCAGTTATCCGATGGAATCATTCAGCTAAATGCTGCGGTGAAAGAGCAGGAGAAGGAATTGCGACAACTGGAACGAAAGAAGACCGGCACAATTCTAAATATCTCCCAGGAATTTCAGCACCTCTTCGAAGGCATCAAGAAGCTTCTGGATGCGGCGGCGGAAAAGAAAACCGCAAGAACTCAAAACAGGACCAACCGGGACCTGGAATGCCACATTACCAATCTGGAGAACCTAATTCTGGACAGTAGACTGCTCAGCCAGCTCGAGAACAATGAATATCCGGAAAAGAATGTAAGGTTCAATTTGCTCGACCAGATTCACCTGGTCACCGACCGGGCCCTGCGGGCTACTCAGGCAAAGCCCGGACGCCTCATACTCCATTCCTCTTCGGAGGAAATTATCTATCGTGGTGACCCTGAATTGTTTCATGCCATGGTGTATCACCTAGTGGAAAACGCTCTCCTATATTCGGAAAGCGACGTTGAAATCCGGCTCGTAAAAGATGATCGGGGCATTACGGTAAATGTCAGAGACGAAGGTCCGGGTATTCCGGCCGAACAACAGGAAATGATATTCGAACGATTTGTTCGCGGGGCGGAAGACCATTCCGTAGCGGGTAGCGGCATCGGTTTAACGATTGTAGATGAAATTGCAGCGCGCATGGGGGCCAGTTTACGCCTGGACAGCGGTCCGGGATTCTACACCAGCATGGAAATCTTCATACCCCAGGTGGAGCAGTCCTGATGCTACGAATCGCCGCCAAATACGTAAACGGATTCTTACTGTTGTCGCTGCTTCTTCTGATCGCTGTGCCCTCACTTGCCGAAGCGCGGCCGGCTCAGGATCTTACCGGAGCCTGGAAGGTGATTCCAGCGGGAAGAATGGATGATACGAACGACTCCGCGTGGCCCATTGTGCAGTTACCGGGCAATCTCGCGCCGGCCCTGAAGGAAACGGGGAACGTTATCTGGCTTCGCAAAGAACTGAACGTAGAACCGGGACGCTATAACCTGAGTTTCCTTTCCGGGCCCATCTACGACCGACTGGATGTGTACGTGAATGGTATTCGCATTGGCGGCGGACCGGAAAGCCCGGGTAGACCGCTGGTGGTAGCGATCCCGGGCAGCATCTTGAAGCCAGGGTTGAATTACATTGCTTTGAGAATCCAGAGCACCAGAAAGATATCCGCCGGTATTCTGCGAGGCCCGCTAATGGTGCAGAATACGGAGGCCGCCCGCGAGATCTTCTGGAAGTCCGAAATCACCAACTTTGTTTTTTCCCTGCTTTTTCTTTCCTCCAGCATATTCTTCATTCTATTACACTTCCGAGTAGAGGCAGGCCGAATCTATTTGCCATCCGGCCTGGGCTACGGGGTCATGGCCCTGCTCTTTCTGTGCGAAAACGAGATAATGCACTGGGTAGTCGGCCTTACCGGAGTACTGGAGATTACGGCAACGGTGGCTGGAGTCCTATTCCCCGCTCTATTCTATCCGTTCGTGATTCGCTTTTTCGGGATGGAAACTCCGCCGCACTATAGAACCTACTGGTGGGTGGTCATCGGAGTTGCCTTTTCCACCGCCCTGCTCTATGCTTTACGGCTCCATGGAGTGGTGGAACTGGTTGAGTTGAGCTGGAAGTTCTTGAACATTCCTGTTTTCTTCTTCGCAGCCTACATTGCGTTTAAGGAGCTGTCTCGCAAGCAATCGGCGGGAGGCTTTATCATCGCTGCGGCATTCCTCGTATTTCTTATTCATGGGCTGATTTCGCTATTCAATAAGCAGTTCTGGCTACCGGGAGCCATTCAGCTGGGGTTCTTCTCGGTGGTAGGACTTCTATTGCCGGCAACGATCATTGTACTGCAGCTTATTGGTCTTCAGAGGGACGTGGATCTCGGCCGTCTAAAAATGGAGTCGGTCAACGAACTTCGCACACGGATCTTCCACCATATTCACCTGGCCATCTCTCAGCCCGTTCTGGAGATTACGACACAGGTCCGAAAGAAAATGCAGGATGGATTCAGTCGCAAAGAAGCCACCGGCGTTCAGTTTCATCTTACCGAGTTGGAAAAGAGCCTGGATGATGTTCTGGAATTGAGTCGACTGGAAGTGATGGAAGAACCGGAAGCCCGGGTGCCGGTGAACGTAGGGGACTTCCTTAGCGCCGTGCTGCCCACCAGCGGCGTGACCTGCACGGTAAAGGTTCATCCCAGGCTGGAACTCGAAAGCAGTCTGGAATTGGTTCATTCGGCAGTCATTCGCCTGGTAGACTTTCCAGGCTTCAAAACATTCCGACACATTGATTTGATTGTTACCTCGGACCTGGAGGAGAACCTGCACTTCCGCTTTTTGCTGCAACACGACGATCGCAAAACCATGCGAAGAATGCAGCGGATTCTTACAGGTAAGCTTCCGGACCTGGAAGGCCTCTGGATTCAGTGGGGCATTATTCAAGAGATCATTCGTATTCTGGACGGCAGTCTGGACGTTCGCATCCTGAACCGAAAATTTCTTTGCATCGACGTCCGTCTGGATGCCCACCTGCCGGCCGAAGATGCGCTGGAACGAGAAGACAGCGGGCTACGAGTAGTAAGTCTGGTGGAACAGGACAAGGAAGCCGAAGCTCTGGCCAAAGCGGCAGCCGCCAGTCAGGAGCGCATTCCCGAAGTCAGGTTCCACGCGAACATGACCACAACCGAACTTGTAACGTGGATCAAACAAAAATTTAAGAAATCGGCCTGATAGATGCCTGGTGCATCGGTTGCCATTGCTTGAGACCTGCGCAAGCCCCTGGAACGGAAAGCGAATACCGAGACGTAGAGCGAGGTAAGACTCCAGTGGCGTAATGACCCAGGCCAGGTCGGGTAAAATGCACGAAGATTAACGGGGCCGCCAGCCTGTCAGAACCGATGAGGACCTGACTGACATTAATGCGGCACCCGACCCATGAGCGCAAACACCTTCACCAGGTAATGACGCGTAATGGGCGGCGCGAAATGTCTTACTTGCGCCCATTGCAGGCAGCCGCCGCACATGTAGCTGGCGCTCAACAATCTGCCCCGGCCACAATTATAAGACGCCAGCATAAAGGGGATTTGCTCTTCAGGCTCGAGAACTCCCTTCCAGCGATTCCATAGCCATCGATTGTACTGTATGCCCACGGCAATGTGCCACCGTTCCCGGTGGTCCTCCAGAAACACTTCGTTCTCATTGTGCGAAAACGTCTCGGGCATGATTTGCATAACTCCTCTGGCGCCCATAGGACCGGTAGAGGTATGCTTCAGTTCGGATTCGGCGATGGCTTGAGACTTGAACCAACGCCAATCGAAGCCTACGCCAAAAAAGCGTTTAGAGTACTTTCTAAAATGCTGGTCGTACCGGGCCGACCAGCGCGGAGCATCCACAGGTTTTCTTACCGTGGGATCCGCCTGCGAAACCTTCCAGCTTTTGCGAATATCGGAGTTCTTTAGGTGTCGCAGATCTTTCTGTTCCATCATCGCCCCGGGGCCCGGGTGATTCTTAAGATCGCAACCGGTCAAAAGAAAGGACGAAACAAGAATCCAGGCTTTCGCCCCGGCCAGCCATCTTCCCCCGCCCGTACGGAGACATCCCGGCCGTAGTCTTCCCGCGATGTCGGCTCCGCAAGGCCCCCTGTCCGAAACCTTCGGATCGATAGTATTCGAATGCCAATACATTGGATTGCACAACGGAAAGCGTTGAGCCTAATTCAGACTCAGCCCAATAATCAGGCCAAAAGCCAGACCAAAACCAATAATTGCTCCCGCGGTGGCCATTGCCACAGCTTGATTTCCATTTCGGAGCGACCTGCGAATCCGAAACCCAAACAGCAAGTCGCACAAGAAGAGTGCAATCATCATGCAAAGGAGCCCCAGAAGGCTACCAAATGCAGCGTAGACAAAGTTTAGTTCAATAATTTCCATAGGACGAGTTCCCAAAGCAGCGTTTCTGCGCGAGCCACTGATTCAACGACGATTATTGGAGAAATGGATTGCCAAACCAGGAACCCGCGAAGACACCACTTGTCACTAGAGTCTATTACATTCCCTGGAGCATGTCAAGGAAAGGAGCCTGGAATTCTCGCGGAACAGCGACCAGGCAGAAACAGACGCTATTTTGACCAGGAGACCATATGGCCGGTTCGGCCTATCAATTTAAACCAACGATAGGACAGAATCAGCCATTGAATTTGCGCAAACCATACGGCAGAAGCAGCAAATCAATTCGCACAGGTCATCTTCCCTTTTACGCAATAAGCCCGGCAGGATGGATGATCCAGGGTCGCCGCAACACCGAGGGATTGCGAAAGGCTGGAGCCCATCATATACTTCTGGAATTCATGAAGGGTTTTTGCATCATGCGGAACAAGAAGAGTGCACGGAAAAATCTGGACGTTTCCTTGAAGCTTCACCACGGTTCGTCCGGCCCCGCACATAAGGTTTTCCCTCCGGGCCCCGGAAGCGGCAAACTCTGCCGGAGATACCGGCGTTTCGCTGCTGATGGTTCGATTCTGCTGGTTTCCTGTAGGAATATCCGGCAACACCTTGACGTCATACAAATCCACTCCCATCTCCGCAAACCGGTTTCGGAGAAACCGTTCCGCTTGCCGGGTATTGGCGCGGTTATGCAAGTCCTCCTGTGTATTCACCGAGATGGTGAAGCCCTGGGAATACGCGAGGGAGGCAACCTGCAGAGTTTTTTCAAAGGCGCCTTTTCCCCTGGCATAATAGATATCGTGGATCTCGGCTTCGTAATGATCTATACTGATGCGTAAATGTATGGGACGGCCATGTTTGTTAACGTGCGCTACGTTAATATCGGGCAAACCCTTTCGCAAGGATTTCTCAAGCGGCTCCGTTGCATTGGTGTATACAGTCACCGGGGCCATTTCCATGGCCGCTTCGAGCATGGAATCCATGTCTCGGCTCAAAAACGGCTCGCCCCCCGTAAAATAAATGTCTGCCAGACCCTGCCCCGTTGCCTGATCAAGAATGGGCCGCAAATCCCTGGCCGTCATCTCGTCCAGAATACGGTTCGTAGGCGAAGAGCTCACAAAGCAATGACTGCACTGCTTATTGCAAATCAATGAGGTATAGATGAACAGCTCGCGCAAAGGCGACGGACCGCTGGATAAGCCGATGGTTTGCACTTGCACCTGGGCGAAGGAGTCCGCATCCAGAATCGAATAGTCTGACATCAGCAGCACGCTCCGGAATTCTCGGAGTCCAGGGCCGCGGCGCTTTCGGTTCCGCAATCGGCAAACAGCCCGAAGTGTTTTGTAGCTCCTGTCACTTCAAAGTAAGCCCGGAGTCTGGTTTCCATCAGCATCCGCGCAGTATTTCGGCAAACAGACATGGGCCGCCCGGCTTCAAAGACGTGGCCTTCATCCAGGGTAAACGTTGCCGGGGACCCGGCCATATTACCTTTGTAAACGGCGATCTGTCCGTAGTCTTCGCATCGTCGGTCCATATCCGGCAGTTTAAAGGCGCGCCAGATTACTGAATCAAAGTTAGTCAGGTCACCACGATCAAGAACCCTTTGATTGGGGGCCAGTCTTCGTCGGGAAAAAAATCTGGGATCGGTGAATCCTGCATCCTGGAGCATATCCCGAGCATCGTGCACGTACGGAGCCATGCCCAGACATTCAGCCACCAGGATTTCATCATCCATCAAGTCCGTGCGGCGATCCGCCACTATATCAGAGAAGAAAACCTCGCCTCCCGGTTTCAAGACACGATGCATGGTTTCGAAAACCAGGTCCTTTCGCGGCGATAGATTGACCACACAATTGGAAATGATCAGATCCACGCTTTCGTCCGGTATCCCATCAGCGGTCTCCATGAAACCCTCTACGAATTCAAGGCTGCCCGGATCATAGTTCAGTTTTTGCATGAACTCCACACCGCTACGTCTGGCCAGTTCCAGTTGCTCACCGGTCATATCCAGACCAATCATATGGCCATTGGGCCCCAGATAAAAACGAAGGATCATGGCATCCACGCCGGAACCCGAACCCAGGTCCAGGGCCGTGAGACCTTTCAGAGTTGGTAGATCGTCAGGAATGGGGCTACCGCAACCAAGATACTTCTCCGTGGCCGCCGCCGGGACCATGGAAACCACTCGGGCATGCTTTGCCATTGTATCTACATCACAGCAGGCATTGGTTTCCAGATCCGCCGTTTTCTGTATTTGTCTTCCATAGAACTCCTGAAGCATTTCCCGGAGGGATTCTTGGGTTTCGGTGCTCTGGATGGCCATGTTAACTCCTTAGGTGCAGGACTCCGACAGAATAAACTGCCGTTCCCGTCTCTTTCGACCCATGGTGAGCATCGGTTACTCTACTGTCCAGAGCGGAAAACGAGTCGGTCAGCCCCTCAGACCCGCACTCTGCGAAGCAAAGTGCGGCAAACATCCTGTTTGCCGCGACCGAAGGTCTCCTGCGTTCTGCATAGCAGAACGGGCAAAGGGGACGCCGGCCACGGAGGGCCCAGTGTCGCCGGAGGCAAGGATGCCCGGAGGCGCCGAGCTGAACAAGGAGGTTCACACCTCGCGCACTTCCTGTGCTCCGGTGCATAAGGCCATCCCTGGCCAAATAGTGTCCGTGGAGCCGTGGATGACGAACAAGGAGGTTCTAATGCCGCTGGAGACATGGAGGTCGGGAGGCGGCGAGGCGAGAGCCGACGGGGGCGAGAGCGGACGG
>CEUM01029648.1_pt1 | contig 11844 bp, 7 predicted proteins | sample 356421 | NCBI WGS metagenome assembly CEUM01 (sample SAMEA2622716, study PRJEB7988) | marine metagenome | biome: marine biome (ENVO:00000447); feature: surface water layer (ENVO:00002042); material: "saline water (ENVO:00002010), including plankton (ENVO:xxxxxxxx)" | depth 5 m | reverse complement strand
AACGGAGAAATCAGCGAGATTCCGCTTGCAATGAATCTATTTGGGTCACATGACCGAACTCAGAGAGCACTGGGCGCATCACATCCAACTGAAGTCGGTGAAAGATTGGTTGCTTTGATGAAACCAGATATTGGTGGAATAATGAAGAAGCCTTGGACTGGACTTCCGCTATTGAGAGATGCAATGTCACTTCCTCCAAAGAAGGTCTGGAGGGGATCTTGTCAAAGAGTAAAAATGGACCTAGACGTCACACAGTTACCAATTCCAAAGACATGGCCAATGGATGGTGGAAGATACATCACACTTCCTCTAGTCGTAACCAAAGACCCGCACTCAGGAGAGCACAACCTAGGAATGTACAGAGGTCAAGTGTTCGGTCCGAAAGAAGTCGGCCTACATTGGCAAATTCACAAGCATGGAGCGGACCATGCTGCGGCTTGGCCGGATGGAAAAATGCCTGTTGCAATTTGTATTGGCGGCCCTCCTGAATTGATTTTCTCGGCAATAGCTCCGCTCCCTGATAATTTAGAAGAATACATGTTTGCGGGATTCCTTGGCAAGAGGCGCCTAAGAATAACCAAAGCACTAACTCAGGACCTTTTGGTACCGGCTGATGCCGACATTGTGATCGAAGGATGGGTTGACGCTACTCAAACTAGAACTGAAGGTCCGTTTGGAGACCATTTTGGGTTCTACTCTTTGACTGGCCAGTATCCTGTTCTGAATGTAACCGCAGTTACCAGAAGGAAAAATGCAATACTACCAGCGACGATTGTAGGTCAACCTCCTATGGAAGATGGGTATCTCGGAGAAGCTATTGGAAAGCAATTCAGGCCGATTTTGTCATTTCAACATAGAGATGTATTGGATTTACACTTACCACTGGAGACCGGTTTCCACAACCTTGCCATCGTCAAAAGCAAGCAGCGATACCCAAGACAAGCCAGGAAAACATGTCTTGGTTTGCTTGGTGCAGGACAAATGATGTTCTTGAAAATCCTAATCGCTACAGATGAAAACCCCAGTGATCTGGATGCTCTGTTGGATGTGCTAAACAACCGAGTCGACCCTGAGACTGACATTACGATAATCGAAGGAATAGTTAGTGACTCTCTCGAGCCTGCTTCCACTTACGAAAATGTGCATTCGAAAGTAATCATTGATGCAACAAAACTTGTCCCTGCTGACCCTAGAAGTGGAAAGCCGCTAGAAGGGTCTCCGATTGAAGAATGTCCTGCTTGGAGAAGAGGGGAAGAAGATGCGCCAGGAATTAGTGAATCTCTGTTGAAACAAATCTCAGAATTAGAAGATGTTGAAGACTGCCTATTGCTGAGAAATTCGATGTTAGTAGTAACAGTTGATATCGAAGGAAGACCGGATCCAAGAACCGGTATGCAATGGCCAAATGAGGACGATGCTAAGGCCCAACGAGAGAAGATTTCTCAATTGAGAAAATCAATTTGGCAATTGGACTCCAAAAATGAATTAAGATGGTTATTTGTAACTGACAATGATATGAATCTTCACGGCGAAGGGGCGATGAGAAGGTTGCTGTGGCAGCTAACTTCACGCTTTGCTGTGGAGCGAGATTTCATAGTAGAGAATGGCAGAATATTCTGGGATGCGACTACACCAATTCCTTCGGTCGAAGGACCAACTCCTGTTCGAAGATGGCCTGCAATTACCATGCATGACCCTGAAACTTTAGATGCGATTGAACGGTTCGATTTACCACCTTGGCCAGACAACTTGGTGATGTGAATGGACCTGAAGCAAATTGCATCCTTCGTAAAAATCGAACACACATTGTTCAGTCTACCATTCGTGTTCATCGGAGCCCTGATGGCTGGTGAACCAACTTACTTGCAATACTTCTGGATATTGATTGCAGCAGTCGGAGCCAGAGGTTTAGCCATGGGCCTTAACAGAATTATCGATAGAGATATCGATGCCGAGAACCCACGTACAGCGAACAGACATCTAGCATCGGGAAGCATGTCTATGCAAACAGCATGGATACTGTGCGGGATTTTCCTAGCCATGCTAGTTGGAGGAGCTGCGATGTTGAACCCATTGTGCCTGTATCTCTCGCCCATTCCTGTACTCGCATTTGCAGTATACCCATATCTGAAGCGATTCACTTGGCTGTGCCATTGGTGGCTCGGAGGTTGTCTGGCCTTAGCACCTGCAGGCGCATGGGTAGCAATTACCGGCGAAATCTCTTCCAACTCTTGGTATCCTGATTTGCTAATCGTTTCAATCGGAGTAATGATTTGGATTGCAGCATTTGACTTAGGGTATGCACAAATGGATATTGAAAGTGACAAAAAAACCGGAGTGAAATCGTTTCCTGCTAGATTCCAACCGCCAATAACCATGGCTGTGATGCTGTTGTCAATTCCAATATGGGCAGCTGCATTCTCTGTTGTTTCACCAATTGGGACTCTAGTCTCCCTAGTACTGGTTGTAAGCGTGCTAGTCGCATCAGGATCTCAATTCCAAAATTGGTGGTTTAGGGCACACGTATCCACAGGATGGATTCTACTTGCTGCAATGCAACTTTCATAGAGTGGCAAGACTCCCCTCAGGCCATGAATCCAATAGTGAAGTCCTTACTAGAATTCAACCAAGCATTTGAAATCCCAAAACTGGACCAACCTGGGCTTGGACCTGATGAAATGATTGAGTTAAGAATCAAACTACTAACCGAAGAAGTTCAGGAATATGCCGAAGCAGCGAGAGCTGGAGACTTGGTAGAAGTTCTCGATGCACTGGCAGACATCGGATACATCTTGGCAGGAACAATCATCAATCATGGTATGCAAGATATCTATGACGATGCGTTCAATGAAGTTCATCGCTCCAATATGGCGAAATTGGTCGATGGTAAAGTACTGCGCAGAGAGGATGGAAAGGTGCTAAAACCAGAAGGTTGGCAACCTCCACAACTTGCACAATTCCTCCAGTGAGTTATTGAGTATCTCCTCCTAGGGATTCCATGCGCACCGCACTTGTGACCGGAGGAGGCAGAGGAATTGGCGCTGCAATTTCCAAGAAATTGGCCGAAGATGGTTACAGAGTTTTACTGACATACTGTAATTCGTCCAAACCTGCCGAAATGGTAGTTGACGAAATACGCAATTCCGGCGTTGATTCAGTTGCTGCCAATTGTGACGTTACGGATGCTAGAGAGGTGGCGCTGTTGGCAACCCACCCCTGGGTAATCGAAGGTATCGATGTACTAGTATTGAACCACGGAAGATATGACAGAATAGATGCTAAGGAACTGGACCTGGACCATTTGCGAAGAACTATGTCAACCAACTTTGAAGGAGCGTTCCTAGTATGGGATGCAGTCAAACCACATCTTTCTACAGATGCTAGAATCTGCGTCATAGGTAGCCAATTAGGCACTAGAGGGTCGCCACATGGTGCAGACTACTCAGCATCTAAAGCAGCCCTTTCAATTTGGGCACGTTCCCTAGCTCAATCACTTGCACCTGAAGGAAAGAGAGTGAATGTCATCGCTCCAGGATTTGTGGACACTGACATTTTGGCAGGCGATAGCCCAGAAAAAAGAGCCAGCCGGGAAGAGGAGGTTCCACTGAAAAGGATCGGAACTCCTGAAGATATTGCAGGAGTGGTATCGTTTTTGGTAGGGGAGAAATCTTCCTACATCACAGGTGCAGTTATTCATGTCAATGGCGGATTGTACCTACCTTAGGAAGTGAGAGAATGAGTGACCCCTTCGACATCTCGAAGGCCCTGGAAGGGGCGGTGAAAGACACGCTTTCACCAGAGTCATCACGCTTCAAAATTCATTCCGAACACGGCACCGCTGGAGACCAAGAAAAAGCAATTGAAAAATTAATTTTTCAATTGGAAAATAAACAGGAGAGATGTGTGCTTTTAGGCGTCACTGGTTCAGGGAAAACCTTCGCCATGGCCAACATAATTGAGAGGCTGAATATCCCAACGCTCATCATTAGCCACAACAAAACTCTTGCACGTCAACTCTACCAAGAGATGGCTGGTTTGTTCCCAGAAAATGGTATCGAATATTTCGTATCTCACTATGACTACTATCAGCCTGAAGCCTATCTTCCGAAGAGAGACTTGTACATCGACAAAGAGTTGTCAATCAATGAGAGAATAGAGCAAGAAAGATTCGCAACAGTTGCAAGCCTAGTTAGTAGACCCGATTGTGTAGTCGTTTCGTCGGTGTCTTGCATATACGGTCTCAACGCTCCGGAGACCTTCCTATCCTACCATTGTCGAATTCATGTAGACCAAGCAATCGAGCCAATAGACCTGGTTCGAGAGCTAGTAGCACTACAGTATGAAAGAACAAATACGGATTTAGAAAGGGGACAAGTTCGCCTGCGTGGTGAGAACCTCGATGTTTGGATGCCGAGCCGTGATGACCCTCTTAGAATCAGATTTGGATTCGATGGCGTTGAACACATACAGATTTGTGACCCTGTATCTTGGGAGATTCTAGACGAATTGGATGAAGCTTGGATTCATCCCAAGGAGTTCTTCATGGTCTCTCCAGAAAGATTCGAAGAGGCACTCGAGAATATTGAAACCGAATTAGATGGTAGATTTGCTGAACTAAAGAGTGAAGGCAAAGATATCGAGGCACATAGACTTCAACAACGGACTCAATACGATTTAGAGATGTTGAGAGAAGTAGGCCACTGCACAGCTGTTGAAAATTATTCAATGCACTTTGATGGAAGAACCTATGGAGAGCGACCTTACTGTTTGCTCGACTTCTTTGCCGCTGCGGCAAAACAATTCCACGGAGACCCTGAGAAATTCCTTGTAATAATGGATGAGTCACACGTGACTCTACCACAAGTCGGCGGAATGTACGCTGGAGACCGTAGCAGGAAATTGAATCTGATCGAGCACGGATTTAGATTACCGTCAGCGGCAGATAACCGCCCACTGAAATTGAAAGAGTTCCAAAGTTTAGTCCCTCAAATGCTGTACGTAAGCGCCACCCCAGGAGAGCGAGAATTACTACATCTGTGTGAAGTAACTGGACAGGACACTCCAATCGGCCTCAGACACGTATCAGGCGGCGGAGGTGTTGAAGAGCCAGAATACTCGAAAAAGCATCCGGATTCTGAAAGCATGTATGACATGCTGCAAATGATTGAACACATTCCTCGCATGGAAATTCGACCCACTGGATTACTCGATCCTTCGATTGAAGTTAGAGGAACTGAAGGCCAAGTTGCCGACCTTCTATCTGAAATCAACGCTCGAATCGAAAAGGGTGAGAGAACATTGGTGACTGTACTTACAATCAAGTTTGCAGAAGAAGTAGCACATTATCTCAATAAGATGGGGATCAAAGCGCACCATCTTCATTCAGAGATCGACACAATCGAGAGAACTGAAATCCTAAATGCTCTGAGAATCGGACACATAGATGCAATTGTAGGAATTAACTTGCTGAGAGAAGGATTGGATATTCCTGAAGTCAGCCTAGTTGCGATTTTCGATGCAGACCGCCAAGGATTCCTTCGAAATGAAAGAAGCCTGTTACAGACGATTGGGAGAGCTGCTAGAAATTCTAATGGCAAGGTGATTTTGTATGCGGATACAATGAGTCCACCGATGACTGCTTCAATAAAACAAACATTGGAAAGAAGGGACAGACAAATGGCTCACAACGAAAAATTCGGCATCACTCCTGCCACCATCAAGAAGGCACTTCCACAGATGGGAAGCGACATTGATGACCTAATCGCAGGAACAGCTGGCGGCAAGAGATTAGTTGGTTCCAAAGGCGGTCGCAAAGGTGGAGATTGGGCCAGCAATTTGAGAGTTGGAGCAGGCCAATGGGCACGCTCAGATTCGGTAACTAGCAACATTTCACAACCAATTGAAGAATTAAATTATTCAATTGAAGAATTAAAGGAAATGATGAACCAAGCTGCGCTAGAATTAGACTTCGAAAGAGCGGCTATGTTGCGAGACAAAATACGGGACTTGGAGTCGTCATGAAACCGTCATGAGGTTCATATGCGAAAGCCTCGCCCACTGATTATGGCAATCGACCCTGAGTCATTTGACGAGCCGGTCAAAGACTACGATTTTGCATCATTAGGAGATGCTTCTTCCCTCATCGACCAAATGGCAACAGCTGGTGGTTTCACAGCGACAAAACTAGCCTATGCTAGAGACATTCTCAAAGACATGAAGGCAGAGATTGACGAAGTTGATGGTGATGCAAGCAAAGTCACTAACTGGCTTTCTTTCCCTGCTTGCCTGTGTGCTACCGGGACAAGGGGATTCTTTGTTGAAGCCGTAAAGCGAAAAATGTTCAACGTATTGTCAACAACATGCGGAATGCTTGACCACGACATTGCTAGAGCGTACAAGCACTACTACCACGGTGCATTCGAATTAGATGATATTGAGTTGGGGGAGCATGAATTGATGCGACTAGGGAATGTAATCGTTCCAAACGCTAGTTATGGTGAAATTATCGAAGCAGTGGTCCTTCCAGTGCTTGAAGATATCAGAAATGACCGCCTGGCTGAAACTGGTAAAGAAGGAGCAGATGCATGGGTTGGATTCGGTTCAATCCACCTCGTGTGGGAACTCGGTAAGAGAATTGGAACTCCTGATTCTTTGATCTACTGGGCTTACAAGAACAAAATCCCTGTGTGCATCCCTGGAATAACTGATGGCAGTATTGGCGCTCAGTTGTTCATGTTTAGGCAAAAGTATCGTGATTTCCACATCGACACTCTAGCCGATGAGCAAGTAATGAGCGACCTAACATGGGATGTTGAGAAATCAAACGCCCTCATGGTTGGAGGCGGCATATCCAAGCACCACGTTATTTGGTGGAATCAATACCGTGGCGGCCTAGATTCTGCAATCTACATCACTACAGCCCCTGAGCACGACGGAAGCCTTTCTGGCGCACGCCTACGTGAAGCTATTAGTTGGGGTAAGATGCGCCCAGAAGCACCGAATGTGTGCGTTGAAGGAGATGCATCTGTCCTTCTGCCACTTCTTGGCTCGGATCTATTCAAAGGTGAGTGAATGAGAACGATATTTCTGTCATTATTGATGGTAAGTGCATCGCTTGCAGGCTGCTTTGGAGAAGAAGAAAGCGAACCGGTTGTTGCTGAACGCACAGTATGGGATTTTGAGCGACCTGAACTGACATGGTACCACTTTGAGGACGCTGTAGATGCTTGGGGCAATAATGAGTTCAACTTTGATGACAGAAACATGCCTTTCATTGCAACTGGGACTTACTACGGCATAGGAATGTCAACATTCGAACCGACTATGGGAATAACACAAACTGACACCATGGTGATGAGTTCTTACGGTAACGGCCCAGGGGGCTCGACTGCAGTTGTTTCATGTGATTTAATCGGCATGTATGACACTCTATCCTATTCTTGCGAAAATGTGTATGACCCACTACTACCAATCGTCAATTCGAACGACCCTTACATCTACGTTGACCCGTGGACTGGACGAATAATGAAATTCGATATGCACGCTTTACTTGGCATGACAGTAGAATGGTCTGATGACGACGGAGAATCATGGGACGGGCCGAGTGTTGCTACGCAAATCTACTCTGTTCAAGACCACCAAACCATCGCTAGCAGCAATATGCCAGCTTTCGCCCATCCGACAACTTGGATGTTCTGTATCAACGGAAATGCACCTCACCCGCTGTGTTCTTCAAGTCAAGATGGTGGCGCGACATGGGGCCCTGAAACCTCAGGAGCGCCCGTTACATGCAACTCTGGAGGCCTTTCTGCACACTTAGTGGGTAGTGTGGATGGAAACTTCTACCGTGGCAATAAGGGATGTACAGGAGACGGTTATTCTGTATTCAGAACAACAAATGCTGGACTATCCTGGACCGAACATGTTCTGCCAACAACTGAAACCGGTATAGCTGACACCTGGAATGCTGAGGAAGCTCAAGTCGAAGTCGATACTGAAGGAAATGTGCACGCTATGTGGATGGGCCTTGACAACATGCCCTACTGGTCTTATTCAAGAGACCAAGGAGACACATGGTCTAACGCTACCATGATTGCACCACCAATCAATTTGTCTGGTACTGGCTTCCCTGTAGTGGTAGCGGGTGATACAGGAACTGTGGCATTCGGTTATGTTGGTGAAACTGAAGGAGAAGACGAGGTATGGAATGCATACCTTACCTATGCAACTGATGCCTTCAACGAGACACCGTTGTTCACAACAGTGCAATTGAATGGTGATGATGACCCAATCGACACAGTAGTCGATTGTGGGTACAATCGATGTGGAGGCCTAGGTGACTTCCTAGACATCAGAGTAGATGCCTACGGACGAACCTGGTTCTCACTCTCTCACAACATAGCAGATATTGGTATATTCGCCACCTTTGACGTTGGACCAAGCTTACGTGGTGATACGATATTCATGCTACCTGAGATGCCTGCTGGTGGGCCTCAGACTTTGTGATTCACAGATTTGTGACTTTACCACTGACACGGTTCAAGATGAGTTTTACCGCCCATCAAGGGAACTAGGCAATCAGGGACTCTTACTCTGCCATCTTCGAGTTGATTTTGCTCCATAATCGCCACTAGAGCTCTACTTGTAGCAACCGCTGTCGAGTTAAGAGTGTGAACTGCGGCATTACCCTCTGCGGTCCTGTAACGCATTCGTAGCCTATTGGCTTGGTAGTCTGTGCAGTTTGAGCAAGATACGATTTCTTTGAATGCATTTGCACCTGGTAGCCATGCTTCTAGATCATACTTCCTTGCAGCGACGGTTCCCATGTCACCAGTGCAGATGTTAACTACCTCGTAATGAAGCCCTAAGTCGTCCCATAGGTCAACACAATTCTGCAGCAAATCTTCGTGATGGTCCCATGATTCATCTGGATGTGAAATCACAATTTGCTCAATCTTGGTAAATTGATGAACACGCCATATTCCACGGTCTGATAAGCCGTGAGCACCCACTTCTCTGCGGAAACAAGGGCTTACTCCGACCATCTTTATCGGGAGTAGGCTAGGTTCGATTACTTCGTCCATGTACATCGAAGTTAGAGGATGTTCGCTAGTAGCAATCATGTAGAGTGGGTCTGGGGTGATCCCATACATTACAGTCTCAAAGTCGGAAAGGTCTGTGACGCCTTCGTATGCTTGACGATTCATCATTACTGGAGGTTGAACGAAAGTGAATCCACGAGATACTAGGAAATCAACTGCATAGGTTTGCAAAGCCAGTTCAAGCCTTGCCAAGTCGCCCTTTAGGAAGAAGAAACGGCTACCAGCAATCTTTGCAGCACGCTCTAAATCCACCCATTTATTCATTTCAATAAGTTCGTTGTGAGTTCTTGGCTCAAAATCGTACTCAGGTTTATCTCCATGAAGGGAATGTTGAGTGTTTCCTGATTCATCATCACCCTTTGGAACTGCATCGTGTAGCAGATTCGGAATTCGCATTCTGATGCTGTCTCTCTCTTCAAGTAGGGAATTTGCCTTCTCGTCTAAAGCGGCGATTCTGTCTCCTAAGTCTTTGACTTGAGCCATGATTCTATCGGCTTCTTCTTTGTCACCGCTCTTCTTTGCATCTGCTATCCCTCTAGCTGCTTGATTGCGTTCTCTGCGACCTTCTTCCATCTCTTTCAAAGCGCCACGCCACTGCTCATCCAATTCGATGACTTGGTCTATTCTTTCATGAGTAATACCACGCTTGTCATGATCTGCGCGTATTTTATCCGCTTCATTTCGAAACAAATCCATACTCAACATGTAATCAACTCACAACGTTATTCCAAAGGAAAATGCAGCACTGCCTACGAAAATCAGACCGCCAATAATGTATCCTAAAATCGCACCACCATTCAGCAATGGCAGACCTGCTTGTGGCCTTCCTGAAGCCACATAGGTCATCAAAACGACATACCCAATTAGGCCCCCAATCAGAGCTGAGATTCCAACCGCTAGTCCACCGTCAGAAATGTAGTTCACACAAGAGATAACCAGCATTCCTGGGAAGATTACGTCGCCAAGTCCCATGAACATGGCCTCCTTTGGCTTCTTTCGCTTTACGACCTGCTTCGGAACAGATTCCGCCTTACTCTCTACAGGAGCACCTTCCTTGGCCTCAGCCTTAGCTTCAGGTGGACGGATTGAATCCTTTTCATCAAGCATCGAGTAACCACTCTCTTGAGGAGCTACCAACAAGATTGGCAAGTTTAGACCAATCATTGTGTCTGCTAAGTCCAACATGTGCTTTGAGCGGTAGACGGCCCAAGCGTCATAAATTGCAGCAAGAACCATGAAGATTACAATTAATGTAGGAACAAAAGTGACTCCCAGCATTACGATTACGCCAGCGCCAACCAATACACCTACTGTGTTCACGATGTACCATTCAGGACGAATCATTAGTGCTGTCATGAGCAACACTGCAAGACCAATTCCTACAAAGAAAGCCATATCGTCCCACTGGATGCCGTAGATATTGTACATTGTATCATAATCGAATTCGCCACTATCTAAGACGAACATCGACATTGTGGTGTTGGTTGAGTCTTGGTACTCTGCGCTTCGAGTTGCCTTGATGATATTACCATCTAGGAACATGATTGATTCTGCATCTAACTCCACGTCAATAGTTACGTACTCTATTAGCGATTCATAGAACAATCCATGAATTCCATCACCATCGGCTATCCACAATTCGTCGCCTTTATGGTCATCTAAATCGAAATTAGCGATGTATGCAATCGGACCCACGAACGAATCTTCTCCACGGAATCTGTCCTCTTCATCGAATAGCTCGTCAATATCATCGTCGACTATCCATGCGTCAATATCTCCACCTTCATGGCCAGACATTACCAAATCTTGGGATTCGTTCCAAGGGTTTGTAATAACATTGAATGCAGACATCAGATTGTCACTATCAGGAATGTAAATCCATTCTAGGCTACAAGCATCAGCCCAATTTTCAGGCTGTGGGCCTTGACCAACGAACGGACTTGATGATGTCTCAAGTTCGATCATCGCAGCACCAAACGGAGTTGCCAGCAACAGACTATCAGAGTCATATTGGCGGCTGAGCAGTACTTCACCATTAGATTGTAACTGAGGATATGACCACTCCGCCATGTTGCGATGGATGCTAACATTTTCCGCAAACTCGGATTCGATTAATGAATTTGCAAAGGTTTCAGACCTTACTATCGTATTCTGAGCGGTCAAGATGTACAGAGCGCCTTTCCTTTGTCCGGTATCTGCTTCCGCATCTTCAATGACTTCTAGAGCTGATACGCAAGGTCCAATCTCTACTAAATCAGTTGCATTAACCAGAGTGCCATCCCAGTTTTCAAATTCAAAGCAGGCATATTTGCTCAAGATTTCCCCGCTGTCCTTATCCAAAGTCCAAATCCATGCATTGTTGTTTACAGTGTAACCATAGTCACCTTCGATAACCGCAAATTGTTCTGGAATACCCGGATATGATTCTAACTCAACTGCCCATGCAAGCGAAGCATCAGCCCCCCTCTTTGAAACAACAAAAGAGTGGTCAGAAACATTACTGCCATACATTACCTTGTGAGTGATAATCGAGCCATCGCTGTTAACTGCGAATAGATCCTCTTCGATATCCTCCGAATCAGTGAAAACAAACGCCTCTGTTTCGACCTCAGGAACTAGAAGAATATGTGCTCCCGGCACGGTTGTGTAGCACAGTGCAAGGAATAATACGAACAATATGCCGTACTTGATGAAGTGTTGCAGGTGGTTTTTAGCAAGCCACAGAATCAAGAAGGTAAATGCG
>CEUM01056191.1_pt1 | contig 11851 bp, 11 predicted proteins | sample 356421 | NCBI WGS metagenome assembly CEUM01 (sample SAMEA2622716, study PRJEB7988) | marine metagenome | biome: marine biome (ENVO:00000447); feature: surface water layer (ENVO:00002042); material: "saline water (ENVO:00002010), including plankton (ENVO:xxxxxxxx)" | depth 5 m | reverse complement strand
CCCTTTTGAAGAATATAAGCTTCTCCATAAGGAAGCTTTCCTAACCATCTTATATTTAGTTCTCTCAAGATATTTCCTGAGACCATTCTGTATTTTCAAGCTTATTTTTAATTGAGTTCAAAAATAACAATGCTGTTGACCCATCAAATACACGATGATCCCAAGTTAAGCTCAAAATCCCAATGTGTCTTATTGCAATTGAATCTGAGCCATCTTCCATCTCAACTACTACAGGACGTTTTTTCACTGATTCAGTCGAAAGTATTGCCACATTTGGTTGATTTATAATGGGCGAAGTTAAGAAAGAGTTGAATGATCCATTATTCGAGATAGTAAAGGTACTTCCTGAAACATCATCTAAATTATATTTACCACTTCTTAACAGATTTGAAATTTCAGTTATTTTTCTTGCGGTACCCTTCAAATTATATGAATCTGCTTCCCTAATGGTGCCTACAAGAAGCCCTTCCTGATTTAAATCTACTGCGATTCCTAATTCAATATTTTCATGAACAGTATGTAATCCTTTTTCAATGTTAAATGAACTATTAACCACGGGAAACTCTTGTAAGGCAGACACAACAGATGTCGCAATAAATGGTAAATAAGTAAGGGAAAAATTATTATCTTCTTTAAATTTATTTTTTACTTTACTTCTAACATTTTCAACATTTTCAAAATCTACTTCTATTGAAGTCATAACGTGTGCAGAGGTTTGCTTGGATGAAACCATATTTTCAGCAATTTTTTGTCTTAATCTTGGAATTTCAGATGTTCCAGAAGCAACAGACTTTTGTTTGGGTGAAGAAGGTTCGGGTTTCTTCGGTGTTTTTATGGAGGCACTATTTAAATAATGATCAATATCTTTTCTTGTTATTCGACCATCTTTACCCGTTCCATTTACTAATGAAAGATCTATATTATTTTCAGATGCAAGTCTTCTGACTACAGGTGAGACTTTTCCATTAATTTTAATTTTTAAATCAGGCTGGTCAGCTTCAACAACATTTTGCTCAACCAAATTTTCATCAGTCGGAACGTCTAAACTCTCTTCAATAACTTCTTTTTTATCATTAACCTCTTCAACTATTGAACCGTCACCATTAAGTTCAAGTAAAGGAGCTCCTACTTCTACGGTCTCCCCTTCCTCTACTAATAAAGCAGAGACTTTTCCAGAAAATGGACTTGGAACTTCTGTGTCAACTTTGTCAGTAGATATTTCTAAGATTGGATCATCTTCTTTTATAGTATCTCCAACTTTTACAAGCCACCTAAGCACTGTTCCCTCTGTAACTGTTTCACCTAGCTGGGGCATTGTTATGCGTTCACTCATATATTTATTGTAATTCCTTAATTGCATTTACCACTTTTTCAACACTTGGAATAAATGCATCTTCTAGAACTGGGGCAAATGGTATGTGTGTATTTGGAGAAGTTACTTTTATGATTGGGTTATCAAGATTCCAAAAACCTTTTTCACCTACGAGTGATGATATTTCAGATGCAACAGATGCGAACGGAACATCTTCTTGAAGAATACAAATATTTGAAGTCTTTTCTACAGATTTTAAAATTATTTCTTCATCAAGTGGAACAATTGATCTAATATCAACAATTTCAACTGAAATATTCTCTTTTTGTAGTTCTTCAGCTGCATCTTCAGCTACTGAAACCATTCCTGACCAGGTAACTATAGTAACATCAGTTCCTTCTCGAACAATCTTGCCTTTTCCAATTTCAACCTCAAAGAGACCCACCGGAACATCCATCTTTAAATCTGGTTTTCTATATAGTTTTTTATGTTCCAGATACATGACCGGATTAGGATCGTTAACCGCAGCAACTAATAATCCTTTTGCATCATATGGATTTGAAGGGGCAACAACCTTTATGCCTGGATGATGTGCTAAAAGTGATTCTGGACTAATAGAGTGAAAAGGACCAGATCTTGTGCCTGCTCCAGTTGGCCCCCTTACGACCATTGGAACTGATTTTCCTGCTTTCCAATTATATTTAGCTGCTTCCGTCGTAAGTTGGTCAAGTGCTGGATACACGAAATCATAAAATTGCAATTCAACAATAGGTTTTTGCCCAGCTAATGCAGCGCCAACAGCTGCACCTGTAAAGCCCCCTTCTGATATTGCTGTGTCAATGACTCTAAATGGACCAAACTTATCAAAAAGACCTTTGGTTGCTTTAAATGCTCCCTCAAATACACCAACATCCTCTCCCATAATGAACACACTCTCATCATTAGTCATTAACTCGTCCAAACCGTTATTAATTGCTTCAATGTAATTCATTGTTTTTAAATTGTTTGATTTATTTTCTAAAATTGGTGTATTTCTTACAGCAAAAATATCTTTAAGTTCATCCTCGGGATCAGGATCTTCTTCATTCTTTGCCCAATCCAGGGTCTCTTTTATTTCCTTTTCTAAACTATCTTCTAAATCTAAAAAGTCTTTTTTTGTAAATAAACTCTCACTCTCAAGAGACTCTTCGAACCTTGCAATTGGATCTCTTTTCATCCAGAAATCTCTAACTTCATCATCTACATAGTCCGCAGGGTCATGACCCGCATGTCCATAATGTCTAAATGTGACTAGCTCAATTAATGCTGGACCTTTTCCATTCCTTGCATTTTCACACGATTCATGAATCGTATCAATTACATCATAGATATCATTTCCATCGATAATTAAAGACTTAATACCATATCCAGCACCTCTATCAGCTACATTTGGTGTTCCAAACTCAGTTTCATTTGGTGATGAGTAAGCAAATTGGTTATTTTGAACGGTAAATACTACAGGGAGATTTAAGACGCCTGCCATGTTTACACTTTCATGCCAAGTTCCTGTAGCAGTGGCTCCTTCACCGCAATTAGCTACAGCTACGACACCGCTCCCTTGTTGTTGAGATGCAAGTGCCCAACCTACTGCAACTGGGGCTGAATCTGGTAGTGGTGATACCACCATTAGGGTTCCCTTATCAACAACACCAAAATGGCTATTTCCGTCTCTTCCTTTTGACGGTCCATCTTTTTTCCCGAAAAAGTTTAGAGCTACTTCTTTTAAAGTTACACCCTTCATCAACTGGACACCAAGATCACGATGAGTGCCACCAAAAATATCTTTTTCACCCATGCCTGCTCCAATCCCTGCCATAGATGCTTCTTGGCCAATTCCTGGATAAACTGCACCGCTTAACTGTCCACCCTTATACATTTTTAACAATCTATCTTCAAGCATTCTTTGAGTTTTCATAGATTTATATATTTCCCAAAGTTGTTCAGATGAGAGTGTTGATGAATACCCTTTTCTAATTATTTTTTCGACTTTCACTAATGCAATCCTTTCCCGGTTAAACCAAGTAATGATTCACCTACTGCTTCACTTAATGTTGGATGAGCATGAATAAATTCTGCAGCCTCTTCCGGTAATGCTTCCCATCCAACCATATACATAATTTCATGTATCATTTCCCCAGCAGATGGTCCGCAAACACTTGCTCCAACTATTGGTCCTTCTTTTTGGGCATATACCTTTACTAAACCTTGATTTTGTTCGGTAATCATTGCTCTACCAACTCCAGCAAAACTGTGTTGAGCTTGTTCAACTTCTATATCTTCTGATTTAGCTTTTTCAGCATTCAGACCGACTTCGGCTAATTCCGGTCTTGTATAAACTACATATGGAATGGCATTGTAATCTAAAGGTTTCTTCTCACCTAATGCAATATAAGTAACGGATGAGATTGCCTCAGCAAAAGCTGCATGAGCAAGTTGAGGGGTATTGTTTACAATATCGCCGAGTGCAAATATATTCTCCACTGATGTTTGAAAGGTATCTAAATCAACATTAATAAAGCCATTTTCTAAGGAAATATTTACATTCTCTAAGCCAATATTTTCAGTTAGAGGAGCCCTTCCCACAGCAATCAAAACACAGTCATATTCTTTTTTTTCACCATCAGAAAAATTTACTGTGTTGCCCTCTATTGCTTCAATTGAAGAATTTAGCTTGAAATCAACACCACGCTTTGATAATTGCTTTCTTAGTTCACCTGATGTTCTTTTGTCTAGACCAGGAAGAATTTCTTTAGCCATTTCAACAACTGTAGCCTCTGAACCTAGATCATTTAGTAAGCTAGCAAATTCACATCCAATTGCACCCGCTCCAACAATACAAACTTTTTTCGGAGGTTCTTCCCAGTTAAGTGCAGAATCTGAAGTAACGATAAAATTTTCGTCGGGCTCAATATTTGGGAGATTTCTTGGTTTAGAACCAGTAGCCAAAATTATATAATCAGATTCAATTTTTTCAGTGGTTCCATCTGATTTTTTTACTAAGACAGAATTTTTATTCTCAATTGAGCCCCAACCCTCAATTACATTGACGTCCTTACTTTTTAAAAGTAACTTAATGCCAGATACAAGTTTCTCAACAACCTCAATTCTTTTTAAAGCTGTTTTATTCCAGTCAATTGATTTCCCTTCAATGTTGATTCCGTAGTTTTCTGATGTCGATATCTCATGATTTAACTCAGCAACATGAAGCCAATACTTTGCTGGAATACATCCACGATTAAGGCAAGTTCCTCCAAGAACATCGGATTCTACAAGAGTTACTTCAAGATCAAAGTTATTTGCATACAGTGCAGCTGCATATCCAGCTGGTCCACCGCCAATTATTGTTATTTTTTTCAAATTACCTCTTTCAAGATAGGGTTTCTATCAAATCGAGATAATAACTACATCATACTTAGGGGTTCCCTACATATAATGGTCAAAGTTATCGTCACTATTAAATCTAATCTAAAAGATGAGTTCCTCCAACTCAAGATATCTCATTAATGAGATAAAATACTCCTATGCAAACTAGACATCTAATAATTGCTTCACTGATTACGGCAATAGTTATTGTTGTTGCATTTGGTATTTGGGTAATTACAAATTAAATTGAAAAATTTTAATCTAGGTCATGGCATTTTACATTTTCCTTTGAAGCTACCTTGGGCTCCTCCAGGATTTGTGAATGTCTATTTGGTTGAAGATGACAATGGATACATCATGATAGATTGTGGTGTGAATGGGGATGAGTACTTTAACGAGCTTAAAAAAAATTTAGATAGCTTAGGCATTCAATTCTCAGATATTAATTTACTAATAGGCACCCACATGCACTCAGATCATATTGGTCTCTCGTCCGTATTGAGAGAAAAGGGTTTAAAATTTGGGCTTTATAAAAACTCAATAGAATTTATTCCAAAATACAATGATTGGACTGATCGATTTAAATTAATAAGTGAGTATGCCAAAAAACAAGGTGCCCCAAAAGAATTCATAGACGATCTTAACTCAATTACGACTCCCTCAACAACTGGAAAGCTAACGTCACCAGATATTTTATTTGATGAGGGAAAAATAAAGAATATAAACAGAAACTTAGAAGTAATTTTTACACCGGGACATGATATCTCTGAAATATCAATTTATGATGCATCAAGTAAAATTATCTTTTCAGGGGATCACATTCTCCCTAGAATTACACCATTTATTCCAATTCACGATGAAGAAACAAGTATGTTAAATCATTATGTTGACTCACTTAAGAAAATGAATAATTTTGAAATTTCCAAATTTGCTCCGGGACATTTTGAAGTGATTGATAATCCACAAAAAAGAGTCAATCAAATCCTTTTGCATCATGAAAAAAGATCAGAAAAAATAATTAATATTTTAAAAGATGATGAGCTTACAGGTTGGGAAGTAACAAATAAACTATTTTCTCGACCGCTTGATTCTATGAACATGAGATTAGCTTTTCAAGAAACTATGGCTCACCTTAAATACATAGAGTCAGAGGGAAAAATTAAACAAAACATTTCAAAAGTAAGTACTTGGAGTATTATTTAAAAGGTTTAAAGCTTCTATTTTTCGCTTCTTCTAATGAATCAGGTGCGAATGATTGTAACTGATTATTACTTACAAGTTCATTTTCTTTTTCAAGTTGTTCAAGGATTGCAAAATGTTCAGGATTATCACAGTCATATACTTTCATATTTTTTCTATAACCTATAAATCTGTATTCCTCAAATTTTGAAAGTCTTGGCAATTTATAAACTTAAGAGTCTTGATACATCATTTCGTGCTGATTTTGCTGTACCGAAAATTAATGAATCAGACTTAGCTTTTTTAAAAAATAGATGTGCTGGGTGTTCCCAAGTAAAGCCTATACCGCCGTGAACCTGAATATTGTCTCCTGAAACCTTGTTAAATACGTCAGAACAGTATGCTTTCGCCATTGATGAACTCATTTCTAATTCAATATCATCATCTGATTCAACTCGCACAGAACTGTAAGCAATTGATTTTGCACTTTCTATCTGAAGCAACATATCAGCGCACATATGTTGTATCGCTTGAAATGACCCAATCGGTCTACCAAATTGAATTCTTTCTTTTGCATACTTAGTTGACATGTCAAGACAAGCTTGAGCACCTCCAACTTGTTCCATTGAAAGAAAAGACAATGATAAATGTTTAACTTTATTCCATGTATTTTTATCATCTTCTAAATCAAACATAAAATTTTCTTCACTTACCTCAGCCTCTTCTAATTTTATTTCTGCCATTGGTCTTGTTTGGTCCAAAGATGTTGTTTCTGTCACTGTTATACCTGGAGTATCTCTATCCACCATTACAAATTTGAATCCCTTGTCTGATTTTGCGAGTATCGCAAAATAATCTGAAGAATCTCCAAACATAACGTAACTTTTTTTTCCGTTAAGAACATAGCCTTTGTCATTTTTACTTATGACAGTGGTGATATTTTGATCATTGATCTCATATTTGTCATTTTCGTAGATACAAAAGGTACCTATTTTTGTTCCAGATATTATTTCAGGAAGTATTTTACTTTTAAGCTCGGGAGGAGAGTGCAACAATAATTGTTTAAACACTACGCCAGAACTAAATAATGGAACAATTGGTATGTAATAACCAAAAACCTCAGAGAGAATAGAAGAATCAACTTTTGAAAATCCTAACCCTCCATCTTCTTCAGTTATATCTAAACCTAACCAGCCTTGTTCACTAACTAATTTCCATAGCTCATTATCAATTCTTGTGTTGTCATCAATTTTTTTTATTAAATCTAATAGATCAACTCTCTCAGAAAGTAACTTTTTCGCATTTTCCTGTATTTCTTTTTGAAGATCTGTAAGACTGAACTGCATTACTTTATTCTAATTTTGTTTTCAAATTTGACTAATCAAATGTCGTTTGTTTTTTTTGAGACTTAAAATGAATATATGCTAAAAATTGAAAATCTACATGCTTCGGTTGATTCTACTCCCATATTAAATGGAGTGAATCTTGAGATTAATCCTGGTGAGGTACATGCCATTATGGGTCCAAACGGCTCAGGAAAATCGACACTTGCAAATGTTTTAATGGGAAACCCGGTCTATGAAGTCACAGATGGGAAAATTATTTTTGATAACGAAGACATTACAGAAGAACCCGTTGATAATCGTGCAAAAAAAGGAATGTTTCTTGCTTTTCAATATCCAGAATCAATTCCTGGTGTAACAATTGTCAATATGCTCAAAACCGCGTTAACTAATATTGAGGAAACAGAATACACTACAGTTGAACTTAGATTAAAGGTGGCAGAAGCAATGAAAGATCTTGGTCTTTCACCAGATTTTGCCGATAGATATTTAAATGAGGGCTTTTCAGGTGGAGAAAGAAAAAGAAACGAAATACTCCAACTAGCAGTATTAGATCCCATGTTGGCTATCTTAGATGAAACTGATTCTGGTCTTGATGTTGATGGTTTAAGAATTGTCGGAGAAGGAATTACAAATTTAAAAAATGAAGATCGGGGCTATCTAGTGGTAACACATTATCAGAGATTACTTGAGTATGTTAAACCAGACTATGTTCATGTATTTGTCGATGGAAATATCGTAGAAACGGGTGGAAGAGAATTGTCTGATAAACTTGAAAAAGAAGGATATGAATCTTACCAATGAATAAATTTACAGACATTAAAAAAGACTTTCCAATTTTTGAAAGAGATATAAATGGAAAAAAATTAACTTATCTCGATTCAGGAGCAACTTCCCAAAAACCTAACTCGGTAATCGAAAAAATGAATCAAATCTATAAATTTAATAATGCAAATGTTCATAGAGGAACTTATGCTCTATCCGCAGAAACTACCCATGAATATGAAGATGTAAGAAATAAATGTCAATCATTCTTAAATGCATCAGAATCAGATGAAATCATTTTTACAAAAGGTACTACTGAGGCTTTAAATTTCCTAGCAAACTCAATTGCAAATAAGTTCATGACTAAAGGTGATGAAATTATTCTTTCTGAAATTGAACATCATGCAAATATTATTCCTTGGCAAATGGTGGCTGAAAAATTTGGATTTAATATAAATTATGTCAGAATCAACGAAGACTTTTCTCTAGATCTTGATGATTTAGCTTCAAAATTGTCAAAAAAAACAAAAGTTGTTTCAATTGTTGGTGAATCAAATTTGTCTGGAATGCTGCCAGATATAAAAGAGATTACAAATATTGTAAAAAATAACTCTGAAGCATTATTAATAATTGATGGTGCACAACTTGTCCCTCACAGAAAAGTTGATGTTCAAGATCTAGGTATTGATTTTTTAGTCTTCTCAGGACATAAAATGCTTGGCCCTACTGGCATTGGAGTTGTATGGGGGAAAAAAGATTTATTGAATTCTTTAGATCCCGTATATGGAGGTGGTGACATGATTGAGGAAGTGCATTATGACAAAGCAACGTGGGCGCCTGTACCACATAAATTTGAAGCTGGGACACCACCATATGTTGAGGCAATTGGACTTGGTGCGGCAATAGATTACTTACAAGATTTAGGAATGTCAGAAGTTGAAAAACATTCTGATGAATTAAGGGAGTATGGTAAAAAAATTCTTTTTGACATTGATGGTGTAAATGTTATTCATTCACAACAAAATATTGCTGGATGTACCTTTGGAATGTATGTAGATGGAGTTCATGCATCAGATCTTTCTTTAATGCTTGATACACATGGAGTTGCTGTAAGAGCAGGACATCATTGCGTGCAACCTTATCATAGAAAACTAGGAATTGATGCGACTATAAGATCTACAGCTTATATCTATAACGACAAAAATGATATGGATACGTTAAAGTCAGCTCTTGAATCAAGCATTGAAATGTTAAGATAAATGTCAATTAGAACAAAAGTAGATGAGTACAAACAAATATTTGAAATTTTTCCAAATGATCAAGAAAAATATCAATACCTAATTGAAAAAGCAAAAGAAAATGACTCTTTTCCTATTGAATTAAGACAAGATAATTTCAAAGTCAATGGATGCCAAAGCCAAGTTTGGCTTGTCCCAGAAGAGAAAGATGAAAAACTCTTTTTCAACAGTGATTCCGATGCTCTTATCTCAAAAGGTTTAGTAACTTTGATTGCCTCAATATATTCTGATGAAAAAGCTGAAGATATTGTTTCTTCGGAAATTGATTTAATGGAAGAATTTGAACTCGGAGTTATTTTAAGTCCTGCCCGAAGAAATGGAGCTTACAGCATGCTCAAAACAATAAAAGAGTACGCTAAAAAATTGACTTCTTAATTTACTCTTTCCACCAGGATTCATGTGGAAAATCTACCCAAACATTCTCAGTGTCTTTTGCGAGATCTCTTATATAATAATGAGGTTCAAATTCGCATTCATTATTCCACCAAAGTGACACAAACCTCACATCACATTCATGATTAATATTTTCTTTTATATATTCAGAAAGTCTTTCAAATGTTTCACCACTATCACAAATATCATCAACTATTAGAACTTTCTCATCTTTTGATTTTGGAAGGTAATTTTCCCAATGTGGAAAATCTCGTGTTGATGCATGAACAGGTTTAAAGGGAATATCAAGCTTATGTGAAATCATAACTCCTGGAATTAACCCACCACGACTAATCCCTACAATTACATCTGGCCTAAAGCTATCAGCTTCCATAAGATCACAAATTTTATTCGTATCTTTAAACTGCTCGTCCCATGAGTAAAATAATTTTTCCATAAGTAGTAAGTGCTAATTGTAACAAATCTATTTTCGACAAGAGAAAAATGTATGAAAATTTTGTTATAATAATTTTTTCGTTAGAAAGACAATTAAAAAGGAGGTAAGGATGCGAAGAAGTATGGCGGTAGGCCTGCTTATAATCAGTATTCTTACTATGGCCTGTGGTGGAGCCGCAGACGTAGATGATTACAAAGCTGCATTTGTATATGTGGGACCAGCTGACGATGGTGGGTGGTCTCAAGCACATGATGTAGGAAGACAATTCTTAGTAGATGAAACCGGGATTGAAACAGCTTATACAGAGCTTATTCCAGAGGATGCTACTGAATTTAGAACTGTTGCTGAAGCTTATATTGAACAAGGATACAATATAATTTTTGGAACAACTTTTGGTTACATTGACGCAATGGCTGAAATGGCAGAAGAATATCCAGATGTAATATTTCTTCATTGTTCAGGTTATTTAAGTAACGACAGTAATTTTGGAAACTATTTCGGAAAGATGTATCAACCAAGATACCTTTCAGGATTAGCCGCAGGAGCAATGACAGAATCAAATAAAATTGGGTATGTTGCTGCATTTCCGATACCAGAAGTTATAAGAGGAATTAATGCTTTTGCAACTGGTGTTAAGGAGGTAAATCCTGACGCAACAGTTGAGGTTGTTTGGACGTTTACATGGTTTGGACCTGAGGAGGAAACTCAGGCTGCAAATGCGCTGATTGAAACAGGTGTAGATGTATTAGCACAACATCAAGATTCTCCATCAACGGGAGTGGTTGCAGAGACAAATGGAGCTAAATGGATTTCATACAACACCGCATATGGTCAGGAAGCTGCTCCAGGAGCTTTTGTCACTGCTCCAGTTTGGGCTTGGGGACCATATTATGTTGATGTTGTAAATACAATTATTGATGGTGAATTTGCAGGTGGCGCCTATTGGGGTGGAATGGATACAGGACTTGTCTCATTGTATGAATTAAGCTCAGATGTTCCATCTGATATTGCTGATTTAATATCACAAAAGACGGAGCAAATTGTTGCAGGTGAATTCGATCCTCCAATAGTTGAAGAAGAATTCATCGATAATGTTATTGGCACAGTAAGCCCTTAAAATTTATTTTTGAAACACTCCGGCTTTTAAGCTGGAGTGTTTTCACTATCATTAATAAATGAATAACTATATTCTCGAAGCAAAAAATATTTCAAAATCATTTGGAACTATAAAAGCCCTTGAAGATGTAAATTTTTATCTAGAAAAAGGCAAAATATATGGTTTACTTGGAGAAAATGGGGCAGGAAAATCGTCATTAATGAATATACTTTCGGGAATTTATCAACCTGAAAGGGGGACCATATACATTAATGAACAAAAACAAAAAAGTCTTAATCCCGAATCTGCATCAAAGCTTGGTATAGGTATGGTACATCAGGAATTCAGACTTATTGAAAGTTTCAGCATCGAAGATAACCTGACATTATCCAAATCAAATATTTATAAAAAAAATTTTTATGAAGCATACAATAAGTATTCTGAAATTTTTTCATTATCGGTGAGTCCTAATAAATTAATTAATCAGCTATCTGTAGGAGAAAAGCAAAAAATAGAGATAATTAAATTGATATTTAAAAATAGTAACATCATGTTATTAGATGAACCGACAGCAGTTTTAACTCCTCAAGAAACTTCACAATTGAAGGTTTCACTAGAGCGACTATC
>CEUM01086598.1_pt1 | contig 11860 bp, 6 predicted proteins | sample 356421 | NCBI WGS metagenome assembly CEUM01 (sample SAMEA2622716, study PRJEB7988) | marine metagenome | biome: marine biome (ENVO:00000447); feature: surface water layer (ENVO:00002042); material: "saline water (ENVO:00002010), including plankton (ENVO:xxxxxxxx)" | depth 5 m | reverse complement strand
GAGCTGCGCAGCTGTTTGAACAGGCTCTTGAGCGAAACCCTGCCTATCCGATTTGCCTCAACACCTACGGATTGCTACTGCGGGACATCGGCCGGACTCACAAAGCACGGCATTGCTTTGAACAAGCCCTGATGCACGATCCCAGCTTTGGGGCAGCGATGAACAATCTTGGCTCAGTGCTGAAGGATGTAGCCCGCTACGACGAGGCTTTGGTGTGGTTGCGAAAGGGTGCAGAAGCGTTGAAAACCAACCCTGCAGCACATTCAAATGTGTTATTTACCTTGGTTGGATATGAGCTGGAGCCAGCAGGTGAACGGCTCGCTGAAGCGCAGCGATATGCCGAGCGGTTTGGTCAACACCCCTTTGAGCGCTGGCGAGATCGAATTCCTGATCCTAATCCCCAACGGCGTTTGAAAATAGGGTTGGTATCGCCAGACTTCTGCCGCCATGCAGTGAGCTACTTCGTAGAACCACTGCTGGAACAGTGGGATAAGCAAAAATTGGAGATCACACTTTATGCATGCGGGGAACAATTTGATGACTACTCAGCGAGACTTCAAACGAAAGCAGATCATTGGGTAAACCTTTGTGGCCAAAGTGATGAGGCATGTATTAACCAGATTCTGCAAGATGAAATCGATATCCTCGTAGACCTTGCCGGACATACAGCCGGTAACCGACTCGCTCTATTCGGAGCCAAAGCTGCCCCAATCCAGGCCACGTATCTGGGGTACTACGGCACTACGGGGCTCCCACAGGTGGACTACTGGGTAAGTGATGAAGTGCTGCATCCACCCGAGAAAGACCAAGATGATCCATGCAGCGAAAAACGATGGCGCCTGGATCGTTGTTACGTGAGTTACTGACCCTTGCCAACAGCGCCTCCGGTACAAACACCACCATGTCTGAAAACAAAGCAAATAACTTTTGGAAGTTTTAACCAGAGCCGCAAAATCACACCCCGAACGGCCACGCATTGGATGGCAGTTCTAAATGCAATACCAAACTCAAAACTTCTACTAAAAAGCAAGAACTTAGGGGAAGAAGTGGAACGCCAACGGGTTAGAACTCTGTTTCAGGAGCTGGGATTGACCTCAGATCGGCTGGAACTACTAGGGCACAGCCCGAGCCTTGAAAAGCACCTCGCCGCATACAACGACGTTGATATTGCTTTAGACACCTTCCCATACACCGGATGCACAACAACAGCTGATGCACTATGGATGGGTGTTCCTGTGCTGACAGTGGCTGGAGAATCGATGGTAAGTCGCCAAGCTGCAGCTGTATTGAGAGGAGTGGGAGCAGAAGAATGGATTTGCAAAAACGAAGAAGAGTTAGTAGAGATGGCGCTGAACCTAACCACTGATCTCAAAAGACTAGAACAGAAGCGGCTAAAGCAAAGACAACAATTGGCTCTTAGCGAATTACTCGACCATGCCGGTCTGGCCAAAAAACTTGAGACTTCCTTTCGAAGCTGGTGGATGCAATGGCTGCAGGAGCAGGGCTGGCCTACAGATTGCAAACAACAGGTTTGGCCCCAAACCGTCACACCTAAAGATCTAAATTCACTGACACCAATAACAAACAGCGTCTGTAAGCGACTGCCGCTCTGGCTAGGTTCCTTGCCAGATGCAGAGCGTAAGCAACGGGAATACAGAGGTCAGCAAGTAGTGCAATTGCAAAATCTACAACCATGGGGAGAAGCCGTAACTTTATTTGCAAAAAAACGACCTGAAGAAGTATTGATTTGGATGGAGCAAGGAGCAAGTTCAGAAAGCCAACGCTGGTGGAAGCACACTTATCCACAGTTGGTGTGGGAGACACAAGGCCCACTAGCACCGCAATGAAGCTGCTGCTAGTACATCAAAACTTTCCCGGGCAATTTCGCGACTTAAGCCCTGCGCTCTGCGATCGAGGGCATGAGCTGAAAGCCATAGGGAGCAGCCAACGGCCAACCGATCCTCGTATTGAAGTCCTGCGTTACGAGCACAAACTTGGAGATAGATCTGGGATCCATCCACACAGCCTGGAAGTAGACGAATGGATCCACCGCAGTGAGCAAGTAGCAATCAAGGCAATGGAGCTAAAGCAACGTGGATGGGCTCCAGATGTGATGTTGGTCCACCCAGGGTGGGGCGAAGCACTTCTGCTACGCCAGGTATTTCCTTCAACTCCGTTGGTGATCTGGCCTGAATTATGGCTTCGTCCAGAACACCTTGGAATTAATCCTGGAGAAATGTCGGTAGGACAAATGCAATACCTAAGGATCAAAGATTGGTTGGTAGACGGGGCAATGGCTGATGCCTCAATAGCAATAGTACCAACCAAATATCAGGCCAGCACCTTTCCAGAACGATGGAAACACAAAATAGAGGTAATACACGAAGGTGTCCCGGAAGCAATGCTGCAACTGCAACGTATCAAGAAATTGACAATTACCAAGAATGTGACTCTAGAAGAAAGCACACCTGTAGTCACATTTATTAGCCGCAATCTAGAACCAATGCGAGGCTTTCCAACCTTTATGAGAGCCCTACCAAGCTTGCTGAATAACCATCCAACGGTGCAAATTGTGATCGTAGGAGGCGACGAAGTCAGCTACTCAAATGCACCAGGGGATGGGCGCAGCTGGCGGGATTTAATGCTTGAAGAGGTGGGTGATCGAATTGACCACAATAGAGTGCACATACTTAATCGGATACCTCACGAACAGCTACAGAAGCTGTATCTCCGAAGTGATCTACACGTGTACCTGTCAAAAGCATTTGTACTGAGCTGGAGCCTGCTTGAACTAATGGCATGCGGAACACCAGTACTTGCGGAAGCGAACCCTATGATGGAAGAATTAATTGAACCAGGAGTGAATGGTGCACTCTGGCGGGGAAATCCTGAAAGCCTGAGTCATGCGATATGCAAACTACTTCAATCACAAGATGAACTTAAGCGATGGGGACTGCAGGCAAAACAAAGGCTCCATCCAACGTACCTTCAAGAGCACTGCCTTGATCAACTAGAGAGGCTGCTGCTGAAGCAGACTTGTTGCTTCTGACTTAACAAATCCCACACAATCTATTAGCAATAAAGATTTATTTGGAGGTCAATCCAAAACCTATTGACAAAACCAAGCCGATCCTGCAAAAAGGGGCAAATCAAACCAAATATGAGGCCTAGAAAATATAGCCAAATAAAGATAAGGACCCAAATAGATATAATGAAAAATCAGATATTTTTCGCCTGTTGCAGCATCTTCGCAAGTTGATCTACAAACATGTTAGGCATTAATTGGTCATCACAAATAGATGATTGACGCACCTTATATGCCAAGTCTCTACGTGCATTGGGGGTTCGATAAAGCTCAGCCAGCCAGCGAGCATGACTTGGTAACTCACTTTCAGTGGAGCAGATATGATCACCGAGTCCTGCATGCGTAAGAATTGCTGCCGAGATAGCCCCAGCGTAGTAAGGAGTAGGACAAGTAAGTACTGGAATACCCATAGCAATTGAATCAAGAGTTGTTGTGGTCCCGCTTACTGGATAACTATCCAAATGGAGATGGATACGACCGTAGTCGGCTACTGCCTCTTTTGATGAGGGTGCAAAAGGCAAGGGTTGAAGTTGATGAGGTGCGATACCATTGTCAGTAAATCGCTGCAAGAAATAACGACGAACTGTTGGATCCATAAATGAATGACTACGAAACTGAAGGACTGCATCTGGATTTTCAGAAAGAACAGCACCAAACCGCTTCTGAGTAGCGCGTGTAATTTTGCGAGTGTGATTAAAGCTCCCAAGAACAGGATGATTAGTTTCGCGGTATATAGTTTGCTCAATATCTGGTAGTCCATGCAAATCTGGGACATAGCAGAGACTAGGCCCAGGCAAGGGCCAGAAAGATTCTGCACCCGGATAAGATCCTTGTATCCATTCCATAAGAGCTTGATCAATAATCCACCAGTCACAACAATCTGCATAGGTTGGAGCATAAAAACCTAAGTAAGTTGCCTGAACAGTGGCTAGGCGACGACTGAGGAATACAGGATGATTGTCAGCCGTATGACCGCCTAGATCAATCAAGATTGAGGGGGATTTACTGCTTATACGGGTAGCAGTGTTAACGACATCATCAGCTTCCAGCGGCCACCACTCATCTGAAAGTTGCTGCAGTTCATCGCGTATATGATCCTGATCTCGGGGATAGCCAGCGACACTAATAACTTGAAACCTGGAACGTAACTTTCGAGCAATAGGCAACCAAAAACGACCGACAGGATGTTGGCGCAAATCTGATGAAACAACAACTAAGAGGGGTTTCTCATTGACAACAAGACGTCTTGGGTGGGCTGAAGGCGAAGGCGTAGGCGACGAAGATGCAAAAACTTCAGCTGAGAGATGCCGAAAGTGGGAGACAAGGGTATGAACTAAGTCGTGTGGCACTTGATCTAATCCAAGAGCCATAAAAAGCATATTACTAATACTACCTAACCTGAATTCAGAAGGATTACTATCGTAAATTTGCTTGAATAGATATAAGCAACGTTCTGCCTCACCAATCATACTAAAGCCACGGATGTGATGATCACTAAATGGAAAATATCGACCATATAACTGAGCCATCTGCCAACCTAACCACATTGATTCATATCGACCCTGAGTCCAAGCGACCTGAAGCTGGAACATATATGGCTCTGGCCGCGAATACCACAATCCTGGTGCGATGTGACGTCTTGGAGCTGATTTGAAGAGCGTGCCAGTAGAGTCGCGCATCAATACTTGGTACGGGAGATCTGGACGGCAAGACCAGTCTCGGAGAAGGAGGATAGCGAGTCTTTGAAGTAATTGAATACGCTTAGCAGAGTCTGCTGTACTAATTGCAGGTAAGCGTCGATGAAGCCCCCAAAACAACAAGGCGTCAGGAACATCTGCAACAGGTAGAAGTTGCTTCCAAGAATCCGAAGAATGCTTAGGCTCAGGTTGAGAACTTTGGTAAAGAGCGAAAGAGCTGAGTGGGTATCTAGCTACATCAACGCCAAAGCTACGCTTGATCTGCGAAGAGCCTTCGGAAAGCTCAGAGTTATCAATGTCACCCACAAAACGAGATGCAAGAAGTAAAACTTCAGCACGTAGGCGATCACCTTGATAGAAGAGCCGCTCCCAATCTGGCCAAGTAGGCGACTTCGCTGAAATGTGGTGAGCAGCCATGAAAAGCATGCAATAGAGGAAGCATAAAAAAACCCCCTCTACCGAGGGGGTTTGCGTTACGGACTGATTGAATCCCGAAGGGTTGATCAGCTGAAGGTTGGAATTGCAACAGCTGTACCGAAGTTCGCGGTACCTGCACCTCCAAGAGTGAAGCTGTTGGTGATGTCATTGGCCTCAGCTGCACTGAAGCCTTGGAGCTGAATCTCACCGCCACCAACGAAGGCAAGAGTGATGTAGTTGTTGGCTCCAACACCAAAGCTCACAAGGTTGTTATGAACATCGAAGGCGTTACTAATGCCTGTACCGAACTGAGCGGACGTTTGATTAGTAACGAAGGAGATGTTCAACGAAGAACCTGAAGTGATGCCGAAGTTAACTCCAGGGCCGCCAGCGGAGGAAACAACATTGCCAAGGACAATGCTGTCAGTTCCAGCTTCGTTCCAGAAGTATGCAGTGCCGGAAGCGGAACCAGTAATGGTGCTGAAGCTAAAGGTGTCATTACCACTTCCACCCCAGAAGCTCACATGGCTCGTACCAACTGTGATGGATCCACCGATGTAATCATCCCCCGCACCGGCACCGAATTGGCCAGAGACGGTATTGCCGTTGAAGGTAAGTGAATCAGCACCTGCCTCGAGTTTGACAGTACTTGAAGCAGCAACAGCAGCACCATTCAGGAATACGACTGTGTCGTTGCCAGAACCTCCCATGACCGAACCGGCTGCGAATGTTCCATCGAAACTGACAAGGTCAGCAGCAGAACTGAACTGGACAGTTTGACTTCCGCTTCCATTTCCGCCGTGGAGGGTAGTGGAACCAGCGACCGTCGTCACAAAGCTGACTGAATCAGCGCCGCTATCAAGGCTGATGTGAGCACCGCTGACAGAGCTGTTGAACACCATCGTGTCAGCACCACCGCCACCTGCGACTGAGGTAGCGCTCTTAACAGCAACGGAGAAGACGAGGGAGTCAGCGTCGGCACCACCAGAGATGGAACTCGTAACGAGATCAGCACCTGTTGTGAAGACCAACGTGTCAGCACCAGCGCCACCCAAGATTGTTGTACTAGTTGCAGCAACCGAGAGGGTGAGGGTATCGCTGTCGGCTCCGTAGTCAATGGTGCTGGAAGAAAGAGCACCTTTAAAGACCATGCTGTCGCCGCCAGCACCACCGCCAATAGAAGCAGAGGAGATTGTGCTGGAGAACAGGAGAAGATCAGATCCTGCATCTCCAAGAACACTTGCTCCGTTGTTCACACCAGCTGAGAAGTTCAGAGTGTCTTGGCTGGCACCGCCATCAACCAGTCCGCCTGAAAGTTCACCACCGAAGGAAACAGAGTCATTGCCTGCACCACCAGCGATTGTCGATGACGTTTGCAGCTCAGAGCCAGTAACCACGAAGGTGTCGTTACCAGAGCCGCCAGCAATTGAAGTACCGGTAGCACCAACGGAGAGAGTGAAGTTCTCGTTGCCAGCACCGAAGTCAATGGTCGCGCCCTGCAGAGAGCCAGAGACATTGATGGAGTCAGCATCTCCACCGCCATAAATAATTGCGTTGCTGAGAGTACTAATCAGGAAAGTATCCTGTCCGGCTGCACCACTAATGGTGCTTTGGCTAACGATCGCTGCTCCATAAAGGGAGTCAGCACCAGCACCCAAGTTGACGGTGTTTTTCGCGTTACCGAGGAACTGAACAGAGTCGTTGCCGGAGTTGGTGGAAATTACGCCCGCGCCGCCTGCCGCGTCCTCGAATACAACGAGATCTGCGCCAGCACCGGTTGTAATGGCAGCAGCAGTCGCTGCTTTCTCATAGGTGATTGACTTAGCACCAGTAATAGTGGTGTTTGTCAATGTCACGGTGTCTGCGTTAGTGGCTTCCGTGAATGTGACGGTGTCAACGCCAACACCAAGATCAATGCTGTTACCAGTCATTCCGGTACCAGACATCACGATGCTGTCGTTACCGCTGCCTGCCTGAATGGTGTTATTCAGAACAGAACCAGTAAACAGAAGGGTATCTGCACCTGTTCCACCGATGACAAAATCACCGGAAGCAACATTAAAGATGACATCATTTGCGCCGTAGAGGCTGATGTTATCTGCGCCTGCACCACCCTTAATGGTTGTTGCAAGGATGCTCGCCGAACCAGCAGTGAAGTTGAGAGTGTCATCTCCAGCTCCACCAACAAGAGAAGCAGCGGACATGTTGGCAGAGATGACCAGCGAGTCATCTTCAGCTCCAGCGTTCAAAGACGTGCTGGTCAAAGCACCCGTAACTGTGATGGAGTCAGCCAATGCCCCAAGAAGCACAGAGTCAGCACCGGATCCTGTGTCTACAAGGCCAGTAGCGCGGCCACCAGAGAAGTTGAAACTGTCGTTTCCGGTACCACCAAACAGAGAACCATCGGTGATGCCACCAGTGAGTGACATCAAGTCATCACCAATACCTGCTTTCAGCGATGCGCTGGTAACACCAGTACCGGTGACTTTGATGGTGTCATTGCCAACACCAGCTTGAACATAACCTTTGGAAACAACGCCAATGTTGATGCTGTCAGCACCACTACCGCCCTCAATTGAAGTGCGCTGAGCTGCATTCGTAACGGCGATCGTGTCGTCGTCCGCACCAGCATCTACCAGCCATTGAGTAGCTGCGCCTGCCACCGTGATGGTGTCCTCGCCAGCTCCACCAAAGAGTGAAGAGGTTCCAGATAAACCACCCAGACTCAGGAAGTCATTACCAACTCCGCCATCAATCAAGGCAGCAGTGGATGCACCATTGGCGAGCCAAATGGAATCCTTACCGCTTCCGCCATAGATAGAACTAGCAATTGCTCCACCATCAACAGAGATGGAATCGTCACCGAGATTCCCGTAGATGTAAGAACCCGAGGCAGAACTGCCCAGAGAGATGGAATCATCACCACCTTCTGTTGCAGAAGCGTTATCACCGTAAACAGTGGAATTGGTAAGAGCACCAGTGACTTTCAGCGTGTCAGCACCAAGCCCACCTTCATAAGTGAGGGTGTTAACAGCACCGCCAAAGGTCATGGAGTCATTGCCTGCACCACCGTATGTAGATGCACTGGTGGCAACGCCTGTGACAACGAAGGAGTCATTGCCACTGTTTCCGTAAATGGCACCAACAGAAAGGACACCAGATGCGCTGACCAAATCTGCACCAGCTTCACCTTTGATGGTGGATTTGATCACGTCAGCGACCTTGAAGGTATCCGCACCTTCACCAGCTTCTATAAGGCCAGATGACAGAGAACCGCCGATGGTGACTGAGTCATTTTGAGCTCCGCCATAGATGGATGCTTTCCGCGCATCGCCGGAAATATTGAATGTGTCGGCTCCAGATTCACCGTAAACAACACCGCTACTGATGTTGCCGATGGTGATGCTGTCTGCAGCTTCTTCACTGCCGTCAGAATTATCAAGTCTGACAGTGGCTTCTCCAAGCAGTGAGCCAGTGATAATGACTGAGTCAACACCAGACCCAGTAAAGATCTGACCGGCACTCACATTGGCGGAGACACTAACCAAGTCATTATCAGCACCACCAAATAGAGATGCAGCCGTTGCATTACCTCCAACCAGCAGAGAGTCTGCGCCAGAGTTGCCGTAAACGGCAGAGGAAGACAGGGAACCAGCGACGCTGATGTAATCAGCCCCATCTAGTGCACTTCCACCGTCTGCCGGAGATCCACCGTAAACGGTGGAACCACTGACGAAGTCAGCAGAGGCATTACCTAAAACAAGACTGTCTACACCGAATCCTCCAACAATGCTGGAGTCTTTGACGTTACCGGTGAAGTTGAAGGTGTCATTCTCAGTTCCACCCAGAACAGATGCAGCCTTGGCATCAGCTGCTGTCAGAGAATCAGCGCCGTCTGAAAGATCGGTTGTTCCACCCAGGGATCCACCCACGATCACAGTGTCCGCGCCGCTGCCAGCAAACAGCTCACCAGCAATCAAATGGGAGTCAACGCTGATGTTGTCAGCACCGGCACCGGCATAGACGGTGCTGTTGGACATCGAACCGGAAACCGAGAGGCTGTCTGCTCCGTCAGAACTTGAGTTCGGATCAGACTTGCTGCTCATCAGCACTTCTGCACCAGTCACCTTGCCGTTGACAATCAACGTGTCAACGCCAAGACCGCCACCGGCGGTACCACCAACGATGGCACCAATCGTCATGGAGTCATTGCCAGCACCGCCATGAATCAGTGCTGAATTGACAGTTCCGGCAATGGTGATGCTGTCTGCACCGGAGTTACCAAGAATTCGACCACCAGTAACATCACCGGCAATTTTGATGGAATCAGTTCCCTTACCACCAGCCAATGTTGCAGTGGTGGCATCACCTGAAGCTGTGATGAAATCGTTGCCCTGGTTTGTATAAACCTCGGAGGAAATAGCGTCAGCAATATTGATGCTGTCTGCACCAGAACCTGCTGTAAGCGAGCTGAGGCTTAAGACAGAAACAGAAAGAGAGTCATCACCATCTGCAGCGTCAATTGAACTGCTCGCCAAAGTCAGAGCAGCAACAACCGTGTCATTACCCGCCGCTGCAGCAACAGTGGCGTTGGTAGCTCCCTTTGAGAGGGACAGAGAGTCCGCACCCTTCGCGAAATCGACATTGATGTCGGTCGCTGAGGAATTGAAGACAACGGTGTCGTTGGCTGTGTCTTCTGCCGCTCCAAAGCCTTTGATGGAGGTGTTCCCAACAACGTTGGTGAAGGTCAGAAGGTCGGATCCACTTCCTCCAACGAGCGTGGAATTGGTGACGGTACCCGTCAGAGAGAAACGGTCATCTCCCTGGCCGGCGTGCAGGTAAGTGTTTTCAACGCTGGCAGTGACGTCAATGGTGTCACTACCGCTATTGGTCTCGACATACGAGCCAGTGAGGGTATTGCGTATCTGAAGGCTGTCTTCCCCCTTACCACCGTAGAGAGACGTCTCAACAGTCGGGCCTGTCAGGCGGATCGTGTCGTTGTCCTGATTGGCGTACAGCTGAACGCTGGTGAGCCCATAGGAGTTGAACTCAAAGCTGTCCGACCCAGAACCACCTAACAGGGTGGAACCGACGCCAACGCCTGGAACCTTGGAGTTTGCGAAGAAAGTGTCGTTGCCGTCGCTGCCGACTAGCGAAGAGCTGGCGAACTGAGAACCAAGGCTGTCAGCGCCAGTGCCGGCGCTGATTAGTTGATCGGACTCCGTTCCCAGCAGGGTGTCACCCGTGTTGGATCCTGAAATAGTGCTGTTAAAGGTCGCCATCAGTGAGTGATCGAGGTGGGTTCTGCCTTGAGACGTGTGTGGAAGAGGACACAGCAGGGCTCAGAGTCCCCACCTATACCTAGGCCATATAACCTAGTAAATGACCAACTAGCCGTCAACCAATTCCCAGCATTTCTAGGCAGTTTGCGAGGCGACCCCTCATCTATTAATGATGTGTTTGAGTGGTCACTGGTTTAGAAGTTCAAATGTCCTGGAAGCTTCAGACACTGGAAGCACTGGCGAGCACGCCCAAAGTTGACGTTGCTCAGGTAGAGCAGGGCAGTCTTGAACTCAGCCATTTCCTAGCCAAAGCCCCAACAGACTTTCTCGAACCCTTGCTGAGCAGCCCGTTTGGGCGGGTATACAGACTGTTTCTTGACCGGTGTTGTAAGGAGCAACTTTCTGGCACGGCTGCCGAAAACCGCCGCAACGAACTGAGTCAGCAGTTGCGACAAGTGGGTTGCGAAACACCAGAAGGCTGGGCTGTTCTACTTGCCCTTTTTCCTTTTTTCCCCCCCGACCAGCTCAAAGTTGAGGACGCAGCAGCCAAGCTACCCAGCTGGCTCCACGAGTTGTACCTAGCCCGCTATCAAGCACCAGATACGTCACCACCTCCAGAAAGCCCAGCAGGCTCTTCAGCCTTTGAAGACCGGATCTTCTTGAATCGCATACTTGGTCTATCCAATCTCTATTACATCGATCCTGAAGACCAAGAGATTCTTCAGGAATTGCGCGAAGTGAGACTCCAGACAGTTCAATTGATGATTAGCACTGGAAGTGATGAACTAGGCCGACAATTTCAATCTGATTTCGGTGATCGCTTCTGGGCCATGGCCCAAAGTGGTGTGCAGAAAGAAGCATTAGACGCAAACGAAGTTCAACAGCGCGATGCTATGCAGCAATGGCTAAGCCAAACTCCCAACAGCCTGCATCAGGATGGTGGCATTCAACGTTTCGCCGCCGTACTCCTATTCAACCCACCGGGCACAGTTCGATTAGCTGATCCAGATCGGAACTTGCCTGCTTGGTTCACGGACGGCTACAAGCGGTATTGCTCTATGGCACAAGTCTGAGATTTTCAGCTGTGCGCATTTTATTTGTCCATTGCAATTATCCAGCACAATTTCGCCATCTAAGTCAGCATTTAGCAGCTGATAATAACAACGAAATTGTTTTTCTTTGTCAAAACAAAGAATGGACTGCCAGGGACGTTCCTGGTCTAAAACTTGCACGGTACCAACTTGGGCGAGAGCCCAAAGGGGACCTTTGTCACCCTTATTTGCGACGTTACGAAACAGCTGTTCTTCAAGGACAAGCAGCTCTTCGAGAAGCACTTCGGCTACGCCAGAATGGTTTTGAACCTGATCTAATCATTGGCC
>CEUM01098349.1_pt1 | contig 11861 bp, 9 predicted proteins | sample 356421 | NCBI WGS metagenome assembly CEUM01 (sample SAMEA2622716, study PRJEB7988) | marine metagenome | biome: marine biome (ENVO:00000447); feature: surface water layer (ENVO:00002042); material: "saline water (ENVO:00002010), including plankton (ENVO:xxxxxxxx)" | depth 5 m | reverse complement strand
TGAAAACCCTGAAATAAGACTTCTTTTGATAGATGCGCTTTTAAGATCACAAAATATTATTAAGGCTAAAAATGAGCTTGAAAAGCTTAATCCACATCAATTAGAAAAAACAACAAGTTTAATTAATTTTGCAAAGCTTCACGCAACTGTTGGCAATAACGATAAGTCAACCGAGTTATTTGAAAAAATTAGAAAACAGTTAATAGATAATAATATTATCAAGGACGACTTAACAATAAATCAAATTATTGAAGTCAGCCTACAAATATGTCGTTTATATTTTCGTATAGGAAACTATGGTCAAGCTTTCGCGAATATAAGTTTAGCTCTAAAATTTAATACAAAGAAAAGGGCAAGTCTTATATTACTATCAGAGATATTATCGCACATTACTCTAGATAAGGATAAAATTCCATCTCATCTTTATGAGGCTATTGGTAATTGTGTTAAAGCATCTGATATTTCCAATGAAAGATTTAATCATATAATTAATTATGATATATACGGTAAAGTCCTTACCGAGAAGTTTGGTGATTTTAATCTTATAAATTTTTCTGAATTAAATAGTTTAATGAAGGACGAACTTTTCAATAACTATTTTTCTCATGATGGATATATTTCTCATCAAATTGAAAAATGTTTCATGAATATAAGAAAATTTGTTTTATTTCAAATTGTTAAAGATGATTTCAAGGAAATTGACTCAAAACTTTTAACAAGACTTATGGAAGTTTTAGTTTTTCAGGCAAATTATTCCGAATATATATGGTCTGTTGATGAGGACGAAAAAAAGGCACTGGAAAAACTGAAAGTTTATCTTTTTTCTGTAATTAACAAAAAAAATAAACCAAATTTCATAGCTTTTTTAGTACATTATTCATACTTTTCCATTCAGGATGACATTGAAATAGCGAATTATATTCAAAAATCTAAATTAGGAATTGATGATGCATCTATTTTCCATGATAAACTAAGAGAAGAAACATATGATTATACAAAAATAAGCAATGAGATTGCTGTATTAAAACAAGTCGAAGAAACAACATCGAAAAGAGTTAAAGATTTTTATGAGGAGTCACCATATCCAAAATATGCGTTCAAAGAAACAGCAAAAGAATATAGCAACTTAAATCTAGATCAATATGTAAACTGGATGGTTACCAGGAAAATTGATAATGTTAAGATTGTAAAAAAACCTAAAATATTGATTGCTGGTGCCGGAACTGGGGGGCCAGCAATTCGTTTTTGTACCACGTTTAATAATGCTGAGATTACAGCATTAGACTTAAGCTTCAATTCACTTGCTTATGGAAAAAGAATTGCTGAGGAGAATAATATTAAAAATATCGAATATATTCAGGGAGATATACTTGATATTAAGAAAATTAATAGAAAATTTGATTTAATTCACTGTACAGGTGTTTTGCATCACATGAAAGACCCAGAGAAAGGTTTAAAATCATTGATGGATGTTTTAGAAACCGATGGATTTATGCAATTAGCTTACTATTCGGAAATATCTAAGAAATATCTTGAGCCCTATAGGAAAATGATAAAAGATAATAAATACACTTCGGAAATAACAGATATTAGAAACTTTAGATCACAAATAATAAATAGCCCTGATAAAATGTCAATTCACCGAACAGTGGATTTTTATAATTTATCAATGTTGAGGGATTTACTTTTTCATCCACAAGAAAAGTTTTATAACTTGGGAGCATTAAAGAAAATTTTTGAATTAAATAAACTTGAATTTTTAGGTTTCAATTTGGGTCAGTCGGGGCTGCTTGCTAATAAAAATGCATATCTCAAATTATTTCCAAATGATGTAAATCTTACGAATTTGGATAATTGGTCAAAGTATGAGAAAAAATATCCAATGACATTTAAGTCTATGTATCAATTTATTGTGAGAAAACAATAAAGTATTTTTATGGTTTCAAAAGATCAAATAAAAATATTACAAAAAAAAATTAATAAAAATCCAAATGATATAAATTCATTTATAAAATTGGCAAATTTATTAAAAAATAATAATGAGATAAGTATATCATTAAAGATCATCGATACAGGCTTAAGGCTAAATTCAAAAAATAATCTATTGTATAAAGAAAAAATAAAAATTTTATATGAAATACAGTGGTTTAGTGAATGTATTGATTTACTTAAGAAAAAAGAAGAAAAAGATAATGAAGATATGCTTGTTTTACTTCGATGCTATTTATATACAAATAACTTTAAAGCTATTGATGAAGTATTATCTAAGTTTAAGCCCTCAAGTTTTGATTATAATATTTTAGAATGCCTTGGGCACCTATACAGATTTAAAAAGGATTATGATCAGGCGACAAAAAAATTTAATAAGTGCATATCACTTAAGCCAAATAAAATCGATGGATATGTAAATTTATTTAGCGTTTTGAGAGAGGATACTAATACCGATGCCACTTATCTATTGGAGTTCACAAAAAAACAAATAAGCAAATTTCCAAAAAACTTACAAATCAAAATAAATTACCTTATTTCTTTGATTCTTTGTGAAAAAATTAATGAAGCCTCAGATCTACTTATAAATCTACAAGAAACCTATGTTAATAATAGAGAATTAGCTTCTTTGAATTTATATTTACGTAAAAATTATCCTGATATACAAAATGATAATTTTTGTAATAAACCCTACGACTATGTATATAATTTTAATACATTAAAAGATGGTCTAATTAGTAATAATTATTTAGATAATTTAAAAAGAGCAATACTCTCTTTACCCTTATCATCTACCTCATTTAGAACAGACATCGGTGCAAAAAGGACTGAGGGAAATTTATTGTTTTATGATGATCCATATATAGTAAAAGCTCATGAAGTGATTAAAATAGTCTATCAAAAATATATAAGTTTTTTATCTAGCAAAAAAGGAAATACATTCTCCAATAACTTACCTTCAGGTAATATAATAACCTCATGGTCAATGATTGCTGAAAAGGAATCTTACCATTTCTCACATAATCATCATTCTGCATGGGTGAGTGGAGTATTTTATATAGAAGTTCCAGAGATACAAGACCATCTCGGAGGGTCAATAATATTTTCACCAAATGGATATGATTATCCTGTAAAAAAGGAGTCTAATGACTTAATTATTAAACCAAATTCTGGTGAAATCATTTTTTTTCCTTCACATCTTTTTCATAAAACTTTACCAACAGAATCTGACTCTAGAAGAATATGTCTACCGTTTAATATTTTTTTAGATTGATAAATGGTGGGTGTGGACGGTATCGAACCATCGACCTCTACGATGTCAACGTAGCGCTCTACCACTGAGCTACACACCCTAATATTTAATTTTGAAATTAAACTTAATAGTAATATAAATATATAATGATTGTGGAAAAAAAAATAAAAGATTTTATAAGAATTATTTCTCCTGTAGAAAACGATATTCTGTTTGTTATTACAAGTCCATATTCTGAGAGAAATTACTCTATTATTGATAAAAAATTGTTAAATGTTGCATAATTTATGATATGCCGAATGTTACTGAAAAAAAAATAAATAAGTTAATTGAAGAATTTAATAAAAAAAACTTTCTATTGGTTGAGGATGAAACTGATGAATTGCTTAAAGATGATAAAAAAAACCTAATATTATTAACTTTAAATGCTTCAGCATGTGCAAATTTAAATAAATATCAAAAAGCGGAAAAAGTTTTTCAAATAGGTCTAAATAATCATCCAAAATCTCAGGATTTAAATAATAACTACTTAAATTTATTAATCAAAAGAAATGATTTCGAGAAGGCTATAGAAATCGCTGAAAAAGCTGTTAATGCTGGTGTAACAAATTCTAATATCTTAAATGGGTTAGGCTTAGCATATTCAAATCTTAATGAAATTGATAATGCTATAGAATATCTAAAAAAATCACTCAGGCTAGACTCATCCAATATCAATGCCTCATATAATTTGGCTAATTGTTTCAGAGCTAAAAAGCAATTCAAAGAGGCCGAAAAATATTATAAAGATGTATTAGATATTAACCCCAATTTTGCTCAAGCGTTAAATGGGTATGGATTACTTTTTTTTGAACAGAATAAAATTAATGATGCTGAGAGATTATTATTAAAAGCTGTTGCAAGTGATCCTCTTTTAAAGGAGGCATATAATAATCTTGGTAATTTAATGTCGAAGAAGAAAGATTACCTTTTAGCAATTAAATATTTTGATCAAGCCCTTACAATTGATGAAAACTTTTATCTTGCATACTATAATCGAGGAAATATTTATAGAAAACTAAATGAATTTCAATCTGCGATTAATGATTATAATAAAACTTTAGAGTTTAATGAAAACCTACAAGAGGTCTATCTTAATTTAGGTATCTGTCATCTAGAATTACATGACCACAAAAATGCATTAGCAATTTATAATAAAGGTTTGAGTTTAGGCGAAAATGCAGAAATTTTTTCAAACATTGGTGTAGTTTATAAGAACCTTGGTGATTCAAAATTAGCAAGAAAATTTTTTGAAGATGCCTCAAGGATAGATCCTAATAATTTTGTTCATCATAGACACTTAAGCCTAATTACAAAATATAATAAAAATAATAAACATATTGATGAAATGAATTCATTGGATGCACAATATCAAGACTTAGACGAAAATAAAGTTCATTTATTTTTCTCTCTAGCTAAAGCTTATGACGATCTACAAGAATATAAACTTTCAAGTAAATTTTATTTTAAGGGTAATGAGCTACAAAGAAGTTTTAAAAATTTTAATTTTGATAGAGAAAAGCTTATTTTTAAATCCATTAAAGAACATTTCTTAAATAATTATGATAGCACTTATAATGCCTCTCTTTCGAAAAATGATCCAAAGATGATCTTTATCATTGGAATGCCAAGATCTGGAACAAGTTTGTTAGAGCAAATATTATCTTCTCATTCCAAAGTTTATGGCGCTGATGAGCTAATTTATTTATCTAATTCCGTAGTTAAAAATTTTAATAGACCCGATAGTCAAGAATTTTTAGGGCTTGATTCAAATAGGATAAATGCAACAAGAAAAGATTATTTTGATTATATTTCTAATATGAATATTACAAATGAATATATTATTGATAAAAACCCATTTAATTTTTTATGGGTTGGATTTATAAAATTAATTTTTCCAGATGCAATAGTAATTAATAGCAAAAGAGGTTTACTTGATAATTTTTTATCAATTTATCAAAATTATTTTCCCGCAATTGATTGGTCATATAATTTGGATGAAATTTTAGATTATTTTTTGTTATATATGGACCTAATGAATTTTTGGAAAAAAAATTTACCAGGTTTTGTAAATCATATTAACTATGAAGACTTAATAATTGATCAAGATCTAATGATAAAGGAATTAATAAACGTTGCGTGTTTAGACTGGGAAGAGAATTGTTTATATTTTCATAAAAATAAAAGAATTGTAAAAACAGCTAGTGATCAACAAGTTAGAAATAAAATTTATACAAAATCTATCGGTAAATGGAAAAATTATAAAACCTTACTAAATCCTATAATCGATAAGTTAGAAAATATTAATTATGAGCAATCAAATTAAAATTAGAGAAATAAGATCAAAATCAATAGCTCTATACCGTCAAGGTAATTTTAAGGAATGTGAAAAACTATTAATTGAAGGGTTAGATAAATACCCTAAAAATGTTGATTTATTAATAAATCTTGCTGTTGTATTAAGAGAGCTCTTGAAAGTTGAAAAGGCAAAGGAAATTCTTAAAGAAGCTTTAAATATAGATATTGATAACCCAATTGCCCATAATAATATTGCCAATATTTATGTTTCTGAGGGCAAAAGCAAAAAAGCAATAACACATTATAAAAAATCCCTTGAAATTAATCCTAAAGATGAAAGTACTATTCGTAATTTGGGTAGATTGTATCAATCAATAGCAAATTATGATGAAGCAATTCAAACTTATAAATTATCTGAAGAAAATAATTATGTAGGAAGGATTCTTGAATGTTTATTTTTTCAAAAAAGTTATAAATTGTTTTGGGACTTTTTGTATGAGAATAAATCTCAACATAAAACCGATATTAAAGCAGCAGCTATTAGTGCTTATGCAGCAAATCAATTAGACCATGAAGATCCTTATCCATTTTGTCCAAACCCTCTTGATTATATTTATAAAACCTCAATAAATTTTTTTGATCAGGATAATTTAGATACTTTTTTAAAATTAAAAGAGCATATAAAAAAAAATAAAGATTTTAGACGCCAAGAACTTCTTAATAACGGATTACAAACTGGAGGTAATTTTTTTTCACAAGATTTACCTTTTATTACTCAAGCTAAAGATATGACAGAAAAAATGACTCTCGATTATTATAAAAAATTTCATAATTCTTCATATGATTTAATCACAAGATGGCCAGAAAAATCTCAATTATATGCTTGGGCGATTTCAATGATGAAAAATGGTAATCTTAATTTACACAATCATACCACTGGATGGCTTAGTGGCTCTTTTTATATATCTATGCCAAAACAAAATACTGAGAACGAAGGAGCTATAGTTTTTTCTATTAGAGGTATGGGTTATCCTGTATTGGATGAAAGCAAAATAAGTGATAAATTTTTTAATATTAGGCCTGGCGATATAATTATGTTTCCCTCTAGCCTTTTTCACGGAACACTTCCTTTTTCATCAGAAGAAAATAGGGTTTCTTTTGCATTTGACAAAAGACCAGAATGGAATATAGACGATTTTAAGAGCCATTATTGAAATGAATAATAAAGATTTAATAGCGTTATTTGAAAAATTATACAGTCTCGGTAATTATAATGAGATGATAGATAAAGCAGAAATGCTTTTAAAAAATAATCCTGAAAATTATTTTTTATGGAATACAATTGCTGTAGCCGAAAAAAATTTAGGTAATACTGAAAAAGCAATTCAAATCCATAAAGATAATATTAAAAGAGAAAAAAATAATTTTTTAGCTTATGGAAATCTCGCGAATATATATAAAGTTCAAGGAAAATTGAAAAAGGCAATAGAATATTATGAAAAAACTCTTGAGATTAATCCTTCTGCAGCAGATGCAATAAATAATTTAGGTGTGGCATATGAAGAAATAGGTGACATTAATAAAGCAAAAAATTCATTTGAGAGAGCAGTAAAATTAAATCCAAATAATAGAAACGCCCATTATAATCTTGGTAATTTATATAGAAGCTCAAGCCTATATGATAAAGCTATAGATTATTATCAAAAATCAAAAGGTTTGGATATCAGCGAAAGCCATATGTTAGAATGCTATTATTATTTAGGGAAGAAGGAAGAATTTTACAAATTACTAACATCTTTGACTTCAAAAGAAGAGTATAATCCTCTTATTGCATGCTTAAGCTCTCACGCCAGTTGCGTTGATGATATTGATGATAATTATCCTTTTTGTCCAAATCCATTTAATTATATTTATCACTCTAATCTTATTGATGAGGGATTTATTGATGAAAACTTTATTGAAACATTAAATAATTCGATAGATACGCTTGGAGTGAGCCTAAAAGAGCAACCTCTTTTAATAAATGGAAGACAATCTGCTGGGAATGTTTTTAATATCAATAATTCAATAATACAAAAGCTTAATGGAATAATATCTAAAAAAATTGAATTTTATAAAAAGCTTTTTGTAGAAGATAATATAGCCTTAATTAAAAATTGGCCTGAAAGATATACAAATTTAGGTTGGTTTGTAGAGATGGATGAAGATGGTTCATTGAAAACGCACATTCATAAAAGAGGCTGGGTAAGTGGAAGCTTTTACTTAAAAATGCCTAAAGATAAGAAAAAAGACGAAGGTAATATTTTTTTTACTTTAGATGGCGCTGATTATCCAAAAGGTGAAAAAGAACATTATCAATTTGAAAACAAAATTATTGATATCAAGATAGGGGATATTGTGCTTTTTCCATCTTCTTTATTTCATGGCACTATTCCAATTAAGTCAAATGAACAAAGAAGGTGTTTTGCGTTTGATATATCTCCGCATATTTAAATTATATCATCTAAAAAAGTATTTATTTCTCTCCATAACAATAACCTTGTTTTGTCTTTTTCCATAAAAACCTCATGTTTACATTCTTTAAATTGAATTAGTTTAGAATTTTTAAAAAGTTTGGAGGTTTCTACAATACTTTTTTGACTTACAACTTTATCATCCAAGCAATTTATAAATAGGAGATTTGTTTTTATTTTGCTCCAATCTGTTTTTCTAATAAGCTCAAGTCTCCTTATAACTGCCATTGCCCAAAGAGTTGTAACACCCCATAACCTTATTTCAGGTTTTTTTCTAACTAATTTGAGAGTTCTATTATACCTATCTCTATCATTTGTGAGTTCATTATCATCAAACAAAGTTTCTTTTCCATAATTTGGTTTTGAGCCAAGAAAATAATCATCATCTTTAAGAAATATTTGCGATAATCTTACTAAAAAATTAAGAAAAAATTCAAATTTAAAACCTAACATTGGGGCAGATAAAATCATTTTTGAAAAAACATTATGATATTTATTTAGGTTACTAAGTAAAATACAACCACCCATTGAATGACCAATTGCAATGTAAGGTTTGGGGAAATACTTGCTAAGTATATTTTCAATTATAAATGTTAGATCATCATCATGAATTTTAAAGTCATTAATATGTTGTTTGCTTTTATCTTTTAATATTTTATCGGACATTCCTTGTCCTCTCCAATCAAAGCAGATAACATTAAGCCCTAGATCAAGAAAATCTTTAATTGTTTCGTAATATTTTTCAATAAATTCATTATGACCTTGTTGTAGTAAAATTGTTCCCTTTGATTCTTTTGATTTATTTATCCAATGGCATATTCTTATTTTTATTCCATCATCCATAGTAACAAAATAGGATTTAATTCCTTCAGGTGCTTTGTAATCATCAAGCTCTAAGTATGAAGCTTTTGCGTATTTCGAAAAATTAAACTCTTCCATAATCATCTTCCAGCCTGATTATGTCATCTTCCTTAAGATCTTTTCCAAGTTGAATTTCAATAAATATTAATTCTTCTTTTCCTATATTTTCAATTCTATGGATTGTATTTTTTGGAACATATATATGTTCTTTTTCTTTTAAGTAATATTCTTTTTTATCAATTGTTATTTTACTTTTTCCACTTACTATTTGCCAAAATTCTGATCGACTTTTATGCTTTTGTAATGATAGCTTTGAATTTTTAAGGACTACTATTTCTTTGATTTGATAGCCGGTATTTTTTGCAATTATATGATAATTTCCCCAAGGTCTATATTCTACATTTCCTAAATAATTCTTAGTCAGCTTACTACTACTTTCTATTTTTTCATTTCCTCCAACTCCAAACTCAAGACTCACATTTAGCTTCTTACAAATACTGGACTCTAGGATATTTTTAATATTACTCCTGTCTCCACCATTACAGTAACAAATTTTTGCTTTTGAATTTTTTTCTACAAAATTCTTAATAGCTTTACTGCTACTTTTCTCACTTGATTTTTGTATTATAACTTCATGAATACTTTCAAATTCATTTAAAATTTCTTTTCTTTGATTTTCATTCATAAATGGCTTTCCCTTTTTTTTAGTAAGCCATTCGTCATTATTTAAGAGAATTACAACTTTAGTTGCTAAAATTGCTGCATCCTTGAACATTCTCAGATGTCCAACGTGAACGGGATCAAATCCACCGCTCACTAATGCATAATCATATTTTTTTACCATTTTATTCCCACTTGCCTGAATATTAATAAATATTGGTTAAAATGACTAACAAATATTGACATAATAAGAATATCAATTTAGCTTCCCGGTACAAATAGGAATATTATTATGAAAGTTAGAAATTCATTAAAATCCTTAAAAACACGCCATAGAGATAATCGTGTAGCTAAGAGAAAAGGGCGTATGTATATAATTAATAAAACAAACCCTAGATTTAAAGCGCGCCAAGGTTAAATAATAATTATTTAACAGTTGTTACCCTAATTAAATTTGTTGTTCCCTCTACTTTAAGAGGAAGACCTGCAGTGATAACTACTTTATCACCTGAGTAAGCTAATCCACTCTTTTTTACGGTATCTTTTGTAGAATTTATCATTTCCTCGAGATTTTTTTCATCTTTTTGAAGGAGGCATAAAACACCCCATGCAATGGATAGCTTTCTTGCAGTCTTTATTATAGGTGTAATAGTCAAAATTATCTGACTCGGTCTTACTCTTGAGACCTTAATACCTGTTGAACCTGACTCAGTGTAGCAAACAATAATAGGCGATGTTAGCTCATTTGCTAGAGTTTTGGCAGCTGTTGCTATTGCATCAGGGGTTGTATTTGGCGTTTCCTCAATTTGGTTGGCTAAGATAGTATTATAATTTCTCTCATTTTCAGTACTAAAAGCAATTTTATGCATCATTTTTACAGCTTCAACTGGATAATTACCCGAGGCTGACTCTGCTGACAACATAATGGCATCAGCTCCTTCGAAAACGGCATTTGCTACATCAGATACTTCAGCTCTTGTTGGTGTTAGAGATGATGTCATTGAGTCTAGCATCTGCGTTGAAACTACTACTGGTTTTCCTTTTATTCTGGATGTACGTATTATTGTTTTTTGCCATCCAGGAACTGTTTCTATTGGTAACTCAACACCTAAATCTCCTCTTGCAATCATAATACCATCAGCAATTTCACAAATTTCATTAATATATTTTAATGCTGTTGGCTTCTCAATTTTAGCCATTATTGAAATTTTATTGTTACAAATTCTTTTTAATTCTTTTATATCAGACGGTTTTTGAACAAATGATAATGCTATCCAGTCAACACCTAAATCTGCAGAAATTTTTACATATTTTTTGTCTGAAGTTGAAAGTGCAGATGTTTTTAAATTAGAGTTTGGTAAATTTAAACCCTTATTAGATTTAATAACTCCACCTTGGAGAACTTTTGTCCTTATAATATTATTTTTTACACTTGTAATTCTTAGATGAATATTTCCATCATCAATAAGAATTAAATGCCCCTTTTTTATTGATTTAAATATTTTTTTATTTGGCAAGGAAACTCTCTTACTATTACCAATTTCTTTTAAATCATCTAAAATAAAAATATCACCTTTGTTTAAAACATTATCATCTTCAGAAACATTGCCAATTCTTATTTTTGGACCTTGCAAATCAACTAAAATACCAATTGGCTTTTTGATAATTTTTTCAACTTTTCTTATTTTTTTAATAAAATCCTTCAGACTTTCTTCATTTAGGTGAGAGCAATTTAATCGAAATGCGTTAGACCCCGCCTTAGTTAATTCAGTAATTTTTTTAATTGTATTTGAAGATGGCCCTAAAGTTGCGAGAATTTTTGTTTTTCTGTGAATAATTTCTTTATTTTTCATAACTATCTTGTAACAGATTCATTATAATTTTGTTAAAATCTTTTTTAATAGTGTTTTTAGATATTAAGAAAATTTTAAAACCTATAAAAAAATAATAAATATTATGAAATTTTAAAAAATATATTGATTAATATAAAATTTTGTAATAATCATTTTATTTAATAAATGGTATTTGATATTCAGCTTGTGCACCATAGATTTTCTAAAGCACTAAAGAGAGAGAAAAAAAATTACTAGTTTAAAATTAAATCCAAAAAATATTGAACCTGAAAGTTGCAAAAATAGTGAAAGTAACTTTTTAATCATATGTGATCATGCTTCAAACAATATTCCATCTCATTTTCAAAATCTGGGATTAGATAGTGAGCTTTTGAATACACATATTGCATATGATAT
>CEUM01123641.1_pt1 | contig 11874 bp, 16 predicted proteins | sample 356421 | NCBI WGS metagenome assembly CEUM01 (sample SAMEA2622716, study PRJEB7988) | marine metagenome | biome: marine biome (ENVO:00000447); feature: surface water layer (ENVO:00002042); material: "saline water (ENVO:00002010), including plankton (ENVO:xxxxxxxx)" | depth 5 m | reverse complement strand
TAGCAACCTGCGGGCACTACTTGCGGGGGTCATACAACTCGCAACACACTATAGGGCATGAACCCAACGGATGAATCAGTATGTTTCACGCATTAATTTGTGAATCTTGTAAGGTAGCAATGCGCGGTTGACAGGAGTGACTTCCAGGATTCTAGCATCGTCTCTTCTCCGAATGTCTTGGAGCAATGGGTGCCGACTCTTCTTGTGTAGTGCAAGTAGTGTTGGCTTATCGACTTCTAGTGCGGACCTAACAACTTCAACAAACTCTTCTGATTCGACAGCGAACTTTCCAATTTCATCAATAACGATAACTTCTGAATAATCTCTAGCATTCTCGATGGCTGGAATTGCAACATTATTCAGCGCTTCAGTATCGATTCCATATCCTAACACTCGCAATCTGCTATCGATTGATTTGTGAGCCATCACCGCCTCTTCTCCGGTTTTGATATTGATGACTTTGTAGCCTACTCGCTCGGAATTCTCCATGAGTGGTTCAGTACGCATTCCGCCGATGATATCGGTATTGGCTCCGTCACCGCCTCTAGCACTTATTTCGCGACGTCTTTCATCTTCAAGCATCTCGAGCACTTTTGCTAAGACTGCAGATTTTCCAGATCTTGGCAGACCTGTGATTCCAATTTTTGGATGTATTCCCATTAGTTTTCACTCTCTAGCGTGATTTGCGAATTGCGCTGGTTGCTTCGAGGGAGGTACTGATAATAAAATGTGGGGGGAAAAACGCCAATTTTCGTGATTCCGGAAACTGGCGCATACTTTCCGTAAATTAATGCCCTCAGAACATTATATTTCGGATTTCAGATAATGTTCTCGTCACCCGGCATTGGTAGAGAAATGATTGAGCGACCATTCGCTCCCATTTTCCAATAATCGGACACCCAATCCAAGATTTTAGCTAAGTCCTTTTTCGACAATCCTGCAGCGTCACATATTTTCCTAAGTGCTTCCAATTCTGATTCATCATAATCGCCATCAACAGAAGCTAAGAGTGCAGCGTCTCTTAATGCCAGCCTTATCGAAGAAACCTCCATCCCATCTAGAACAGAATCTAGGTCAGGAGGCTGGGTGAGTAATTGTCGAACCTCTTCTCTGCTCTCAGGATGAAGCATCATTAGGCCCATTGCTGATTCAATAGCAGAAATTTCTTCTCGAACCAAAGCCCCATCTGCAGCGGCAACCATGACTAGGGTGCATGCAATTTTCCTTCGCTGTTCTTCAGCCAAAGAAAGGGCAGCGTCAGGAAGCAGAAAATCACCTTGATAGGTCATTCAGTAAATCATATCCGGCCTGCATCCAAGTATAACCTTCTACAGTCCACTTGAGCAATCGATTGACTGCATCCGGAGCGAGCTCAAGATGCTCTGCGATTTCATCCAAAGCCTCTCTTTCATCCTCATCGACGGTTCCGTCGGAAGCAGCCATCAATACAGCATCTCTCAAAGCCAATCTTCCGGCTTCATCTCCTAGATTTTCGAGACAATCTTCTAGACTTGGCGGATTTTTGAGGTCTGATCGGATCATCTGCCTCTGTTTTGGAGATAGCAAAGCTGTCCCGAGTCTTTGTTCAAACATTGCCATTTCTTCGACAGTCAATTCATTGTCAACTCTTGTCATGTACGCTAGCAGTCTAGCATAAGCGAACCTTTCGGACTGAGGCAACTTGTGTATCGTGTCGGGCAGCATGTAGAAGGCGTGGTCGCCGCAGGACTTGAATCCCACGCTAAAAACGAGCAATTCAAAAGCGATTATCAGAGGGCGAAATCATGGTCGACGTCGAAGTCTACACCAACAAAGGTTGTCCGGCGTGTGTCAGTGTCAAACACTACCTCGACAGGAAAGGCGTAGATTATGTTGAGAAAAAGCTAGGTAAATCGAGGAAGGTCGACATAGAGTTTGCAGTTCGTACAAAAAACTCGAAAAAAATCCCTCAGGTGTTCATCGACGACGAATGGATCGGTGGCTTTGATGATGTTGTTCGGTATGACAGAGCGGGCGAATTAGACTGGCGCTTAGGACTTACAGAAAGGCCAAAGACAGGATTTATTCAGAAAATCATTCGTTTTCTAAAGGGTGAGAAATATTGATTTCTTTGAATGCGATTTCTCTCTGTCCTAAATAATTCAAGAATCCCCACAGACTTGAGTTAATCAGGAATGTGATTCTCTCATCAAATCCCCAAGCAACTGTTCCGATGTAGTAACAAGCGGTTGAACCCACTCCCCCGATAACATACAGAGCCATGGTTGTTGGAATGGTCCACTTGATATCTCTATCAGAATCAAAAGTCCATATTCTGTGAGTCCAGTGCGCTTGTAATGAACCTAGAAACCAAGCGATTGCCCATGAAACGGTTGGCCAATAATTCCCATTTGGCAGAATTAAAACAAATAATTCCCACAAGATATAGAACGCGAGGAAATTGACCAACGCAGTCATGACATATCTTCGAAAAGAACCATGTTCACCCAGCATCAATCATCCTCCGTAGATACGTCTGATGTTTTTCCTGTAGGGATTCCTCTAAGGGATGCATTATCGCTTTGAATAGCATCGAGTAAATCATAGTCAACTCCTAGGCTTCTGGCTAATTCTCGAAGAGCAAGAGTGTCCTTAGGCAGGCACTTCCCTCCAAAACCTCTCATCAACCCCATCATTGGCTCGAGATGAGAATCTCCAATCGGTTGGTCTTGAGGGGTTGTGATGATGTCTCTAATTTTAGACCATTCAATTCCCATTGCAGTACATATGTCGTGCATTTGGTTAGCAAAAATCACCTTCAATGCATAGAAGTTATTTTTCGTATATTTCACCATCTCTGCTTCTGTAAATCCGACATGAAACATCTCTGCATCATTGAGTACTCCTGCAATTTCATGCTGCTCATAAACCATTGAAGCGACTTCCTCATGTTCGCTCCCAACAACTAATATTCTCTGATTTGCAAAATCTTCCAAACGATTTCTTTCTACTAAGAATTCTGGTGAATATGCTAATTTTAGATGAGGATATTTGGATTGTAACCTAGCCGTTGTTCCAGGGACAACTGTACTTTTGATGACTGCGATGAATCCCTCTGGTAGCGCTTCCAAAATACTCTCAACAACGCTTGTGTCACATGACCCATCATCTTTTGCAGGAGTGGGCACTGCGATGTATGCCATTTCACAATTTTCGGTTACGTCAGACAAATCAGTCCCCCTGAGAGGGTCGTGAACAAACAAATCGTGAGCATCACTGAAACAATGCTCTATGGCTCCTCCAACGATACCTACACCGATTATTCCTATTCGCATTTCACTCTCCTCGAATTGTAAATAGGCCGTCCTGAACCATTCTTGCAGCTCTTTGAAGATTTTCTGGGGTTCCACAATCTATCCACGTGTTCTCCCCCACAGAGATAACCTTAGCATCACCTTCTACAAGGTATTGTCTGGTAACATCTGAAATTGAGAACGAGGGAGAGTCCTGTACAGAATCTAATCTTTCCCAAAACCTTTCATCGAAAATGTATATTCCTCCTATTGCAAGATTTCCCGGTGGAATGTCTGGCTTCTCAACAACATCAATCACCGCATTGTCGTCTAGAATCGCTATGCCGAAATCACTAGGATTCTCTACTTCTCTTGTCAGCAAAATTGCACCCTTTGTAAATTCATCAACGTCTGATTTTAGGTCAATGTTCGTTATATTGTCTGAGAACCATATCAGAAGTGGACAATCTTCGTTACCTTCTCTAGCCAACTGCAGCGCTGCGGCAACACCCAATGGTTCTTCTTCAAGAACATAATTTACTTCAGAACCAACATGTTCTCGTATCTTATCGATGAATTTGTTTCCAATAATTGTGATGTCTTTTATGCCTGCGTGTCTAATTGTTGACAGAACGTAATCAATGATTGGACGGCCACATAATGGTAACAGCGTTTTGTGAGTGAAGTTAGTTAGGGGGTACAATCTACTCCCATGACCGCCTGCCACAACGATGGCTTTCATCCTGTGTGCCTCTTAGTGTTGGCTTATTGTATCACTGGGTCTCGGAGTCTGGATTCGCTACTTTGTCGAACACACCTTCTTCGGCATTCTTCTCAAAGTAATCTGTTTTGACAAGATCTCCCAACCTGTCTACACCATATTCGATCAAATCAGGGTCATTAGATTCTGCGATTTCCCATCTCTTTTGAGCCATAGTGGCGTATTTTTGATTAGCAGCTGCCACCATTTTTTCTCCTTGAGTCAAATCATCTTCCATCCCGGAGTACTTTTCCCCTTCCACTACTGCATCGCGCCTGACTGGTTCGTGACCCAGTTTGAAGTCCGTCTTACCCCAATCAGGTCCCAAAGGATCTGAACCTCTGGTTCTAACTGGATTAATCTCTTCGATGTCGTTAGCAATCCAATCTGATAGATGTTCGAGATAGGCATTGTATCTCTCTTCTTTATCATCCACGTCTAGGATGTGAGTCATGTCATATTTTTGCGCAAAAACCTCTTCGTTTTGGTATAACATCATGCCCAATAAAACGAAGGAAACGCCGCTAATCAGCACATAGATATGAGTGCCAAATGCCAAAGGATCATCTTTTCCTAACCCCAGTACGATTGCAAGAGCTACGCAAATAATTCCGGCTATGATGAAAGGAGAATATATTCTCGTGCGCCATCTTAGGCGATTTAATTCAATCATCGAGTCGTGCATAACATCACTCAACCCATCAGGGATATTATGTCGTCCGTCATAGCAGGTGTTGAATTATTCTCCTGCGTGAGTACAGAATCTCTCATATTGATGTGTTGTCTAGGTTCCAGAGCTAATTTTTCTAGAACCATAGAAAGAACCTCTTGCACTCTAGCTGTTTGTTCACCTTGAGAGATAATCATTCTTTCAAGAGACTCAAGTGTTTCGAAGGAGCGATCAGTGGATACTTCAAGAGCGGTTTTTTGTGCTTCCATCGCTTCCTCTTGGCGAGCTAACAACTCCCTGGCAGCAGGGCTACCTATCGCATCTCTACGGTGTAATTCATCTAGGGCTTCTCTCAGGTCTTTGGTGGTGATGTCAAGGGCCCTTTTCATGTCGGTTATTTGTCCGATTGCAATATTTAGTTCGGATTGCAGTGATGTTGCTTTGTGACGCAGGTGGCTTCTTGCACTCGCCTGAATCATTGATTCTGACATAAACGCTGCAAAAACACCCACTCCAATTGCAACATGTGGTTTAACCTCTAGGATAACCATCATCCACCACGCTGAAACACCAATGATTGTTGATCGTATTAGGCCCATCAGAGTTAGATACGACTCCGGTATATATTGAACCGAAGTAGGGTGTCCTTGGGCTCCCACGCTCATTCATCAGGAATGAAGCAATCATCATCGATTTCATGAATCTGACTTGTAATCAATAAATGATCCAGGGCTTCGTCACATTCTTCTTGCGAAATTCCGTTTTCGATAAGCGGAGAAAAAAGGTCCTCCAAATCAATCCAACTTGCACCTTTCCCTACCTTTTCCTGAGCAACAATCAACATCATTTGGGCGGTTACTGCAAGCAATGGATCGTCACAACCATCGTTTGGAAGCAAATTGATGAAAGTACCAGCAGGGTGGGGCTCTTCATCTGTGATATCTTCGATTCTATCTGTAAGATGTTTCAAAGGTAAGGGGATGTCAAAGCAATCGAAGAGATTGGTTTGTCCTTTAGGTACTTCTCGAATATCTTCAGGAGCTAATCTCTTGGCAAGTGATTCAAGTCTATGGATACGTTGCTCAAGTTGTTTTCTCTCTCGCTCGATATCCAATTCAATTAGTGCTAAATCTTCATTCGCCTTTTGGATTAGCCAGTCTTCAATCTCGAAGTTTGGGTCAATTCCAATCATAGTGTCGACAAGACGTTTGACAGCAAGCGGCATTTGGTCCACACGCAACCTTCTCTCAGATTTATCGCGACTGTCCTCAGCCATGCTATTAGCCTCATCGTGGCGCTCCATAAAGGTAGAGTATGGCTCTGTAGGTTCACTTCTATTGGAATAGTGTATCACTGCGCGCTTACAATGACTAATTTCCCTCTCCAATGGACACCAGCCTCTCCAAATCGGCAACATTCCTCGGGCGCGCGTTCATTTAGGTGCTCCTTTTGCCGTGGGTATGAGCGACCACCGCATCGCGATTTTGCCCGGCGACGGAACTGGCAGGGAAGTTGCAATCGAAGCGATGCGGATTTTAGATACCGTACAAGCTCACACTAATCACGGGTTTGAACAAGTTACAATCCCATGTGGCGGCCAACATTACAAAGAAACAGGTGAAGAATGGGCAGAAGGTTCATTCGAGTTTTGCCGAGATGAAGCCGATGCAATTTTCCTAGGAGCAATTGGACATCCAGGTGCTAGATTGCCGAATGGCGATCTCGCTGGTGGCTCGGTAATTTTGGGAATGAGAGCAGGTCTAGATTTGTACGCTAACGTTAGACCAATCAAATTGTATGATGGCGTTCCGCACAAAGTACATGGCAAGTTCACACAAATTTGGGAGCCGGGCATGGTGGACATGACAGTCCTGCGAGAAAATACTGAAGGGTTGTACCATTCACTACTTCGCCGTAGTGCAGATAGGGCACTTGGCCGAGAAGAATACACTCCTCCAGAGATGACATTCCCCGGTCTTGAAGGCGAAGTAGCATATGACCCTAGGCCGATTTCATCTAAAGGCACTGAGCGTTTGGTTAGAATGGGCTTTGAAATCGCTCAGACTAGGAATGGTGCGCCAAGTGATGGAGTTAGTCGAGTATCGTGTATCGATAAGAGCAACGTCACTAGAGGCTGTCAATTATTCCGCAAAGTCTTCGACAATGTGGCAACATCGTACCCATCTATTGGAACCGACCATGGCTACATCGATGCCTTTATGCAATGGTTAACCAGAACTCCAGAGTATTACGATGTAGTTGTGCTTTCGAATATGTTTGGAGATATAGCTACCGATTTAGGAGCAGTTCTGCAAGGCGGTATGGGCATGGCTGCATCAGGAAACGTTGGCGATAATCACGCATTCTTTGAACCGGTCCATGGAAGCGCTCCAAAGCATGCAGGCCAGAACAAAGTGAATCCTATTGCAAGCATCAATTCAATCCAGATGATGCTAGATTGGCTCGGCCGTAAGAATGGAGAAGAAGGCTTAGTGCAAGTGGCCCAATTAATCGATGACAGTGTAGCAGAGCACCTTAGTGGCGGCAAATCTTTGACTTATGACTTAGGTGGAACAGCAACCTGTAGTGATGTTGGAGAATCTATCAGTAGCATACTTACAACTAAGTTGCAAGAGCTTTGATTTCACACATATCTGTTTGCCATCGAAGATGTGATGTGGTTTAATGCCGCTTGCAGCGCTTGATTGTTATTCCAATCAGTAGGCTCTGGCCTTTGAGGAATCATTTGAATTAGATTTTTAGCGACTCTAGTTACTTCGTCAACAATACCTACAGTGCCCCCTCTTGACGAGCGCGATAGTGGGTTCAGGTCGATTACTAGGACTTCTTTACCCATCGCAACTAGAGCCTCACACCTATCGCCATCTTCTAGTGGAACAAGAATTGTATCTGCTTCGAATATTCCATTACTTTGACAAGCACCTCTTGGCCCTTCAAGACCTTCGATTCTAGCATCAGGAACCCCGCCAAGAATTTCAACGTCCAATCCCAATTTCACATTAAGCATTTTCAGGTGTCCCAATAACGCACCCATTCTTTCAGGTGTGCGGTAGAAGATGTTTATTTCAACTGGGCAATTCAGTTGGCTAGCAATAGTCAGGAACTCTTGTCCTGCAAGGGCGATTGCGTTACCATTCAACGATAGTACAGGCCTTCTAGCACGGATTAATCTGGCAGCGGCTTCTCTTGTAGCATCTCTGGCTGAAGGTATGGTTTGCTCTCCAAGTAGGTAGTCGAAAGCTTCCCCTCTGCCATGAGCAATCATTGCAGAATCTGCAAGCATACCTTTTGCTCCTGCCTCAGCCACTTTCTTTCTTATCATCAACGATTCATATCGTGGATGCGACGGGTCTACAACATTCTCTTCATCAGACATTTTAATTCCTCACAATTCTTCTACTAACATTGACAAATCTAGCGGAGTTGTTCCGCGGTTGATTGTACTGGTTGAGAGTACATCAAGTCCACACTCTCTCCAATCTTCTATGTTTTCGAGTAAAATACCACCACTTGCTTCAAGCACAACATGCTCACGAAGGCCCATTTCAGCAAGTTCATCAGCGACAGCTTTGCAGCGTTCTGGATTGAAGTTGTCTAGCATAATTACTAGGCGGTCATAACCATTCATCATCCTTCTTTCAGACCAAGTAAATGCAGCCATAATGGCTTCTTTTTCTTCGCGAACCTCAACTTCAATGAATGCCCCGCACTCATCAGGATTTACTTCGCCTAAGTATTTCGAAATTCGAGCACCATTGTTTTCGATTTCTGGATACATCACAGCAAGGTCGTTTTCTTTGATCATTACAGCATCTTGCTTGGTTAATCTATGAGTAAGACCTCCGCCTAAGTGAACAGCCCACTTGTCGAGAAGCCCCCAAATCGTTTTGCGAGTACAAGCGATTTGTCCAGGCGCTTTCGAAGACCATTTCTTTGCTTCAGTTGCAATGCCAGATAACTGTCCAAGGATGTTTAGGATTGTTCTCTCGAGTGCTAATACGGCTTCTTTGTCGCCGCTTATTGTAGCAATTTCGTCTCCAGAACCCACGCTCCTTCCTTCACCATGGCTCCAAGAAATTTGCAAACTTCCTGCCCAAATCTGAATCATATGGTCGACAGCAGCACATCCGGCTAAGATGCCGCTACTTTTTGCGATTATTTTCGCATTAACGTTGTCACTTCCGCCCATGAAAGGCATATCTATGCCATCATCTGCAAGCAGAGCACTAGTCCACCTATCCATGCTGGACAGAAGTAGCCGACTGGGGCCTTCTGAGGCATCCCACAATTTGGAGCCCCTATCATGAGGGGGTCGCGGATTGTCGGGCATAATTGTGGCTAAAGGTGCGAGGATTTGATGATTATGCACCCTGTCGGGTGTCCATGAAGCGGGTGCTAGTAGTGGGTGCGGGAATCCACGGACTTGTTACTGCAGCCCGTGAACACATAGCGAAAAACCAGGTTTTCATCGTTGAAAAACGCAAACGAATTGGTGGGCGAGGCACTAGTGAGGAATCATTTGGACACCAGTTGGAACATGGACCTCATCTATTGCTCAAAGGCGGAGAATTTCACAAGATGGTCAAGAAAGTTAGCAAAGTCAAACCTTCACTTAGACCGTTGAGACCGAATAAGGTACTAATCGTGGGGCACGGAGCTCTTTATCCAGTAAATAGTCCAAAAGAAATGCTGAATTTTAAACTAGGAAAAGACCCAATCAGAGAGGATGCAATACGACTAATTTCGGGATGGGGACAAGATATTCCCGAGAGGAGGCAAGCATTGCTTAAAGGCCGTTTGTGCGTTGTAGGAGAAGGTTGGTCTGGCCTCATAGGCCGCTTAGCATCGACTTTGGAAGAGGTAGGAGTACCAATCCAGACTGGAATGAAAATTACGGACACCTATGAAGGAGGAGTGGTTACCTCCAAAGGTCTCAAAATCGAAGCTGATGAAGTCCGAATGTGTGATGGCTCAACCGTAGGTGAAGCTGTTAAGGTTTCAACATTGGATGTAGTTCTGGACAACCGTCCTCTCAAGGGATTACACGGTTTAGTCAAAGGGGATGTAGCGATTATCGATTTAGCTGCAATTCATACCAAGAAGGCACCAGGGATGAGTCATTTCTCCTGTATTTCATTATCTGGCGGAATTGAAGCGATTGAGGATTTACTGGATGAGAGGGTTTCTGGATGGCGCTCTCATATCATAACAAAGAGAGAAAACAAATCCATCACGCTTACAGATTCTAGAGGATATCTTTCGGATGGGGTGATTTGAAGCACCGTCTAGTATGACAGCCTAATATGCGAATAGTCACTTGGAACGTTAATGGCATTCGGGCCGCAATTCGTAAAGGATTCGATAAGTTTGTTGAGAAGATTGATGCAGACGTTTGGATGCTCCAAGAAGTGCGCTGTTTGCCAGAACAATTGCCACCAAAATGGACTCCTCCTGCTGATAGCGAGATGATTTTACATCCTGCAGAAAAGAAAGGATACTCTGGAGTGTCTACTATTTCGCGAATAGAAATGAAAGAACTTGGCAGAGGCATGAAAGGTAGCCTTGACCCTGAAGACTCAGAGGGCAGAGTGCTTGTGACACAGCATGGCGACATCACTCTAGTCAACACCTACCTTCCAAGCGGTTCTTCCAAGGAAGAAAGGCAGAGATACAAGGAAGATTGGATGGCGCAATGGAGAGAGTTCATCAAGCCGATGTTTGATTCAGATAAGCCAGTAATCGTAGCAGGGGACCTCAACATTGCACATACTGAAAACGACATTTGGAATGCAAAAGGTAACGCAAAATCAAGCGGATTCTTACCGCATGAAAGGGAGTGGTTCACCGATTTGCTAGGCGATGGCTGGCACGATTTGTTTAGAGAGCACGTAGGCCCAGACGCCAAGATTTACTCCTGGTGGTCAAATCGAGGACAGGCTCGTGCTAAGGATAGAGGTTGGAGAATTGACTATCTTCTAGGAAATAAGGCTGCTAAAGAGAGGACTAAATCGGTAGAAATCGATAGGCAAGGCGGACTTGAAGTAAGCGACCACGCCCCAGTGATTCTCGACCTTCACTCATCTTGATCGGAGAAAATTGTCAGCAAATTATCAACCGATTCTCTCAGTGTTTCCAAACTATCTGCAGTGACATTCACTACTAGAATGGACTCTCCACTTTCTTCAGTTAACTCATAGTCGAATCCTTCAGGAATCAGGCTAGACAAACGAAGACCGATTTCCGCAGAGCCGCGCCACTCGAGGGTGGTTGAGCACTTATCGGCCATGGAGTGAACTACAGCATCCCCTCAATGAGCGTTACGATATCACAAGGGTTCTTTCAGTAAGTGGCTCTCGCACGTGTATGGATGAGCCAATCCAAGTCCTTGCAGGAACTGGTGGCGTAGCTCTTGGCGAGGCTCGTACTAATCATCAAGGCCGCAGGGCGGTATTGATGCATAGGGATGGCAACCCTGCAGAATTGCTTGCATTAGCCGAAACAATGGGCATTGAAATCGTAGATATTCAATATCAAAAAGGGAATGACGACCCTAGGACATATTTTGGAAAGGGTCGATTACAAGACGTGGCGGATGAAATTTCCAGCGCGGTCGAAGGCCACCCATGGCACGGAGTCGACTTGGTGATTATCCATTCAAACGCATCTCCCAGACAACTAGTGAATGTTCATGAATCAGTCCAAGTGGAAGTGTGGGATAGAGTAAGACTACTGCTTTCATTATTCATTTCTCATGCAGGTAGCGTTGAGGCTAGAACTCAGGTTAGAATCGCTCAACTGTTGGCCGACCGCAGTGTCCTTCGAGAGTTGGTCAACCAACAAACAACCGGTGAGAGAGCTGGTTTTGGTGGTGCAGGTCAACAAGGAATCCGGGGAGTTTTAGAAACGGTATCTAGAGAACTAACTCAACTTAGAAGGAAGCAAAGAAAGCACGCGCTAGCGCGCAGTGAAAGAAGACGCCAGAGAGTGAGAGGAGGTGCTAGAACCGTCGGACTTGCAGGTTACACAAATGCGGGCAAATCATCCCTATTTCTCGCCTTATCTGGAAAACAAGTTTTGGTTGAAGACAAATTATTCTCAACTTTGGAAACCACTGTTGGAAGAATGGAAATGAGTCCGAGAATACTATTGGC
>CEUM01038387.1_pt1 | contig 11897 bp, 13 predicted proteins | sample 356421 | NCBI WGS metagenome assembly CEUM01 (sample SAMEA2622716, study PRJEB7988) | marine metagenome | biome: marine biome (ENVO:00000447); feature: surface water layer (ENVO:00002042); material: "saline water (ENVO:00002010), including plankton (ENVO:xxxxxxxx)" | depth 5 m | reverse complement strand
TCAGAATGGTGCCAGGATAATTATCGCAAAGACTACACAATTCAATCCAAACAAAAAGCATATCTTGACGGTTCGAACAAATATTGTGTGCGAGGTGGTAGTTGGTTCACTGAAAGTGATTCGACGAGAAGTTCAGCAAGAGGTCAAGCCATATCTAGCAAATGTAGTGATGGCGTAGGAATTAGATTGGTATGGGAGCCGCTTTGAATCATTCTTCTTCAACGCTTATTCCAAGTTCACTATCAAGTGCTTCAAGTGTTTGGTTGATTGGTGTTATACCAGCCTCAATATCCCATTTGCCGCTAAATTCATAATCTAAAACAGTCATTAAATTCTTCTCTTTTAGTAAATTTATTCCAGCTGCTGTTCGATTTATTACAGGAGCTATATCTTCATGGTATAACGAATCCAATATTTCGCAGATTTCTTGAAATGTTCGACTGCCGTCACACAATTGCCACAGCATGCTATTTTTTGCATCGAGGGGGCGTCTAATCTCCTTGGGTGCCCTAAATAACTTAGCCAATATTTTTTCAACACGATTGAAACGCTTCTCTATTCTAAGAACTACCTTTTTGCCGCTTATATTTGGTTGGTCTGGCTTAACCCCAACCTCGCCAAAATAACCCCACCAAACCGGCAATCTGCAGGGGTATTTATCAAAATAAATGTGAGCATCTATACCAGATATTGTCATGTAAATTCCTCAAAAATCAATCAATGTCCAAAACAGCATAGTTAGCATGGCTATGACGCCTATGAATGCAGAAAATTTCGTAAGTTCGACTCTATTTGTAAAATTTCTAAGATACCAAGTTGTAACTCCGCAGACGGAAATTACCACCCACAAACAGTACCAAAGAGTAGGATATTCAGCCACATTATCGCCTGTTATTCATATCTAAATATTGTTGTCCATAGTAATTCCATTGTTCAATAGTCCATCCCTGCGGAAGTCCCTCGCTTGGTATAGGCGGTGGGTTGGTGCCATCTGAATTATCAGCAGAAGTTTCAGGCGTATGTTGCTGACTTGATATTGGCGGGCCAGAAATAGGTGGACCGTTTATTGGTTTCGAGCTTGACTCTAGATCAATTATATCTCCTCGTCTCATTACTCTAAGCACTGTAAAACACACAGCAATTATCAGAATTAAACCACCTATTGCAATGCCACCAATTACTTGTGGAGAAAAAGCAGCAGAATCATCAGTTTGTTTAGTAAATTGGAAGTTTAGTGATTTTTGCTCAACTTGATTTAATTCTAAATCCAGTAAAGTGACAACAACCTCGCCGTCCAATGTTTTGCCCTCATTGATTACCTCACAATATATCGATTGGTCACGTTCTATCGAGCTGAGTATATTGTCTTCTCTTACTATCCCCTCTTGCCCAATAACATTAGAATCACAAATTAGTTTCCAGTCAGTCGGAGTTTCAAAAAGTATATTGTGAACTTCGTCAAGTGTAGATATTGTAGAGATATTGATCCACATAACGTCAAAATCATTTGATTGTCTATTTGCTGGATTATTCAACTTTAACGATATTTCTCTAACATAATCAACAACCATGACTGCGCTATGAGTCATGGTTTCAAACTCATTTGATGCACTTGATAGCGATAAGTCGAAATTTATTGTTGAATCAATTCCGATGTCTTGAGGTATCACAACATCAAGTTTTATTTGTCTTGAACTATTTTTACCGATACTAAAAGGGTGATATTGATTAAAATCGTATGCTATGCCATTATTTCCTATCGACATATATCCCGTTAGTATACCATTGTACGAGTCGCTATACATATTGGCGAAAATTCGCAAATCACTTTCATCAACATTACCCATATTATTGATGTCTAAGTATAATGTAGTTAAGTTACCCACTCCAGCATTTATCGATTGCGAATCTGCAGATAATTCTATATTTCGGACCATTTCTGTTAGCAGGGTAATAGAGGCAGAATTATCTGATAAATCTACGTCGCTACCAAACATTAGTGGTTGTACATTGATAGAAATATCGTACATTAGCCCGTAGTCTAATCCTGCCGGAATATGAATGTTGACATCATAAACTTTAGTTGCAGACAAATCTGATAATTCACCTAACTGCACTCGATTATCTACTACATTTCCTCCGTAAACAAAGGTGACCGGCCAATAGTTTGGCAGTCCATCAAGTGATATCTCAGTGGGAACCTGCCCATTTCCAAGGTTACTAAGTTGGATTGTAAAGGTGTTAACCTCACCCGGGATTAAACTTGAGGGAGAATTTAGTAGATTTATTTGCACATTATTGACTTGAGAAATAACCATGTTATCAATCAAATTAGTTAGGAAAATTTCGCCACTTCTCTGAGATACAACTGAGGCTAAATATCCCGGGCAATCATCGCCAACCTGTGCGGTATGTGGTGCGGTAATACTTGCACTGAAAGTGCCGGTATCTCCCGAATTGAGGAATAATCTTTCGGGAAAAATATCGTTAATCGTCCAATCATTGGCGCTGTCGAATACCATGTTGGTTTGGAATATATCTTGTACAGAAGCATTGTTAGTTACTGAAAAATCAACTACCACTGTTTCACCGGGTATAATGGATAATTTTTGTTCATCATTTTCATTTAGTGATGCAATGTGAGCATCGCTGACCATGCTAGCCACGATTTCGATGGTGATTACATCAGTTCGACTAGAATCATTTTCTGATACAGCAATGAGGTCAAAATAACCCACAGAGTCAGGCACAGCATCACTACCCACAGTGTAGGTCAGCATTATTGGGACATTAAATCCGGGCTGTACCAATACATTAGATTGCTGATTCCATGCAAAAGAGACACTCCAACCAATGGGCAGGTCGGTATAATCAAGGGATAGTGAGAATACATCAGTTGCCCCACCAATGTTGGTCAATGAAATAGAGGTGACACAGGAATTTCCTGGACTACACCTAATCACATCCAAAGGCGGTGTAAACTCTGGAATTCTATCAGGCACCACTTCTAATTGCATGGATAGTTCTGTTACCACACTTTGGTGATTCTTACTTGCAGCAGAGAATAAAACGGGAAACAGGCCTTGATTTTCGCCTGATTTTGGTCGATAGTTTAACTCAATAACCTTTGATTCTCCTTTATGTAAAAATATCCCATTTGATTCTGTTATGCTCACACCAGTCGTATGGGAAAAATAGTGTTGCCAGTCATTGGGTAAACCACTCAATGCGGGGGTAAATGTTTCAGAAACATTTCCAGTATTAGTCAACGAAATCAAAGCTTTGCCCCATGAATTAGGTACTGCACCAACAACGCTCATTCCCGTTGCTGAGAGGCTATATTCACGCTCGTCTAAAGTTTGATCATACATTATCACAATATCATCCATCCAAAACCCAATATCGTTATTGCTCGCATCGCTGGTAAATCTGAACTTAAACTGGGAATTAGCATGAAAATTCTGTTGTGGCATTGGTATCAAAGGCGAGGTGTGACCAGCGAATGATTCAGACCATGTCTGCCAATTAGCGCCATCAGCCAAATCGTTGTCAATAGTCCCGCTAATGCTGGCTAATTCATCCCAAACGTTAGTAGAATCTTTGCTGTAAAGCCTGACAAAGTCATTAGGAGCGATACTCCCAGTAAAGTAGAAAGATACTCCGTTTGTCCGTGTAGGGTTAGTTACAGCGTCAGACATATCTAAGACAGGTGTTAGTAATTCTGTGGCGATATTTGGCAAATAAGTCGATGCCTGACCATTTCCGGCATGACATGAACTTCCTTGAGACAGGAATGTATCACTATTGGTACCCCATCCTTGTCCAACAGTCCATGTGTTAAGGTCGTCACAATTGAAATAATAACTTGCGACAGTAAATGTTGTGGATAACACATCATTTGATGGTTTATCATCCACTAATGACATAGTTGGGGTAATGATTATGCTATGATTGCCCGAATAAGTCGGTGTCAGCCGAAATAATGTGATCTCACTACTTTGTCCTCTAATGACGTTAATCTGATTTGTACTGTTGTAAATCTCATAATCTTGATACTCATTGTGCAATATTAACACATTTAAATCTACAACTGGTGAGTTGGTGTTGCCAAGATTTGCTACCTTCACCCTTAGTTGTATTTCGACATCGCGAACAGCGTCAACTACGTACAAGTCGGCTGGGCGATTAAAGTTGAGAATGGGATAATTTGATGAGAACATTCGGTATTTTTCACTATCTGCACTATTTGGATAAGAGTATGATAATTCTTCAACCGATAAGTCAACACCAGTTGACTTCGCGGCTGAATAATTTGCTGGGGCATCTTTGAAATCAAGGTTGTGGTTTGGCATTGTTTGCATCGTTAGCATAAGAACTAGCAAAACAGTTAGCTTGACTTTCATAACCGGCTCATTTGAGACAAACCATCTAATCTATATGAGTTAATTGGCATCTTCGCTGTGTTCAACTGTTTCATCGACTTCCTGCTCGGCTTTTTGCAACTTAAGCTCGTTCTTACGCTCCTTGGCACGAGCGGCAAAATATACCGTAAAAGACGGTATGAGAATCATTGAAAAACAGCCTACTACGGCAGCAACAGCCCATAAGAATTCAGTACCAGCATCAACCGAAAATACTGCAATGTCATCAAAGTCTTCATTCACCGTTTCAAGGATAATACTAGGAGCAGTACTTCGATCTCCTTCTTCAATAACATCAACAATAATTATAGTAGGTGAGTGAAAATATTCCACAATGTCTCTTGCTTTATCTTCAGCCTCGCCAAGAGAATTGGCATAGACAGTACCGTTGTTTCTTCTGCCCGGGTCTGTTGTAGTCATCGAGATTATTGATTCGTCACCGCCATCGTCGCTGATAAGTTCGTGTGTTTTGTTAAAGTAGCAACTATCCGCACAACTAAATTCGGTCGCATCAGGGTCGCCCAATTTTGTATGGCTGTACAAGCCGGCTGAATTAGTTAATTTCATGACCGAATTTCTTGACAAATCGCCGGCAGTCACATTCACCCAGGTTAGATTATCGCCGTCTGCAGTAAATGTCCATCGCCAATTAGTAACATTCTCATCCTCATCGTAGAGTTTGACAGGGTCTGTAGTTTCAATGACAGTGGACTCAGCATCTGTGGTGTAAAGATAGTATGAAGGCGATATAGTCGCTCCGTATACGGCATAACCAAGTAGGAAAATGAGCGTAAAAGATAGTCCAAGCAGTGTCCGAAGCAGATTCGGATTCTGTGCTAACGCCTTCTGCATGATTGTTCCTATATTCTCCCCTTCAATAACACTTGCATTAAGCCTAATTTTCATGTTATGGCTCTACATCAGCACCCGTTTCATTGATATAGGGGAGTTAAGTCCGCAAAGTGCTTGGTGTTGCCATATGACCACATATTATGATATCCCCGCTGACATGCTTATCCCAGCATTAGCAGACAAACTTGCTGAGATGAGTGAAATATCTCAACCAGATTGGTCTGACTATGTCAAGACCGGAGCAGATCGTGAAAGACCGCCAACCCAATCAAATTGGTGGTCTATAAGAGCAGCATCCATTCTTAGAAAAGTGGCTCGACAAGGACCAGTTGGCGTAACAAGTTTAGCCCAAGATTATGGCGGCAGTGTCAATAACGGTTCTTCACCAAACACACCAGGTGTCGCCTCAAGACACGTAATTCGTACCGCTCTGCAACAACTTGAGACTGCCGGATTAGTCGAACTGGTAGCAACAAAAGAAATTGAATCAAGTGAAGGAAAGCAACAGTTGTTTTCCGGTCGTAGAGTAACATCCTCTGGCCAAAAGTTGCTAGATGAGGTTGCTCACTCTTGCAGAGATGCAGCAAATGAAATGTACCCTGGCTTGGCTAAGTACTGAGGATGTGGGAGTGTGTCAATTATGTCTGTTAGTGGGGATGACCAACTGACAGCCTTACGTGAACAACGACGCTTAGAACTACAAAAGCAATTGGAAAATCAGGCAAAGGCACAAGCAGATGCAGAAATAGAAACTCATAGGAAACAAGCTGAGAGTCAGGCAGTGAGTTCAGCAATGAAGCAACTTCTAACCAGCGAAGCTCGCTCTCGCTTAGCAAGAATATCTTTGGCAACTCCTGAGCGCGCAGATTCCATCCGTAAGTTGATTATCAACCTCCATGAAAACCAAAAATTCACTCCGCCAATGAGTGATGATATGCTAAAATCTATTTTAGCCACACAGTCCAAGAGCCGCAGTAATGCGTCAATTAGAAGAATCTGAGAAGGTGCTCGATATGTCAAAAAATAAACCAGCAGCAAAGAAAATTCGCCTGATGAAGGCAACCAAGCAAAACCGACGTGTACCCGTATGGGTCATGCTAAAGACCGACCGAAATACTGTGTCACATCCAAAGAGGCATCATTGGAGACGCAGTAAACTACAGAGGTGATATGTATGGCAAGACCAAACGAGTCAGAACTTATTGTCCCGCTGAGGAAAGCATGGAGTATTACCAGATTCAAGCGTGCTCCAAGAGCCATTCAAATCATCAAAGACCATGTCATTCAGCATTTGAAAGTCAAGGAAGATGAAGAAGTATGGATTGATCCATCGGTAAATGAGCACATCTGGTCACGTGGCATTGAAAATCCGCCCAGAAAGGTACGCCTACAGGTTATTAGACACGACGAGCCAGATATACCAATCGAAGTCAAATTATTTGAGGAGTGATTATAATGGGAAATATTAGACCAAGTTTCATCAAAATTAGAGCAATAGCGCTAGTCGAACAACACGGCGATAAATTCACCGATGATTTCGACCACAACAAATTAATGGTTTCACAACTAACTGATGTTAGTTCGAAAAAATTGCGTAACTGGATTGCTGGTTATGTCACTCGCTATCGCCAAAGAAGAGTCGATTGAGAGGTATTTCGATGCCGGTGCGCATTGATTGGGACCGACAACCTGTTAGTGTCCACGGCGATGATAAAGAGGAACTTCAATTATTAATCGATTTTCTCAAAGTGAAACATTCTATCCGTAAACGTTCTCTTATCATGACCGATAGAGAGTCTGGAGGTTACCTTTTTTTCATTTATCAACCCTGTGACCCAAGGTGGATACACGAATTTTTCAGGGGTGAATAAATGGGAGACAGAAAAAAAATCCCATTACCATTATCACCATATCAACTGGTGGTAATATGCGTCAACACCGCACATCCAGGTAACTTGGGTGCAATTTGTCGTACTATGCTCAATTTTGGTTACAATCAGCTGCGTCTGGTCAATCCTTTGTGCGATGTTGACGATGTTGAAGCAAGAAATAGAGCTAAACACGCAGGCTCTATTCTTGATAATATTGCCGTTTTTGATTCAATCTCCGAGGCTGTTAAAGATTGTACACTAGTAGTTGGAACCTCGGGAAAGCGCGAGGTTGGTAGCAAGACATCTTTCAGACATTTTTGTTTTCCTTGGGAATTATCACAACGATTCAACGACCATCCCGGTAAGATAGCACTGATTTTTGGGGGAGAAGGTACAGGATTATCGACTGAGGATTTACAATCTTGTGATTTTTTGACTACACTACCAACGTGGGAGGGTTATCCAATCGCCAATTTATCCCACTCAATTAACGCCTATTTGTATCAACTACATTCTGATAGAGTGCAAGTTAACCAGGGTACTGACGCTGGGATACCTGAAATTGTCCCTATGGAAAGTGTCGTTCCACCAAAACTAAGAGAGACATTTATTGAGGCAGTCAATCAATTTAGTTTGTCCATTCCAGGAAACCAAGAACGGGCGGATAGTATCAAGAATTCCCTCATTCGGATGGCAATGATGGCTTCACCAACTAGCGATGAGATCACTAGGTTAATCGGAGGTCTCATCGACGCAACAACTGCTTTACAGTACACTCATGATAACGATGATTGGAGAAAAAATCGCCGTCGTAGAATAGAGTGAATTATCTATGCCAACTGGCCACGGATTTAGGAGTCTCCCAAACGTGCATAGCGACCAGTTTCAGTTTATTGCCGTATGCAGATACAATATGTGGCTCAACTTGTTCAAAAGCCCACTTTGCCAGATTTTCCGCGGTGGGGATGAAATCAACGATGACTGTTCTGTGCTCATCCCCCATACACTCTAGTGCTTTACGCGCAGTCTTGTCACCACGATACACGACAAATGCATGGTCTACTACATCATGAACTTCCCGAGTAAGGATAGCACTTATGTCTGAAAAATCCATTAGCATGCCCTCTTCGGAAACACCACTTGTCTCGACAACATCACCTTCAATTTCAGCTTCAAAGCGGTACCTATGCCCGTGCATGTGTCGGCACTTACTCTTGTGGTTTGGAACTCTATGTCCTGTGTCAGTTTCTACATATCTCCTTATTCTGGTTACCATATTTTATTCCTCCTTGAAATTTAGGGACGCTGAATTGATGCAGTATCTTTCGCCACCGTGTTCCCTTGGTCCGTCTTCAAACACATGTCCTAGGTGGGCGTCGCACTTTGAACATCTCACCTCTATCCTGACCATGCCGTGACTTTTGTCAATAACTCTAGTGATGTTTGCATTTTCATGTTCTGAATGGAAAGCAGGCCATCCACACCCAGAATTGTACTTACTTTGTGAGGTAAATAAGAGGTGATTGCAGCATATGCAATAATAATTACCAGTGACAAAGTGTTTGTCGTATATTCCACTAAATGCTCTCTCAGTAGCATCATTGCGAGTTACTTGATATTGAATCTCAGTTAATTTTTCCCGGTAAATTTTGTCCATATAGTTAGACTGTATTGATAGTGCATGCTCGAGAACTTCATCCCAATCTTGCTGGTATGGGACGGGATCTTTACGGCCGATTGCGTGGAATGCTAGTATTCGTTCTATATCTGAACCTGTCTTTCCAGAACTCCGTCCATCATTGTCGGGTTCATATGAGGTGTTTGTATTAGCGAATATTGTCTCGAAATCCAAGTTTAATTGCTCACAAGAAATTATCGCATCCAACAATATTGATTCTTTATTATCATCAATGTACGGCAGGTCAAACTTTACATTTTCACTATCCCAATTACCTGTCTCAAAGGCGTGATTGAGACTTTGATAGAATTCGGGCCGACAATCTGGATAAATCGCATGGTCGCCTGAATGAACTCCTAAAGATATGGTGATATTACAGTCTAATTCTTTGCTCAAACTTAGTGCATAACCGTAAATAATTGATGAAAAAATCGCATTTCTGTTGGGCACTACAGTTGACTTCATTTGCTCTTCTTCATAATGACCCTCGGGAATGGCCTCATCAGATGTTAATGAGCCACTAAACATAGACATTAGTGACGATAAATCCACTATTTTGTGTGTAATATTATGTCCTTTTTCTGATAAATATTCGATATTTGCTTGCGCTCTTGATAATTCTATGATGTGCTTTTGCCCGTAATCAAAACCAATGGTATACACCTCATTATTTTCCCGTAGTTTTCTTAGTAGTAAAGAGGTTGAGTCCATACCACCACTTAAGGCCATTACTGTTACTTTCGTCAATCAATCCCCATCCATTTGTGTGTTTGCAGCGATAATCTCCATCGCGGGTTATTTTTGACAATACTTTCAGTCAAAGCAAAATTTCTACCATTCCATTCAACAGATTCATTTTCCATGTAGCACGGTTGGAGATACAAATTTGTGAAACCGTCGACTAAATCGTCATACATTGATAAATCCTGACCAACATAAACACATTTTAATTCATCTCCAATACGTTGTTTTATCTTAGCATTGGGATATAATTGATCCTTTGGAGACACACAAATCCAGTCTATTAGACCTTCATCTATTGGAATTGTGCCATTTGTTTCAATCGAGATGTGATAATTGTTAGATTTCAAAATTCTTTGTAGCGGCCACAAATCGTTGAGCATTGGTTCACCACCCGTGAAGATAATATTCTTACAATCAAATGCTGCGACAGAATTTACTATTGATTTAGCAGTCATTCTATCATATTTCAGGAAATCAGTATCACACCATTCACAGCGTAGATTACAGTTGCCGAATCTAACGAATACATGTGGTATTCCCGCTCTGTGACCTTCGCCCTGAACTGAATGAAAAATCTCTACAATGTCGTACTCGTAATCATAGTCAGAATCACTTACAATTGTGTGATTCAATGATTTCAGCGCCGATGACATACAATCAACTCAGTTATTTATCAGTTGGAATAATTCTTGCCTTGGTTCAGCCTTGTCAAAAAATACACCTCTGAGGGCCGAAGTCGTCATTAATGCATTGGCTTGTTTTACTCCACGGCACCTCATACAGCCATGAGCTGCTTCAATGATTACTGCACAACCAAGCGGAGACAGATACCGTTCTAAATCGTCGGCAATATTTTTTGTAATTCGCTCTTGATTCTGTAATCTTCTTGCGTGGCACTCAACAATTCTCGATAATTTGGATATGCCAACAATTCGGTCAACTGGAATGTAAGCAATATGCGCTTTGCCACTAAAAGGTTGCAGATGATGTTCACAAGTAGAGTGAAATTCAATATTTTTCAGCAACACAATGCCGTCATAACCTTCGCCATTGAAAGTCGAACTAAGTATACTTTCAGCATCCATGCTGTAGCCGCTGAATATCTCATCCCAAGAGTCTATGACTCTTTCAGGTGTGTCTAGTAATCCTTCTCGTTCTACATCATCTTCTAAATAACCCAGCAGGATCTTTACTGCTTCTTTCGCTTGATTTCTTGTTGGCATACTTTTTACCTCCCGTTACGGCTGTCTATTTCGTCTAATTGGTCCAATAACTTGCGGCATGCAGTTCTAATTGCATCTGCCACACTTACAAATTTACGTTCATCACCAACGTGCTTCTTGATGTCACTAAGAATCTCTGCTGGCATGTCTAACGAGACTTTTGGCATGATTGCCGGGTTTTATTACTGCATATAAGTATTAGTATAGTAATACTCTAGTAATACATCCCATCACTAATCATATAATTTAAGCAATAATTTAGCGAATGTTGAAGAAGCGCCGAGAATACAATATGATTGATGAAGGCAGTGAGCAAGGCTGAAGATGCGCTCGAAGCGTTGGCAGAAATACGCAATAATTCAGGGAAAATGGATACTGTTGGACTCAATGACAGGGAAATAAGCGATTTCTGTAACTTAGATAACAACTTATTTGCCGCCATAATTGAAGGTCTTGAAAACCATCGAGAACTAGTCCTTAGATTAGGCGCTGAAACCTTGATGCAAGACGAGCAGGATCTTGTTGCTATATTGCAGCAGGATTATGTCAATTTTTATGCTCCTGCGACCGTAAACCCTTACATCGCTTTAGCTGCTCGTGGTCCATGGATCATCACTAGCCATGGAGCTGTAGTCCATGATAATGGAGGCTACGGAATGTTAGGTGCTGGACATGGACCAAGCAGTGTCATTGACGCGATGTCGAAAAATTGGGTTATGGCCAATGTTATGACACCCTCGTTTAGCCACAGTAGATTGGCAAATGCGCTCAAGCAAGAATTAGGTAATACCAGGGGCAATTGTCCGTTTACCAAATTTATTTGCATGAACAGCGGCTCTGAGTCTATGACAGTAGCACTAAGAATTGCTGACATCAATGCAAATAAACAAACGGGGCCAGGCGGAAAATATGAAAATTATCCAATTAAGATGATAGCAGTGGAAAGAAGTTTTCACGGTAGAACAGATAGGCCCGCACAAATATCTCATTCTTGCAAGTCTGGTTACGACAAAAACTTAGCGACATTCCAAAATAGGGATAATTTGATACTGGTACCTGCCAATAATCCTGCAGCATTAGAAGAGGTGTTTGCTCGGTCTGTCGAAGA
>CEUM01137853.1_pt1 | contig 11931 bp, 8 predicted proteins | sample 356421 | NCBI WGS metagenome assembly CEUM01 (sample SAMEA2622716, study PRJEB7988) | marine metagenome | biome: marine biome (ENVO:00000447); feature: surface water layer (ENVO:00002042); material: "saline water (ENVO:00002010), including plankton (ENVO:xxxxxxxx)" | depth 5 m | reverse complement strand
ATGTTGACGTTGATGAGGTAGAGACCAATCTTGTGAAGTTCGGTGTCGACGTTGTTGACCACTTGGCTCAAGAACGCTTCACGGTCGCCGTTGATTTCCTCAATGGTCAATGAGGCGACGGTCAAACGAAGTTGACCGAAGATGATCTCCTTGGCCATGTCTTCGATTTGGGCGACCGGCAAGCCGAGAAGACGCTCCGCAGCGTTCTGCATGATGGAGGGCTTGGTGTCGATACCGATGGTAAAGGTCGAAGGCACGTTGATGCGGATGTTTTGCATCGACAGAGCGTGCTCGAGGTTGATGTTGATGGTCATCGGTTTGAGGTCGAGGAAGCCATAGTTCTGGATGAGCGGCCAGACGATTTTTCCGCCACCGTGGTAACACTGTGCGGCGCCAGCGCCCTTCGTGTTACCATACACGACGAGAATCTGGTTTGAGGGTGCGAGTTTGTACCTTCGCGTTGCGAGGTAAACCGTTCCAACGAGGACGAGGACGAAGAGTCCCAGACCAATCACGACAATAGCACTTGAATCTGCCATGGTGGGAGGAGTGCTTACCCCTTTAATACATTTGAGTCGGCAGTCCCGTCACTCTTCTTCCACAACGCCAGCGGAAACGCTGAGTGGCCGAACGATGAGCATCTCTGCGATGTTCCCGACCACCTCTACAAATTTTCCAGTTTGAATGGTCAAGCTCTCGTCCTCTGCTACAGCTTCGCAGGTCCGCAAAGCATCTTGGAATTCGACCTGGATTTGACCGGACTGTCCGGCACGAATGGTTCTGTAGACCGTCCCCTTCGCGCCAATGGCGTCGTTGTGTCGGACGGTTCCGTCGCTCTCGAGGCTCATCATGACCTGGAACACCTTTCCAACGAGCCACATCGAAATGACACCCGCTACCCCGCCGACGCCGACAGCGATGATGTTGTGCTGGTCAGCCTGTGAGGTGGCGAGGCCAAAAATACCGAACATCATGACGAAACTGAGAATGCCTTGAACGGTCAACATTTGGAACGAACCCTCGGCTGAATCCATGCCGAAATCAACGTCGATGCCGACGGCATCAAGCGCACCGTCGGCCACGCCACCGATCAGCACCAATCCAAAGTAAATGATGAACAAAAGCGTGCCAGCGATGGCCATGCCAGCAAAAACAACGTCCAGGCCGCTGATGCCTCCGAGACCCAGCAATTCCAACAAATCAGTAAACAGCGACATCGTCAAGCACCTTTGCGTTTCTCTTTGCCCTCTTGCACATCAATGTTCTGCCGTTTCTTTGGTCGACGAATGTAGTTGATGTAGTAGTGGCCGTAGACCACCGGGCCAATGGAGCCACCGACGATCAGGCCACCAAGCCATCCGGGAACGTCAAGTGCAACCACGACCATGAGGATGAAAAAAAGAACGATGAGCATGGATGCTTTTTCGAGCATCAAGAGGTAGGCCCGCTCTCCCTCGTTTTCGGTACCGGGTGCTCCGGATTTCAAAAAAAGCAGGTCGAGCATGCCGGGCATTCAATTCTCACACTCAAAGCGCACCGAGAATCACTTCAAACACGAAGATGATGAAAATGTACATGCCGACGATGAAACCGAGCGGTTGGTCTTCGTTCGCGAGGTTGCTCATCAGCCCCTCTTCTCGATCTTGCATGGTGGCTTCCCGCGATAATTTGTCGTTCTTTTCCACCGAATAGACGAGGTAAGCAATGGTGGCGATGATGACGCCCCATGAAGCACCAAACACCGTTCCGAGGGCCTCGTTGAATTCAGACCACATCTTCAGGGTCATGTAGGTGCCCAGGCCTGCAGTCATGAGAGCGACGGCTTTTCCCATGGAGGGTAGGAGTGCACACTCCCTCTTGAAGGTTCACACGACGATACGGCGGCTTTTTGTGGTGTGTGGCCGTGGAAATATCATGCCAGCAATTCGATACGGAATTGCGGGCCGCCCGGTTGACCACAGCCTTTCTCCTCTGCTCACGGCCCTGGTCGCTCGTCATTTGGGGATCGCTCTGAGCGACAAACAATTGACCATGGAGTTGGTTGACGTTGACAACCTTCCCGATGCCTTGGCTTGGGGTTATGCAGGGGCAGTTCCTCAACCGATTCCCTGGGTCTACACGGGTGCTGTTTTCGGAAAGTTTCGAACCAAAGCGCTGCTCAAAAAAGCACTGGAGGCTGCCAGCGAGGTGAACGATGTCCACCCGTTGCTGGTTGGCATTGAAGGTCCCCTTTCAACCCCCAAAACCCTGCCTTCGACGCTTCCCACACGGATGTTCGAAGAGGAAATTTGGCTCAATTTGACGGCGCCGCTCAAGCATCAACTTGATTCCGGTGCCGTGGTGGCCGTTGACGATTCCATGGCCAACAAATGCGTGAATGCGCTCCGGTGGGACGGCCGTGGTTGGTGGTGTGCTGGTTTGGACGGTACCGGCGTTGTCGACGTGCTTCACCATCATGGATTGACGCCCGGTGAAGATGTTCTCGGCTTGGTCGGTGGTGGCGGCGCAGCCCGTTCAACAGCAGCCGCATGGGCAAGTTTGGGCGGCCGGGTCCACCAACTCAAAAGCCGGCGAATGTTCGAGGACGGACCGTGGATGGATGCCATCACCGACAAGTCTCCTGACATGGTGGTGGATTTTGACAACGACGAGCCCGTATCAGAGGGGGTTCGTCTGTTGCGTTCATCGTACCGTCCCATGGAAGGGACCGTCGAAGAACGCGCAAAGGCAATTTCGGGCAACGCCCTTGACGGTCGCTGGTTGCTCGTCGCTCAGCATCTGGCCTGCTGGCGTGTCTTGTGGGCACCCGAACGGGCACACGAACTCCCTTCGCTTGGCTTGTTGTTGACGCGCTTGCTTGAGGCCGAATGTTTGCTGGCTTCGTATGCATGAGACAGAAGACTCTTTGATTCACGAACCCGACTGGGTGGCAAGGGGTCCGCATGCAACGTCTGCACTTCGCACTGGTCGGCATCGTCGTCCTCTCTTTGTGGGCGCCGTCTGGACTTGCCCTGCTCGAGGAGGAGACCTCCTTTGAGCCGTCGCATCAAGGGACTGATTTTCCCATCGGCTGGACTGAGTTTAATCTCGGTGGCCCATTTTCTCCTGAAGTTCGAATGGTCTATCCGGCCATGTTCGACGGCCAAGACAAGGAGATGGCGGGCAACGGGCCGTTCTCATGGCTCATTTTTGTCGGTGATTCCGGTGAAGCCCTCGACGGCTACGACTTGTGGACCGATGAACTGGTCAAGCGTGGCTTCATCGTGGTGATCACCCAAGCCTTCTCGGACGAAACCGATGTTGAGGCCACGCTGGAGCGCTTTGTCGACATTCAAGATGCGATGTTGCAGCAAAACCAATCCAACATCCATGTCTTGGGTTCGGTGGGGAACATCGACCTGGATCACTGGGCTGTTTCTGGTCACGGAAAAGGTGCAACAGCGGCTTATTTGGCGTTCCCGTTTTGGGACCAAACCCCCGTTGCCACCACCGTCCACCCGCCTCGGGCTGTGTTTGGGTTGGGCGTTGATTTTGAAGAGCTTGAACCCTCGTTCGAGTGGGACGATGTCGCCACGCCCTCCTTCCCGCAACCGAACACGGGGCTGTTCATCACGGGCACGGTGGATGAAGTTGCACCGTCTCAACAAGCCATGGAACGCGTCGAGGGACTCGGTGGTGTGGCTTGGCATTGGATTCACTTGCTTGGTGCAGACCATTATCAGTTCCAAGACACGCGGTCCATCTTCGAAAATGACGGTGATGCCACCATGAGTCAAACGGCCCAAATCGAACTTTCAGCAGAACACGTGGTGGCTTTCCTCGACACCGTTCTTCACGGCGACCACGCACGGTTCAGAGATGCGTTCAACCGTGGTGAGGGGGCGCAAATTGTCAGCGACCCGAATGCCTACGTGGACGAGAACCTCGAAGCTGCTTCGTTCCTTCGTTGGGTCTCAACATCAGCGAGCTACAACGCATCAACGCCATTGAATGGGACGCAGAATTTGACCCTCGCAGTGGAATGGACGCTACGAGACGGGACGTCCTTTGAGGACCTTCCCGCTGGGTGGGATGTGAACCTCACATGTGGTTGGTCCAACGGTCCTTGGGAAGCCATAGGGACGCTGGCTCCCAACGGCACGGCCACCTGTGTCTACCCGATGGCGCCCGTTGCACCTGGACTTCAGAAAGCATGGCTTAAACTTCAGGTGGAAGGTGCTCCGGCGACCTTTGGTGCAGCCGTGTTCCGCGACAACACGCCAATCGTCCCCGTGTCTCCAAAACCGGTGGTCTACGTTCCTCAACACAACACCCGAACGGTTGAGGCCCTCAGCATCGGTTCTGACCCCGACGGCCAGCTGGTTCGCATCGTGGATGCCACCTTGTCAGGTGACGACGCCTTCCATTTCCGAGTGGATGTTGCAGAACACGGGCTGAACATGTCCGTTAGTCACGCCTTGGATGAGGAATGGTTGGGTGAGTGTGTGCTTGATGTCACGCTCCGGAGTGACGGAGAGACGTTGGATGAATATTCAACGCAACTTCGCGTGGTGATGACGCCCGTGAACGACCCTCCTGTGAAGCAAGGAACGATTCCGATTCAAGAGATGAACGAGGATGGACCCAGCGTGGTCTACGACCTCGGTGATGTGGTTTCCGACCCGGAAGGGGAGCCACTTGAGGTGTTCATTTCAGGCCTGAAAAGTGGTGAACAAACGCCCGTTCACTTCAGCATTGAGGGTGAACGAATCACCTTAACACCGCTGCCGAACGCACACGGGGCAACGGTGCTCCAGATCCTGCTAAGCGATGGCGAGAACCCGTCGTTGATGGTTGAGGTGCCCGTCGTGGTCAATCCCGTGAACGACCCGGTCATTGTGAACGCCTCGCAGTGGACCAACCTCTCGTTCGCTGAAGACACGACGTTCACCTTGGCGCTGGCTCCTTTGGCGTACGATGTTGACGGTGACGACTTGATGTGGACGCTCGAAGGAAACCTCGATGCGTTCCAAGTCTCATTGACGAACGGCACCGTTGAGATGACACCGCAGCAAGATGTGTTCGGTGTCTTTGAGGGCGTTTGGTTGAACGTGTCCGATGGGACATCCACTCACGCACACAACATGACGGTCACCGTGGAACCGGTGGGCGACCTTCCCTTCGTCTCCATCGAATCTGTCCAAGGTCTGAGTGGCTCCACAGCGAACATGTACTGGTCGGTCGTCGACGTTGACGGCGAGGTCAACACCCAAGCGAACGTCTCGGTGGACGGAGTCATCGTGGAGGTGAACCACTCCTGTCTGAGTAGCGGAACGGGTGCCTATCAGTGCGTGACGCTCCTGCCCGTTCCGGCCGACACTTCCACCTCGCTCTATGTCGAACTCGAGATTTACGATGTGGAACTAGACCGCAGCGTCATTGCGAACAAGGTGGTTGACCTTTCCTCTGTCGGTGATGGCGGCAATGAAACGTCGGCTGGAGAGGACATCGGAGGCTCCGGTTCGATGGCGGTCGTCGCCGGAATTGGCATGTTACTCCTCCTCGTTGGGACCGGAGCGGTTTTGGTAAGCCGTTCGCGAAAGGCAGCGACTGAATCAAGCGCTCCCTCGGCGATATCGGATGAGCCTCCCGCCTCATCTGGGACGGGGTTGCTCGCTCGGGCAAAGCAGTTGAAGTGATCACAGCGGGATGTTGCCGTGCTTCTTTGGCGGCGACCACTCTCGCTTCGACTTGAGAATGTTGAGCGCCCGGCACAGACGGAGGCGACTTTCTTGGGGCTCAATGACGTCGTCCAACCAACCGTTGCGCGCAGCGACGTAAGGGTCGCCGAACTTTGCTTTGTATTCGTCCACCAGCCGCTGGCGAACGCCTTCCTTTTCTTCATCGGGGACGGCGCCGATCTCTCGTCGGTGGATGATGTTCACCGCACCTTCAGCCCCCATGACGGCGAGTTCGGCCGTGGGCCAGGCCACGTTGTAGTCGCTTTGCAGGTGCTTGCAGGACATAGCGAGGTAGGCGCCGCCGTAGGCCTTGCGAGTGACGAGGGTCAGTTTGGGGACGGTGGCTTCGGCATAAGCGAACAGGAGTTTGGCTCCGTGACGGATGATGCCGCCCCATTCTTGAACGACACCGGGGAGGAAGCCTGGCACGTCTTCAAAGGTGAGCAGCGGGATGTTGAACGCATCGCAGGTGCGAATGAAGCGAGCCGCTTTGATGGACGCATCGATGTCAAGGCAGCCTGCCAGGACCTTAGGTTGGTTGCCAACGACACCGACGGTGGAGCCGTTCATGCGAGCAAAACCGATGATAATGTTGTCAGCGTAGGAGGGAAACAGTTCCATGAAGACGCCATCGTCGACCACTTCTTCCACCACCTTCACCATGTCGTAGGGCTTGTTGGGGTTGTCCGGCACCATGTCCTGAAGCGCTTCATTGAGCCGGGTTGTGGGGTCGCCAGTGGCGAGAACCGGCGGGTCGGCCATGTTGTGATCTGGCAGATACGACAGAAGGGTGGCCGCCAGTTCGCAGGCATCTTCCTCGTCATCGGCGATCAGCGAGGCAATGCCCGAGCGGGAGGCGTGCAAGTTGGCACCTCCCAGCCCTGCCGCGTCCACTTCGCCGCTGATGACTTCCGGGGTTTCGAGTGGAGAGGACAAAAACAGCTGCCCGTGCTCTTCGCCAAGGATGGTGAAATCGGACAAGGAGGCCGCCAAAGCTGACACACCGACCACGGGCCCCAAGACGACGCTGATCATCGGGATGCGTCCGCTGCACTGGACCAACCGGTCCAGCATCTCCCCGGTCCCCGCCAGCGAATTCACGCCGTCCTGTGCTCGCTGTCCGCCGCCGTCCCACATGGCGATGAGGGGGGCTTTGGCTCGCTCGGCCATCTCGACAATTTTGGCGATCTTCAGGGCGTGCATTTCGCCCATGCTTCCGCCGTGAACGCTGAAGTCCTGGGCAAAACAGTAAACGCGTCGACCTTCAATGGTGCCGTGCCCGGCCACCACGCCATCGCCGAGGGTTTGGTGCAGGAACATGTTGTGGTCGTCGGTACGGTGGGTGACGAAGGTATCCACTTCGAGGAACGAACCTTCGTCCAGCAGCAGGCCAATCCGGTCGCGTGCCGTGCCTCGGCCACTGGAACGAATGGCTTCTTGACGCTTGAGTCCACCGCCGAGGCGAGCCGTTTCGCGCTTGGCTCGCAACTCTTCAAGCGCATGGTTCGGGCTGTTGTCCACGGCGTTTCCACTCCTTTTCGGTTCTTGATTCAAACGCTCATTCCCTCAGCGTTTCTCGATGTTCTCCACACAGGTTGGACGCCAGCGCGCCGTTGATGTCCATGTTTTGTGAAAGCACCCAGTGAAGTTTGGCGACCATGGTTTCCGGTGTCGAACTGACGCCGTGGCCCAGCAGCCCCATCGCCTGCTGTTTGCGTCCTTTGGAATAGACGTTCATGTCAACCGGGCCGTGAATGCATTGGTTGACGATCACGACGGGAAGTTCTCGGTTGACGCATCGTGTCAAAATGCGCCACAGCAGAGCGTTCTCCGGAGCGTCGTTTTGCGGGTCATCAATGGGAAGGTGGCCCAAGCCCGTGCCGTGGAGGACAACGCCTTGAACGCCAGTGGCGACGACCGCTTCGATGTGCTCTGCGTGGAGCCAGGGGCCTGCAATGAACTGCGCGATTCGCTGCCCGGTCTCGTAGGTTGTTGGTTGCTGTGCCAAGGGGCGAGATGATGGCTGTTCAAGGGCCGAAGCATACCACGGCAGGGTCTCGGTTCGGAACCCCTCGTGGGTGAGCGTGAGCGTGGCAAGCGGTTGACCGTTGACGGCGTGAAATGCATCTCGACGGGACGAGTGCATCTTCCGGAGCGCGAGGCCGGAATGAACCGCCATCACACCGTCGCTTTGGCCGTGGTGCATGACGACGGAGACGCTGTCGCCCGCATCCCCGGTGGGCAGGGGGCCGTTGGCAGCCCAATGCACGGCCGCGAGGAGGTTCTCGGTGGCGTCGGATGAACCTCGGTCGCTCGACCGTTGGGATCCGACCATGACGATGGGCCCAGCGGGGCGCGAACCATCTCCGGCGAAGGCGAAACTGAGGGCTGCCGACGTGATGTGGAGTGTGTCGGTCCCGTGGGCAACAACAACGCCTCGGCAACCGTCTGCGAAAGCATCGGCGCATGCAGCGGCGATGATGTTCCAGTGCTGCGGTCGAATGTCATCGCTGAACATGTTGCCAATTTTGACCGCATCAAGTTGGGCAATGGCGGCCAGTTCAGGAATGGCATCCAACATTTCCTCGGGTTCAAATTTTGCCTCCACAGCTCCCGTGGCGTAATCGACTTTCGAAGCGATGGTTCCACCGGTGTGAATCAGGCGAACCCGGGGCAGGTCGCTGTCTGCTTGGGGTGCATGAAGTTCGGCTGAGGACAAAGCGGCCTTTGTGGGAAGTTCCTCCCATTGCTGGACGGCCTCGGTGGGGTAGGACACGTTGTAGCCGTTGTCAAGTTTGAGCGAAAGATGTCCTTTGGCAGCGGGTGGAAGCACCAAGCCGGTGTGTTCCACCGTCTCGTTGTGCGTGTTCACCGTGGCTTTGACGCGAACCCCGGGGTTAGGCAACGCCACCATGCACGGAAACGGGCGGACTCGCCCCATGAATGAATCGCTTCATTGAGACAGGTCCTTGACTTTCTCAACGAGGTCCATTCGGCGCAGTCGCCAAATTCCGATGGGTGTCATGGCAACAGCGATGACAATCACGCCTGCCATGAGTTGATACGCGACGCTGGGCACGACAACGATGGCGACGAAGAACTGCCACGATGAGAATGAAGCGGCAAGGCCAACGGCGCCGCCGTAAGCAAACGCAACGCCAACCAGTCCACCGATGATACCGATGAGGAGGCTCTCAAACAAGAGCATGAAGCCCAGGCTCCGGGTTGATGCGCCCAAGACTCGGAGGGTGGCGAGTTCGAAATCTCGCTCGGCCACGTTCATGATCATCGTGTTGAACATGACGGCAATGGTAAACATCAGACCGAGGTACATCATGGCTTGGAAGATTTGCGTTTGCTGTTCAATGAGGCTGTTCATGCCATCGATGAGGGTTTGACGCTCAATCACGCCCATGGAGATTTCAGCCAGCGAGGCGTCAACAGTCACGCCTTCGGGCAGTGCGAGGTACATCGATGTTGCATCAACGCCCAAGGCCTCGCCAAGGTCTGCACGGAGGAAATACATCGTGCGAACCAACTCACCTCGCGTGGTGCCCACGACCGTGATGTCGTGTTCTGCACCGTTCAACAGAACAGTGTGTTGCTCCCCCACGCTCCAACCAAGGAACACCATGGAGCCTTCGTCCATCATGACCTCACTCGGGCCGTTGCTCGGTTGCGGTCGTTCGCCTTCAATGACGTTGACGTTCCGCATGCCGTTCTCGTAAGAATCAAAGCCGACAAGCGTGAACACTCGTTCCAGACCGTCTGCGTCATCCACTGCGCCGAGCGGCATTTCAATGAGTGGCTCGTAGGTTGCTCCGCGTTCGTTGGCCCACTCGATGATGCTGGCTTCGCCACCTTCGCCGATGTACACTTGGGCGTCCCACGATTGCTGTTCTTCGAGCCCGCCGACGATGGTGTCTTGCAATCCCGCCGACATCATTTGGACCGAACCGAAGAGCATCAGCGAGATCCCCACAGCCAGGAAGGTCATCATCAGGCGAATCGGTTTTCGCACGCTGGAACGAATGGAGAGGCCCAGCGTGGTGGGCATCCACGAGGTCAATCGACGCAGCAGCGATGAACCCACCCGCATTTGATTCTGCCCGCTCAAGACCTCAAGCGGGTCAAGGCGGCTAGATTTCCATGCAGGGAAGGCCCCCGACAGAAACACCACCAGCATGGTCGGTAGCATGACGGCCGTGTACAATTCCAAAGGTACCTCTCGTTCGGTGATGGGAAGCCCGACAATGCCCTCGTAGAAATCAAGCATGCCGTTGACACCCCACGGCCCCATCAGCGCGCCCAAGCCGCAGCCGATAGCACCGATGACGAGGGGCGCGATGAGGTAGCCAGTCATGAGCGACGTTCGGTTCACGCCCAGTGTGCGCAGCACAGCGATTTCCTTGGCTTGGCTCTGGACCAAGCGTTGCAAACTCAGCACGATGGTGATGGAGGCGATGGCGGCGATCATCACCGTGAACGGAATGCTGGTTCGCTTGGCGCCTTCGAGGTCTTGACGCATGATTTCAACCGGCTCGTTTTGTCCTCGGTCCCTCACCCTACCGTCCAGTTCAGCGACGTCGAGCGCATCGGACACGAGGGCTTTGACAGCGTCGATTTCATCGCCCTCGTAACCTTCGGTGTCGGGCAGGTCAAACGAAGGTGTACCTTCAACGTCCAAGAGGAGGGTGTTGCTGCTTCCAAGTGAGGTGTTGGTCAGGCGGGCCATGCCACTGTCGGAGAGGTAGCCAACAACGTATTGCCCCGCTTCCGGAGGGAACAAGGAGCCTTCGGGGGCCATGAACACGTGCAGCGGGTGATACCCGATGCCGACAATCGTGAACTCCGCTGAGGTGGTACCGGCGCCGATGACGACTGCGTCGCCCAGCGAGAGGTCAAGGGCTTCGACCACGTGCGCATCGATGACAATCTCGTCCGCACTGGACGCCACGCGGCCTTCGCTGTGCTCGTCGGGCATCCAGACCTTGTCGGCGTTGGCGTCTTCTGGGATGCCGTGCCAGAGGGAATTGATGATGTGGGTGCCGCTTTCATTGGTGTGGAACATGGTGCCTTGCACGATGCTTCGCCCTTCACACGAGTCGAGGGCTGCGCCGGTGGAAGGCCACGAGGAACCTAACGCACCGCAGAACGTTGCCACTTCTTCGCTGGTCCAACTTGCACTACGGTTGTCAATCCAAAGGTCGGCCAGGTTAGCGCCTTCCTCATCGTCCCCCTGGAGGGTTTCGTACATCCCGTCCAAATTGTGCGAATACCCGCCAAAGGTGATGCCCGCAAACACGCCAACAGAAACCATCAGGACGACGGCCAACAAGCGAAGTTTGGTACGCCAAAGGCTGCGTGCCAAACGTTTGTTGAGGAGCGCTGACATGGAACCACCTCAAGCTTCTTGGTCGTTGGCCAGATGTTCGTCCGAGACAATTTTTCCACTGTCGATGCGAATCACCCGGGTGGCGTAGCGAACGAGTCCCTCGTCGTGGGTCACAAACACCGATGTGATGTTTTCCTGCTTGCAAGCGCTCACCAGGGCCTCCATGACTTTGTTGGAGGTCTCTGTGTCCAGGTTGCCCGTCAATTCATCCCCCAGCAATAACGTGGGTCGCTTGGCAATGCTTCGAGCGATGGCCACGCGTTGCTGCTGACCACCGCTGATCTCTCCGGGAAAACGGTCCACTTCAGCGTCCAAGCCGACAAGGCCGAGCAATTCCTTGGCCCGTGCAGGGTCCTTTTTGCCTGCAAGTTCCTGGATGAGCAGAATGTTTTCGAGAACCGTCAGGTCTTGGAGGAGGTTGAAGAACTGGAACACATATCCAATGTTGTCTCGTCGAAACGACGTCATTTTTTCGGATTGGTTGCGAGGCACTTCCTCTCCGAGGAAACGGTAGGAGCCACCCGTTGGGCTGTCGAGGGCGGAAAGGCAGTTGAGCAGGGTGGTCTTTCCGGAGCCCGAGGGGCCGAGCAAAATGACCCGCTCACCTTCATGAATCTCAAAACTCACACCATCAAGCGCCTTGACAACTCCAGCGGGTGTTTCGTAGTGCCGTTGAAGATTTTTCATCTGCAGCAATGGGTCTGACATGTCGCTCATCTTCGCCCACCCGTTGCGACATTTTGAGTCTTCACCCACGGGGTGCAATGAATGGTGCCGGGAGCGGGGCTCGAACCCGCGACCTTCGGATGTCTCAGA
>CEUM01328163.1_pt1 | contig 11940 bp, 9 predicted proteins | sample 356421 | NCBI WGS metagenome assembly CEUM01 (sample SAMEA2622716, study PRJEB7988) | marine metagenome | biome: marine biome (ENVO:00000447); feature: surface water layer (ENVO:00002042); material: "saline water (ENVO:00002010), including plankton (ENVO:xxxxxxxx)" | depth 5 m | reverse complement strand
TTTAGAGAAACTTTCCTTTTAAAAGAAACCTTTTTAATTTTATTGCAATTCACGACTGTGAGAAGGTGATCGACATTTTTTTCAATGATATAATCAACACCTGGCAAAAGAGCACTTTTTATGTGAACCACACCGTCATTTTCTCCTTTTTTGAAGTCCGCATAATCTCTGAAAAGCTCTAGGGGAGAGTCCCAACCTCTTGTGTCTGGTCTAATGGATGCAAAGTTAATAAACTTTATTCTCCTGTTAATCTTTTCCGTCAGGATTTTGTTTTCGGCCTTATTCATATAGGGCTCTCGTATGTTGATACTTAAGCTTTGAAATCCCCCTAAATCTCCTCCAAGAAATTGGAAGAGCCATTTTGATAAATTTTGGGTTGGTTTATAGCTATCGAAGAATTCTGCTACCGCACTTCCTCTAAAAGGAGTTTGGACTGTTGCCCACCCTTTAATTTTTGAAAGGAGCGAAGGGTTTCTTTTTATTGCTTCCCAAGTATCAAGTCCTCCCTTGCTGTGAGAAAATAGAAGGACTTTTTTCTTTGACGCAAGAATCGCCTTTTCTATATTAAAGCTATTTTTTAAGGGTGTATTCTCGGATTCCAAAAGGAGTTTTTGATAATCGATTTTATATTTATTTAAAAACTCTTCGTGATCTTCAAAAATATTTCCTGTTATAAAGTTGATTTTGAGTTTTTGGTCTGCTTCTTTGAAAAAAGACTCCGAGAGAACTCCTGGAATAAGGATGATTTTAAAGGGTTTTATGCTTTTGAAGAAAAAAGCTGGAATCTTTTTGTTTCCTAAAATAACTTTTTGGGCCCTATAGAGTTTAGAAAGATTTTTACCTGTCGATTTTTGTCCAAATGAATGTGGTATTGAAATCAGGATAAATGTAATTAAACATCCATATTTTTTTAAGAGTTTAATTAAGTTTGATTCCACTTTTTATACCTTTTTATTGAGTCGCATCCCCTCATTATATTCAAATAACTTTTTTAAATAAAGTGAGTCAAAAAAAGGTTATTTTTTAAGAGATTTCAAAAAACTAAAGTTCTTTAATTATGGCCATTGAGGTCTTTCTTAGTGAAGTTTTCACAAACTCTAATGAAAAATCATCTGAATTTCCATTGGTTTGGTAGAGAGGCTGAGACATAAGGAAAAGCGAATGGTGGATAATACCCCAAATATGGAAGGAAACTCTTTTTATTTCAGATGGTTGTGCGTTTGGAAAAAAATGGTTTAGGTTTTTTAAAAGCAGCTCTTGTCCTATCGGGAAATAAAGTTCTTTTTCACACTCTTCAAGGTTTTGAGAGTTTTGAACATCGGGGTCTAAAATGATTTTGTAATGACCAAAATATGTATCTTTTTCCTTAAAAAAGGCATCAAAAATGAGAGAAACAAAGTCTATAGGTTCGGAAGTTTCAAACTTTCTAGAGTGAATAAGAGAGCTTAGAAGGTCTTCTTTTAGAGTTTCAAGCTTTCGTTTAAGAATTTCAGTTAGAAGGTCTCTTTTACTTGAAAAGTAATAGTTAATAGAGGCAATATTGACTGAAGCTTGTTTGGCAATATTTCTAATGGAGACTTTTTCAATTCCATTATTAAGGATGAGCTCCTCTGTAACAACAAGTATCTTTTCTTTCGTTTTATTAGCATCAGACATTTTTTTACCTTATTAAAGCTTGCGGAGGTTTTTTCGGGAGGTCAAATTACAAGACCATACATGAATTTTAAAATTAGTCTTTTCTCGAGTAAAGCAAGCGAAATTAGACAGATTCTAAACAGATGTTTAAACCTGGTTTGAAACCCTTCTTTTGAAATTTTTTTTTTAAATTTAATCCCCTTAAATTTGGCTAAGTACCTAATAATATATACTCACTAAGAAATACGAACGGTCGTGCTGAGTCGTGTTACAATAGGGCTATGACAAAAGCTATATCCGAAACGAAAGAAAAAATATTAGAGGTAGCATTAGACCTTAGCTCAAGGTGGGGATTAGTAAATTTAAGTATCGGTGAGTTGGCGAAGGTGGTAGGAATGAGTAAAAGTGGGCTTTTTGGTCACTTTAAATCGAAAGAGTCACTTCAAAAAATGGTCCTAGATCTTGCGTCTTTGAACTTTGTTCAGACGGTAATTAAGCCGGCGACAAAAAAACCAAGGGGAGTGCCAAGACTTGAGGCCATTGTAGAGAATTGGATTACCTGGTCTACTGATAAGCATCAGGGTGGGTGTCCTATCATAACTGCGATTATTGAGTTTGACGACCGCCCGGGTTCTTTAAGAGACCATTTAAAGTCTTTGCAAAAGGAAATGCTTGAGGGCTTTAAAAAAGCTGTTTCTATTGCTATTGATGAAAAGCAATTTCATAAAAATTTGAGTCCTGACCAGTTTGTCTATGAACTCTATTCTTATATGATCGGGTTTCATATTTTTGCTCGGCTTATGAACCAGGAAAAAGCAAAATTAAAGTTAAGGAAATCCTTCAGCGATCTTGTTGTTAGAAGCAGCTAGGTTTGAGCTTGATGGAATGTATAATTAAAATATATGGGTTTTTTATGGAATCAAAGATAGCAGAGGCCAAAGCCAAAATAAAATTCATTAAAAATGACCTTCTAGGCTTGATGCCCAATGAGATCCAAACTTTTGGAAAAAAAGCTGTTGTTAATACGTTAAATCGAACCTGGGATTATTTCCCCACTCAAGTGGAGGAGGTTGCTGAGAAAATTTTTTTTAGGCCAAAGCATTATAGACCTGCTGAGGCTGAAGTTTATTGGCAAAAAAGGGCCCAAACTTTCAAAGTGATTCTTCCTAAGTCTCAAAAAGAAGTGATTGGTATGAAGTGGGGCAAGGGACCTTGTATCTTTTTTACACATGGTTGGGCAGGTCGTGGTACTCAATTCTGTCAATTTATACCAAGCCTCTTGAAGAAAGGTTTTTCAGTTGTGGCCTTTGATGCTCCTTCTCATGGGCAGTCGCCAGGCTTTATGACCAATGCTTTGGAAATTCTTGAGGCTGCGGAAAGCGTGGTGAATGTGGTTGGAGAAATTTACGCTTTTGTAGGTCATTCATTTGGTTGTTGTTTTTCTCTTTCATTAGCAAACTCTTTAAAAATAAAAAAGATTGTACTTTTTGCACCCAACTTTGATGTTGAAGACGATTTTAAGCAGTGGGCAAAGCAAGAAGGAGTCAGAGAGGATTTTTTTGAAGCAACAATAAGCGGTTTAGAATCAAAATATAAGAGAAGCTTCAAAGATTTTAACCCTTGTATTATTGGCCCGGAAGTGAAGGGACACGTTTTAATTTTTCACGATGAAGATGACCGTGCTTCAAAAGTTGAGAATTCCAAAAAGTTAAGCAAAGTGATACCAAAAAGCCTTTTGAAAATTTCACACGGTCTAGGCCATAACAAAGTTTTAAGGGACAATAAAACAATCCGAGAGGTTTTGGCTTTTTTATCAAATAGTAAAAAGAGTAATAATAGTAAAAAGCAAGAATCAATTTAGGCTTTTGCCTTATTTTTCCGACTATTTTTTATTTTATAAAAGGTTTTTAAAAGGAAAAGGCTCATTTTATCAATAGATTTCTCGCTACTTATGTAAAAACTGAAAAAAAGAAAGCGGTAGCTTATAAGGCCTAAAATAAGTGTTAGGGCTCCAATAAAAAGAGATGACTGGGTAAATAGGCTGGATAGTGGAATAAGATCGTTATTAAAAGAGGATAGAAGGCCTAGAATAATGGGGCCTGAAGAAAAGAGAAATAATGCGGCTAAAATAGCGCGAGCGTAGAAGTTTTTAAGCTTCTTTAGGGCAACTTCAATATCTAGTCCTCTAACTCTTTCTAAGTCCATAGGCCTAGTGAGAAGCAAAATGACGGCCACTGAAAGCCATTGCGGCAGATTATCAAGCCACATCGTATCAAGTGGTATAACATCATTTAGTAAATAAAGTATTCCACTTGATAACCCAGATTGTGCCAAACAAATAGCTGTTATAATCCATCCTCTATAGAACGAATTCATATAAAGTGAAAGAAATGTAAAGATGAATATAAATGAAGTTAGGTGGTCTTTGATGAAGTTTTTATGGTGTTTTCTCCAGAACCTAGTGAGGGATGTTTCTTTAAACGTTTCATCATTTTTTGGGGTCTCTAAAAAGTTAGATTGGTTTTTATTTAAATCCTTAAAGTAAAATTGATTAACTCGATTAATTTGCTCATGAAATATAAGTTTTGGGACTGTAACAATAGTTTTCTTTGCAATATGCCCCAGGTGACTTGGCTTTTCTCCAGGGGTCCTGCTGCCAATAAGAAGGTGAGAAAAATTTCTTTCATCTAATATTAATTGATTAAGTTTTATAGGAATTGATGTTTCAATTTGATCATCTATATAGTTAAAAAAGGAGAGTCTTTTTTCCTGTTGGATATCCTCCATCGCCAATTTAAAACTAGAAATGTCTAAATTTGGAAGTGACCGAAGTCCATTAGGTGTAACTTCCCATTGATTTACCCATTCTTTTTCCAAAAACTTTTCAGGAACTAACTTGTAATTTTTTGGTGTGTCTGAAGGCTTGCTTTGATATGTAAGAGCATTTTGGTGACCTCTGTATAGGGAAAGGTTTGAAATAAAAACCTTCTCTTCACTTTTAAAGTCCTTCATACCTAAAGGCTTTAAAGGCCAAAAATAAATACTAATTGGAATAAAAAGAACAATGAGCGGAGGAATAAATACATTTCTTGAAAAGAGCCTGGTGGGCTTTTTTTCGGGGCCTTGTTTCGTTGCCCAATTTAAAGGACTGAAAACTGATAAAATAGTTAAAAAATAGAATATGATTGGAATCGCAATTGAAAAAAAATGATTTAAAATTTTTGAAGAGGGTAGACTGATGGTATTAGAAAGTGTTGGGAGCGAAAATAGATAAAATAAAGTAAATAAAATCAAAAAAGTTGGTATAAGTTCTGAAAGAGCAAAAAGTATTGATTGCTGAACGGTTATTTTTAATCCAGTTTTATTTTTGTGATAAAAGGAATTCCTAATTTTACTAAGAAGCACCAGCCATAAGAAAGTGCCAAAAATAAGACCTAAAATTAGTGAATAAAAATCAAGTATTGTAATGCCATTTTTAAATATAAAGCACCAGAAGAGGTAATGAATAAAAAATCCAAAATTAAAAATAAGAGAACTTCCTGCTGCTTTAATGTCCTTGAAAACAAAATAAAATACAAGAAAAGAAATTATTGTAAAAATACTAAAAAAGAGTAAGGGCTTTTTTAGTAATGAGATCCACAGCTTTGTTCTCGATCTTTCAACTTTAACGTACGGGAATAACTTTTTTATTTCATTACTAACTTTATTAAGACTAGTGCTTTCATTGTTAAACCATATCTTTATGATTCTAGGTGCGGAAGGGGGGATAAGTTTAATGCTTGCAATATCAACAAGTTTGATAGGAGTATTGGATTTTGAACCGATAATGGTGGATTTTAATTGAAGAAGAGAGCGGAAGTTTGATTCAACAAAATAACTTAAGTCATCTTTTGAACCTAAGCGGGAGGCGAAGCCATTTATTTTCAAAGAGTGCCATATCTGATTTATAGAAATGTTGTAGCTTAAAAGCTTTTTTGGATTAAGTTGTATTTTCCAATTAATGTCTTCATCTAATTCTGGTTCAATTCTTTTTATAGATGCACCTAAATTTTTTATATAATTTTGGAATTTTGTTAAATCAAAACCAGTATTTGTATTTATTTTAAAATCTGGTGGAGGAAGTGGCTTTAAGTGGGTGACTTTAATCTGTTTGACATCTCCAGGTAGTGTTATTTTTAATCGATCAAGTTTCTCCTGAATAAAAAGAAGAATTTTGTTTGGATCATTTAGCCTATCAAATATAAGGTTTATTTCGGATCTTTCATGTCTTGTTAAGGATTCAATTGAAATTAAGTTAGATAAGCCGTTGAAAGTTTTTTCGGCGGTAGTCGTTACTTTTCTTTCGATTTCAGAGCTTATCTTACTGGGAACATAAAACTCTATTTTAAATCTTATAAAACTATCTTCAGGAAAAAAACTAAGACCCTTTGAAAAGTTTAAAAAAACAGCAACTATGGGCACAAAAAGAAAAACTAAAACAATCCTTCTATATTCTGCAACTTTTTGAAGAAACTTTAACATCTAGATAACTACCTCACTCAAAGGCCAATTGAAAAAGAGAAGAGGTCTTCCTGGGTGCTTTATTTTAAAATCACCAATAACTTTTTTTAACTTTTTAAGACTAATATCATCTAAAAGAATCATAATAATTTCATTGGTTCCTGGCCAAGCAGCAGAACCTTCTTTTTTACCGGCCTTAGAGGATCCATGAAGTCCTGTAAAGTGTGTATAGTTCTGGATGTTGGACACCCTTATCATTAAGAGAGCCTCTTCGACGAGTTCGGAGTCAAATAGCAGCATGACGGCTTTCATATTTATCGTCCCTTACTAATGTTCTTCGGTAAACCTAAATATTCTATAAAAATAGGCGTGACAACGATGGAAAGAAATGTTCCTGTTATCATCCCAAAAACATTTACAATGGCCATACCTCTATATAATTCTGAGCCTTCTCCACCAATAATTAAAGTAGGCAACATTCCCAAGATTGTTGAAAATGAGGTCATTAAAATAGGTCTTGTTCTACTCGATACTGCCCAATCGATGGCATCGACCTTACTGCCTCCAGAAAAAAGCTTTTGGTTGGTTGCCTCGACTAAAAAGATCCCATTATTGACGACTATTCCAATAAGAAGAATGAATCCAACTAAAACGCTTGCATTTACTGTTTCACCCATTACAATGAGTCCACCAATAGCACCACCAAGAGTAAGTGGGATTGTACCCATAATGACGGAAGCTTGCCTGATAGAATTAAATTGTATTACCAGTATTATAAAAACAATAAATGCCGAAATTGTAAGGGCCGTTATGAGTCCTCCAAAGCTTTCATTCATTGTTTCAAGAGTTCCCATACCAATAATTTTCTTCTCTTTTATGCCTAATCCTTGCCTAATTGAATTCATGCTACTATCGGCTAATCCAATTGTTGATCCTTTGAGTTTAAAAAATAGTGGAAAGAAGTCATCCCCGTTCTTTCTTTTTAATATGGTGTCATACTTCTCAACTTTATGGTTATAGAGATCTCCTATAACGTTTCGTTCGCCTTTAGAGTTGATAATTGGTAAGTCTAATAAAGAATTTTCAAAGGATATCTTCATAAGTGATGGGTTTTTAAATTCAAAGTCGGCTATTGATGATAAGTCAATTTCCTGTAAGGGAATAAAAAATTGGCTGAGACCATGATATGTTGATATGCCCATTCTGTAGGTTGTTAAATGATCAGGGCTTAGATGAAAGTTATAACTTTTGGTAAACTCAGGCCCTAAGCAAGTACTGACGGTTTTACTATTGCAAAAACTTTGGATGAGTTTAGAAATCTTATCATCTGGTAAGTTTTGGCTTATAAAGTAGAGACCATCATATCCATAGGCTTCTCCGGATGGAGCTGGTCCGACTGGCAATATATTTATTTTCTCAAAAATTAAGTTTTTTCCTTTAAATTTATCTTTAATTTGTTCAATAGATTTGGAGGTTTTTAGTGAAAAGAGTATATCTACTGTGTTTTTGCTAAACGATGAAACCGACCAAACGACTTCTTTCCAGTCTTTTAATGTACTGGCCATCAAATCTCTTTTTTCAATTCCTTCCACGCTTTGTCGAGATGAATTAATTGGATATTTTAATGAATAAACTCGGGATGATACCTGCGGTAGAAACTCCATATCTGGTAAAAAAACAACAGAACCTAAACTAAGGAAGATAACTATACCAGGAATAACAAGGCGAAAGAATACTTTTTTTCGGCAAAAGCTTTGAGTGGTTTTTGCCAGATTGATCATACTTTTTACCAGAGTGTCCGATTTTTTAAAAAGGTAAAAGATTAAAGAAGGAGCCTTGGTGTTTTTTCCTAACATTTTGAAACAAAGCCATGGTACCAGACTAAAAACGGCGATAAGGCAGAAAATCTGGGTGGAAACAACAGTAAGACTAAGGTCTGAAAAAAGTTTGCTAGAGACATTTTTTTGAAAGGCTATTGGTAACAAAACTCCTGCTGTTGTTAGAGTAGAAGCCAAAACCCCTAGACTGACATCCTTAACCCCTTTCAAGCACGCCATAAACAGAGGCTCTTTTCTATTTATTCTTTGAGTTATAGACTCTAAAACAACTGTGGAGGCATCAGTTATCATTCCAACAGCTAAAGAAAAGCCATTCAGGCTAAAAAGGTTTATTGAAATGCTTAATTGATCCATTGTAAAAAATGTACCGAGAAGTGCCGTCGGGAAAACTACAGAAGCAACCAATACCCCAATTGTGGAGCCTAGAAATATCATAAGAATTAAAGAATTTAAAACAACTCCGATGAAGAAGTTTGTAAATACTCCATTTTGACTTTCCTTAATTTTAATTGCTTCGTTATATATTTCTTCAGTTTGGATAGATGGATTTTTATAATTTTCAATTATCTTTTTAGACTTATTTATAATTGAAATTGTATCGGCACCTGCCGATTTTATAATTTCTAAAACAACGGCGGGTTTTTCCCTTCCATAAATAACTTGGGGCTTTCCTGGTGGTTTGGTGATGTCTCCTATCCACTTCAAATATATGTGATCATTTTTATAGTTTAATATGGGGAGGAGTTTCATGTCTTCTGGTTTTTTTATAGGCAAAGAAAGAGTGTGGTTGAGGGGAAATCCTTTATAAAACTTTCTAAGTTTCCATGTATTATAAGCCTCGTCAATAATGTTTTGAGAGCTAACTTGGTATTGAGAAAGCTTTTTATTTTTTATATTTACATAGGTTTTTCCAAGGTACTGTCCTGCGATCAAGACCTCTGAGATGCCAGGTATTCTTTCAACTTTACTTTTTATCTTTAGGGCATGTGAAGAGAGTGATTCTATATTAAGACCATAAAAGACGACTCTATGAATTGGGTTATTACTGGGTTTATACAAAACAAAGATAGGGTCCAGTACACCGTCAGGAAGAGATAAGTTTTCAACAGTTTGTCTTGCTTTTCTTAGGCACTCTTCTGGTAGGAAGTCCCACTTATAAAAAAGCTTAAAAACAGCTTTCCCTTCTTCGATGTCCGCTTCAATTGATTTCAGCTCTCCAGTTCGAAGAAGAGCTTTTTCAAGAGGATAAACAATATTATATTTTATATTTTCTTCACTCATGGTGGGAGCGGGAATCACTACAGCAACTGCAGGAACTTCAACTAATGGAATAAATTCGTTAGAGAGCTTAGGTATTGTAAAATAGCCTATTAAAAGAATGAGGAGGTTTAAACAAATAGTAAAAACCCCTTTTTTAATAAATGCTTGAACCATAGTCTTAAGTTCTTTTAAAATAGATTATTATTTAGGGTGCTTTGCCTTCCAAGCAAACTTTGTCCCCTGCAATGAAATTGACTTTGTAACCATTTGTATAAAGTCCTAACTCTTTTAAACCTATAACCTTTTTACATTTTTTTATTTTACCCTCAATGAAAATAGGAAGGACTTCACCAATTCGATAAGGTCTTCCAAAGGATTTAAGATCTACAAATGAAAGGACAGTTCCTGTGTCTGGATCAACAATTGGAGAGAGTCTGTTAATTGTTCCAATCTTGACATTTTTATTTTGAGACAAAACACTCAAACCTCTGGATATTTTATTTGATTCGTCTGGAGAAAAAGCGATTTCCATATATTTCTTATCAGAATTCACAATCGTAACAAGTGGCATACCTGCACTTATTGCTGCTCCTGGGGTGACATGAATTTTTGCAACAGTACCTTTAAGTGTATTTCTGTAATTTCTTATAGTTTCCCTTTCAATGATGCTGATGAGAATTTTTCCCCGGTTTACTTTATCACCTAGTTTATACCTAATTTTGTGGACTATGCCGTTTCCTATGGCGACCTGTGTGGAAACAAATTTTGGTTTTATAACTCCATAAGATGGTATCAACTCTCTCAGTGATTCTGCTTTTACTTTGTTAGAAAACAATAGGATTGTCATAAAGAAAAAAGACATTAAAAATAATATTGATTTGAATGATCTATGGGGTTGTTGATTCATTTATTTTTACCTTATTTAATTCATCTATATTGGTAGCTATATTTAAAAGTGCTATTTCATAATCTTTCTGGGCCTCTCTTTTATCCAATTCTTTTTTGGCTAACTCAAGTAGCATAAAACTTTCTTCAGTTTTAGTAGAGACACCTCTTTCGCGTATTCTTTTTAAATTTTTTATTTTAAATCTCTTTTCTCTTATAATAGATTGGATGAAAATTTTCTTTTGTAACGATGTTTTTATCTGGGCATAATCTTTTCTTAAAAGAACAATACCTTTAGAAAGTTGATCCCTTTTTTTTATTTTGCTTATTTTATACATATTAAAGGCTTGTGATCTTCTTGCGCTCGAATAGAAACCATCAAATAAATTGAACTGGAAAACTAGGCTAGCGCTCCAGCCATTAGAAACTTCCTTTGTCTTTAATGACTGTGTTGTAGTCTGACTTGCAGATAAAAAGGCCAGGGGAATCCAAGCTCTTTCCCATGTGGTTGTATTATGGATATTCTTGTAATTTTGAATATCCAAGGAAAGGTTCTTAGATTTTTTTGACCTTTTTAAATACTTTTTCGAGGCATAATCAAAACTTGGGAGTTTGTAGGTAATTGATAAAGTTCTTAGGCCATTTAGCCAATTTTGCTTGTAGTGAGGGATTAAGTTTCTAAGGGCCAAATGGCCTGTATGAATATATTCTGTAACTTTTGCTTTTTGGAAAAGGATTTCTTTGTATTTTTTATCAATTTTAAGACCCCTGCTCGATCCAAAAAAAAGCTTTCTTGTTTTATTTCTACTTTTTAAGGCCAGGCGTTCTAATAAATTCTCTGCTCTCAGTAAAACTTTTTTTACCTTTATTAAGGCCTGCATTTCAAGAAGAATGTGGATTAGTTCCTTTTTTTTTCGATCTAATAATATATCTCTTTCTAATAACTTTTGATTGACTCCATTTCGTGCATTCAAAACAGAATTTTGTGTCGCAAATCTTGAAAAAATATTATAAGTAAGACCGAAGCTTCCGGATATTGAATCAGAATTTACCTTGTAGTTGGAAGTACCCTCTGAGCCTCCGGAAAGACCCATTTTACCAGCACCTCCGGATGGATCTACACTGGATGAACTGGCTTCTTGTTCACTGCCCCCGTTGACACCAACTTTTAAATCCAATTTGGGATAATGACCAGACTTTGAAACGGTGAGGTTTTCTTCGGCCAAAATCTGGTCTCTTTTCTTCATTTTCAGCTCATCATTTGTCAGTAAAAGCTGATCGTGAAAGAATTTAAAGCTATATGATGGAACTCTTTTTAATTTATTGGTTTTTTTAGAATCTGAAGCCAGGCAATTATGATTACTTAATATTAGAACTTTTACAAAAATAAAAGCAATGAAATAATTTATAATTTTTTTTAATAAATTAAAGTGATACAAGAAGGTCCTCCAACGTTGGGAAGAAAGAGAGTTGCATGGGATGAGTAAAAAGCGTTAGAGTTTCCTTGATTTCTTGGTCTTTGCAGACCAGAGTAAATTCATCACCCCTAACTTTCGCTTCTAAAATTTTCCTTGAAAGAATTAATAGCCCGCGCCAATTTATTGATTTCATATTGGAGAGGTCGATAACAATTTTTTGGCCGCTTATTTTTTCAAGAAGCTCTAACTCTTGGATAAAATGAGAAATTGAAAACGAATCTACCTCTCCTTCAACGATAAAGATATTTCTGTTTTCGGTAACCTCAATACTTATCTTCAATTGGCTTTCCTACTCTTAAATAGAGTTTTCTACAATTCATAGTAATTCTTTATTGATTTTGTCG
>CEUM01020794.1_pt1 | contig 11942 bp, 16 predicted proteins | sample 356421 | NCBI WGS metagenome assembly CEUM01 (sample SAMEA2622716, study PRJEB7988) | marine metagenome | biome: marine biome (ENVO:00000447); feature: surface water layer (ENVO:00002042); material: "saline water (ENVO:00002010), including plankton (ENVO:xxxxxxxx)" | depth 5 m | reverse complement strand
TCATATTATTGCTAACTCATCATTTTCTTGGTGGGGTGCATGGTTAGCAAAGAGTCAAAAAATTATTGCACCTAAAAATTGGTTCTCTGCTGAATGCGGTAACAAAAGTATTCAAGATGTTCCTTTTGGTGATTTTACATTCTTATGAAAACAATTATTATTTCTTCCGACCATAATGGTGTCGAAGACAAACAACAACTAAAAACTTATCTAAAAGGAGAAGGATATAGGGTTATTGATATCGGTCCTTATACTCCCGAAGTTAGTGTAGACTATGTTGATTATGCAGCTCAATTATCTACAATTGTAGGTAATAAAGAAGCAGATAGAGGAATTCTTATTTGTGGAACTGGAGTTGGTATGAGTATAGTTGCTAATCGTTTCTCTGGAGTTCGTGCTGTTCTTGCACATAATGAACTAACTGCTGTCAAATCAAGAGAACATAATAATTCAAATGTTCTTTGTTTAGGTTCATGGTTATCATCTCAGTTAGAAATGAGAGATATGTCTAAGATGTGGTTAGATGAGGCATGGGGAGAAGGTAGACATGTTAAGAGAGTAGAGAAGATAGACAATCATAGCGGTATTGTTCTTACTAATGGTGTGTTTGATATTTTACATAAAGGACATATTGAACTTCTAAAGTTTTCAAAGAACCAAGGAGATAAACTTATAGTTGCTATAGATTCTGATGAAAGAGTTAGATTGTTAAAAGGAAAAGACAGACCAATTAATAATGAAGAAGATCGTAGAAAGGTATTAGAAACAAATAGATATGTTGATTCTGTAGTTACGTTTAGCACTTCTGAAGAACTTAAAAATTTATATAATACATTACTTCCTGATGTTGTAGTTAAAGGATCAGAATGGACTGCTGATGAATTAAGAAAAAGAGATGAAATACCAGATTCAATACAAGTAAAAGTTTATCCATTAGTAGGGGATTATTCAACCACTAACACTATGGAAAAAATTAGGAGTATGGATACATGCGAGAAGATTTAAAATTTCTAATAGTTGGGGATACTATAATTGATGAGGATATCTTTTTGATTGCATCAGGTTTATCTCTAGAAACTCCCACATTAAAAACTGTTTATGATACAAACAGAGTTAAGTATGGTGGTGCTGCTAATGTTGCAAGACGTTTAGCAGATTATGATTTAGATGTTACATTCTTAACTTCAGTATCAGAAGAACATATCAATCCTATTAGTTCTACTGGAGCAAAGATCCTTAATTTTTATCAAGGTAAAAATAATACTAAGACTAGGTATTGGGTATCTCATGGAGACTCTACATATAAGTATCTTCAAATTAATAATGTAAACGATGAAAATGTTCATCCTTTAATTGATGTGAATCTATCTGATTATGACATAGTTGCTTTCTCTGATTATAGATGTGGATTAATAACTGAATCTTTTATTGATACTTGCACAAATCATAAAGGTGTTGATACATATGCATCATCTCAAATATCAAGTAGAGATTCAAATTATCATTTGTATAGTAATATAGATTATATCGTATGCAATGAAAAAGAATCTCAATCAGTTGATAGAGATATTAATCTATGTGTTACTAAAGGAGAAAGAGGATGTTCATTTAATGGCACAGATTATCAAGGATTTGAAGTTAAAGATGTTGTAAGCACCATGGGTGCAGGAGATGCATTTTATGCAGCATTTTTAGCATCTGGAGATCCAGAGTTTGCAAATATAGAAGCTTCTGATTTTATAGAAAGTCAAACTTATGTATAAAGCAATTGAAGATTGTCTTTTACTTAATAAAAGTATTAAAGATAATAATTTAGTTAAACTTACTTGGGGTAATGCTAGTGTGCTTTCAGAAGATGGAAAACACATTGCTATAAAACCTTCTGGTGTGAATTTTTCAGAGTTATCTTATAGCGAAATATGTATTATAGAATTGTATACAGGAAAGCAAATAACTGGAAAGAAACCATCTGTAGATACCCCTATACATTTAGAGATATATAAAGCATTCCCAGAAATAAAATCAGTAATACATACACATTCTAAGTTTGCAAGTTCTTTTGCACAAGCACTAACTTCTATTCCAATATTAGGAACTACACATGCGGATTATTTTTTAGATGATATTCCTGTAGCAAGAAAATTGGAAGAGTGGGAGTTAGAAGATTATGAAAAGAACTTAGGTATATCTGTGGTTGATTATTATCAAAAATATAAGATCAATCCACTTAACATACCATCAATTCTTTTACCACATCATGGCACAATGACCTTTTCAGATTCTCCGAAAAGAACTTTAGAATGTGCTATAGTGTTAGAAGAGATTGCTGAGATGGCACTATACACACTCAAACTAAATTCAAATTTAGAATTAGATCCTTTGAGTGATGCTTTGTATACAAAACACTTTGAAAGAAAAAATGGAATCCACAAATACTACGGACAATAGTTACGGTAGACAAGAACTACCTCCTGTCCTTAAGTGCGAAGAGAAGAGAGATAAGTATTGGGGTTATATTACCACAGTATTTGCAACTGATGATTTTACTTTGAAAGAAGTCTTCATGAAAGCTGGCACTCAGAGTAGTATGGAGTATCATGTAAGAAAGGATGAATATTATTATATTCAATCTGGAAAACTAAAGGTTGGAATGAGAATTGGTCGTGCAAAAAATAAATCTCTTATACTTGAAAAGGGAGATGTTTTCCATATTCCACCAGGTTTGATGCACATGCGTATTGCATTAGAGGATACTCTTGTGATAGAATGGTCAAATAAGGACGATGATACCGATTCAAACATCGTTGAAGACGGAAAAACTTACACTTTTATTGAGGACTAATGAATTATCTTTTTGCTGATACTGCCAATCTTGATGAGATTATAAAGGCAAATGAAATGGGTGTTATACAAGGTGTAACCACGAACCCGTCAATTATTGCGAAAGAACCAACAGGAAGTTTTGATAGTCTTATAGAGAAACTTGCTAGGTATTGTGGAAATGAGGGTTTATCTTTAAGTGTAGAAGTTTTTGCTGAAGGTTATGAACCTATGGTAGAACAAGCTTCCGAAATCTATGATAAGTTTGTTGGTTACTGCCCAGAGTTATACGTAAAGATTCCTGTTAGTGTTGATGGTTTAAAAGCAATCAAGACTTGTAGTCAAGCAGGAGTTAAAATTAATGCTACTATTTGTTATAGTGAACAACAGTTAATACATTGTGCCTCTGCAGGTGCTAAGTACGTTTCATTATTCTATTGTAGATTAAAGCAACACGGTGGAGATGTTAAGAGAGCACTTAGAAGAACTAAACAATATATCAAAGAGAATGGTTTAGATACACAGATCATTGCAGGTAGTATTCGTACACAGCAAGACGTATGCGATGCTTGGGATTATGGTGCTGATATTGTTACTACAGGATTACCTGTTATAAATGAAATGATTCATCATCCTAAAACAAATGAATCTTATGATGGGTTTATGAAAGACTTTGCTGCATGGATAAAATAAAAACATATGTTGTAGATATAGATAACACTATTTGTACTCAAACTTATGGTGACTATTCTAAAGCAAAACCGTATCAGGATAGAATCAATAAAATTAATGATCTATATGATGCAGGACATAAGATAATTTACTTTACAGCAAGAGGCATGGGTAGAACTAATGATGATCAAGTTTTATCTTATGCTTTCTGCTATGAAGAGACACATTACCAATTAGTAGATTGGGGATGCAAATTTCATAGACTTATGTTAGGTAAACCTTTTGCTGATCATTACATAGATGACAAAGCAATTTCAGACGGAGATTTTTTTAACGACAAATGACTACAAAATATGAACCATCATTCATAGGCAATTTTCGTAAATTTATATCATATAAATTTAAAGATCCAAATGAAGTATCCATTATATTTGATGTTGGATCTCTTCATTGTTTAGAATCTATAGAATTATCTAAGGTATACAAAAATGCACACATATATGCATTTGAAGCAAATCCAGATTCTTATAAGGTTTGTCTAGAAAACACAAAAGATCATGATCGTATTACAGTGATTAATAAAGCAGTAAATGATCATGATGGCACATGTATTTTTAATGCTATTGATCCAGAGAAAACTGAAACTCCTTGGTTTGATGGTAATAGAGGTGCCTCTAGTCTTTTTAAATCAAATGGTGCTTATAATCATATAGAGAAGTATGTTCAAAAAGAAATAGAGGTTTCTTGTACACAGTTAAAAACTTTTTGTAAGGAGAATAATATTGATCATGTTGATTTAATATGGATGGATCTTCAAGGTGCAGAACTTATTGCTTTAGAATCTATGGGAAAAGAATTATTGAGTACAGTACAAGTTATTCATACAGAACTTGAAACAACTCCAATCTATAAAAACCAATGTTTGTATTCTGATGTTCATCAATTCTTAAAAAATAATGGCATGTATAGAGCAGAAGGGAATTCATCATTGGCATTTGGTCAAAATTTTATCTTCGTAAGGAAATAATGAAAGTATACTTTGGACAACCTTGGGGTGGGTTAGGAGACAATCTTCAATTCACAACTCTACCTAGACTATTCTCTGAGAAGGGTGTAGATTTTTTCATATCTCAACATAACACTTATAGGAATCCTGAGATATACGAATTTTGTTGGGCAAATAATCCTCATGTAAAGGGTGTGGTTAGTAATGTAGCAAACGTTGGTGCATGTGCTCCAGACGTTAAAAAAGGAATTACAAATAATATAGTTTCTGCTGCAGAGATACGTCATGGATTCTCTGGATTTGGAAGATATCCTGAGATATATTATGATGCTGAAAAACTTGGAGAATTTAAATATAAAACTATTGTAGACTTATCTGCACATACTTTACTAAAAAATAATGTTGGAGAATTTTATGATGCAGATAAATTATTTTCCTTGGTAGAAAAGTCTATTCCAGATGATGCTCTCTTTGTAACATTTAAAAATGTAAATTCACTTTCTTTATCTGGAGGTTTTCCTTTTGAAAATAATCAATTAGTGGTTGAAAATATCTTTGAGTATGCTAATATAATTAATAGTGCAGGGAAGTATTTCTGTCTTTATTCTGGAGGAAACTCTATGGCAGCTGCTGTTAAGCATAAAGAACAGTCCGATGTAGAGTTATATTGTTTTCTTCATGGAACTGTTAAAGAACATCAAGATAAAGGATTCTTTATTTTTGATAATGTAAATTACATTGAGGTTTAAGATGAAAATTTTAATACTAACTATCGCAACAAACAAATACATTCAATTTGTAGAAAGATTGTATGATAATATTGCTGATAATTTTTTAAAAGGACACCATATGGAATGTCTTTTATTTACAGACCATGATGTAGAAGCATCTAGTAATGTTAAAGTATCTAAGATAGAACATGAAGATTGGCCAATGCCGACTCTAAAAAGATATAATTATTTTGTAAAAGAAAAAGAATTTATTTCTCAGTTTGATTATTGTTATTATTTTGATATTGATATGGGGATAGTTCAAGATGTAGGGGATGAAGTATTAAGTGATTTGGTAGGAACAATGCATCCATATCAAACATTCTCTCCTAAAGAGCAAAGAACATATGATCGTAATCCAAATTGTTTAGCATATGTAAAACCTGGTGAAGAAGGAAACTATTACTATGCGGGTGGATTCAATGGAGGTAGCACAAAAGAGTTCTTAAAGATGTCTGAAGTTATTGCTGATCGTGTTACTAAAGATCTTGAAAAAGATGTTATTGCTTTGTGGCATGATGAATCACATATGAATCGATATATGATTGATAATCCTCCTACATTAAGTTTGACACCTTCTTATTGTTTTGCAGAAGAACAAATGCAGAATCCAGACTATCCTTTTAAACCAAAAATTATTGCTCTAAAGAAAAATCATTCTGAACTTAGAACATGAAATTAAAACTTACTGATCTTCCAGTAGTTTATATTAATCTTGATGAACAAGTAGATAGGAAACAAACTCTGGAACAAAATTTAAAAGATATAGGATTTAAAAATATTATTCGAGTATCTGGATTTAAAGATCCTAATGCAAATAGAGGATGTGCATATTCCCATGCACTTGCTTTGGAAGAAATAGATCCTCCTTTTATATTGTTAGAGGATGATAGTGTGCCTCTTAACTTTATTGATGAGATTGAAATACCAGATGAGACAGATGCTCTTTATCTTGGAGTATCATCTTGGGGACGTATGAACGGACATTCTGGTCCTTGTGTGCAATGGGAATATGCAGACCAAAGAACTGATTTAGTTAGAGTATGGAATATGTTAGCTGCACATGCTATCTTGTATATAAATCCAGATTATATTGATCTATGTAAGAGAATAGCATATCATGGATATTTAATTTCAGACCACCATGATATTGGTTTTGCTGATGTTCAAAAATATTATGATGTATATGCGTTTGATAATCCAATGTTTTATCAAACAAGTTCTAATGGAACTGATCAACCACTATCAACATATCCTAGTGTCAGGTTGATGGAATATGATAGAAGATTTTGGCTACCTCTAGAAGTTAAACCATGAAAATAGTTATTTGGGGACACAAATTACACTCTCATACACACTCTTATATTCATTATGGATATTGGAGAGCAGCAGATTACTTAGGACATGAAGTATATTGGTATGATGATAACGATGATGTAGAAGATGTTAATTTTTCAGATGCTATTTTTATATCAGAACATCAAGTATGTAAGAATATACCATTGAGAAGAGATTGTAAATATTTTATTCATAACTCTGATGAACCATTTAAGTATGAAAAGAGACAGAAATATGTCGGATACAAAGTTTATAATTTTGTTCATGACTCAGGACACTGGCATTATGGAGAAAATTATGTCTGGCCAAGTGTGGAAAATATAGGAGGAAGTTATTATGAACATCCTACCAGAACTATAGTTACGAAATGGGCAACTGATCTACTACCTTCAGAGATCGATAAGTGTCCAGTAGATCCATATGATGAGAGTAAGGAAAATATATTCTTTGTTGGATCTATGCAAGGAGAAAATATTAGAAGATTTGAGAATATTATAAAATCAAAGGGAAAGAATTTTGTAAACGTTGGTGGATATAGTGGTAGATTTTCTTTGTATGATGGAAACCCACCAGATATAAATCAAAATATTGCAATGGTTAGAGACTCTTATATATCTTTTGATATTAGAGAGAAACCTTTCTTTGATATGGGTAAGTATTATCCATGTAGAATATTCAAAAGCATTAGTTATGGTAAATGGTGTGGAAGTAATATGCCCGCATTAAAAGATTTGTTTGGAGACCATGTTACATTTGACAATAACTTAGATACCCTTTATGATAGAGTTGTAGAAGATTATAGATCTTGTACAGAGAAAAAGATGCGTGAAGCAATGAACTTCATCCGCGATGAACATACATATGTTAATAGACTAAATGATCTACTCAAGTTATGATTAAAAAATTAAGAAGAACTAAAATAGAACCACAACCAATAGCACCACCAAAGCAGAAAATAAGTGTCGTAACTGGTGGTGCAGGATTTATTGGATCAAATCTTGTTAGTATGTTATTAGAGAAAGGAGATATGGTTGTAGTTATAGACAACGAATCTGCAAATACTCACGATGAAGTTTATTGGAATTCAAATGCTATCAATATAAAAGGAGATATTACTGATTTTAAGTTGTTAAAAAATGCTTGTACAGATGCAGATTGTATCTATCATTTAGCATCAGATATTTCAATTCAATATTCTATCGAGAACCCAACAAAAACATATACTAATAATCTCATTGGCACATTAAATGTATTAGAAGTAGCAAGAGTATTAGATATCAAAAAGGTAGTCTTTTCTTCTACTGCAGCAATATATGGTAGTACATCTGAACCATGTGTAGAAACTGATAGACCAGATCCTTTGAATCCATATTCAGTATCTAAACTCGCAGGTGAGAACCTAATGAAGATGTATAATGATCTCTATGGTATAGAAACTGTATCTCTTAGGTATTTTAACGTATACGGTCCTCGTCAAGCATACAAAGGACAATATGCACCTGTCATAGGAATATTTCAAAAACAAAAAAATGAAGGTAAACCATTAACTATTGTTGGAGATGGAGGACAATCAAGAGACTTTGTTCATGTTGCTGATGTAGCATCTGCGAATATACTTGTTTCTGAAACAAACACAGTTGGTGTATTTAATGTTGGAACAGGCATAGAATATACAATCAACCAGATTGCAGATCTTACAAATAATAGTGCAGGGAGAACTACAATCCCTTCAAGAGAAGGAGAAGCAAGAAGAAGTGTTTCTGATAGTAGTAAACTGAAAAATATCGGTTGGCAACCTAGAATATCTTTGGAGGCATGGATCGCTAAACAATGACAAAAGTATTACATCTATCACATCATTATGGTTGTCTTAAAGACCACCAATATGTTTGTGATCAACTTGGATTGGACGTAACAAACAAACTTTCTATATGGAATGATATTATAAAAAGAGATGTATATCGTATTACAAAAGATATAGCAGACTCTACTTGGAAAGAACATAAAGATTATTTTAATTCTTTTGACTTTATTATTACATCCGACACTGCACCTTTATCAAGAATATTCTTAGAGAATATTGATGAATTTAAAGGACAATTAATTGTATGGGTATGTAATAGATTTAATTATGAGATGCACGATGATTCTGCATATCATAATCTAATGAGTGAATCTGTAGGCAAAGATAACGTAAAGATAATTCCATATACAAAGTTTGAAAGTATGTGGGCAGAGGCATATAAGGTTAAGTTTACTGAGGAAGTAATTCGTCCTATTGGAGTTTCTATTGATAAACCACTTTCTGAAAATGAAGATTTGAAATTAATTGGTTTTGGTGGAGATTATGGAGACGAATTAAAAGGAGGTGATATATTAGTTTCTAGATATCATAATGATACGTTATGGCAAGATTCTGTAAAGATGATGAAACATTATGGTCTATCAGCAGATCCCTGCAAGTATAGAGGTTACAAAGGATTAGTAGAACTTGCTAAAAAATACGAAGCATATTTTATTTTACCAGAACAGTATTCTAAATTTGCTGCTTTTGAATTAATGAATATAGGTTTACCTGTTATTCTTCCATCAGAAGAGTTTCTCCTTCATCTTTCATCTACCAAAAATAGTCAAACAGGAAGTAATTATTGGTTTGGTAGTGGTTTATATAAAGATACTACAAACGTTTGCGAATGGTATAATGAGTACTATGATCAGTTTGCTCTTTATATTGAAGATTTTGAGGACATTCCAGAAACATTTCAATTAATAAAAGAGCACAAAAAGAAAATTCGTGGTATAATGAAGAAGTGTGCTAAAGAACACCAAAGTAAGACCTTAGATCAGTGGAGGAAAATTTATAATGTCTAATGCCTTAGAAGTTTATAAAGATTATATGGATAATGCTCATTGGAATTATACGACTAAAGAGCAATTTAAACAATATTATAATAGAGTTCCTAAGTTCAGATACGATACCATAAAGTATTGTTGGGATCAGGTTGTAAAGTATGATTTTAAAACTATTGTAGAACTAGGTACTACAAGAAGTTTTGTTGATGGTAAGTATCCTGGTTGCAATGAAAATGATACAAAATATTGGCAACCAAAAGTTCCTGCTATATGGGATTGGTCTGCAGGATGTTTTACTCGTGTTATTGGTGAGATGATTCAAGGAACTGATATAGAACTTATAACAGTAGATTTAAATCCATTACACATTGAAAGAAGTAAGGTGGTAACAAAAGGTCTTTCTAATATCGAATATCATGTAATGTCTTCTGAAGATTTTTTATCTTCTGGAGAAGGGCAGATAGATTTTCTTTATATGGATACAGGAGATATGCATCCTATAGAACCAACAGCAGAATTGCATTTGAGAGAAGCACAGTTGATCGCAGGATGTGATATAATGAGTAAGAATGGTGTAATACTTATTGATGATGTAAGAAATACGACACCTAAAATTGTTGATAATGAAGAATCTGATTACGGTAAAGCAAAGTATTCAATCCCTTTCCTTTTAAAAAATGGATTCGATTTAGTTATGGATGAATATCAGGTGGTGCTTCAGAAAAAATGAAAGTAAAAATAATTTCCCCAGTAGTTAACTCTCCAAGTTTTCTAGACATACAGATAACAAAGTTTAAAGAGAATCTTTCTAATAATTTTGAACTTATCTGTATAGACGATTCAAAGCAAGACTCTATGAATAGTCAATTCATGGAGGTATGTTCTAAACATGATGATGTAGCAACTTGGTTTAGGAACACTAGGACACCTGTTTCAGGTCCTTCAATGTCTCATGCAAATGCTATTCAGTTTGCATTGGATAATATTGTTTATTCAACTTGTTTAGACGATATCGTATTTCTAATAGATAGCGATATATTTTTAATGGAGAAGTTAGATATAATAGAATTTATGAAGGATAAAGAAATTTCTTCATTTATGCAAAGTAGAGAGAATGTTGATTACCTTTGGCCAGGTTTTACTCTTTTAAATATGTCAGAGATAAAAAAATATGATTCTGATATTAAATTCTTTCCTGGTTGGTTTGGTGGACAGATGTGTGATACTGGAGGAGAGTCTCATAATTTCCTTATGGAAAATAATATTCAACCTTATTCAATAAACTGTAAGTTTGAAGGGGAGTATAAAGGGCAAACTCTGATAAACATGGAAACTTTTATGGATGATAAGTTTCTTCATTTTAGAGGTGGAACTATATGGGATGGTAAAGTTGATGTATTTAACCAAAAAATTGAAATCTTGAATAACATTCTTTCTCATGGATAAAAACAAAGCATTATATAAGTTAAAAGGTTTACCTCCAATATACTGTATTAATCTTGATGGGAAACCAGATAGATGGAAATACATGGAGGATCAGTTTAAGTATTGGGAGATTACTAATTACAAAAGAGTATCAGCATATGATGGTAGAGAAGATGATTTAAGTGATATATTAAAAGGAAGATATCCCGATAACATGAGTTCTGGTGAAGTTGGATGTACAACATCACATTTGAAAGCACTCAAAGAATTTTTAGAGACTGACGCTCCTTGTGCATTGATCATGGAAGATGATTGTGATTTAGGACCGATATCTCATTGGGCATTTACATGGAGAGATTTCTTTGCAAAGATACCATATTGTTATGATGTAGTTCAGTTAGCAATTATTAACCCTGCACAGATAGCAGTTCAACTTCATAGAAGATTTGTAAATGATTTCTCAACTGCTTGTTATCTGATTACGAGGCATCATGCAGAGAAACTTGTGAGATTACATTGTCGTGGTGATAAGTATAAACTTGATAATGGATCTAAACCTAGAGCAGTAGCAGATGACTTAATATACAATTCTGGTCTTACCTTTGCAATACCTCTGCTTCTATACAGAATTGAATTAGGTTCAGATATACATGATATACACGTAGATGTATTTCATAAAAGTAGTCATGCAGGACTATGGCAGTTCTGGAGAAATCAAGCTGCTGATCAAGATTGGGATGCTCTATTTGAGTTCAACGCATACTATGGGACACTCCCACCAGGCTTTGAAGGTAAGTAAAATTTATATAACACATAAGAATTTTTAAAGACTGTTCGGATATTACGACAAAATGGATTGTTAAGAAATTTGACAAAATTTTATATTTCCTATATAATATTGTTACATAAATTAATAATTCAATGACAACAGTTACAGAAGGCGGTGGTCGCCAAAATATGTACCCAACTGAAACACTCTCATATGTTGATGAATCAATCGACTACAAGAGTTATCCAGAAAACGCTGAGAAAGTAAATGGTCGTTGGGCGATGATCGG
>CEUM01137707.1_pt1 | contig 11956 bp, 12 predicted proteins | sample 356421 | NCBI WGS metagenome assembly CEUM01 (sample SAMEA2622716, study PRJEB7988) | marine metagenome | biome: marine biome (ENVO:00000447); feature: surface water layer (ENVO:00002042); material: "saline water (ENVO:00002010), including plankton (ENVO:xxxxxxxx)" | depth 5 m | reverse complement strand
TACAATGTACGCCACGGTACCGTCATCGGTATTGTTGGGGCTGGTGGAATTGGCTACCACATTAACAACTACCTCAAGTTCCTTCAATACGACAAAGTGTTTGCCTTGCTGATATTGATTTTCGTGGTTGTGATTATCATCGACCTCATTTCATTCTTCGCCCGCTCATTCGTCAACGAGCAGGGCGATGTGAGGCGTCCAACTTGGATGAACTTGCTCCTGAAAAAAACTGGAGAGAAGTCTACGGCCGCCGCTGCAAACTGATTCAATCGGCGGCGATGTGAAGGTTGCCGTCTTTGTAGAAGATTTGAATCTGGTCGGCAGCCTTCTTTGAGAGGGCTGCAACGGCCTCATAGATTTCATCTTCCTTGACCTTGAACGCTTTGGCGGCGTCCTTGCTGGACCACGGTTGAATGTGGAAATCGCTCTTGACAAGCCACTTCAACAGCTTCGTCTCAAACTCAGTCAACTCGTCGGCCATGGTTCCCACAGAGGGCTTCGCCTCAAAATGTCACCGATTCTACTCATCCCAGAGCGACCATGCGGCGACAGCATTCTTCAGCATCAATATCGCCGTTCAGCAGAGTGTTGAGCGCTTTGGTAAAAGGTATGGAAAGGCCGGCATCCTCGGCTCGTTCAACAAACATCCGGCAAGCACGAACACCTTCGGCGACCATGTGCATTTCATCCAATGCCTGGTCCAACGTCAAACCCGTTCCGAGTTTTTCACCCATCGAACGGTTTCGCCCGTGCGGTGAAGTGGCGGTGACGTACATGTCGCCCAATCCTGCGGGGCCGAAGGCCACCTCTGCTCGTGCGCCCAATTCAGCGAGGAGCAAACACCCTTCTTTGAATCCAGACATGAAGATGGCCGCTTTGAGGTTATCACCGCCCAAATCACCAACGTGCTTGAGTCCGTCAACAAGGCCACAAGCCAGGGCGACGACGTTCTTGTAGGCGCCCCAGAGTTCGGCACCAACGGGGTCGCTGGCGGGATGGAGTATGAAACTGGGTGTACTCAAGGTCTGGGCGAGGCGTTGGGCGATGGCTTGGTCTTCGCTGGCCACCAAGGCGGTGGTCATGACCCCGCCTGCCGCTTCAGGAGCGATGGTGGGTCCGGTCAACACCGCAAGTGGATTGGTCTTTCCTTCTTCCTTGAGCCGTGTGTGAATGGCCTCGGAAATCAGCCGCTTTCCAGGCGCCAGCCCCTTGGCCAAGTCAAGCAGAACATGACCAGGTTGCAGGTGGGGCAGCACGTCCTCCATGACGTCGAGAATCACCGCTGAGGGGACAGCAAGGACGATGATTTCGCTGCCATCAATGGCTTCAGCGAGGTGCATGGTTGCGTCCAAGCCAGGGACAGGGTGGTGCGGGAGATATTTCTCGTTCACTTCGCTCATGGTGATGGATTCGTAGACCTCTTGCTCAATGGTCCATCCCTTGACCTTGTGTCCTTCCAAGAGCCACAATCGGGCGATGGCTGTACCCCAGTTTCCCAATCCCAAGACCGCGATGTGTGCCATGTCAATCGGCAACTTCGCCCATTCGTTGGTTTATACCATTTCGGGCAACATCGGGGCGGAAACGGTGGATTTGTGCCGGTCCTCCACCGGGCCAATCAAAACAAATCGTCGTCTTCCTCATCAAAGTCGAAGACATCGTCCTCGTCCTTTTCTTCGGCCTTTGCCGTCGCTTTCTTTGCCTTGCCGGCTTTGGCCTTGGGGGCCTTCTCAGCCTTTGCAGGGGCGCTCTCTTCCTTGGCGGGTTCCGCTGCTGGGGCCTCTTTGGCTGGTTCAGCAGGTTGAGATGTTGTCTTGCGGGCTTGTGCGATTTGTGCTTCTTTGGAGCGCAGCTCTTCCTCGCTCTTGCCCGTTTGCAAGGCCAAGGCGCGGCGACGGTCCTCTCGGGCTTTGCGCTCAAGTTGCTTGTGGCGGGACTTCTCGATGTTCTGCATCATGTACATGGCGTCGTGTTCGAGGAGTGGAGAATCGGAAATGAGGGTGATGTCGAGCCATCCACCGTCCTCGACGATGAACTCCGCTAAGGGTTCAAAGTTCAGGTCGGATTTCTTGATTTGTGTGTAATGCATGGCGTTTCCGGTGCGGTGCTCAACGCCCGAGAAGTGGCAGTAGAATTCCTTGGTGCCGATGCTCTCACGCACGACGTCAAAGAGTTCACCGTAATCCTCGGAAGTTCGCATTTGACCGTGGCCACGAGCGTGAATGTGAGCAATGTTGAGCACAGGAACCGTTCCTTCAACGTGGTTGACGACTTCAAGGACTTCTTCGAGGCTGCCCCAGAGTTCTTGTCGCCCAGAGGTCTCAACACCGATTTTTGAGGGGGTGCCGTTTTTGATCCACGGGAAGACGGGGAATTCGTCTTCATCGTCGTGCCAAATTTCATGGATTCGATCCACGATACCCGAAAAGACGTTGGCCACTTGTTCGTTAGCGGCTTGTCCTCGACCGAAGTCGCCGTAGTGCCCGGTGTGGAGGGTGATGTGGCGAGCGTTGATGGTCCGAGCGGCTTGAAGGGTCGCTTCGATTTTTGCGAGCGAACGTCCCCGCTCGACCTTGCCGCCAAGCAACTCCGAGTAGTAGGGGCCGTGAATGTTCATTTCGAAGTCGGTCTTGTTGGCCAAGACACCGGCTTGCCAGTATTGTTCAAAGTGCTGAGGGGCGACCATGCGGACCGTTTGAACTTCCATGGTCTCAAGGCCCAAGGAGATGATGTCGTCCATTCCCTCAACGATGGTTCGGCCCTTGCACGAGAGTGGAACGCCTGCTGGTCCGAGTTTGATTGACATTCGTTCCCTCCCCCCGAAACCGACCCAAGGGACATCACATGATAATCCCTTTCTGTTGGCTGTCCGCTAATTTGGCCATCACGGGCGATTTTCAAGAGTGAGTGCATACGACTCTTCATGAAGGTGAGACCGGAGCGGCTCACATGGAGCCCCACGTTCAACGCGCTGTTGATGCGTTCCAAAAGGGCCACCCAGTCTGCTTGTTCGATTCAGAAAAGCGAGAAGGTGAAACCGACCTCTTGTTTCCTGCATCTATGGCACAACCGGCCACCATGCGACAACTGCGCCAAGACTGTGGTGGTCTGCTCTTCCTCGCCATCGGCGACGAGGTCGGTGAGTGCTTTGGGCTCCCGTTCCTGCAAGACCTGCACACGACCCCCGATGCCGTTGAACGAAACCCGGTGCTCAATCACCTCATCACGAACGACCTTCGCTACGACGCCCGCTCTGCCTTCACCCTCTCCATCAACCACCGGGAAACGTACACCGGTATCACCGACCACGACCGCGCTTTGACCACCCGCCGATTTGCAGAGTTAGCAACCACTTGCTTGGCTGACGGCGTTTCAGGTGAGCCGGCGATGAAGATGCTCGGCGAAGAATTCCGAACCCCGGGCCACATCCCGGTGTGCAGGGAGGCCCAAGGTGGTCTCGGTGTTCGCCAGGGCCACACCGAACTGGCCGTTGGTCTCGCCCGTCTCGCCGGGACCGCTCCTGTCGTCATCGGTGCCGAAATGTTGCAGCCCGATGGCGACCATGCCCTTCCTGTCGCTGATGCCCGAGCATGGGCTGAAGCAAGGGGCATTCCGTTCCTCGAAGGTGCTGATGTCGTCGCTGCCCTTGGCGTTGAATCATCACCGTCATCCTCATGAAGCAACAACCCAACCCGTGATTGGTGGTCCTATGAAGCGCATTCTTGCTGTCGGTGTCTTTGACCTGCTTCACGCAGGCCATTTGCACTATCTCGAACAGGCCAAAGCGCTGGGCGACCATCTGACGGTCGTCGTCGCTCACGACGACACGGTGCGAAAGCGAAAACACGAACCGGTGACCAATCAAGACCTCCGTCGCCGCATGGTGGCTGGGCTGAAACCGGTGGATGCCGTGGTGGTCGGCAACCCTCCCGATGTCCCCATTTTTGACATCCTTCCCGAGGTTGAACCGCATGTGATTGCCCTCGGCTACGACCAAGAGCATGCGGAGGAGAACATACGCAAGGCGTTGCACGAGCGAGGCCATGGCGACATCGACGTGGTGCGGGTGGAAGGCTTGAGCGACGACCTTGACGGCACTCGGAAGATCATCGCCCGAATTCTTGAACGTGCGGAAAAGAAGGGGGCCTGAAGTTGTTCACGGGCATCGTTCAAGGACGAGGAAGTATTGCTTCTATAGAAAAAGGCGAGGCCGTCTGGACCTTCCATATCATGCTCCCAGAAGCCACCGGACTCCAGCGTGGAGCCAGCGTGGCCATCAACGGCGTCTGTTTGACAGCCACCAACATCGACGCCCACCTCGTGGCGTTTGATGTCATCCACGAAACCCTCGAGCGAACCAACCTCTCCCAGCTCTCAAAAGGCGATGAGGTCAACGTTGAGCGCTCGCTGAAAATGGGTGATGAGTTGGGAGGTCACTTGCTTTCGGGTCATATCATGGGCACGGGCGAAATCGTGTCACGAGCGGAGGTCGGCGAGGGCGTCGATCTGACCGTTGCAACAGCGCAAAGCATGATGAAATTCATTCACGAAAAAGGATACATCGGCCTTAACGGTGCATCCTTGACCATCGGCGAAGTGGCCGAAAACCGATTCAACATCCATCTCATTCCCGAAACACTTCGTTTGACGACCTTCGGTTCGCTTGACGAAGGCAGTTGCATCAACATCGAAATCGACGCCATGACGCAAACCATTGTTGCGACGGTCGAGCGAATGATGAAAGAGGAGAACCCGGAGGGCAAATCATGAACAAACACATCGGAGTCGTCTGCGGTTCCTTTCACAAAGAGGAGGTTTCGCGGATGCTCGAATTCGCCAAAGATGAGGCGGAGCAACACGGTTTGACCATCGGCGACGTGGTTTGGGTTTCGGGTTCAATGGAGGTACCACTCGCTCTTGACCGACTCCTCCCCGACCACGATGCTGCGGCGTGTCTGGGCATCATCGAGAAGGGTGAAACGCAACACGGTCTGGCCATGGGTCAAGCCGTCATCAAAACCATCTTGGAGCTGCAACTCAAACACAACAAGAAGATCGGTCTCGGTATCATCGGGCCAGGTGCCAAACCAAAACACATCGAGCCCCGCTTGGAACCTCATGCCCGTGCGGCCATTGTTGCTTGCATCGGCGAGTGAGTTCGTTCCCGTTCACTCGGTGTAGATGTCCAATTCGAACACCGTGCCGCCCCAGGTGAAGATGAGCAATTCATCGTTCAAGCCGCGGCCAAACCCGACGAGGAGATTGTCGGTGTCGAGCAGATGTTCTTGTTCCCACACACCGGAACCCGCTTCTCTTGTGAGCCAAATATCGCCGCTGCAGAAATCACCGTACATGAACCCGCCTTGCCAAGGTTCAGGCCCCCAGTCCATGTACAATCCACCCGTGATGGAGCATCGGCCTTCTTCGTGGGTGTAGACGATGACTGGGTCGGTCATCCCAACCGGAGGATCAGACGGGGGCGCCGTACAATCGCTCGGGTCGTTGAATTCTCGATTGGCTTCACGTTCAGCCCATCCAAAATTACTGGATTGAAGGACGGGAACAAGGCTGATTTCCTCGAAACAATTCTGCCCCACGTCTGCAATCCACAGCCTGTTTTGGGCATCCACATCAAACTTCCACGGGTTGCGTAGGCCCCGATGCAGGGTGTAATCTTGCGCCGTACCTGAGGTGTTGTGGAGTGGTGTCATGCTGCCGTTGAGGTAGTGGAAATGCTGGATGGTTCCCAAGGCGGACGTGTTGTTTTGCCCGTGATCCAACGGGTCGTTGGAGCCGCCGCCATCACCCACGCCCCACAGGTAGGTGTGATCTCCCAAGGCAAGGAGATGGCCGCCGTTGTGGTTTCGGTAAGTTTGTTCGATTTCCCGAAGCGTGCGAATTGAGGATTCATCCAGAGAACCGTTGACTACATCTCCGGCCGCCAAAAACAAATTTGTCACTTCTTTGGTCTCGCAGTTGGCCGTTCCGATGTAGGTGAACAGGATTTGAGGGTTGTCTTCGTAATTGGACACGAAGGTGAAACCCAGCAACCCTGCTTCCGTGTGGCAATTGGAGACGAGGTTGCTGATGTTGCCCACCAGTCGGGTGCTTTCGCCGTTGTATGCGGTGATGTGCCCGTCCAAGTCCGAGAACCAGACTTCGTCTTCGGTGGGGTGATGAAGCGAATTGGTTGGGGTTGTGAATCCGCTGAGGTACTCTTTGCAGGTGATGTTGAGGTCGATGGGGTTGCAGTCTGGCTGACTGCGATTCTCCCATTCAAAGCCACTCCCTTGCTCTTCATCTTCTCCGCCAAGGCAACCCGAAAGGGGAGCGACTGTGAGGAGGACGACCAGGAACAGACAGAGGCTGTTTCGGTGCACCATTGACCATTACTCCTCGGCGGGCGTTGTTGCTTCGGTTTCTGCAGGCGTGGATGGCGCATCTTCGTTGCGGTTCTTCATGACGTAGACCGCCACGCCGATGGCACCGACCACAAGGATCGGGATGTACAGCGGAAGGCCGTCGTCGCTTGAGGTGACCTTGACCTTGCTGATTTTATCTCCGAAGTAGGCGTTGATGCCGGGCACATCGCCGATGGCGTCTCCGTAGCTTCCGAGGTGGGATTCCGTGTCGATGATGGTCATTCCTGGTGTACTGAGCACGTCATCGAGGATCTTCAGGTCAGCATCGTTGCTGCTCATCGTCGTGAAGGCGTCTCGGAGCGATTGCACTTCGGCAGCCGTGAAGACATCAGGGTTGTACATGACCGGATGGCTGGGGGCTTTGCCGAACGGGGTGTTGATTTCACCGTTTTCTTTGTATCCTCCAATGGGGTAGAAATCCTCGGTGGAGGCAAAGTCGCCCTCAAAGCACCAGTCTTGCGGGTCGTCGCCGCAATAATCAGGAACGGTGGGGTCCTTGGCGAAGGAGATGTAGTCGGTGGCGTCGCCCAGGGCGTGCTCGGCCAAGCAGCGCAATGATCCGATGTACCGGTAGTAGGGCGTGCCGCTGTCGGGAATGCTCGAATCCTCTGAGAAGTGGTTGGTCACCGTGTCGTGAAGGGAATCAATCTCGTCCTTGTCGCCAACGACTTCCATGTAACTGTTGTTGATGAGGTAGCCCATGGGCAACAGCATGCCTGAACTTCCAAGGGCAGAGGTGTGACAGGAAATTTTGCCTTCCATCAGCGTAAGGGCTTGGTCCACGTCGCCGTTCATACTGGCTTGGGCCATGTCGGAGTCCTTGTGGACCCATGCCACGGCGTGGTAGTAGGCGCGACCGTCGGCCTTTTGCTCTGCGGCAGCGACTTGAAGGCCGTATTCGTTCCAGCTCAACCATGCAGCGCCGCCGTCGAGGAAGCCGATGTCAGCGTTGCCAAATCGAAGGGCTTCAATGGTGGCAGCCTGGCTGTTAACCGGGTAAATCTCCACCTCTTGGCCCATGAGTTCACCGAGTCGGTCGGCGAGTTTCTGTGGGTTTTCGTCGGTGTTTTGGTACTCTTCCTTCACTTCAAATGCGATCTTTAGACAGTTGTCATCATCCGTGCATGTAGAATAATCGATGTCCGATGAAAATAAGCATCCCGGAACGGTGGCTGCAAGCAAGGTGGTCATCAACATGATAGCTATTAATCGGCGGTTCATTTCGTATCCCCTTAACCATGCGACCCGAAGCCCATATATCATATTTCGTCTCCCCTAAACTTAGAAGGGAGGTGGCGACATGCGAGAAAGATTAGATCCGCCCAATAACCTCCTCAGGCGTTGGCTCCTCGTCCTGATGCTGTTGTCCCTCTTCCCGATAAGCATCACAGCCCCTTATGTCCTCCTTGAACCAGAACAACCCGATGTGGTCGTGCCATTTCCAGAAGATCTCGCTCCTCAATCAGAGGGTTACCTCTTGGTGGTGTTGGACGGCGTTGGAGAAAACATCATGCGTGATTCAACCATGATGCCGAAACTGGTCGAACGGCTGGACGAACAGGCCGTTTTGTCCATCACGACCGGGCCGCTCACCCTCTCTGCGACGTGCGTTCGTGAGATGATGACAGGGGTCCCAAATGCGCCGATTGACGGATTGAAGAACTTCAACATGGGCCACCCAGGGGGGTTTGACCCGTGGCTGTTGGCAGCAGCCTCGGAGCAACACTCGGTGGGCATGATCGGCAGTTATGTGATGGGGAACATGTACGGCGACTCCCCCAACATCGAGTTCATCAACACCTTTGAGGGGCATGCAGACTATTACGAGGGCGACCGTGCCACCGGAGGCATCCTTGAGGAATGGTTGGTCGATGGGCGTCACAATGTCATTGCTGCACACTTTTCGGGGCCCGACAAAGTCGGCCATAAATGGGGTACGGTTTCAGAGGAGTATCGAAACAAAATGCTGGATATGGACCAACATCTCTCGAGCTTACTGCGCTTTGTACCCGCAAACTGGACGGTGGTCGTCACGGCTGACCACGGCATGACGGCTTCGGGTTCTCACGGCTCGGCCGAAGCGGACACGAGAAACGTCCTCGCACTTGTATCTGGCCCGGAGATTGACGCCAGCGCCCGTGCGGATGCGGCTCAACTTGACCTCGCAGCCTTGATGTTGTACGATTTAGGCCTTGATTTCCCAAGCCAAGTTCACGGACGAGTTCCCTTGCCCTTGCTCAGCATTTCCCTTGATGACCGCGACAAGGTTGAGGCATGGAATTGGGAAGCAGCCTTGCATCGACATGTGTTCTTCTATCCGGAAGATACCGAAATCTATCGTGTGGGGGAGATCAACTGGCAAGGCATCGAAGGCGACCCTGTGTCAATCCGTCCGTTGGACGTGTTCATTTCCATCGCCGTTCTCTCAGCAACCTTCTTGCTGGCGTACAAATGGCTTCAACAAGGTCAATCGACGAGCAAAAAGGAACAACAACACTTGCTCCTGCTCGGTGGCATCGTGGTGGCGTCGGTTTGGTTCCATGGGCATCTTTCGTTCTCTGCGATGATTCCGAGGGCCATCGGAGCAGGCGGTGTTGTTTGGCTCGTTGCTTCATCGTTGGGAAGAACTCCGCCACTCGCTCTGAAAGGGACTTCGAACTTCTTCAAACCGTTTCCTTGGCTGTTGGGGTTGTTGATGCTCACTCTGTTCTTTTTTGACCTTTCAAGAGGACTGCTCGTGTTGCTTGTGGCTTGGGTTGTTTTCTGGTCCGTGGGTGCCATGACTGGGCAAGCAAAGCAGCATCAACCCTCTTCGAAGACCGTCCACTTGCTCGCTGTTTTGGTCTCTCTGCTGCTGGGCTCACTGCGCCTCTGGTACGCCCTGCTCCCGATGTTTTTGCTGGTGACCGGTTTGGCCCTTGAGAAAACGGCTCAAAGCCGTCCTCAGCACGAACGTGTTTCGGTCTGGACCATCTGGTGTCTACTTGTCCTGTCTATTTCCTACGTCCATCGGAGAATTTTGGGTGACCATCACCTGCTCAAACTCGTCAACATGGCGCCCACCAGTTTGCTGAGCGCTGTTGTTCTTACGATTATGTTGGTTCTGTTTTCGGTGTTTTTTGGTCTTGTTTCACAAAGACAACACTCGCGCACCCACACCATCTGGTGTTTTGTTTTCCTTGGTTCTGCCTTCGCCCTCTCTCGAATCGAATGGCTCTGGTTGCAGCAGATTGTACTCTTGGGCATTTTGGCATTGTACGGTGGTGCGGGATTGGCGACCAACCTCAACCCCGCCTCTCGAAAGCTTCTGCTTCACGCCGGATTGGCGCTCCACATGATGGTGTCTTGGGGCCCGTGGGCGACCGTCGCCGGTTTGGCCTTGCTCCTCTCTCTGCCTACGGTGGTGGAGGGATTACGCATTCCAAAACGTCAATCCGTGAATTGGCGCGAGCAACCGCAAGCGATGCTGACTTGGATGGTGTTACCGTGGGTTGTTTGGATCCTGTGGTGGACACTCATGGGCCAGGTCAACGGTGTTCAATTCTGCTACGAAGGTATCTGTCCCCATCCTCGAGAACTCGACCCCGGTTTGGTGAAGGTGCAAGGAGGATACTTCGGGGGAGGGGCTCAGCCTTCGACCATTTGGATGACGATCATGGTGGTGAGTCCGCTGCTGATGATGTCGGTTGCCTTGATGCAACAGTTGATGGTTGAGGGTCTTGATTTGCGACCTTATGTCGTGTCGCAGGGATTGATTGTCTTTGGTTGCCTTGCTCTTTATGCATACACCCCCATCTATCCAAGGTTGGTGTTTTCCCTCACCTACAACATGCTCTTCGCCTCAGCGCAAATGTGCTTTGCACTTCTCGCAATGGGATGGTTTCGTATCACGCATGAAACCGAAGGACTCCGGCGCATGTTTGGAGCGAGGGTCCAACTGGAAGACGAGAAATTTAGGGCCTACGAAACTATTTAGGGTGCACGAAACTAGAGGGGTATGGTGGCGGAATGTACACGTGCAACAATTGCGATATGATGATGCAAACAGGCTGGGTCGCCTGTCCTTACTGTGGTGTGCAAATTGACAACGTGTTCAACTCCTCAAAGTCGGTGGTTGAAATTGCCGAAAATCGCTGCCAAACCGGGTGCGCAACGCCATGTGAGCGTTCGAAGCAAAAGGTGAAAAAAACCTGTTGCGGGAAGCACGAAAGGAAAAACAAATTTTGCAAATCATGCCCGGACCACCCCACAAGGGCGAACCGCAGATGTTCAAGCGCCTAGGAAAAGAAATTTGCCCGATGGTTCAATTGGTGGGGACTGGTAGAAAACCGATTCTTATCCATTATGAAGACATATTACTCGCCTCTATACGAACTCCCTCGTCTTTGAGCGTTTGAATGACATTGTGAATGACATCAGAGGGAAGGTCCTCGGGAGGGTGGATGCCCTCGGTGAAAAGTTCCTGTTGGCTCCAAGCGACCACGCAAGCAAGGGTGACCAAACCTGTGGTCCTCGCCATGCTCGAATCCCCGTCCTTGCCCTCATCCTCCACCGTCCACCTGCGTACCTGACCGTTTCCTTCGACACGAACTTCCATCCAGGTAAATTCGGGTCGTTGTGGGTCAAGGCGCCAGGCATCCACCAGTTCATCGGGGCTGAGTTCTGTGCTCTGGTACCGCTGGATATGGCCGGGCCAACGAACGGTGTATTCGCCCATGGTGTTGGCTGGCACGTTGATGAGCGAGCGCAGTCCGTCGGTCAGGAAAGCTTCCATTTGTCTACCGTTGGCGTCAATGCTGTGAAGTTCTGACATCGCAGGAACCACGACGATGCTTCCGGCTCGAACCACCCGTGCGGGGCGCGTGTACTCGGCGATGACATCATGCGGTGAAAACGGTGCCATGTAGGACCACTCCTCGTCAGGCTGTGAGGGGTTTCCGCCCACCTTGATGCTCACCTTCTCCAAGGCGCCGAGTTCTCGGTGGGCAAGCGCCACCAACATGTTGGACAAACCGGGCGCGATGCCCACGTCCCAAAGGACGGTGCTGCTGCCTTCTTGCAACCTGTCGGGGGTGGTTTCACTGAACGAGAGGTCGACGATGCGATGGCCGTGGGGGTGGAGGGCTTGCAGGACGCTGTGGCCGATGTCGCCGGGGACCATGTTGACAATCAAATCGGCGGCGCTGTGGTCAGCGTTTGCGGCGTCGAGGAGGTGGAAGGTGGCAGGGGTATCCCTGGGCGTGATGTCAAAGAGATGCACATCAAAACCCGCTTCGCAGAGTTTGCGGGTTACAAAGGAGCCAACCAAACCGCCACCAAGGCAGTGAATCCTCATGCTTTCACCTCAGGAATGCGGAACTCAAAGGTTTCCCCTCGCTTTTTTATCCATAGACAACGGAGGGAGTCATTATGAGGTTCCGGCCTAACCATGAACCATGAGCATCCTTGCCAAGTACGAAGCCGCCTTTGAATCCGGAGATAAAGAACAACTTGACGCCGTCATTCACGATGACTGCAAATTCTACCCGCACGTT
>CEUM01059942.1_pt1 | contig 11988 bp, 7 predicted proteins | sample 356421 | NCBI WGS metagenome assembly CEUM01 (sample SAMEA2622716, study PRJEB7988) | marine metagenome | biome: marine biome (ENVO:00000447); feature: surface water layer (ENVO:00002042); material: "saline water (ENVO:00002010), including plankton (ENVO:xxxxxxxx)" | depth 5 m | reverse complement strand
CTGATTTCTCATCACGGCTATGCTTATGCTTACCCGGAAGTATTTGGAATGATTTCTTATGGTGAAAATAGTGGAAGTGCTATGACGAATGCTATGGATGCAGCGAGGGGGGGCTTTAGCAATTCGATTCCCGACTCTTATCCTTCAGAAGCTTGGTACACCTATAAAGATGATACTTGTAATTATATTTGCCAGGCGAGTGAATACTTTTATTGGTCCCTCACAACAAAATTGGGGCTTCAGGAGTATTCTGGGCGTTCAGACGAATTTGCTGACGAGTGGAAGGTCACGAGCTCCACAAATTTTGCCTCAAAAGATACTGAAATGAACGCCATTTTAAGTAAAACGGGGGCCTACTCCGGCTATTCTTATGAGATACCTGATGCTTCTCCAGATACAAACTACACCCCAACTAATTTTAGTGTGGAAACAGTTAGCAGACCCTAAGGTCCGCTAACAATAGGACCTTTTAAAGTTCTCTAAGTTCTTTGGCCGCTTCAACCATTTTGTAAAGGCTTGCCGTAACTTCTTTCCACCCCCTTGTTTTTAAACCACAATCGGGGTTAACCCATAATTGATCTGAGTTTAAGTACTCCTTTGCTTTTGTAAGCAGTTCTTTCATTTCATCTTTTGTAGGAACTCTTGGTGAGTGGATGTCATAGACCCCGGGTCCTATACCACTTGGGTATTGGAAGTTTTTAAATGCCTCTAATAATTCCATTTGAGAGCGGCTGGTTTCAATTGAAATAACATCAGCATCGAGAGCAGCAATATTATCGATAATGTCATTAAATTCGCTATAACACATATGGGTATGAATTTGGGTTTCATCTTTAATGCCTGAAGAGCAAAGCCTAAAGGATTGGATAGACCAATTAAAATATTCACTCCATTTAGAGCTTTTCAAGGGCATCGCCTCTTTTAAGGCGGGTTCATCAATTTGAATAATTTTTATCCCAGCATCTTCGAGATCATTGACTTCATCCCTTAAAACAAGGGCCATTTGCTTACTGACTTGATCGTAAGGAATATCGTTCCTGACAAAAGACCATTTTAACATCGTCACAGGTCCTGTCAGCATTCCTTTGACCGGCTTTTTTGTCAAAGATTGGGCATAAGAACTCCAACCAACGGTCATCGGGGAAGTCCTTTTAAGGTCTCCATAAATAATAGGTGGTTTCACACAGCGAGAGCCATAGCTTTGAACCCACCCATTGATTGTAAAGGCAAAGCCTTCAATGAGTTCTCCAAAATATTCAACCATATCATTTCTTTCAAACTCACCATGTACTAAAACATCAAGGCCCAAGTCTTCTTGAATTTTAAGAGTCTCTTGAGTTTTTTCTCGGATAAAGTTCGTATATTCCTGGAGGGGGATTTTTCCCTTTTTGAATGAAGACCTCATCGTTCGAACTTCTTTCGTTTGAGGGAAAGAACCAATTGTTGTCGTAGGAAACTTAGGAAGTCCCAATGCTTTCTCTTGTGTTAGTTTTCTCTTTTTAAATTCGGATTTTCTTTTAAGCATAGTCCCGGTTATTTTTGAGACTTTCTCTTTTACTTCAATCCGGTTCACCTTTAATGAGTTTTTTTTCGATCTCATGGCATAATCATTAATCCTTAAAAGCTGTTCAACACTTTTAATACCTTTTTTAAAATAATCTTTAATAATAGAAACTTCTTCCAGTTTTTGAACAGAAAAGGATAACCAGTTTTTAATTTCCTGGTCGATCTTTTTTTCAAAGTTCAAGTCATATGGGCTGTGAAGAAGAGAACAGCTTGTCGATAGCCATACATTCTCATTGCAAAGTGAAGGTAAAACTTCATTTATTTTGGCAATGGATTGGGCCAAGTGGTTCCTCCAAATATTTCTTCCATCGACAATGCCTAGTGAGACAACCTTTTCTTTGAGGTCTATACTCTTTATTGATTCAAGGTTGTTTGTGCCAGCACACAGGTCAAAATGAATGGCATCAACTTCTAAAAGAGGAAAGAGCTTACTATTTTGTCCATAATCTTCAAAGTAGGATGTTAAAAAGAGCTTGACCCCGCCTTTTTTGGAGGAGAGTTGTTTGTAAGAATAAATCAATGCCTTTTTTTCGTCTTCTTTTAAGTCTAGGGATAATATGGGTTCATCAAACTGAATCCAACTGGCCCCTTCCTTTTCCAAATCGTTTATAATTTTTTGGTAGAGAGGAAGAACCTTATCTAAGTGAACCAATGTGGATTCTTCTTCAAATTTATTTTTTCCCAATAGTAAAAATGTTAAAGGACCTATAAAAACAGGTCTGGTATTGAATAAAAGTTTTTTAGATTCAGTATATTCTCTTAAATACTTATAAGATTTAATGGAAAACTTCTGGTTTTTGGAAAACTCTGGAACGATATAGTGATAGTTGGTATCAAACCATTTAGTCATTTCCATAGCGGTAACATCTTTGTCCCCTCTGGCCATTTGAAAATAAGTTTTGAGGTCCACTTCCTTTCCCTTAAAATTGTATCTTTCAGGAATGGCGCCTAGAGTGCAAGACATATCGAGCATTTGATCATAAAAGGAAAAGTCATTGCTGGTTAAATAGTCTATTCTTGCTCGTTTTTGAAGGAGTAAATGCTCCCTCCTTAAATGGGCGGCCACTTTTTGAAGCTCGGGTTCATCAATCTCACCCCTCCAAAATTTTTCAACCGCAAACTTTAATTCTCTTTTCTTTCCAATTCTAGGAAAGCCTAAAATAGTAGATTTCATTTTTAACCTCCAAAGATAAAATTAAATAACTTCATTAACTTCATTAAATGAAATTAAATCCAAAAGTTTATAGATCTATGGCCTTTGTTTTTAAATTTTTGAAAACAAGAAATAGCAAAGGCTTAAAGAACAACTTTTAAAAGTGAAATAGATGTTAAAGTGATGAGTTACTTAACTTGTGACAAAGATATTCATGCAGTTCCTCCTCGGGTAAGTTGATGTGATTGACTTACTAGGATCGGGCTTAGTTAATTTTAACAATACCGTTGCGGGACAGCGCTGGATTTGAACCAGACTTCACTAGCGTAATCAATTTTACCAATACTAGTTTTTCTGTCGTTATAAGACAAATAAAAACTTAAAATTTATAAAAAAATAGTTGCTTTAAAAAATTAGGCCATCCAAAATTATTTTAAAGTCTCTTTCAAAATAACTTTTCGAGGATTTTTCTAAAGAGTCATAAGAGTAGGTGATGGTAATAAGCTTTCCTTTTTTGTAAATTGAAAGAGCTATTGTTCTCACAGGAAAGAGTGTAAGAAAATTCCACTCAATAGTACTTTTCAAAACTTTAGTTTGGTCTTTTAAATGGATGACCTCGTTTTTAACAAGCCTAACGTTGTCACCAGCTTTTTTAAAATTTTCCTTTATTATGCCGCCGTTTTTTTCAAGCGGAACACCTTTAGAGATAGAATCGAGATTAATAGAGATACGGGCACCCATGGGGGTAGTTAACGCCATAATTTCTTGATCAGTCATTAGTTTTGATTGTGTACTTCCTACGGGAAAATCTAAGCTAAAGGAAGGTGAGTCGGCTCTTTTAAAAACATTTTTTCTAGTGAGGCCTTCATTTTGGGAAAGCCAAATAAAAGGCCTTTCTCTTTTTGCATGACTAATTAGGGAATTAAATTTTTGATGAATCCCCTTATTTTCTTTAAGCGAAGAGTTGGATATAACAGAAGGGAGAATATATTCATCGAGAAGGGCCTTAGGAATAAAGTTTTTTCCTTTTTCTATGGGGAGGTGGCTTGTAAAGACAACAACCATATTCCTGTCAGGAATTATGTAGATAAACTGGCCCATAAAACCCACGGCCATATAATAATTTTCGCTTGGTTCTTTTTTTGAAAATGTAAAGTTCCATCTATTACGCCACAGCTTATCAAGCCTATACATAGCAGGTCCATTCCACCACTGATAACCATAGTTTTGATAGAGGTCTGATTCTAAGTGCGTTTTTGTTGATGCCTCAATCCATTTTTTAGAAATAATTTGTTTGTCTTCCCATTTGCCCTTGTTAAGGTAGAGAAGGCCAAACTTTGCCATATCTCTTGGTCTCATATGCATACCACCCCAACCAATATGTGTTCCCCTTGGGTCAAGCTTCCACTTAATATTAGATTTTGAAATCCCAAGAGGGTTGAAAAGATATTTTTGGGCAAAGTCCTGAGGTTTCTTTCGAGTCGCCTTAAATAAAAGAGCAGAAATTAAATAACTAACGCCGTTACTATAATTAAATTTTTTACCAGGGGGACTCTCAAGGGGGAGGTCTAAAAGATACTGGACCCAGTCTTCCTGGCCCCTCATTTTAATAAGACCTTTCCATTTATACCGCCAATTGTCCTCGGTTTTAAGGCCTGAACTCATCATAAGTAAATGTTCTAAGGTGAGGTCTTTTAATCGACTTTTATTTTTTGAGGAAAGCTTTTGGGGAAAAAAATCAATAACTTTTGCGTTTACGCTTTTTATATACCCCTTATCAATAGCAATTCCAACAAGAGCAGAGAGGATGCTTTTTGTGACTGAATGGATGATATGTTTTTTTTCCTTTTTATAGGGATATTTATAGTAATCTGTAACTAAAAAGCCATTTCTAATAATGGAGATGTTATCAATTTTATAATTTTCCTTCTTAAGAAGTTGAAGCATTGCAGTTAATTTCTTAGAGTCCATTCCTTGTTTTTCAGGTGTCGATTCCTTCCAGGTTTTGGTTGGCCAATAAGAGGGGCTGCGAGGGCCTTTTTTTAATAGTGGTGGTTTTGTTTGACAGGAGATTAAAAGAAAGAGAAGAAAAAACTGTACTCTCAGCATATTCTTATGACCTTTAGAAGCTGTTAATAAAAGCAGAAAGCATTTTAAAGAATATCAAGAAACGAGATAGGTTGGCCAACTTGGGAAAGATAAATGTTATAACCCATTTTTTCGTATCCACTTCTCATTAGGGGATTTAGGCCTGTAGTTTTTACGGGTTAATTTTTCCATGTAGTCCGTTATCTCTCCATCAACTAACCAGTTCTTCTTTGACCAAACTTGCTTTTGTCTTTTAATATATGCTGTTCTGCAAATAGGGTTAATGACCTGCCTTGAAACTGGCAAAAAATGATAGGGAAATTGGTCTTTAATAAAATCCACGGCCGATATGCAATAGTCTAACCTTAGAGGTGGCGTAAAGTCTCTTTTATATTTATTTTGTAAATTTAAAATCCTCTTTTTTATTTTATCGGCCATAACCCTTGAGTAGGGATAAGAGTAATTTATTGTTTCGTCCCAAGCAGGACTTATATAATCCTTGAAATCAAATGAATGTTTCTCATTCATCACCCATTTATTGTTTACACATTTTACGTATGGACCTTTAGGACGGGTTGTTTTTACGTAAGGAGTTTTTCCATCTTCATCAATAAGGTTATCCCAAAAAACCATCCCCATCATATTGGCGGCCAAATCACCATAGGAAAAAATACCTGATGCTTTTAACCCTAAGATTGTATTTTCCAGCCAATAACCATGGTCAACGGCTTTTTGCAACTCTTTGTAATCCTCTTTTGTCCTTAAATGGTATTCGTAACCTTGTCCTATCCAGTGACCAAATTTATCACTACCAATAATGAGGTTAAAAGTTTTTCCAAACCTCTTGTATTCAACTCTTACAACGTTTCCTAGCACAAATTTCATAGGAATAGATTCTTTCCAGGTAATATCCTGATAGATTGACAGCTTTCTTTTTGTATTCATAACGGGAAATTTAAATTTACCAGACTTGTCTTTTCCTTTATTGATAGAGGTTTCTAAAACACCTCCCCATCCAAAACTCATGCTAGGTTTATATTTATCTCCGGAAGGAAAGACAACCGGAACATTGGAAGATAATTTTTGAACCATCGAAAATTTAAGTCTTTTGATACTGCACTTTTTAATAATTCTTTTATTGGCAGCCTTAACGGCTTTTCTCATTTGAAAACGGACAAATTTATTTAAAGCTGGATAAGAGTTTGGAAGCTTCATTATTTTATCGTAGTCAGTTAATGAGTCAATTTCACTACTATGGGCCGTGTTTCCCAAACTCAATGTAAATAAAATGATTGATTTAATGAAAGTAAGAAAATATTTTGAAAACATCTTATACCTCAAAATAAATAACAGGACTTGAGGTCTTATCGGAAATTAGGAAATATCTCTTGAAAGTTTTATATTAAATTAGGAGGCTAAAAGTTGTTTGAAAACTATTAAAATCTTCTTTAAAATTTGTATTAAATAAAAAAGGCTTCTGTAAAGAAGCCTTTTTTAGAAATATTTAATTGAATAGCTATTATTTAAGCTTTGAAAACCTTAGCTTTTTAACTGGGTAACCAAGTTCTTTAGCATAACTCACATATTCATTGTAAAGTTCTCTTGGCATGGAAAGAGTTTTTGACATAATCCAAAGGTCGCTTCTTCCTCTTCCACCAACCATAACATATTGATAGTCATCATCAATTTTAATAATGTTGTAGTCGGCCTTAACTCTAAAAAGCCTTGTGAAAAAGCTGTTAAAGCTTACTTCAAGTTCAGAGTTTGTTTCAAAGTTAACAATCTTTGCCTGACCAGAAATAGTCGATGTTTTATTTCTTTTTTTATAACAAGTGTTTAAAAGTGAGATTTCTTCTTCGCTTACAATTTTGTACTCAGCTGTTTGAAGAAGGCACTTTCTGTTAAAAAATTGTGGGAGTGAGGAAATTGTGTACCATTTTCCAACAAAGCTTTCTACGTCTACGATTTTTTTTGTATGAACAGGTCCCTTTGAAGCTAGAGCTGCTGGCAAGCTAAAAACAACCATGAATGCCAATAATAAGTTTTTCATAATGTCTCCTGAAATGAAAAAATAATTTCTGTTGCACTCTTTATATAGGATGAAATGCATGAAAGGACGTAGACATAAGTTAGACATGCTTATGCTAGTAATTACTGTGGCTTAGAGAATGAATTTCTTTCCTTCTCTCAAAAAAGGGCCAAATTTAAAGAAACCGGGGGGCAAAACCGATAAGAAAGTTATGATAATAAGTAAAATTTATTTAAAAATTATCATTTTTTTTTCCATAACTTTTATGGCCCCACTTTGGGTAAAAGCTTCTCCTTTAGTTTTAACGAATGAAAAAAGTTTTTATGAACTAGGGCTTCACCTCGAAATTTTGGAAGATAAAACCTCAAAAATGACAGTCCTTGAGGTTCAAAGGTCTAAAAACTTTAAAAAAAGTCAAAAGAAAGTCACTCATTTCGGTTTTTCAAAATCAGCTTTTTGGGCGCGGTTTAAAATTAAAAACCAAAGTAAGAGTAGAGTTTGGATCCTTTCTTTTAATAATTATCAACAAAATAACGTTTCGCTTTTTAAGTTGAAAAACAATGAATGGGAAGAGCAATTAAGTGGAGACAATCATAGTTTTTCAACAAGAGGAGTAAAGGCAAAGCCCATAACATTTATCTTAACTCCAGGAGATGAATCTCTTTATTTCTTAAGAGTTGAAGGGGTAATAAGTCAGATTAACGTTGACCTCTCGACACCTATTCACTTTGCAGGTGTCCAGACAAATGAAGACTATATCCTTGGTATTTTTTTTGGTCTTATTATCACAATGGGTATTTATAACCTCTTTCTTTTCATCTCCACGAAAAATGAAAGTTACCTCTTATACGTCGGCTATGTTTTTTTTGCAGGCCTTGTTTTCGCCAATGTTTTGGGGTTTTCACAAAGATATCTTTTTCAAAACCTCCCATGGATGAATAACTATGGTTATATTATTTTTATGGGACTTACGGGGCTCTTTGCTACTTTATTTACTATTTCGTTTTTGGAATTAAAAGAAACAACACCGAAACTTTATAAAATGATGTTTCTTTGCCTGTTTTCTAACATTTTTTTAATTTTTTCGGCCTTTTTATTTCCCATTAAGTTTTCTGTTTTATTTATGAACATCAATCTTCTCTTTTATACCCCTTTAGTCTTTCTTTGTGGTTTTATAAGAACGAAAATGAATTACAGGCCCTCACGGTATTTTTTAGGAGCTTTTGGAGCTCTTATTATAACGGTCATTATCAATACCTTAATGATTTTTAAAATTCTTCCTGACGTTAGCTTTTTTAGACAATATGGGGCTCTTTTAGGGCATGCTTTTGAACTAATCCTAATCTCAATGGGTCTAGCTGATCGGTTTAATTTGGCTAAGGAGGAGGCCCTTAAAAATCAAAAGCTGGCCTTGGAAATACAAAGAAATTTTACTGATAATTTAAGAAAAGAAGTGGAAAATAGGACCAGTGAACTTAGAGAAAAAAATGAATATTTAAAAAGTTATGATTATACAGTGGCCCATGATCTTACAAACCCAATTAGTGTGGCCATGACTTATCTCGATTATTACCAAAACATAGACCCAGAAAAAAAAGAAAAGCGTGACAGTGTTATCATAAAAACTAAAGAGGCTATTGAAAAATCATTGGCCATTATCAATGGTATCCTCCTCAACTTTACAGTTGACGAAGTTGATCTCACAAAAAGAAACATTTTAAAAATAATTGATATGACCCTTGACCATCTTCAATTAAAAATTGAAGAAAAAAAAGCAAATATTATTATAGATTTAAAGCAGAAAGAACTCATTTGTAATGATGTTTCAATGTATCAAGTCTTTACAAATCTTATTTCAAACTCTTTAAAATATTCCAAAGAGGGAAATGTGGAAATTAAAATTTCTTCCTTTTTAAAAGGAGAAGAATTCTTTTTAGAATTAAGCGATAATGGCATTGGTATTGAAAAAGAAAGAGTGAATACTATTTTTAAGTTAAAATCTAGAGAAGAGAGGGAAGATTTAAAAGATCTTAAGGTTAAAGGTCACGGAATTGGTCTTAATATAGTTCAAAGGTTGGTTAAAGAAAATAATGGAAGAGTCGAAGTTAAATCGGCTCTAGGGAAAGGAACTACGTTTACGCTTATTTTTCCAAATAAATAATTTTACCACTCTACCTACATTTTTTTTAAGCTGAATAAATAAAGTGAATTTGTCTTTTATGGAAAAGTAATCTTTTCCCTTATTTTGTCGAAAAAAATGGAAAGGTTTTTATTCTATAAAAAAATGGATGCGACTTAATGATTAAATTAATAATAAAAAAATTATTTTGTCTTTTGCTCTTTTATTTTTCCATAGAGGTCGCGCATTCAAAGTTTATGAACCTTAAAATTGATCTACTTTCAAGAGCCGTAGGTGGAACAAATATTGAGCTAGATTTTCTGAGTAACAAATTTTCTGTTGGTCCTGCTTATTATGGACTTGACTTAAGTCTTCCAGATTGGAGGTATGAAGCAGAACTATACGGAGGTCAAATCAGTTTTCATGCGGAAAGTGCTGACTCTGATGGCTGGTTAGCAACGGGAAAATATTTAAATGGAAAGTTTGAAATAACATATACAAAAACTAACCTTGTTTATATTTGGTTTGAACCAAATGTATCAGTTCTTTTCGGTTATTTAGGTTACCAGTGGATGTGGGATAACTTTAATATCCAGCTAAAATTTGGCCAGTCAAAGTATGATATATTGACAACCTTAAACCTAAAGGCCTCTGATGGTTCTACTTTGTCAAAAAATATAGGATCCTACTCCGGCACAAATTCATCTTTTGAGTTCAGGCTAGGTTTGGCTTTTTAAAAATATTTTCTTTAGTATTCTTTTATATTGGACTAATACCTAATAGACGGCTCAAAATTATTATTTAATTTCTAATTTATCTTTTTCACTAGACCCTCCGTCAAAATAGGCAATTCAATTTTGAATTTATAGAAAAACCAAAAAAAATTATTTAAAAGATAAAAAAAGCTAAATAAAAAAAAAGAATTTTTAACCTCTATTAAATTTATTTTTCTTTTTGAGTTCTGATGGTCAAAAATTGTAAGTTTAATTGCCAATGTAATGGTATTATTTAATCGGAATAAAGATGAGAATTAAGGACTAAAGAATGATTTATGACCCAAAGATTTGGTTAAAAAATTACGATAAAGAAGTCCCGCCTGAGCTAGATATCCAGGCCGATTGTATGATGGAATACATAGAAAAAAGATGTCAGGATTATTTATCTAGGCCTGCTTTTAATTTTTTAGGTGTCCAAAAAAGCTATAAAGAACTCTTTGATGGCGCCTATCAGTTTGCAAAAGGCCTTAATGAAAAAGGTTTTGGCAAAGGAGATGTGGTTGCTATACACATGCCCAATATTCCCCATTACCTTTTTGCTATGCTTGGGGCTTTGAAAGCAGGTTGTACAATAACAGGAATATCTCCCTTACTTTCACCTGATGAAGCCGAACATGAATTAAATGATTGCAAGGCAAAAGTCCTTGTTACCTTAGATGTTATGTTTGAAGAAAAAATAATTAAAAAAAAGAATGAGCTTCCTCATTTAAACTTAATTTTAACGGCAAATGTTGGTGATTACCTTCCCTCTTTTAAAAGTTTTCTTGGAAAGCTTTTGAAAAAAATTCCTGTTGGAAAAATTGAGCCGATTGAAGGTAAAGAGATCATGCCTTTTGTTAATTTTTGCAAATCATTTCCAGCAGAACCTCCCTCAATTCAAGTTGGAAGGGATGAAATGGCCATTATCCAATACACAGGTGGAACAACAGGTCCTTCAAAAGGTGCTGTTTTATCCCATGGTAATATGTTGGCTGGTATGTCTATTTTTGAAAAATGGGTAACTTCTAGGGATGGTGAGGGAAGAAACCTAGCGCTTTTTCCTTATTTTCATATTGGAGGCCTGGCGATTTGTTGGGGAACATTCATGAGGGCAGGGGAGCAAACCTTAATTCCCAACCCGAGGGATTTAAAGTTTCTAATGAAAGAATGGAAATCTTTAAAACCTACTTGGGGAGTGATGGCCCCTTCTCTTTTTATTCTTCTTTTGGGTGAAAAAGAATTTCACGAAATGGATTTTGCCGAAATGGAGTGGTGTTACTCAGGTTCAGCACCTTTTTCACCAGAAGTCCTTCACGAGGTTGAAGACATTATTGGGAAGGGGAAGATTACTGAGTGCTATGGGATGACGGAAACCTGTGCTATGAATACTGGAAACCCTCAAAGAGGTATGAATAAGGTAGGTTCTGTAGGACTTCCTTATCCTTCTACTCATGTTCGTATAGTTGATATTGAAACAGGTTTAAAAGACATGCCTTTAGGTGAGGAAGGAGAAATTATCATTAGTGGCCCTCAAGTTACGAAAGGGTACTTTAATAGGCCTGAAGAAACGAAAAATGCTCTGAGGGATCATGATGGGAAAACTTACCTTCATACAGGTGATGTCGGCCATATGGATGAAGATGGTTATGTTTGGATTGTTGATAGAGTCAAAGATATGCTTATTGTTGGTGGGTATAAAGTTTTTTCAGCGGAAGTGGAGTCAAAGTTTTACGATAATCACGAGATTAAGTTTTGTGCACTTATAGGCATACCCAATCCTGAAAAAGCAGGGAGTGAAATCGTTAAACTTTATGTTCAAAAAAATCCAGAGTTTTCTCATATTTCTAATGAAGACCTTAAAGCAAAGCTTATTTCTTTTGCTAAGGAAAAGATGGCACCCTATAAAGTACCGAAGATTATCGAATTTATTGACGAAATGCCTCTGACAGGAGTTGGAAAAGTTGATAAAAAGGTATTAAGGGCGAGGAATTAGTCTTTATTAGACTAAAATCTAATTTTTATAAGTTTCTCGTCTCTAGGCATCGATTGGGAACCCATAAATTTAAAGTCTTTTTCAAGAAAAGGAATCTTATTTTTTTTAACCTCTTCGAAAAAAATCTTCTTTTCCCGAGGAAAGCGTTTTAAGAAATTTATGATTAACCTTTCTTGAACAATTTTATTTTTTTGATGGTGATTTAAAGAGACTAGTGTTTGTTTTATTAGTTTTTTTACATCAGAGCTTAGAGAAACGAGAAAAACATGAGATATGGTAGGAATA
>CEUM01037412.1_pt1 | contig 12002 bp, 9 predicted proteins | sample 356421 | NCBI WGS metagenome assembly CEUM01 (sample SAMEA2622716, study PRJEB7988) | marine metagenome | biome: marine biome (ENVO:00000447); feature: surface water layer (ENVO:00002042); material: "saline water (ENVO:00002010), including plankton (ENVO:xxxxxxxx)" | depth 5 m | reverse complement strand
GCAGTAACGTCGCCGCCGTAGTTGAGAACTTCGAAGGTTTGACCTCCGCCACCTGCTTGGAACAGGATGGTGTGCTCAGCGTTGGCAGTTGGGTTGCAGTTGGCCGTCGTCAGCGAGGTGACGTAGGTGTTTCCGGCTTCAATGGTCGTGGCTGATGTGCCGGTGTCGCCGATGACGTGAGTTGCGCCAGCAGGGGCGGTCGCCAAGTCATCTTCGTCCACACCAGCAGCGCACACGATGGTCCACTGGATGTCTTCAGTCACCACATCATCTGAACCGGGCGCAAGTTCGAAGGTCACGTCAAGTTGGTTTCCACCACCAACAATGACGTTGACCACGAACAAACGGGCTGCCATGGAGTCCGTCGTGTCCTGTCCGGTCGTCTGTGCGTTCTGCTGCAACTTCTCGGCCGTCTGGATGATGACCGCAGCTGCCACCGCAGCAACCAGGATCAGCGCAATGAAGACGATCATTGCACCAATACCGATCGCAGCGACGTTGTCGCGTTGTTCGTTCTTCGTTTCATGTTTCATGTTTTTCACCATTTTTTGTTTTCTTCCCCCGCCTCTGCGGGTGGAACAGGATGCGGTCAAAGAGCACCTCCTTGACCGAGGTTGATGCGAAGCGGCATGCGGAGCACGGCGACTTCGTCGGGAGCGAGATTGCGGATGAATGGCACCTCTTCGGCAGAGAAGCCGGGAGGAATCCATGGCGTGAGCAGGACTTCGGAGAGCGGCTCCATCGAACGGTTCTGAACGCGCATGGTGACCGTGATTTCGCCCGAGCGCATCTCATAAGCGGTGGCCACCGACAACTTACGGGTCAGCGGGATGTCCTCGGACGAAAGGCGGTAGTCGGGCTGGATGTCAAAGCGGAGTGGGATGTTGCCACCAGGGGCGATGATGGGCAGGTCGACGTTGGGCGGATTGGCTGTCCAGCCCTCGGGCACGGGTGGCTTCAAGCGAAGCATGGGCATGGGAATGGGGCCGTCGTTGATGACGCGGACCAACAACACACCGGATTCACCACCGGCAGGCCATCGGGTGTCCACGCCCATCCAGAAGTGGCGGAACAAGAACGGGTTGAGCGTCGAGGTGTTGCCGCCAATCATGTCTTCGAGCAAATCTTCGACCTCTTCGGTGGAGGCTCGAATGTCGCCAAGTTCAGCTGCAGCTGTCGCTTCACGAAGTTTGTAGAGGATACGTTCGGCTTCCTCAAGGGAAATGTGCTTGTGCACCAGCAAACGATGGAGCATGGCAATGCTTCGGCGAAGGTGAAGGACGTCCTCCTCCAACTCGCCGAGGGTCTTTTCTGCACGACGCAGGGATTTCTTCGCCTTGCTGAGTTGATGGAGGCTCAGGTGCACCTTGACCTCGCCGAGGTCCATCTCGGTCTCCGCCAACGAAGGATTTTCACGCTTGGCGGCCTGACGGGCGATGCGCTCGAGGGTTTGTGAGGCTTCACGAATGCCTTGCTCGCGCTCTGCCCGCTCTTGAGCCATCATGTCCGCCAAGGCGTCGTCTTCAGGCATCGTCTTCCACCTCCTCTTCTGTTGCGTCTTCCGTCTCAATCGCCGTGTCCATTTCATCCTCGTCGGCGCTGATGGCGCCGGACACGCCACCAGCAGTTCCGCTAGCGGATGATGTGGTGGCAACGGCCACCGGAGCACGCTCACCGAGAATGGCGGAGAAGTCAAGGCCGTCGTCAGCCAAATCGTTGAGCAAGCGGGCGGGGTCGCTCAAATCACGCTCGATGCGTATCGACTTGATCTCAGCATCCGTCATGCGACCGTAGAGGTTGCCGTACATCTTGTCCGATCGCTTGAGCAAGTACCAGACACCGGCCATGATGATGAAGAAGTACGACGCCATGACCACCAAGTTGTCGCTGTCCGTGGAGAGTTGAGGCGGGAGCCCGAGCACGATGGCGAGCATACCCAGCACCGGGATGGACAAGATGATGGTCAACTGCCGTCGGCTGTCCTTGAGGGCTTCAAAGTGGTCAGAATACACCGTGGAGGTGCCCTTGCGAGCACGCTGATAGTCTTCGTGAATGAGTCTAAACTCGTCGCTGCTCTTCCACGTCATGCGCCAAATCCACAGGGCACTCAGGGCGAGGATGGCAGGGCCGTAATACGGAACTTGGAACAGATGGAAGGCAAAGCCAAAGGCGATCACGCCAGCGTAGACGCCACCGAGTTGCCACTTCTCGGACTGGCTGGAGAGGCGAACGAACACGAAGGAAAGCAATGCAGCCACCACACACGCCACAAAGGCGATGGAAAGGTCCGGTGACCAGGATTGAACGGTCTCTTCACCGAGATCGACGCCTTGGGAGCGATCGTTGGTTTCGTCATTGCCATCGCCGACATAGAGGAAGGAAAGGGTGGCGTCGCACTGAACAGTGCGCTCAACTTCCCACCAGTCAATGGTCACGGGTTTGACGTCCCACGTGAAGGTGTGCTCGGCGTTGGCCGCCATGATGGGCACCATGTCGGGGACACTGAGCACGTCAACAGCCCCGTTACAGTCCAACATGGCCGAAACACCGAGGGCCTGGGCCGTGCCGTCGTTGCGAACGGTGACCTGATATTGCGTCTCTTGTCCTTCGTAGAAGGCTTCGGGGTCAATCGGGCCTTGTGCGTGAATGGCCGGGTCGGCGAACACCGCCAGCTGGTAGGTGAAGACGTCCTCTTCGTAGATGGTGTAGCCGCTGTTTTCGTCGGGGTGGTAGAGGCGGAAGGTGAGGTCCCATCCGTCGCCGGGGAGAATGTTGGGCGGGTTGGGCGCATCCACAATGAGTTCAATCGGTGCGTTGGTGACCCAGGGCTGCCGGCTGGGCAAGGTGATGCGGGATTCGGGTCCCAACGAGGTTGAACCGCAGAAGGCCGACATGTTGAGTGGGTAGTCGGTATCATCAACCCGGACGGCAAACGTCCAACCGTAGAGCGAGGCGTTCTGGCCGAGATCGTCCACATCAAGGAGGCGTTCGGCTCGGCACAATTCAAGTTCGTAGGCGACGGCACTTTCCGGTCCTGTCGGGATGTGTGAGTAAACGATGGAGAAACTCTGCGGACCGTTATCGCTTGGTGGTGTGACCGACGTGTCGCCGAGTTCAAAGAACCGATTCATACGCAGGTCGGTGTAGTATTCTGCGCTGCCCTGGACCGCCGCTTCGGTGGGGTCGAGGGTGAGGATGAGGTTGGCGGCCAGCGTCAGCGCCGGTTGGACGGCAACGCTGCTGATGCTGAAGGAGAAGGGGACGGTTTCGCCTCGAGGGAGTAACAGCCGAGAAGGGGCGGTCGGGGAGACTTCCCAATCCAAACTCGGTGTGGTCAACCCACCCTGAAGCAGGGTGTAGGTGACGTTGACTTCAACGTCCTTGTTGCCGGTGTTGGTGATTTTCACATCCCAAGTTCGGCTGATACCGCGGTGGTAATCCATGGTCGTTGGCCAGTCCTCAACTTCGACGAGGAACAACGGCGCCACCACGAAGCGGAACGTGTGAACCTTGAGTTCTTCACCGGTTGAAGCGTTCATCACACGAATGGTGACAGGGTACAGCGCGCCGTTGGCCATGCTGTTATCGTCGGTCAACGCTGGAACATCAACATCAAACGAGCCCGTGTGGGTCGCGGCCACGTCAAGACTCAAGGGGAACGAAGCGGGTGTCACGGTCCAGTTGCCGGCCACCGATGTTTCCACAATGACGTCTTCAACAAGATTGCCGTTGTTGATGAGGGAGAAGTCAACCGTTTGCGTTTCGCCCGGAACAACACCGATTTCTTCGATGGTGCTGACCACGAGACCGTGTTGTTCACTGATGTTGCCGAGAATGTTGGCCGAGAGGTTCAGGCCGGATTCGACGTTCGAGACCCAAACGGTAGCGTAGTAGTTGGCGGCGGCGAGCGCGTCGGTGGTTGGTGTGAGGCGCACGCGCACGGTGGATTCGTAGCCAGCACCGATTTGGACCACGGTGGGCGTTTCAAGCACGAAATCGATTTCACCGGCGTTCGACGTATCGAGGTAGACGCCAAAGGTGGCAGGCGTGTTCCCGTCGTTGCTAATGATGACGCTCGTGGTGATCGTCTCACCGATGGACAGGTTCACGGTTTGGCTGGTGGGCGAGAGGGAGGCGTTGACTTTCTCACCCACACGAACGGGCACCTCAAAGGAAGCAATGTAGGTCCCCGAAGACATCTCAAACACATCGATGCCGATGGGTTCCACGCTGTTGGCCGGCGCTTCGGGGTCCGTAGTGAGAATGAGCGGGAAGGTGGCGATGTGCGTTGAAGCGTTCGACGGGTAATCGGCCACATCAGCAGGCACGTCAATGACCGTGGTGGAGGGCATGATGCTGCTGGTACTGAACGAAACGTCCCAACCGTCCGGGACTTGGTCGTTTAAGACCAGACGGTACGAGGTCATGTTGTTGCCCGTGTTGGCAAGGTCGATGTCGAACGACGTCTCTTCGCCGACCATGGCGTCGAGGGTGGTGCCGTTGTGGCCTTCAACGCCAAGTACGGGTGGTATGTTGATGGTCAAGGTCTGCGAGATGGAGGTTGGAATCACGTTGGCGCTGCTGTGAGCTGCACCGAGGCTCGGCGTGGCCGTGATGGGGATGGACAGCGAACCGGCAACAGAATAGTCGTCGGCAGGCCCTTGAACCGTCAATACGGCTTGACGGGTCTCACCGAGGGACATACCCGGCAACGAAGTAGGCGTTAATCCGACAGCCCAGCGAGCCGCTTCTGAGAAACCACCGGATGAATCGGAGGTGAAGACAGGCGTGCCAAGGGAGAGGGTGGTGTCGACCGTTTCTGAGAGCTCCGTGACGAGGTTGTGGCGGACCTCGACCTCGAGATTGAGGATTTCCTCGAGTCCGCTGCCCTGTTGTGCTTCAAGGACCTGTTGCACCGTCATGTCAATGCTCTCCGTTGGTAGACCAGGGTCCACCACGATGACGGGAAGAATGCGAACGGGCGTAGCGTTGACTTCTGGTACGCCACCGTCCACCGAGGTGGCTTGTGCCCAAACGGACATGGTATCGCCGGCCCCGTTGTATTCCGCAGCAACGAGTGGATTCTGAATCACGGGCGGGGTGACCGTCAGCGTGACATTCACCGATTCGCCAGGTTGGAGCGTACCCGTGGTGGCGGAGGAAAACGAAAGATCCCAGTTGATGGGGTTGGTCGAGATGCCCGCGTTGAGTGTGAAGGAGGTGGGCGCGTTGCCGTCGTTTTGCACCTTCACCTGGATGGGCGTGGGGTTGCCAGGCGTCAGTGATTTGGTGTCGCTGTCCATTTCAACCGAGCCGTCATAAGATTCGCTTGCCAAGATGGTGGTGGAGACGCTCTTGGCAAATCCACCACCGTTGGAGGTGATGCTGAGCGTGATGGTGTCGGCGTCGGTTCGGAGCGCCGATGCTGGGACGGTCACGTCGACGAAAACATAGGTGGTACCGTTGGCCGTGACTGTGGGCGTGGAGGGCGATGGGCTGATGGCCGACACCCAACCGTTGACGTCCGAGACACTCACCTGATAGTCATCTACACTGACGCCAGTGTTTTGGATGGCGTAGGTCAGTTGTGCTGTTTGCCCGGGCTCAACGCTTCGGTCATGGGCGGCTGTCAACTCGAAGTCGTAGTTGGAAAACACCACGCGCTGGTTGAGGAATTCAATTGAATTGGCCCAATTGAGTCCATTGAAGTGCATCTCGCCAACCACATCCCACTGCCCGGTCCGCGCAGTTGCATCAAACTGCATGGTGACGTCATAGAGGCTGGCTCCACCCGCATACAGCGACCCGGGGCGAACAACGGGGACGATGCTGGAGACCTCAGAGAAGGTGTTCGAGGGGTTGCCTGCCTCGGTGAAATTGAGGTAGAACTGGGCCGATTGATTCTTCACACCATCGTTGCGAACTTTAACGGTAAAATCGTGAATGGTTTGCGACCACACCACGCTGCTAGCGCCGCTGCTTGGCTGCGGGATCTCCACCACCGGGACGCTGCTGTTCTGATAGCGGCTAACATCGATGACCATCTGGTCTTCGTTGTTGCCCGTATTCACGTCGGTGGAGGAGGAGATGCGCGCCTTCAGAATTTGGTTGGCTCCCAAGGTGGCCGACCACGAGAAGACCGACACGGCACTGGAAGCACCGGCGGCGATAACACCGAGATCGGTACTGTCAATGACAACATCACCGGATGAGGCCGTGCCCTGGAGAAGCAAAGTGAGCGAAGCCTGCCCCGCAGCGAGGCCGATGTTTTGAACCTGAACACGAACGACGTGGGTGGCGTCTTCGGCCACAATCCCGCCGCCGAGGTTCATCGAACCCGCATCGTCCAAGGTGAAGGACGACACCACGAAGTCGGGGGTCGAACGTCCGCTGTCGGCCATGGCGAGCGGCGTCAAGCTCGCCACCAGCATCAGGGCTACAAGCCCCAAGGGGACGGCCGGCTTAGACAGGGTCAGCACCTCCACGATTGGGTTCCGTGAAGCGGTCGATGGTGACCGACTTCCCTTGACGCTTCCACTGAGCGAGCAGTTGGTTGAGCAACGTGTCGTGCTCGGCATCCGAAATGCCGAGGCGGCGGCGTTCTTCCCAGAGCAGGAGTTGCTCTGTGCGGGTGAGGAGAGCATCCCGAAGGTAGAGTTCGAGGGTGCGACGGTAGGCATCGCGGTCGGAGATGGCGTAGACGATGGCGTCCCCAGGCACTTGATCGGCTCTGTTTTGTATCATGTTGCCGAGCATCAGCGCTTCATCATAACTCAGCAAGCGCTTGTCAAGGTCGGTTTGAATGGTGCTGGCAATTTCCTGAAGGGCGTATTTCGTGTCAGCACGTTGTATTTTTTTGAAATGACGACGCGCTCGCCTTGACATACGTGCGCCGACCATAGGTCTCTTGTCACACAGGCAGTTATTCAAAGAATCGGTCGCAACCCCATGAATCACCCGGCATGAATGAGTTTTCATTCATCATGAATAAACGCATTATAGAGGAGATATTTGCCTTTGATTCGGCTGTATTTTGTATCAAAAATCAAAGCAATGGCTTTAGTGGCGAGCCCCAAGGTTGGATGCATGAGCGAAACGATTGAACTCAGCGCTGGCGATGCCGCCCCGGTCTTCACCGCCACGGACGAACACGGAAACGAACACAGCCTGCAAGCCTACCTCGACGAAGGAAAAACCGTCATCCTCTACTTCTACCCGAAAGACTCCACGCCCGGCTGCACCACGCAAGCCTGCGACTTCAGGGACAACATGGGTCGCCTCAACGGCGAGTCCTACGCCGTCTTGGGCGTCTCAAAGGACTCAGCCAAGTCCCACCAGCGCTTTGTGGAGAAGCAGGAACTCAATTTCCCGCTGCTGGTCGACGAAGACCTTGCCCTTCACAACGCCTTTGGCGCATGGCGCCTCAAGATGAATTACGGTCGAGAATACATGGGATGCGCCCGCTCCACGTTCGTGATCAGCCCCGACGGGACGCTCGCTTGGTGTCGCTACAACGTCAAGGCCAAGGGCCACGTTGGCATGTTGATGCGAGAACTTGGCCTGGGTGAATGAGGCGAACGGCATGGACGACCTGCCGTTGACGGGCCAGCGTGTGGAGCTCGGCGGTAGCGTTGCTTGGTGGCCATGCCACATTGGGAGGGACGCTGTCATCGGTTCAGGTTCCTCTGTTGGTGCCCTCGCTCACATCGGTCAACGCGTCACCATGGGCGAAGGCTGCAAGGTCCAAGGAAGCGCCTACATCGCTGACGACTGCCAACTCGGCGACCGTGTGTTCATCGGTCCCGCAGCCGTCATCCTCAACGACAAGTACCCGCCCTCAAATGACCGAGGAAAGTGGCAACCGGTTCACATCGGTGATGAAGCCGTTATCGGCGGCAACGCCACCATCGTGCCGGGCAACAACGTCGGTGAGCGAGCCGTCCTCGCTGCCGGTGCCGTGTTGACGCGCCCCCTCCCCGCAGGCGAGGTTTGGGGCGGTAACCCTGCTGTATTCTTGATGACGAGAGAGGACTATGAAGCACGGCGGGAGGCAAGGACATGACCGATGAACGCACAGCAGTGGCGGCCTTCCTCCGCAAGTGCAACGACTACGCCAGGGCCTCCATCGAACGGAAGCAAGCTCGCGGGGAACTCGAGGACATCCCACGATGGGAAGCCTACATCGAATTCAACGAACACGCCCTCGAAGAAATCGCCAACGGCACCCTTGACCGGTGGTTTGAGCCCACGGCCACGCATCAACCAGCCCTGCTTCGGCTTGACGTGGAGGGCATGGATCACGTTGAGCGGAGCACATGGCTCAACAGCGTGCTCTCGCCTCGCCCCGTGGTGGTCGCCGGCTCACACGATGAGGAAGGCGGGCGAAATTTCGCACCGCTCTCGTCGGTTATGCAGGTCTCCACCGCCCCACCTTACTTGACCGCCTCCTTTTCCATTCACAAAGACAAGCGCCCTCGGGACACACTCCACAACCTCCGGACCACAGGAAAGGTCCTGCTCAACATGATGCCGCCTACACCACGCGGCGCGTTTATCGTTGACGAAACGGCCACGCCCTTGCCCCAAGGCGAGGACGAGGGGGGGCTACTCGACCTGCCAACCGTGGCTGACCAACCGCTGTTGATCGAGGAAGCCGTCGCCGCCATCGAAGCCACCTACGTTGAAGAGCATCCACTCCCCGACGCCGTGGCAACCCTCGTCGTGCTCAAGGTGGACGCCGTTTGGTTCTCCTCCTCCACCCTTCCAAGTGGAGGGCTCGACGTGTTGTGCCAGCACGGACGGGACGACATGACGCCCTCGCCGCAAGGCTGGACACAACGGGTGCTCAAGCACTACGGCCCAGCCTGAAGAGCGTTCCAAACCCGCTGCAAACCGTCCTCGAGCGAGACTTTGCAAGACCAACCGAGTAATGCTTCAGCAGTGCTGGTGTCGGGCAACCGTCGTTTCGAATCCCCGAAATAACCCCCGCCCAACACGCAATCCACCGCCATGGAGCCAACGGTTCGGTTGACGGCCTCGGCCAGCGCTCGAATGCTAACCTCCTCGGTTGAACCAACGTTGAAACTGTGTCCGCTTAGGGAAGAGCCGTCCAAGGCAGCGTCCATGTGCCCCGCCCGGTAAAACCCGTCAACGATATCGTCGATGTAGGTGAGGCTCCGTGTTTGGCTTCCGTCACCGTGGACAGCCATGGGTCGCTGCTGCCGAACCGCCTGAAAGAACATCCCAACCACCTGGCCGTAGGCATCGCCGAGCATGTCCACGCCGTAGGCGTTGAACGGTCGTACGATGCGACCGTCCAGACCCTTTGATACAGCGTGATGCAAGGCCACCTCGTCGAGGTACTTGCTCGCACCGTAGGAAAATCGTTGGTGGTCAGCGGCCGAGGGGAACTGGCTGGTGTCGACGTTTCCGAGCGGCATCCGCTCGTTTTCACCGAAGGCTTCCGGCGATGAGGCCAGCACAAAGCGCGCCTCCCACGCGAGGGCTTGGCGCAGCGCCACCAGCGTGCCGTTCACGTTGACGTCGATGACCTCCATGGCCGCTTCGTGGAACCATTTGGTCCCGTTGATGGCGGCCAGGTGATGGACCACATCAACGCCGCCCAGCGCATCGTGGCAGCGTTGAAGATCATCGGCCAGGATCACGTCGCCCTCGATCACGGTCAGCGAAGGGTGGGTGCTGACCGACGCCAAGTTGGACATGGTACCTCGCCAAAAGTTGTCCAACACGGCGACGGTGTGACCTTCATCCAAGAGCCGACGAACGAGCGAAGCACCGATGAAGCCCGCCCCACCGGTGACGACGACCCGCATGCTCACGGCTGGACACGCTCCAGAACCTCCAACTCCACACCGGAGGATGTTCGACGGAATTCGACGGTATCGCCGGTGTTGACGGCCATGCACGGGTCGGCGTCAAAGCCGTGGCCGTAGGGCAAGCCGAGCAGGGAGCAGGCGGGCAGGGTCAAAGGGCAGATGTCTCGGTTCACCACCGCTTTTGGCCCCTTGTCCGTGTAGATGAGGCCCATCAGCACGTAGGGGGCCACCGTTGAGCCGGAACCTTTGGGATAGACGAGAATCGTATCCTCAATCGCCACGCCGTCCAGCGGATGGCCCGGCTCTTCGATGACACCGGTGTCTCGGTTGACATAGCCGAGGTAGGTGATGGGCACGTCGGTGACGAGGGCACGACCCCGCACGGTAAAGTCAGCCTGAGAGCGCAAACCGGACCCGGAGAGCAGCGCATCGTCGGAACGATAGGTCTTGGAGGAGGCGTGCTGCGGTTGCGCCTTTGGGTTAAGCACGGGAACGGGACCTTGGGCCAGCGACGGGTCGATGGCGTGGGCAACGCAGGCTTCGATGGGCATCACCGACGTGGGCAGCCGATTCAGTCCACTGGTCAAGTAGTGCTCCGCCTTGAGCGAGTTCGTGAGCAGGTGGTTGTACTTTGACCGGTTGTAGGGCGTGACCTCCGGGCAGGTGTCTTTGAGCAACAACGCTCCACCTTCTTCCAACAGCTCGATGGTGCCGTCCGCCTCGGCCAAGGCGTAGTTTTCGCCACTCGTGAAGACCCAAAGCCGGTGGTCGGGAATACGGCGTCCCATTTCCATGTGCGACCGGAGGGCTGAGGCCGTGATGCGAAGTTCTTCCAAACTGGCTTGAGGGCATCCAATAACCACCAGGTCAACTTGCCCTTGAGGAGCGAGGTCAGCGTAGCGCTGGTCCAAATCGGCTTGGGTAAAGGTCAGTGAGCCTTGCCAGCCACCCGAGGGCGGTGCGACCGTCCCGTCGTCGTTAACCTCCAAGGGAGGGGCGCCCGTGTGACCCTCTGCCCACAGCATGGCACAGCCGTAGTTGGCTGCAGCGGCCGTAAGGGCTTTTTTTGAGGCGAAGGACATGAAATCGGGCAGCCCCGTAATGTAGGGCATCGGGCCGTACGGCATGTTCCATTCCGGACGGACCTGCTTGCCCATCCAGTCGCCAAGAACCGACCAGTCGGACAGGTGGCTCATCTCGCAGTCGACATGAACATGCATGTTGGGTACGCGGTGTTCAGGCAGATGAAGCCCCCAACGCGGTGCAAAACCGGTCAACGCCGTGGCCAAAGCTGACAAGCCCGATTCACGGTTGGTGATAAGCGAGGTCCAGGTGTTGGAAAAGCAAACAGCGTTGGATTCCGCCCACGTGGCGATGCCGGTCTCGTCCTCGATGCCACGGTCGTAGGGCGTGCACGACAAGGTGGCGTCGATGCCCAAGCGCTCGTACGCCTGAACAATCTCAAATTGTTGCTCGAGAAAATCGGGCCACTCGATGTCCATTTCTTCCATTTTTTCACGGTCGCAGCCTGCAGAGTTCAGCGTGGTCGGGATGGCCACGTGGCCGTCGCCGTCCGCCGAGAGGTCCTGCAAGAAGCGGCGTAGGCCGTGGCCACCGGTGATGACGGAAACGCCAGAAACGTGGGCATGAACAGCTTCCAAGTAGCCATCGGCCTTGGCCGTGTCCGCCAAATCAATGACCAGGCGGGCTGCTTTCTGGCGCGTGTTCCCCTCCTGCCCGGCCAGTTGGTCAAGCAGGCGTTGAGGGGGCTCCATGGCCTTGCCATCGGTTGAAGCCTCATGAATTCACCCCTCGACACCACCTCCGATGAACAACCATGCGCACCTCGTGTTTTCCCTTCTGCCGTGGCTCAACAAGGGCTGAACGCGATAATGAACGGCGGTAGTTTTAGAACGATTGAAGCAGATGTCTCGGTTCATGCAAACAACTGCAGGAAACGAATCAACTCGGCCAGAACATGAAGCGCAAAACGAACAAGTCTCGCCAGACCATCCACCGCATCACCATCGACGCTGGCTGGCCGTCGTCCAAACCTTGACGCTGATCACCGTGCTCTTGCTCGCCACCTACAACCACGCTCTCATCGGCGCAACCCCTGACCAGACCACCGCCACGCCATGGCTGGTGGAATCCGAACCCTTTGAT
>CEUM01082968.1_pt1 | contig 12012 bp, 9 predicted proteins | sample 356421 | NCBI WGS metagenome assembly CEUM01 (sample SAMEA2622716, study PRJEB7988) | marine metagenome | biome: marine biome (ENVO:00000447); feature: surface water layer (ENVO:00002042); material: "saline water (ENVO:00002010), including plankton (ENVO:xxxxxxxx)" | depth 5 m | reverse complement strand
CCCCCCCCCCGCGCACGCCGCGCGCGATCGCGTCGCGCGCGAGAAAATCGCGCGCGCGACTCCATCGCGCGCCTCCGCGCGAGAAGAACGCGCGCGCATCGTTCTCGCGCGTCGTCATCGAATCCACGGTCGAGACGCCGGTCGCCGCCCACGGCGATGACGCGCGATGGGCGTCGCGCGCGCGTCCCTCTCGCGCGCGCGGACGCGATGACGCGACGATGGACGCGCGCGCGACGACGCGCGCCATTCTCGGTCGTCGCTCGACGTCGTCGTCGACGTGTGCGGGGGGTCGTGGGATGGGGCGCGCGCGCTCGAGGGACTCTTTGATGAGTCATGACCCGTCGAATTCCAGGGGAACAAACGCAGGTCGACCCGCGCGATCGTCATCGTCGACGCCACTCGTCGCCTCGCGTCGCGACCGATCCGACGCTCGAGCGCGAACGACGCGCGCGTCGGGAATCACGTCGCGCGGAGAGCGAGAGAGGGCGCGCATCGCGACGAGAGACGCGACGCGCGATCGATTCGATTCATTCGGAAGAATTTGAAAATTTTGAAAACCGATGGAATATCACCGCGCGAGCTCGGCGATTCGCGCCCCGGGGGCGGCGATGACGGATGAGAACGCGCCGGCGATGATGGGGAAGCGCGGGACGGGCGCGGGCGGGGGATTGGGGGCGTCCGGAGGACTCGGGGCGAGGATGGGACAAAAGTCGTTTGGAGACGTCAAGACGCCGGCGAGGGCGGCGTTGGGGAACATCACGAATCGAGGACGTCCCGAGGGCGGTGGGACGCAGATGAGCGCGAGAAAACCGGGTTTGGTCGTACGCGAGGACGCGCCGGGGGTGGCGCGAACGCCGGCGCCGAGCGTGAAAAAGGCGGGCGCGGAGACGTTTTTGGAGAGCATCAAGGCGAAAATGTCGGCGGAGCAGTTGGCGGAGATGCGACAGAGGGCGGAGCGATACGTGGACGAGTCGGATGACATCGAGTATTTCGCGGGGAAGACGCGCGAGGAGCAGTTGAAGGATTTAGAGGCGAAACAACGCGCCGACGTGGAGGCGAGAGTGCGAGAGGTGCTCGACGGCGGTTTGGGAAAGCCGGCGTACCGAAGCGCGTCGGTGGACGAAACCGCCATCGCCTCGGGAATGAACCATATGAAACTCAGCGAGAATCGAAGCAAGGACATCACTAATGTGTTCGATGACGATGATTATTTAGGCGTCTCTGAGGATGACATGTGCAACTTTATGAGTCCGGGAAAGGGGAGCGTCGAGGCGTCGATGGCCGATTACTTCGCCGTTCCGACCGTAGACGACGCTCTGGACGTGCTCGGCGACGAACTCGACGGGTTTTGATCGTTGTGAGTGATGAGACGCGTTCGCGCCGAGAAATCGCGCGCGCGCATCGTCGAACCGAACCGCTGTAAAGTACCCGTCGTGAGGAAGCGAGCGGGGGAGGCGCCTTTTCGCCATTTTGTGATACTATTCTACTACGTATAGCTATTCATTCGTTTACGCACCGACCGACGCGCGAGCACGATGGATTTTGTTCTTTGGTTCATCTATCTCTTCCCGCCACGACCGAAAACGTTCCGGATGACTCTGCGTGCGCGTCGAGCGCCTTGCCGAAGCGGTTGGAACCCGAGCACGCGCGTCGCAGGCGTGAGCGACGCGGAGCGCTGCACTTCGATGGGAAACCACGGGTGTTTGAGCGCTTGTTTCGCCGTCAATCGCTTCTTGGGACACCTCTGCAATATCTGTCGCAAGAAATCGATGAACAACTCATCCTCGGTCGCCTCGATTTCGCTCATATCGACGCGCGTCTCGAGAATCTTTTGATACGTCTCCCACGCGCTGTCGGCTTGATAAAAATATTTACCCGTGGCGAGCGCGTGTATAGTCATTCCCGCCGCCCACACGTCCGCTTTAAACCCATCGCAAGGTTCCCCATCGCAACACTCGGGCGCGGTGAACGCGGGCGTTCCCGGCGTCTTCGCCACGGGTTCGTACGTCCCGTCTCGCCGTCGCGTCACGCGAACCGCGCACCCGAAATCACCGAGTTTATACAGTCCTTCAACACCGACAAACACGTTTTGCGGTTTCACGTCCAGATGCGCCACTCCTCGCTCGTGACACGTTCGCAACGCTCGAAATAAATCCCGCGCGATCGCCTTGACGTCGTCCGCGCGAAACCTCTCAAACGTCTCCTCCTCGTCCAACACCGAACCCTCGGGACAATACTCCATCACCAACCGCGCTCGATTCTCCTTCACGTCATTCACCCACTCGTACGCTCGCACCACGTTCTCGCACGCGCACTCGCTCTGCATCTCGCTCTCCTCCTCCGCCTCGTCCAGCAGCGTACGTTTGCGTCCCACCCGCACGTTGGCCAACTTTCTCTTATCCATCTCCTTCACCGCCACTAATTGTGACTTGGACACCTCGCCGACAGACGCACCTTTTTTCATCGCGTTCCCATCCCTCATCGACGCCTTCCCGCCCTCGTCCGTCGCATCTTCGTTCGGGACGACGACGTTTCGTCCGCTCTCGTATAAAAACACCTCGCCGAACGCGCCTCGTCCCAAAAGTCTTCCTCGTTCACCGTACGCGTCGCTCATCTCGGTCGATTTACGAAGCGTCGACGATGTACGCGCGAATCTCACGCGCCTCTTCCTCGCCATCGACGCGCACGCGCCCATGAGCGCGCGAATGAATCGATGAATCGATGAATCGATGAATTCGATGAATCGACGCCCAATCCAAATCCAATCCGTCGTCGACTCGAGACGTTCGACTCGAGACGTTCGACGCGACACCTTCGACGAAAACGACCGGATCGTCTCGAGAAGCGAGTGGCCCTCGCGCGTTCGCTCGCGCGCGCGAGTCACGAGTCGCGCGTCGTCACCGACCCGAAACGACCGTCGAGTGGGCGAACGCGGGCGCGAGGTTGCGTTTATGCGTCACACGGTGTCTTGTGTAGACGGGGCTCTGACGTGGTCGTCTACGTGTGTGAGGGTGGGTGGGTAGGGTTCAGGATGGTCGGTCTGTCTGTCTGTCTGTCTGTCTGTCTCGGGTCGTTTCTAGACTTTTCAAGTCTGTGTATATGGTGTAAAAGTCATATATAGATATGTTTTAAAGGAACACATGGTTGATGCGGTGTGGCCGTCGACGCGGGACGGGACGCCGACGCGCGGGAATCGCGCGCGCGCGCGCGCATCGTCGGTCGGTCGGTCGGTGGTCTCGTCCGAGACCCCTCCGTGGTCGTCTACGCGCGTTCGCCTTCGTTCGGTCGTTCGTTCGTTCGTTCGTTCGTTCGATCGTTCGTTCATTCGTTCGACAGCGCGAAGACGTTTTGAATCGAATCGAAATCGAAATCGACCCCCGTAGAGACGGGAATCGGACGTCGATCGACGGTTCGATCGCGCGAGACCGCGAGGTGGGGATTTTGGGTCGATCTCGCGACGCGCGCGAGACGAATCGGTGAGAGAGGGACGACCGTGGGTGCGTTTGATTGATTGAATTGATTTGATTCGATTGATTGACTCGAACGATCGGAGTCGTTCGGGACGATGATGTCGGTGCCGCACGGAACGCCGCAGCGCGAACACAAGCGGTGTAACTGTAAAAACTCAAAGTGTTTGAAACTGTACTGCGAGTGTTTCGCGGCGGGGAAGTATTGCGATGGGTGTAACTGTTTCAATTGTAAAAATAACGCGGCGTTCGCGACGGAGCGGCGCGAAGCCGTGGAGGCGACGTTGGAGAGGAATCCGAACGCGTTTCGACCGAAGATCGCGGTGGTGGCGAGTCCGGGGGGTGTGGGACACGCGGGCGGTGGCGTGGACGGGGACGGTGGGGACGTCGTGGCGAGACATAACAGAGGGTGTCACTGTAAACGGTCGGGGTGTCTGAAGAAGTATTGCGAATGTTTTCAGGCGGCTATTTTTTGTCACGAGACGTGCAAGTGCGTGGACTGTAAGAATCACGAGGGGAGCGACGCGTACGCGACGGTGAAGAGAGTGCATGGGCCGGACGCGAGGTTTCACGATCACGCGAGCACGGCCATGTCGCCGAGTCCGGGTCGCCGAAGGGCGCTCGGCGTCGGCGGCGACGGGGGCGCGTTGCCGGGCGTGGCGGCGGGACGCGCGTTAGGGGCGTCGCCGAGACGCAACGCGCGCGAGAGCGCGGGGACGAGCGCGACAGACGCCGCGACGGTGCCTCTGATGCATAATTTAGTGCAACAGGGCGCGGTGGAGGAGTTGGCGAGAATTTTACTCGCCGTCGCAGACGAAACCAAGGCGTTGACGACGACGAACGGCGACGATGAGGAGGAAAAGGACGCGACGCTGGCGACGACGACCTCGGATGGACTGGACGTTCACGCGGAACGTTCATCGGCGCCGTCCGCGGGCGGCGTCGCCACGGTCGCCGAACTCGCTGCCGCCGCGGTGTCGCCTCCGAACGCCGACGTCAAAGCGGAACCCGCCGCCGACGTCGAGGGATTGATGTGCGACGAAACCGTCAGCGCGCTCGGACTCGCGCCGAAAACATCACCCTCCATCGAAACCCCATACAAAGAACAAGAGCGCGCCCTTCTCGGCGAATTTGAGCGCGTCATCAGTCGTTTGACTCAAAACGCCAAGGCGCGCGTCGAGCACGCGCGAAAAACCAAATCCCTCGTCTCCGCCGGCATCGCCGCGAAAAAATCCCGAGTCAAGTGACCGAACGAACCGCAAAAAATACATGCCATCGAACGCCCCGCGCGTTCGAGCGTTAGCTTCGCCCGCGGTATAGATAACGCCACGACGCAACATGTAGCCCGCGCCCGCGCCCTCGCGCGCGTTTCCACCCTTTCCTTTTTCCTTCGTCTTCACACGTCGTCGCGCGGTCGCTCGCGCGTTCGCGTTCGCGTCGAGGCGTCGAGAGAAACCTTTCCTTCGTGCGTTTTCCTCGTCGCGAGCGCGATGGCGTCGCTCTCGCGCGCGTCGGCGTCGTCATCGAACGTGAAAAAGTGTCCCTCGTCCGACGCGTGGGCGCGCGTCTCTCGCGCGCGTCTCGAGAGACCACCGACGAGAACGACGTGGAGACGTCGTGGATCGCGCACCGGCGTCGCGCGATGCGCGAGCGCGTCGAACACGCCCACGGAGGCGCTTCGAAGGATCGAAAAGGCGAAAGAGACCAAGAGGTTGGACCTGAGCGGTTTGGGACTGCGAGAGATTCCACCGGAGACGTACGAGTTGGAGGGATTGCTCGAGCTTCAGGTGTCGAATAATAATTTGTACGACGTTCCGGAGTCGTTGTTGGAGAAGCTGACGACGATCGAACGTTTAGGATTGGCTGGGAATCGTTTGCGCGCGCTGCCGCGAAGCGTCGGCGGTTTGCGCGCGTTGCGAGGGGTGTGGGCGCACGGAAACTGTTTAAAGGAGATTCCAGAGGAATTGTGCGAGTGCGAGAGTTTACGAAATTTAGTCGTGGGTGGGAATCGGTTGCGGGCGTTGCCGGAAAACATGTCGAGATTGAAGAGTTTAGAGGAGTTGTCGGCGCCGGGGAACCAATTGCGCGCGCTTCCAGATTTAGGTTCTTTACCCTTGCTCAGGGACATCGATCTACACGGGAACGCGATCGAGCGATTACCCGAAGACATGTCGGGTTTGCGCGCGTTGGAATCGCTCAGTGTGCAGGGGAATCGCTTAAAGAAAATCCCGAAGAGTTTGACGACGCTTCGACGGTTGCGCGCGTTGAATCTCGCCGAAAACGAAATCGAACTCCTTCCCGACGAAATCTCCGAGATGATGATGTTGACGTCGCTCTGGTTGTACTCGAACGCGCTCCGTTCGATTCCAGAGACGATGCAACAGATGCCCTCGCTTCGTCAGATGTGGATCGAAGGAAACGACGCGTTGAACGGCGACGCGTTGGACGCCTTTGTCTCCGCCATGTCGGGACACAAGACGCTCGCGACGTTCGGCGTCGACCAACGACAGAGCGCCAAGATGCGCGCGCGAGACCAATTCATCACCGTCGCGGAAACTCCCGAAGGCGCGCCCGCGGGGTATTTCAAGCTCGTGCGATGGAACGGATCGGAGGACGAGGACGCGCGCGTCGACGCCCCCGTGCTCATCGTCTCGTTCGGAAGCGCGCCGGGAGTACCGAATTGGGGTGGTTTATTGAAAAAATTGCGTAAAACCGTCAGAGACGGCGACTCGTACGATGTCTTATACGTTTGCGACGTCGAACGGTCGTGGTACGCGTCCAACGATCTCGGAGTTGATCAAGACGCCGAGTTTCGACGATGGAACGAGGCGTTGCGAGACGCGTGCGCGCGATACCGCCGCGTCTTGTATATTGGCGATTCCATGGGTGCGAGCGCGTCGCTCATGTTCGCCGAGCACGCCACGCGCGTGTTGGCGTTTTGTCCGCAGGTGGATCTCTACGCCTCCTCCATACGTCCGAGTCGCTCGAACGTGTGGTTCAAACGGTTTCGTCGAATCTTACGCGAGGGTTTGGAGGCGTCGAGCGCCGACGTCGACGTGCACACCGGATCGTGGGCGCACGACACGCACCAAGCGTCGCTGTTACCGAGCGATAAGGTGACACACGTCGTGCATCGCGTGGATTCGCATCGTCTCGCCCTCGCCCTCGACGGGGAGGACAAACTCTTACCCATCGTGCGAGACGCCTTTGACGGCGAAATCGCCGCGGCGAGAGGCGACGCCGAGGACGAAACCGACGCGAACGGGGACTCAAAAACCGTCCTCGATGCCTTCGCGCCGTGGCAAAGCATAGGACTCGGATAAATGCACCTAGGGCGCTCGATGGCGCGATTGTTTGTACACGTCTACTATTTTTTACGATTTTTCAAAGTCCTCTCGACGCGAACGCGCGTCGTCGGCGGCGCGACATCCGTCGCCGTCTCGCCCTGCGCGTTTCGTAGCTCCGGATCCGCCCCGAGTTCGAGCAACGTCTCCACCGCGGTCGCGCGATTGAATAGACACGCCAGGTGCAACAAGGTCATTCCCGATGAATCTTTCCCGTTGACGTCGACGAGACCGGATCGAAGGATGGCGTCGAGCGCGGCGGCGTCGTTCGCCTTGACGGCTTCCCTCGCGCCCGCGTTTGTGTTTTCGTACGTCGTCGTCGTCGACGCGCCGAGGGAAGACATCGCCATGGACGACATCGATGACGAGGGCGCGGGAACCGGCGTCGCGGTCGCCGTCGCGGTCGTCGTCGTCATCTCCGTTTCGTCGAAGACGTCGTCGTCGTTCGCGCCGTCGTCGTCCCGGCGCGCGTCCACCGACGGTACGACGGTCGTCTTCGAGCCATGAACGCGCATCGTCGACGCGAGTAAACTCTCCAACCCACGTCCATCTCTTGGCGGTAACGGCGCCTCCTCCTCCTCCTCCTCGCGAGAGATTTCGTCTCTCCTTTTCCCTTTGTCGTCTTCGTCTTCGTCTTCGTCTTCGCCGCGCGCCGCGTTCGCGTTCCCGTTCGCATTCCCGTTCGCGTTCCCGTTCGCCCATCCCCCCACGTCTCCACCCACTTCCCCCCCATCCGCGCGCGTTAAAAAATCAATCACCTCCTCGCACTCTCTCAGCGCGTAATCTCTCGCCACGGCGTCCAACACGTACCGAAACGTCTCCCGGCGTCGCGTCACGACGGCGACGGTGTTGACGAGTGCCTTTTTGGGCATGGATGGTAATCTCGCCTCGTGTGCCCCTCCCTCGCGCGTCAGCGCGTCGTGCAGACGCTTAAAATCCGTGTATCGACGCATTCGTCGAAACGTCACGATTCCGTCGTCGTTCGCGCGCGCCTCGGGCGTCACGGCGACGTCGGGATGATTCGTACGATTCGCGGGAGATTCCGCTGACGACGCGTGACGACGTCTGTACGACGGTAAATCCGTCGCGGTGACGACGGCGTAGTGATGCGACGATCCTCGGAGGTGATCGGTGGAAGACATCGCGCGTCGGGCGTCCACATCGTCGTCCACGGTGACTCGAAACATGAATGTATGGAATGAATGCGTCGACGAGTGATGATCGATGACGCGTCTTCACTCGTCGACGCGCGCGTCGCATCGCTCGACGACGACGCAAAGACATGCCTCGCGGACCGTTCGCGTCGACCGCGGGCGTGGGACGCGCGGAACCTCCCTGGAACGCCCTGAATCGGTGCGATGAAGACGTCACGGGACGGGACGCGCGATACGAATCATGGCGCGCGTCTCTCGACGACTCCGCGGCGCCGTCGACGTCCACGGACGCGCCGGAAGTGACGTGGACGAGTGGGTTCGCCGACCTGGACGACGCGTACGACGTCGTCGTCGTGGGATGTGGATTGAGCGGCGCCGCGCTCGCCGAGCGGTGCGCGCGCGCGCTCGGGATGAAAGTGTTGATGCTGGAGCGTCGCGATCACGTGGGGGGGAACTGTTACGATTACGTGGACGAGAAGAGCGGTGTTCGATGTTCAAAATACGGCGCGCACCTGTTTCACACGAAACACGAGCGCGTGTGGGAGTACGTGAAGAAGTTTAGCGAGTGGACGCCGTACGAACACCGCGTGCGAGGACGCGCGCGAGGGAGCGACGGTGAGATGCGATTGGTGCCGATACCGCCGACGCGGGAGACGGTGAACGCGTTGTTTGATGATGCGAACGTGAGGAGCGACGCGGAGATGGAGGCGTGGTACGATGCGGAGAGGATACCGCCGGCGAGCGGGGAGGCGCCGGCGAACGGGGAGGAGGCGGCGCTGTCGCGCGTCGGACCTCGGTTGTACGAAGCGATATTTAAACATTATACGAAGAAACAGTGGGATAAGTATCCGAAAGAGTTGGACGCGAGCGTGTTGATGCGTTTGCCGTGTCGAACGACGACAGATGATCGATATTTCAGCGACGCGTGGCAGGCGTTGCCGAGACGCGGGTACACGAGAATTTTTGAAAACATGCTGGCGAACGATCCCAACATCACCGTGCGATTGGAGTGCGATTATTTCGAGATGCGAAAGAGTGGGAAAATTCCCCGACACGACTTTTTGGTGTACACGGGACAGATTGACTCGTATTACGCCGCGATGGGGATGCCGAGATTGGAATACAGATCCGTCGTCTTTGAGGAGGAGTACGTGGAAGACGCCGACGAGGGATATTATCAAGAAGCCATGGTGGTGAATTACCCGGGCCCGGACGTCCCGTACACGAGAATCGTCGAGTACAAGCACTTACCGAATCAACCCGAGGGAAGACACGAGAGACCGGGAACCATCATCGCCAGAGAGTACTCGTCGGCGACGGGCGAACCGTATTACCCCGTGCCCAATCCCGCCAATCGCGCGTTGTACGAGAGATACGCCGAGCTCGCGGCGAACGAGAAGAACGTCGCCTTCGTCGGTCGGTTGGCGAGTTACAAGTACTTCAACATGGACGAAGCCATCCTGAACGCGTTGGAAATGTTTGATAATTTACTCGAGCGCGGCGTCTTGGATCCCAAACGCGCGCCGAAAGATTTTTAGATCTGCACGCGACGCACGACGCCGACGCGGTTTGAAACGTGTGCGAGCAGTTACAATTGTAGTCGACGATGCTTACGATTTGCTTGATTTTTTCTAGATTTTTTCAACGTCGTTCACGCTGTCCGACGCGTCGACGAACGCGGCGATTCGACAATTTTTGGACATCCTCAGTCCTCGACGCATTCATCCTCGTCGTCGTCGGCGTCGCGTCGATGACGCTCTCGACGGTCGCGTGCGCGGCGTTCGCGACGCAATACATCGGGTACGTGTTGGCGTCCACCGCGCTCGAGCGCGCGTATTACGTCGAGGACGACGATTCTGATTCTAATGGTGAAAAAGATGACGACGACAAGATGGGGCGTCGCGACGCCGCCTTCGACGATGTCGACGATCGGCGCGCGCGATCGCACCTCGCGTCCACGTCGCGTAAGATCCAACCGCGAGCGCGACCGTGCGGGACGGTACGAGTGCGAAGAAGCGACCCGTGGGGGTTCCCGTTGTGGCAATTGATTCGCGGCGCGACGCCCGAACGCGGTGACGGACGCGAGATGCACCCGCGTCATCGCGCGTACGCGAGCGTCAATCTCTTCGTGTCGTCGTGTTTCGCCGCGTTCGTCGCCGCGTGCGCGCGACGGGGACACTCGTCGCTTCGACCGCTCGACGCGTCGGGACGTTTTCCCGCGGCGGCGGCGCTGCTCGACGTCGTCGTCGGTTTCTTCAAGGCGACGGCGTGGCAGAGCGTGGCCGAGTATTATTGGCACCGTCTCATGCATCATCGCGTCTTCTATCGCGCGTTGCACAAGATTCACCATCACTACAAGAGTCCGAGCGTGTGGTGCGATTTATGCATACATCCTGTCGAGGCGTTCGGCTATTACGTCATCTTATACTCGCCAGCCTTCGTCATCGACGCCTCCGTCGTCTCTTTCATCGTATACATGTGCGTCATGGGCGTGTGCGGCGTCTTCGATCACTCGGGTCTTCGTTTCCGGTGCTACGCGGGCGCGTACGAGACGACGTTTCACGACAAACATCACAGTCTCTTCGCCGTAAACTACGCCTTCCCGTTCGAGGCGATGGACGTCGTCCACGGCACGAGGCACGTCGACGTTGCGAGGAAAGAATAGAGCGAGGGCACGACGCGTGGGTAGGAATGGGTGTCTCCGCGCGCGTATGTATGTATGTATGTATGTATGCATGTAGTTTCAAATCCACACGCGCGCGTCGTCGATCGAAGCGCGTCGTGCGCTAAAAAGTGCAAGATTTGTGAGTGTTTTATTTCCGAACGTTGCGCATCCGTCGATCGACGCACTGGTCGACGGTGGTACATTTATGCAGTCGTACTGGCGAACAAGAGTGCGCCCAATCGCGCGACAGCCATGCCGAAGTGCTTCGGGAACTCGGCGGGTTTGAGCGCGGCGGCGTGCGTCTTCATGACGAACAGGTCCGTCAACGTGTTGAGAGTGGCGAGCCTGTAGGGAGCCTTGTCCGACTTCGGCAAAGCGCAGAACATGACCATGGTGACGAGAAAGCGCATGAAGAGCATGTTGGCGAGCCAGTTGACGGTGAGGTAATCCGTCGGCTTGAGCTTGACGGCGAACCACGCGTCTTGGACGTTTCCAAAGTGCATCATAATCATATAGTAAAACTCCATGATCAGATGCGCGCTGACAATCTTTTGGGCGATGGATTTGGAATCCTTAATCCAGTTTCGTATCGGTGCCACCTTTTCGCAATCACGAAGCGACTCGGCGAGAATCAAAACCGTGGCGACGGCGATCGAGACGCCCGGCAACCACTCGCCGACGGTGACGCCGCCGGCGCGCGCCGCCTTCGCACCGTGGCACGACATCACCGTCGCTCTCGCGAACGCACAAATCAAATGAATGATCGCGAATCGGGTCTGCACCGGAACCGGTTGCGTCTTCGCGACCCACAGAGTGGCGAAGCTCGACGTCAGGAGACAGGCGCCGATGCCTTGCGTCATCATTTCAGAAATCGGCGTCGGTTTCAAACCGTAGAACACCTTCATCGGCGATTCATACACTACGTACGACGAGCGTCAGTCGAAAAAATCGCCTCTCCTCTCCTCGAGCGCCATCGTCATCCCGCGGTTCTTTTCGAATCGCGACGTCGTCGCGACGCGACGCAATGCAATGCAATGCAATGCAATTCAATTCGCGCATTCGATTCGATTCGATTCGCTTCACGCACGCGGAAGTTGCGGGACGAAGCGCAACCCGTACGCGATGCCCGTGGCGGAGGTAAACTGAAGCGCCCTCTTGACGCCGATCATCGAGACCGACATCGCGGTCCTCGGCTTCGCGCGAGGGGTGATGACGATGCGACACGCGCGACGCATGCATGCGACATGCGACATGCGCGCGACGTGCTCGACCGTGGTCCGCGCGTTCCGCGCGCGCGTCCATAGTCCACGGCCTCGTTCCCCAAGTGACGATTTTTTTGTGTTGAGACGCGCGCGACGGCGGGAAAAATTTTATTGCACCGC
>CEUM01091664.1_pt1 | contig 12074 bp, 18 predicted proteins | sample 356421 | NCBI WGS metagenome assembly CEUM01 (sample SAMEA2622716, study PRJEB7988) | marine metagenome | biome: marine biome (ENVO:00000447); feature: surface water layer (ENVO:00002042); material: "saline water (ENVO:00002010), including plankton (ENVO:xxxxxxxx)" | depth 5 m | reverse complement strand
GACAAAAGATGGTATGCAGTAGGAGGCGATCCTAAAAAGTTTCCTCCGTTAGATGCCAAACAGGGCATGAAGATGTATAATAATATAGCAACAAAGACTCCAGCAAACGTCCGTGAGGATGTAAAAAAAAAGATTAATGAAGACGCAAGAATCCAACACATAGAAGATCTTGTGTTTTTTGAAGGTTCGAAAGGTGCCATGAGAGCTTTAGAAAGTTTAAGGCAAATGGAACAAGGAGGACTAAAAAATGTCACTATCAAATGGGACGGATCTCCCGCAATCATTTTTGGACGCAATGAAGATGGAGAGTTTATACTTACAGACAAGTCAGGCTTCGGAGCAAAAGGATATGACGGAAAAGCAAAATCTGGAGAAGACTTACAAAAAATGCTTATGGCCCGCCCCGGAGCCAGCAATCCTGATCCAAAAAAAGCTGAAGCATATAAGAAGTTTGCAGGTGAAATGAAAGATATATTTGATCAGTACGAAAAAGCAGTGCCTACTGATCATAGAGGATTTTTCAAAGGTGATTTGTTATACAAGGAAACACCAACAGTAAGAGATAAAAACTTTGTATTCAAACCAAACATTGTAGAATATGCAGTAGATGTAAACAGTGACTTAGGTAAAAAGATTGCAAGATCAAAGACAGGAGTTGTGATACATAGACAAGTTGATATCAATGGGTCTGAATCTCCTTTGAAAGACTTTGATATGTTCCAAGGTAACGAAGTTTTAGTTGTTCCTCCAGTATCAGTAGAAAAAGCTCCTGAGGTTGATAACGAAGAGTTAGATAGACTAGAAGCTGTCATACAAAAAGATGCAAAGGATATTGATAGCCTTTTAGATAAGAACAAACTTAGATCAATGCAATTAACAAATTTTGATGACATACTTTATACCTATGTAAATCAAAGTGTAGACACAGGTAACTTAGGTAGCCTTGGTAGAAACTTTATGAGTTGGTTGCAGGATAGCAAATTATCACAACAAAAGAAAACAAAGATAACAGAATATGTAAAACAAAACATGAACGCATTCACTAGCCTATGGGAAGTAGTTACTACTATTCAAAAGGTCAAGAACAATATTATAAAACAACTTGATACTCAGGGTGGACAGGTAACTGCAAAAACAGGCAATGACGATGGTGGAGAAGGTTATGTCCTGGCACATCCTGCAGGGGACATGAAACTAGTAAATAGAGCAGGATTTACTGCGGCTAACAGAGCGGTACAACGATAGGAGAAAACAATGAAAATAACAGAACTCGCACAAGGCGAACAGTTTCTTAATATATTAGAAGACCTTGCAGAAATAGATGGCACGTATGATATGGACCCAAAGACAAAAGCCTTTGTCAAAATGGGACAAAAGATTACAGCATCTTTATCAATAGGATCAGGAGTTGAGTGGCCAGACGATGATCAATTCAACAAAGCGGCAAAACTTGGACAGCAACTTTCATCAATAGGTTCTAGTTTTGGTGCTAGGAATGCCGGAGAAGCATTGAAAAGTGCAGGCGTTACACCTGATGAAGCAAAAGAAATTATTGCAAAGGTAAAAGATAAAAAGATTGATATTGCAAAAACTGTGAAAGATCCTGATCACTCAGGTGAAGAAAAATTAGCTAAAGCAATACAAGGAGAAGCAAGAATGGCAGATATGGCAGATATTGCTGACCACTGGCCAAAGATCTCAAAAATGAAAATGGATTTAGTTGACAAAGGAATGGAACCTGAAGAAGCACACGAAAAAGCAAGTGAGTATTATGGTTTTGATCCAATGGCAGTGTACGATTATATTGAAATGGAAAGATCAGGCAGAGAAGACGCATAATGCAATTCATACAAGATTTACACGAGGCAAGACTGACCAGACAAGCCAGTGGTTTGAAAACACTTACCTATACAGATTGTTGCGAAAGAGCTTATCTAACAATGCTGATTATGGAAGTTCTTAGACGTTTTCCTAACACTGCCGCGTATGCTCATGGCTATGCAAAAAAAACAAGTGGCTATGATAATTACAAACATTTTAGAATGAGTGGTACAGACTTGTATAACTTTGTGTATTTCATTGTAGGTGATGACGATGCACTAGACAAACTAAAAGATCCTGGAGCGGCAAAAACATTAAGGAAAAGAACTTATTTTCCTACAATGGCTTTCAATAGATATGTTACAACAATGAAAACGGGTGCTGTAAGCGAAGCATCTACGCAACAACTGTTCATAAATGTTGAAGGTGCTTTAAGGATAACAAATCAAGACTATAAAAACATAAGACGTAACCTTTTTAGTTTCAATCAAATTTCAGCTCAAAGTAGAAAACTATCTATCACAAGACTCCTGTTAGCCGCAAGAGCAAAACTAAGAAACAGTGACATAATACAATATCTAGAAGAGCTGTCATCCGAAAGAGACTTAGAAGTTTATAAGGTGCAGGACCCTGAACCAAAAGTAAGTGTATCAGATATAGATGTAACAGGAAAAGATTTGTTAGGTTATAGATATCTTGTTGGTTCAAAAAATATTATGCTTACAAAAAAGTTCCTAGAACTTGCAAAAAACAATAAAAGTGTGCCTGCAAACATATTACAAGCATATATGCCAGCTATTGTTATGATAGACAACATAGTTAAGGCTGGTCCTGGCTTTGTGCAAATGTTACGAACATTAGAAAATCGAGCCAAAAACGCTCCTAAATAGCTTAAAATCGACAATATTGGTAAATATTATTAACAACTTCGTAGAGTAACGAAGAGTCATTTAAGAGAACGAGGAGAAAAAAATGGCAGGTATAACTCAAGTAAATCCAGTTAAAGCAACTGGTACAGCAAATAGAAGCAGATCTTTTTTAGGTAAATCTATCATGGCATTCAATATTGACTATGCTGTGAACGGTACTAACTTTGATTCAACAGAAAATGGACCAACTGGTGCACACCAGCTTGTTCTTGAAATCATCCAAAAGACTCATAACATTGCTGGTATTTCAGCATTGAGATCAGATGGATCTAACGACGGTCAAGTCTACACAATCTTAGTAGAAGGTGACTTCGGTACAGATACATACGATGGTACAAACTCTGAAACATTGGCGGCTTTCTTACAAACAGAAATCCGTGCTGAAACTTCAATTGGTGTAGGTTCTGTGAACCTTTCATCTGCGACAGTGGCGGCAGTTGATGGATTCCCAATGTTTGCACACGAAGGTTAATTTATAACTTTCTAGTAACTTACATAAAAAGGGCTTTTACTTCGGTATTAGCCCTTTTTTTATGAATTCTTATATAAATATATACAACATAACCATAAGGAGAAAACAATGGCAGGAATAGCTCAAGGGGCTGGTGGTATCAGCCAAGAAGGTAATGGTGCAGGTCCACGTACTCGAATCATTAACCTAGCAAAGTCTAACATGTCACAAGCAGACCTAGATGCGGCTTTAGAATTTTTAGCGGCAGGTGGAACAGCAGGAACTGACGATGGTCACACAATCGCAGGTGTAAGTGTACTTACAGAATCTGGAATTTTCACACCAGGTACTACTGATGATGTACAGGTTGCTATCCAAGGTACAGGCGCATTTACGGCGGCTTCAAACTTTGGTATTGGTTCAACTGGAGTAACTAGTTCATTACTAGCTGACTTCAATCAAAACCCAATGTAATAATATACATTGATCTAAAAAATTAGAGGGCTCATTCACATTGTTTGAGCCCTTTTTTTATGACCGGTAAATAGAAGTATGATTGCCTATACCTTGATAGACATTACTGAAACAAAACAGTATAGATCCAATTCGAAGGATTCACTTCTGATCAACCAACAAGCAAACTTTATGACTTTCTTTCAGACTTTATGTCTAAGACATAACTTTATGTACGATAAAGCACCTACTTTACAAAAGTTTACAGAAAAAAAATTGCGTGAAATTGGCTTTGGTACAGACTACAAAGGAGACCATAACGTATGGTGCCTAGAGTTAACGATCGACCAAGGTAACCTTCCACCTGAGCCACCAATCTTGGAAGGAGATTTTGATTTAGTTCCTGTGATATCAGACCTAAACGAGTCAATACAGATAAATAACAATGTATTCCGGACAACGGACAAAAAGGCAAAAAATATTGTATTGACAGAGGCAAACATCACATAATCCAAGCAGGCATAGTTAGAAGGCCCCTTCCACGAGAATAGGAACGGAGATATAGATTATGGCAAGAGCCACAAAATTAGAGCGTGAAAGTTTAGAAGCACATGTAGACTTGTGTGAACAACGATATATTAATTTAGAAACACGCTTAGAAAAAATTGAAGTTAAAGTAGAACACATTCATGCTGATATTACGAATGGTAATAAAGCTATGATGAAGGTAGTGTTAGGTGCAACGGGCACCATTGTTGCCGGTTTACTTTCAACTATCGTCGTTCTTTTAATTTCCTTTAACTAATCCTTAGAACATAAATACTGTTATGCTAGTAACAGAGATCATAGATTCTGACCTTAATGAAAAGCAAATTTGGGGAAGAAGAGGAAAAAAATTAGTAAGAAAGTACAGATGTGCCGCAGGACGTCGTAAAGGACGTATTGTTGCAAACATGGCCCAGTGCTTTGCCTCGCCGAATATGAAGGCTAGAATGACTATGAAAAAGACTAGAGCTAGATTAGGTTCACGTATGGCTAGAAAAGCAAGGCGTACCAAAAGAACAAATCCAGCTTCTATTGCCTTAAAACGATTAAACAAGAGAAGATAATGTTAAGTAAGCAATGCAGACTACACTTAGAATCAGTTGGAGAAACTGGATTTCAACACATGGGTAAAGCGTTGAAGACTGCTTTGAAGCTACAGCTTCTTGTACCGGCTCTTATTATTCATAGTGTTGCTCCTAGATTTTTCACAACAACAGCAACCGATGTAATGAAAAATATCTTAGAGAGTAGAACATGCAAATAGCAGATATTACAGAAGGCGCAGTTGCGATATTTGGAAGAAACAAGGGTAAAGTTGTAAGAAAGTATCGTTGTACAAGCGGACAAAAAAAAGGTAGAATCGTTGCTAAAGCCAATACCTGTAACACTCCTATTAGGGTAGCAAGTAGAATCTCAATAAAGAAAGCAAAAGCTAGACGAGGTAAACTAATGGGTATTAGAACAAAGTTTACTAAACGTATGAGTCCTCATAGTAGAAGAGTTACGAGGTTAAATAGAACTAGATTGAAACCAACACGTCGAGCAGGTAAGAGAAGAAAATGAGATATACAGAATTCCAATTAGATGAAAGAAAAAAACTTAAAGAAAAGTATCCACATCTAACAGAACAACAACTTGATGAAATACTTCCGGCCATAGGAGCGGCGGCTGGAGCGGCGGGTAAAGTTGCCGCCAAGGGTGCAATGGCGGCAGGCAGAGTAGGTGCCAAGATGGGTACTGCCGCGGCAAAAGGTGCAGGAAATATTGCAAAGGCAGGAGCCAAAGGTGCAGGCAATCTAGCCAAGAAGGCAGGGCAAACAATGGCAAAAGGTGTAATGAAAAAAGCACAACAGGTTGGACAAAAAGTAGGAAACATGGCGGCCCAACAGCTATTGAAACCAGGAACAGATATGGAAGTTGGCGGACAGATGGTTAAAGTAGATGCTGTCAAAGGCAATGAAGTGACATTGGCTGATCCAAAAAATCCAAAAGCTCCTAAAACGGTAATCCAAAAAAAGGATCCTATAATTAAACAGGCTTTGGATGCAATGATATCATGAAGATAAACGAGCTATTACTAGACTTCAAAATACACACTACAAACGAAGAACAAACATTATTAAACAAGCTGACAAGCATACGACCGTTACACAGTTTTAATACAAGAGATAAATTCATTATTGAGAACCTTATAAGGAAAGCATTAGTAAGTAAAATAATGAAGGACAAAACTGTTTTGGTCGTAAAGAATGACTATTGATCACCATCTAAAACAACAACTAGAAGAAATAATTGAATCAGGATTGGTAGAAGTGCCTATTCCTTATCAAAAAGGTAATAGCATTCGCATAAGACACATAGTGATTCGAAATCATCATAATGGATATAGGATCTTTAATATCAAATCCAATAAGCATGTTTGCACTACGTTTTCTAAGACTGCGGCGTTAGCCATAGCTAAAATGAGTGCAGAAAACACGCCTTTTAACCTAAAAGACATACAAAAACTTGATGATAAGGTTACAAAACACTATATGGATGCAGTTTATGCCAAAAGAGCTATGGAAACAGCAGATTCTGACGAACGTAAGGACAGTGCAGAAGTAAGATTTGATATCGCTACCGAAAATGCCTGGACCGCTTTAGCTGACATAGAACGATACATATTTGATAAATAAAAGTAGAGTTACAATAAAGGAACAAACAATGCTTATTAAAGAATTTTCAAAGCCAGTTTCATTTAAAAAGATGAATGAAACTCTTGCCAAGAAATTTGGGCAAAAATTAGACACAAACAAATTTACCATTGAACAATTACATGACGCAAGAAACAAGGTAAGAACAATACTATCCCAGTTTGAAACGAATGAAAGTTATGACGCTGTTCACAAAGACGATAACTATGCAAGAAATAAAATGTTCCTTGATGTACTCAATTTAGCTATCGCAGAACGTGAAGAGACAGATGACGATGATGATAAAAAAATGGTAGTAACAAACGCAGACAAAAAGAACAATACCCCTGCTTATCAAAATTATAAGAAGGGCGACAAAAGGTATAAAGCGGCTCCGGATCTTAAAGAAGGCGCAGAGGAACAATCCGCATTAGTGATGGCATCCAAGGATATGGTTGACAGAATCACAGGCTGGATGGAAGACACAGCAGAAATGCAAACAGAATCTATGTTAGAAATAGGCGATAAAATTAGAGATGAAATGGGTGTAGATAAATCAGAAGAGTTTATTGGCACAGTAAAACCAGCTCTAGAAGGTTTATTTACGTCATTGGAAAGCACCAGAGACTCCCTAACAAGTGGCGTAGCCATTTTGACCGGAGAAGGCGCACCTCAAACAATGGGCGATGAAGTTCCTGCAGAAGATCCAGAAATGGAACCAACAGTTGATGCCGAGGCAGACCCTGAGGCAGGAGCAGAAGCAGAAGCCCCAGAAGGCGACGAGTTTGCAACAGCAGATGCTTCAGCAGGAGGCGAAGAACCGGCAGACAGGGCCAAACGCGAAAGCGTTGAAATGAGTAGAAGATTAGGTTTGCTCTTAGCAGACTCAAAAAAAAAGGCCTAACGATATCTGAGAACGTTTCGGATAGCCTAGCACAAATTTTACATTTAAAACACAAAGAAGGCGCTACAAGTCTTTCATGGGAGGAGCTTAACAAGTTCCTTGATAATGTTGGCAGTGAACATTACGATAGAGAAAGTTTTGTACAGGCTTATAATGGCGACCCAAGAATCCAAAAACTAGTTAATAGTTTTGACGATAACGGAGTGGTGCTTAAAGGGGGCGAAGCACCACAATCCGAACCTGAAGGCGGCGAAGTAGATGATATGGCTTCAAGAGCCGCACAAGCCACTCTTCAATAAAGTACTTGACAAACAAGATAAATTAGTGTAGTATCAACACTAGGAATGATTATGAGCGTAGCAGAAGAGAGATTAGACGAAGAAATAATTAAGCAAATTAAACATATAATCGATGAATATGTCAAACCTGCCGTATCGAGTCACGGAGGTGTAATTGATTTTGTTAGTTACAAGGACGGACATTTACATTTGATATTGGGAGGTGCATGTAGTGGTTGTGCAAGTAGCACGGTTACACTTAAAATGGGTGTAGAAAATATGGTAAAACATTATGTTCCTGAAGTACATACGATAACAGCAGAAGATGATCCAAATTCAAACGTGGATCCTTATTATTCAATGGATCCTTTTATGGATCGATGGGATCAGTATGAAAGTGGAAATCCGGATGAGCCTCCTACGAAAGAATAATGGTATAGAATTTTATGCGGTTCCTAATCAGCATTGGATTATTACTGCTGAATATCCATTCTATCAAGATCTAGAAAAACTTTTTGATTTCACCAAAGAAGATATAAGCAAAGGATCCTGCACGGTTCAAGGTTTACAGAAACCTATCAAGAACGAAGAGTGGGAATCAGAACGCAAACAATATAAAGAATGGTTTATGTCTATCTTTAAACAAATGGACATGCCTGTCAATAAGATTTTAGATAGAGACGAGAATGAACACAAAGCCTGGACTATTAATTATTTTCCTGGCGGCTGGCAGGCTGGACATTTTCACTCAACTAATAAAATTAATCAAGGGAACAAAAGATTCTGTTCTAGTGTGATGTTCTTTGACGAACTTAAACCTACTAAAAAGAATCCTTTCAACGGATGTCTCTACACGGTATTACAAAATCCTGATGGGTACACCCATGATCATAAGTTTCATCCAACGCCGGGTAAGGTTGTAGTATTTGATGATAGAGTTTGGCATGGTGCATATCCTTGCGAAGACATGCGTAGATGTTTGGTATGGGACTTTGATATAGAATGACAGTGCAATGGATTAGAAAAGTGTACACACAGGTATATGGTAAAAGATGGAAAGAACAATTGGTAAAGTTTCATTGGAAAGTGATTAAATGACATTAATAGAAAGCAAATATGATTACAAAGAAATAAAAAAGAAAAGTATAGAGGGCCGTAGGTTATATGCTTGTCCTGATGGTAATGCAGTTGCCAGTGTCACAACTATACTAGATGCTACAAAAGATAAAACACATTTAATTGCTTGGCGCAAACGAGTTGGAGAAACGAAAGCAAAAGAAATTACAACTGAAGCGGCTGGGGTAGGTACTCGTATGCACAAGTATCTAGAGGACTACGTTGAAGTGGGACAATGGCCCACGCCTGGTAGTAATCCTTATGCTCAACAGGCTCATAAGATGGCTACACAAATTAAAGATAATGTAATAGACAAACACGTTACTGAAATTTGGGGGAGTGAAGTTCAACTATACCATCCTAAAATATATGCAGGTACAACAGATCTAGTAGGCACATATGATAACAAGCCTGCTATCATGGACTTTAAACAAACAAATAAACCTAAAAAAGAAGAATGGGTAGAGGATTACTATCTGCAATTGACTGCTTATGCCCTTGCACATAACGAACTATACGGCACAGATATCAAAGAAGGACATGTGTTCATGTGTTCTAGAGACCTACAATACCAACAGTTTGATCTATGGCCAGATGACTTTGCCAAATGGGAATCAAAATGGTGGGATAGAGTGTACGAGTATTACGACAAGTTCGCATAAATATAATATAATTAAGGAGTTTAGCAGTGGCAGTCGTACAGATATCTAGGATACAAATTAGAAGAGGACAAAAGAATCAAGGTTCTGGCGTTCCACAATTGGCTGGCGGTGAATTAGGTTGGGCAGTAGATTCAAGAGAACTTTTTATTGGTAATGGCTCAGTAGCAGAAGGAGCCCCAGCAGTAGGAAATACAAAGTTAATTACAGAGCATGATGACCTATTTACTCTTGCTAACACCTATACATATTTAAACGGACAAACTGTACAGACAGGTACAAGTAGCACTGCTCCTATCAAAAGAACACTGCAACAAAGACTAGACGAAATAGTATCAATTAGGTCTTTTGGTGCTGAAGGAGATGGTACTGATCAAACTGTAGCAATACAGAGAGCAATAGATCAACTATACATTAATACATCTACAAAAGGCACAGAACAAAGTAGAGTGTCTTTATTCTTTCCGGCAGGTATATATCAAATAACAGGAACAATATTCATTCCACCTTATGCATCTATCATAGGCGAAGGCATGGACAAAACAAAGTTCAATGTCACAAGTAACGTAACAGCATTCCAAACTGTAAATGGTGACAGTACTCCAGGAAACTATGCAGATGATAGTTCTAGTACAACACTCACACAAGCAATGCATGTAACACTATCTGGATTTACTATTGCTACATCAAGCACATCACTTCCTGCTATGGTATTACAAAGCGTCAAAAGAAGTAACTTTAAAGAAATCAAAATTACAGGACCTTGGACAACAGGTACAGCATTGACTACGACAAATGCCGCCATCAAAATGGGTTCCTTGAGTAATTTAGTTTGCACCCAAAGAAATAAGTTTGACCATGTTAACATCAGTGGCTTTACAACAGCAGTGGCAAGTGACGATGATGTTTACAACAATCATTTCCATTGCAGTTATTTTGAAAACTGTGGTTACGGAGTACAGTTCGGACAGAATACAGTGATCGGTGCACAAGGACAATCAACAGGACCTTGTAGAAATAAATTTAGTCAATGTCAATTTAGCGATATTGATAGAGAAGCAATAGCGATTAAAAAAGGCACACAAAACTTTAGCTCTCATAATAACTTTGAAGGCGTTGGTAACGTTGGAGGCAATGAAGGTAATGCACAATATTCTGTAATAGATTTTGAAGCAAGTGGTAATTCTTCTGTAGAAGATACATTTAGTAGAACAGCAGATTTATCAAATAACCAAACGTTTATTACCCAATTTCCTTACGTTAGCGAAATAAAAGGCAAAGTAAATGCTACCTTGGGAGGCTTTATGTCCCTTGAAGTACAAGAACAGTCTTCACCAACCTATTTCTTTAGGTTGCCAGGAGACCACACAAGAACTTACGAAGTTGAGTACTTCTATAATAGTACGTTGGTAAATGCACAAAGAAGCGGAAAGATGACTTTCCAATTACATAGACCAACTAATACATTAAATTTTATAGATGAGCATGAATATCAAGGTTCATCTACATATGAAACAGCTCTTACGTTCACAGCGTCAATGGTAAACACAAATGGACAAATAGGGGTTGACACAATCATAGTTTCTATGTTAAACTCTACTACAAATGATACAGGAAGTTTCAACTACAAAATCAAAGTTCTTGGATAATGCTTGAATTAAAATTTGAAGATAAAATTAAAGTCTGGAAAAATCTTAGAAATAAGTTAGAATCCACGCCACGACCTTTTGATTCTGTAATGCAATTTGTAAACAGATTGCCTGTATCAGCAAAGAAAGTTAATGCTTGGGATCCCAATAATAAGGTTGAACCTTGGCATTTAATAGAAAAAGAAGAATTTACTGAGTATGAAATTGCACAACTTATTGCATATACTTTACAGTTAACAGATAGGTTTTGTAATGCTCAAATCGAGATACATATCAGTACAGACATAAAAAAAGACAACAAATTGTATCTGGTGTATGTGGACGGTACTATAGTGTTAGGATACCACAACGAAGTAATTACTGTTGAAGAACTACCCACTTCGGTTGTATCACAAAAGATTTATAGTATGCCCATGTTACACTAAATATTTTTTATTGACAAGGGAAAGAAGTATGAAGGAAGATCTCAATATCATCAAAAGGGATGGAAAAAGTGTTGCACTAGATGTGCAAAAAATTCATAAAGTGGTGGGCTTTGCCTGTGAAGGACTAGCAGGTGTATCAAGTAGTTCAGTGCAAATGAATGCCGGTATACAATTTGCGGACGGCATGTCATCAAGAGAAATACAAGACTTATTAATTAGATCGGCAAATGATCTTATAACATTAGAACAACCTAATTATCAATACGTAGCGGCAAGACTTTTACTGTACGGAATCTATAAAGATGTGTATGGTGGTTTTGATAAGATTTCTATCAAAGACATGATTAACAAGAATATTGAAAGAAGTGTATATGATGCACAGATTCTTGATATGTATGATGACGAAGAATTTGAAAAAATGGAAAGTTATATCAAACATAATCGTGATGAAAACTTTACCTATGCAGGACTAAGACAGATTGTTGACAAGTATCTTTGCCAAGACAGAAGCTCGGGCGAGATATATGAATCACCCCAACACATGTATATGATGATCGCCGCAACACTTTTTGCAAACTATCCCAAAGAAGATAGGATGTATTATGTAAGGAGATATTATGACGCGACCTCACTTTTTAAAATTAATATCCCAACGCCAGTCATGGCCGG